>Ga0214473_10000053_pt1 | contig 159503 bp, 127 predicted proteins | sample RVTome_7_FD_203509 | JGI IMG/M metagenome (GOLD analysis project Ga0214473, IMG submission 203509) | Soil microbial communities from uranium-contaminated site in the Upper Colorado River Basin, Wyoming, United States - RVT98D197 | ecosystem: Environmental > Terrestrial > Soil > Contaminated >...
GTCATCTATTTTATTATCAATAGCTTGACAGTTTGTGCCCTAAGAAAAATTGTGATCAAACGATTTTAAAAGATAGATCCTGCTCATAGACAATGAAAAAAAAGCATCGTGATCATAAGACAGATCCTGCATGACAAAAAATAACAGCACTTTTACTAACACGGACGGTTGGGGTAATAAACTTGTCACAATTTTTGCACGCCACACCCGCACAGTTATCATGATAGACATACTTTCGAATTTTCTACAAAATCTTTTGGCTGTTGGTGGAAAGGATAGTGATAAATCCGGACTAAAAACTTGTACCAGGATTTGCAAAAATTGCGCCATGGTGGCTTGCCGCCGGGACAATTTTGTGGCTAAAGAACCGAGACTCGTATCGGCGGACTGCGCCACCAACGTTTACTCCCTCAACCGCCGGGCCGACAGTTTTAATAAGAGTTGATTTCCATATAGGTTTTAAGGTGGAACCAAAGATTAACTTTTATTTCAAAGAGGTGTTGGAAGATCTGACAGAATCCGGAGAAATAAAGCTTAAAAGCAGTTACGATTCACTACGGAAACATTCATTTTCTGCAGATTTTATATACGTTCTGATTGACAGGATAATGCCACGGGACTATAAACTTTCAAGCCTTGAGACAATCACTCTAGGACTTCATAGTCTGTCTAGATTACTGTGTATTTCCGATGTAAAAGCCTTACAACTTGATTCCTCCAATACCATTGAGGAACAGGTTCCAATAACTATTAACCAACCTATTGACAAGAGAATCAACCGGATAAATTGAATTGTGAATATCAGATTCTTTTTATGAAACAATAATAAAGGATACTTGTTTTCACGAGAGGGTAGAGTTTAATAAATTTTAATTGGGGATAGAATATTTGTTTGTTGATGTTTCTGCATCTGCACAGAGCCAAAATATTCATTTGTAGCGCCATGAGCCAGTACTAGATAATCATATTCAATCTGTCCGCCAGATGTAATAAGTAGATTATTGGTAGGATTTACTGATTCTACCTCAACTTTCCTGAGATGGTAATCTTTATAATGTTGAAAAATCTTGCAGATAGGGAAAAGAATTGAACTCTCCTCAAGTCCGGCAGAAGCAACCTGGTAAAAGAGAGGAAGAAACTGGTGGTAATCCAAAGCTATTTTTGTTTAATTATAGACACTAATGTTTGGTGTTCAGTTTATTCTTAATTTTGACTGATTATTAAATAATTAAGAATATGAAACCATGCACACATCCCTGGCATTGTATTGAAACAGGAAAAGAGGCACCGGCTATTGTTAAAACCGTAATAGAAATCCCAAAGGGATCGAAAGGGAAATACGAAATGGACAAGCAAAGTGGATTACTTCGGCTCGACAGAGTATTATTTTCTTCAGTTCACTATCCGGCAAACTATGGCTTTATCCCACAAACTTACTGCGACGATCATGACCCTCTCGATATCCTTGTTATCTGTTCAATAGATGTTTATCCGATGTGCATCGTTGAGGCAAAAGTAATTGGTGCAATGAGAATGGTAGATGGAAATGAGCGTGATGACAAAATAATTTCTGTTGCCAAAAACGATATGTCAGTCAATTATATAGAAAACCTGACAGAACTTCCTCCTCATACCCTTGTCGAACTCAAGAGGTTTTTTGAAGATTATAAAATGCTTGAACATAAAAACGTTATCGTTGAGAAATTCATGGACCGGGAATAAGCATATGAGATAATTCTTGAGGCCAAACGGCTCTACCAGGAAAAGAAAGAAATGTTGATCCAACCTCAACAGTAAATCTCAAATGGGCCATTTTTAATAAATAATCATGGCAAAGCAGGCAACTCTAAAAAAATCCATAATAAATGTTATTCTATGATGGAATTTGTATTAATTTTGTGCCATGCTAAACATCTCTAAAATAGTAGTTTTACTTTTTACTCTATTAATATCCTACATTAATTCAGGATTATTAAAGAGTTACGGTATACAGGAGAGCTATGCTAAAATGGAGGAATCCTATCCCTCCTCCTCACATCAATTTTCAATTCAGGATATTTTTCTTTGTCCTATTTCAGAACTTAATTTCAAAAATAATCTGGTCCCAGAAAAAGCAGAAAAAATCTTACAAAAAATAAAAATTCCATGGGATTTAAGGACTGGAACTTTAGTAATTAAAAATCATCTATATCCTTTAAAATCCGATAATCAGGATCCTACGTTAATTGCTGATATTTTTGGCCCGCCTGATATCAGTTTCCCATTTAATTATTTCTGGTAATTCAATTTCATTTCTCATTTTGGTCAGAATAGAATTGCATGTAAAGTATTATTGCCTTCTTAAGACATTGGTTAAATGCCATAGATATTCTGATTCAAAAATTGGTTTATCCTAAATTTATTGTTTTTAAGATTATTAACACTACATTTTATTTCACTTATAAGGTAAACCAAATTCCTTTTCAGTTACATCAAATGCTTGAGGAATTGAATGGGATTCAATTAATTAATGAACATAGAAATGAACAATATTTAAAATATAGAAAATGGATTTAAGTACAACTATTATAGGGCTGCTGATTCTGACACTTTTCATATTACCAGTAATTCTTATATCAAGGTCAGGTAAAAGCAAAGGGAAGGAGTTTGAAAAAGATTTTTTTTCAGAAGTCTCCATAAATGAATTAAAAATTTCAGAAAAAGATTTCTGGGATGAATTTGCATTTGGTATCGATACATCCAAAAATAAAATTATATATCTTGACTGGAGTGGTCCCGACAGAATCAATATAATTTTTGATTTAAATGATGTTAAAGCTTTTGAAACAATCCCAGACCACAGAAAACTGAATAAGAAGAATTTTAATTATAAAAAAGTTGATAGACTTGGTTTGAGATTTCATTTCAAAGAATCTGTTAAACCAGAAGTTAATATTACCTTTTATATAGCAGGTTTTGGACAAATTACCGATAACGAAATCAAATTGTTTAAAAAATGGGTGGATATAATTAAAAACAAAATAGACACTAGATCTATTAATGATTTTAGACATACCGGTTGACAGAAATATTATGTTATTTGTGAAGGTAAATAAACAATAGTATTATTGAAATTAAAATTTGGAGGTTCTGTAATGAATTATAATGATACAATATCAACGGATATATTAATAATCGGAGGGGGTCCATCTGGCTTAAGCGCTTCAATTCATTTGGCTGATATATTAAAACAAGGAGGTCAAAGTAAAAGAATATTACTTATTGAAAAAGGTAGGGCCATCGGCAGTCACATTTTATCAGGTGCTGTAATTAAACCATCCGTTTTCAAAGAATTATTACCCGAAGTGGATTTCTCAGAGATCCCATCTACTGCTAAAGTCATCAAAGACAGAACAATACTTCTCTCGGAAAAAAGATCTGTTTCCCTGCCATTGCACCTGCCATACATGAATAACAGGGGCAATTATGTTGCCTCATTGGGGCAGATATGCAGGTATCTGGCAGTAAAAGCAGAGGAAAAAGGTGTAGAGATATACACCGGATTTGCCATAGATGAGATTTTATATAAAGATGGAAAAGTAATAGGTGCCAAAACCAAAGATACTGGCCTAGATCATCTTGGACATCAATTGGAAAATTTTCAAGCAGGCACAAGGATTGAAGCTAAAGTCACAATTTTTGCCGAAGGGACACGAGGCAGTCTGACCAAAATGCTTATTAAAAAGTTTAACCTGAACAAAGACAGAAACGAGCAGGTTTACTCTTTAGGCTGCAAGGAATTATGGACTGTTCCGGAAGGTAATATAAAGGCCGGTCATGTTTATCACACTATGGGCTACCCACTCGACAATGATGAATTTGGAGGAGGTTTTATTTACGGTTTAAATGACAATAAAGTGGCTGTTGGTCTTGTTGTAGGTCTTGATTATAAAGATCCCTCATTCGACGTTCATGATGCATTCCAGATATGGAAGGCTACCTCTTTCCTTTCTAAAATCCTAAAGGGTGGCAAATTAGTGGAATATGGTGCCAAGACTCTTCCCGAAGGAGGTCATTACGCTATTCCAAAATTGTTTGTTGATAACGCTTTAATAGTTGGTGACAGTGCAGGTTTAGTTACTATGCCTGCTTTAAAAGGTATACATTTAGCGATCAAGTCCGGCATGTTAGCCGCTCAGACCATAGCTAATTCATTGGGAAAGAACGATACCTCGGAAAAAAGCCTTCAACAATATGAGATACTGGTAAATAAAAGTATTATTTACAAAGAGATGTATCCAGTTCGTAATTTCAGACAAGGATTTTCTAAAGGACTGATTGTTGGTGGATTACATTTTGGAACTCAACTAATATCCGGTGGAGCTGGTTTCTTTGGCAGACTGAGATCTCGTGCCGACTATAAGACAACACTTAAATTGAACGAACTTAACAAGAAACCTTTTAAAGAGCGGTTTAAAGGTAAACTGGAATTCGATAAAGTGCTGACATTTGATAAACCAACCGATGTTTACTATTCAGGAGTGCAGCATGACGAACAACAGGTTGTCCATCTTCAGATTAATGATCAGGAGAAATTTAACTCTATTAACATTGAACAATATGGAGCACCTGAACAATTTTATTGTTCCTCAGAAGTATATGAGCTCCATACAAACAAGGCCGGTCAGAAAGAGCTTAGAATTCATGCTGAAAATTGTATGCATTGCAAAACCTGCGACATAAAATCCCCTGAAGAAGGAATTACCTGGGTAGTACCAAATGGTGGCAATGGTCCGGATTTTCAATATATGTAATAATTAAATTATAATGTAGTAATGGCTTTAACAATAATAAGTTTAATAAAACAGGTTCCACTCCCTAGCGAAATGAGAATGGGCGAAGATGGATTGATGGACAGAACAAAGGCAAAATCAATTATTAACATAGATTGCCAATTCGGATTGGAAGCAGGCTTGCAACTAAAAAAACAGAATCCTCAAGCCAGATTAATTGTCTGCTCTATGGGTCCCAAGTCATTTGAAAATGCTCTGAGAACAGCAATTTCTATGGGCTATGATGAGGCCTTCCTTTTATCAGACCGTAAACTGGGAGGTAGTGATACTTATGCCACCGGGTTGGCTATTTCAACAATGCTTAAGCATTTAGGCTTTACCAAAAATTCTAAGAACCCCTTTATCATTCTGGCTGGCAGACAAACCAGCGATGGCGATACAGCTCATGTACCATCGCAGGTAGCAGAAAGCATAAGAATTCCTCAAGCCACTTTTGTTGAGAGTTTAAAAGATGATGGCAATGGTAACATAATTGCAAGGAGAATTATAGAGGGTGGATATCAAATGATGAAGATCCCAATCCCTTGTGTAATATCACTAACTCCAACAGGGATTCCTCCCCGAAAGCCTTCATTAATTGGAGCCATTAAAGCTCGTTCCCTGGAAATTCGAACTTTTGGAATTGACGATATCGGATTAAGATCCGATAAAATAGGGATAATCGGATCTCCAACCATCGTAGTAAAGGTCGTTAATATTGTAAGCGACCGTCCCCCTGTAACAATGGCAGAAGGCCAAAATGAAGCCTCATTAGTCGATAGTTTAATCGCTAACCTTAACAAAGGCAGAAATATTTTGGAGAAGAAGGTGAAAGCAGCTAATCAAGAAATCGTGCGACCCGATTTTCCCGAAAAAGACTTTAGAAATGGGGCAAGAGGAATTATTACATGGGCAGAAGTAACAAACGGAAAAATCTCCAGGCCCTCAGTCGAGTTGTTAACTCCAGCTAGGAACCTTGCCAATCAGTTAGGTAATGGGACTAAAGTGATGACACTAATTATAGGGAAAAATGTTCATCCATTGGCTCAAACTATGATTGAACATGGTTCGGATGAGGTTATTCTTGTTGAAAATGAAAAGCTTGAAGAATACCTGGTTCTTCCATTTTCATCAATTTTTGCACAGGTCATAAAGGAAAGAAAACCAGAAATTGCACTTTTTGCTGCAACTACCTCAGGACGGGAATTAGCTCCCAGATTAGGGATGAAAACCGATAGTGGAGTAACAGCTGATTGTACAGGGCTTGAAATTGGAGAGTATGTTGATAAAAAGGAAAAAGTAATTTATAGGCCCATCCTTGAATCACGCCGTCCTACTTATGGGGAAAGCAAACTTGCAACTATTCTTGGTTTTGTATGTCCGCAGGTTTCAACAGCAAGGGCCGGTACATTTGAAGTTCCAAAACGTGTTAAAGGAAGGCAAGGGATTGTTTCAAGCTTCACACCTGTTTTAAAGGATGATGATTTTGTTGTTAAAATAATAGAAACAGTAAGAGGTGAAGGCGGATTACATAATCTTTTCGATGCAGACATAATAATTTCAGGCGGTAGGGGTACCACAAGCGATAATTTAGGTCTTATAAAAGCACTGGCTGAAGCATTAAAAAATCAGGGTGTAAATGCTGAATGGGCTTGTAGCCGTCCTGTAGTTGATGAAGGTGTTGCCGAGTATGCAAGACAAATCGGACAAACCGGGAAAACCATTCGTCCTAAAATATATATTGCCGTTGGTGTCTCTGGTGCCATTCAACACCTTGCTGGCATGAAAGAATCTGAAACGATTATTGCCATAGACCACAATCCTAAAGCACACATTTTTCATTATGCAGATTTTGGAATTGTGGGTGAATATGCTGATGTAATCCCGGAATTAATAGACCGAGTTAAAAGTGGTTTTACATTCGATCTTGAAGCAAAAAAAAATTAACATAAGGTATCATTTGGATAAAGCTGCATTTCTTTGATAACGTGAATGTTGAAAAAACCAGCACCAATCCCGTCAACAAAAAATTTAAAAACCCCTGCAAGGAGGAAAGTGTGAGTGTGAGTGTGAGTGCGAGTAAAGAGAAAAAAGAATGAGAGCCTTCGCTCTCGCCTGCCTGCCGGCAGGCAGGCTCTCACTCTCACTCTTTTTTATGTGGTGCCACCAGTCTCACAAAGATATTTATTCTTCACCTCTGCCTTCATTTATAAAACAGAATGTTCCTTCTTTAATGTCGATAGCAATTTTATCTTCCTTCAGTATTTTTCCGCTTATAATTTCTTTTGAAAGTTCATTTACTATCTCCTTTTGAATCAGCCTCTTCACAGGACGGGCACCTAACTGTGGATCGTAGCCTTTTTCAGCCAGCCAGTCAATTACCTTATCTTTAACTGATAGCGAAATACCGCGTGAGTTCATCATTTCAACTAATCCTGAAACCTGTATTAAGACAATCTCCTTAATTTGGTCAGGGGTTAAGGGTTTGAACATTACTATTTCATCAATCCTGTTCAAAAACTCAGGACGCATTATTTTTCTGAGCATTGAAAAGATATCCTTTTTTAATAATTCTTCTTCAGAAGGTGGCAATGAGTTATCAAATTCCTCCATTTTATCTCTTATAACATCAGAACCCATATTTGATGTCATTATAATTATAACATTTTTGAAATTAACTGTACGACCTTTATTATCAGTAAGTCTTCCCTCATCAAGTACCTGAAGAAGAAGATTGTAAACATCGGGATGTGCCTTTTCAATCTCATCCAGAAGAACAACAGAATATGGTTTATGACGAACTGCTTCTGTAAGTTGACCACCTTCATCATATCCTATATAACCCGGAGGAGCTCCGATAAGTCGTGAAACTGAATGTCGTTCCTGGTATTCAGACATATCAATCCTTGTTAGAAGATTTTCATCGTTAAAAAGGAATTCGGCCAGAGTTCTTGCCAGCTCTGTCTTTCCAACGCCTGTCGTACCAATAAAAATAAAGGAGCCCACAGGTTTTTTCTCATCACTCAGTCCCGCCCTTGAACGTCTGATTGCATCTGATACGGCTCTTATTGCTTCATCTTGTCCTACCACTCTTTTATGGAGTACTTCCTCGAGCTTCAGGAGTTTCTCTTTTTCGCTTTCCAGCATTCGAGACACTGGTATGCCTGTCCATTTTGAGACGACATCGGCTATATCTTCTGCCCGTACATCTTCCCTTATAAGAGTCACTCCTGAGCGTTTCTTTTCAATTTCATCCTGATAACTTGAAATCTCCTTTTCAAGATTGGCAATAATTCCATATCTGAGTTCTGCAACTTTTCCATAGTCTCCTGATCGCTCAGCCTGATCGGCTTCAATCTTAAGGGATTCAACCATTTCTTTTTTTCCCCTCATCTTTTCGATAATATTCTTTTCAGAAACCCAGGCTGCCTTAATTTCATTTCTCCTGTCTACAAGGTTCGATATTTCACGGATCATACCGGCTTCTTTTTCTTTGTCACCGTCACGTCTTAGTGCTTCCCTTTCAATTTCATATCTTGTAATAGTTCTTTCAAGTTCGTCAAGCTCTTCAGGAACCGAATTCATCTCAAGTCTGAGCCTTGAAGCGGCTTCGTCTATAAGATCAATAGCTTTATCAGGGAGAAATCTGTCAGTTATATATCTGAGAGAAAGATCGACTGCGGCAATTATTGCTTCATCTCTTATAATTACCTTATGATGAGCTTCATATCTTTCTCGCAATCCTCTGAGAATTGAAATTGCACTGGCTCTGTCAGGTTCATCAACAATAACCACCTGGAACCGGCGCTCAAGCGCTTTATCTTTTTCAAAATACTTCTGATATTCACTTAGGGTGGTTGCACCAATGGCCCTTAATTCTCCCCTTGCAAGTGCAGGCTTAAGGATATTTGCAGCATCCATGGCACCCTCCGACTTACCGGCTCCGACAAGTGTATGTATCTCATCGATAAAGAGGACTACCTCCCCATTAGATGAAACTACCTCATTAATTACAGACTTGAGTCTTTCCTCAAATTCACCCTTGTATTTGGCGCCCGCAATAAGTGCCCCCATATCGAGAGAATAAATTACTTTTGATTTAATATCCTCAGGAACGTCACCCCTTACTATTCGGAAAGCAAGTCCCTCTGCAATAGCAGTCTTCCCCACACCGGGTTCGCCGATAAGCAAAGGGTTATTTTTAGTCCTGCGGGTAAGTATTTGGAGTAATCTTCTTATTTCATCATCGCGTCCAATGACCGGATCAAGTTTGCCCAGGCGGACCATCTCATTCAGGTTGATTGCATACCTGCCAAGTGCATTATAAGTCTCTTCCGGTGATTGGCTATTAATAGAAGATCCTTTCCTTATTTCTGAAATGGCAGATTTAAGTTCTTTCCCTGTAATGCCCCTGTCTTTCATTAATTGTGAAACCTGATCTCCAGTTTCAAGGATTCCTATAAGAATATGTTCTACAGAGACATATTTATCTTTCATTTTCGAAGCATGATCAGTTGCTTTTCTGAGTGCCTCGGAGGCCTTTGTAGAGAGGTAGGCCTCAGCTCCGGAAACTTTAGGGAAAGTCTTAATTATTTGATCTACAGTAGCCGAGAAAGACATAATATCAACGCCCATTTTACCAAACAGGAAATTGACTACACTTTCTGATTCACTTATTATTCCCTGCATCAAATGAGCACATTCAACAGCCTGTTGCCCGTTGGAAGCAGCAATGCTGAAAGCCTTCTCTACTGATTCCTGTGCTTTTATTGTAAAATTATCGAGATTCATATTTTCAGATATTTCCGAATTATAGTCAAATATCCTGCCAATGACATTAAGTCGTTAAATATAACATTGACAGCATACTCAACTGTTAATTCACTGCAATTATGGCACTTATTCTTCTTATGATTTGATTATTGCTACTTCTTCCTTTCAGGGATTTCCTTAATCCATTTAATAATTGCGGCTGCTAATTCTGTTCTGGATTTACTAAAATAGTGCCCCTCCTGAAATGCAATTGTAATGAGCGTCGGGATTAAAGGGGCTATCAATATCTTTTTACCCTCAAAGGATGAAACTCTCCATAACAAGTAGCGGGGTATTAAAATACCAGCTGCACAAGGCATATCTCGTAGCACACTGAGTGGAACTAACACCGAAAAAGATTAGATGAATAAGAGAGCAACCCGAACATCTATCTCCAGCCTTAATTCTCCTTCAAATGTGATTTATTATATTGCTGTTTCTCAGTCAATTCTTTTTGCCGAAGATAGATTTTAGCATCAGCAGGCGTTCCCAAAAGTATTGCCAGCCATCGTGTTTTCTCTTTCTGTTCCAGGATGATCTTAATGGTCATAGTTAAGGGAGCTGACAGGAACATACCCACCATTCCCAGTGTAAATCCCCAGAACACAAGAGACAGGAATACAACCAGGGTTGACAGGCCTAAACCTTTTCCCATGACCCTGGGTTCAATAAAATTTCCAAGAACATTGTGGATAACCATAGTCGCTACCAGGGTCCAGAGTGCACCACCTATTCCGAGTTGTATAAGGGCAAAGAGAACTGTCGGGACCGTGGCGATGATGGATCCGATATTCGGCATATAATTCATCAGAGATGCAATCAATGCCCACAGGAGAGGATAATCGACCCCAATGATCAATAATGCCAAATAGGTAAGAATTCCTACTGATAAACATAACAGGGTTTTTATTCCAAGGTAGTGACGGATATTCTGTAAAATGGTAGAATAATAAGAAATGGATTTATGCGATTCAATCTGAATTGCTTTAGCTTTAACATAAAAGCTTCCGAATTCCATTAGGATAAATAAAATGATAAGGAAGATAAGGAAGGTAGTCCCCACCATATTAAACACTGTATTCATAGCGCTAGCAGTAAATTCAAGGATCTTGGCCGGCTGGATAAGAGTAAGAAACTGATCTTTGGGGATCTTTAACCCTTTCTCATTTAAAAACTGAATATATGAGCTGCTGATCGATGTAAGGGTCGCTTCATATTGTGAAAGATTCCCTGAAAAGGATGATAACGTTCCTCCGAAAAGGTACGTTAATCCTGAAAAAAGTACAATTAATCCAGATATTACGATGACAAGTGCAAGCCATCTGGGGATTCTCTTTTTTCTAAGCCATGTAATGGGTTGCGCACAAATGATACTTATGAAAAGTGCGAGTAAAAAGGGAGTGACAATTGCTTTTGCATAAATCACTCCTGCAGAAATGATTATAAATGCAGCGATTTTTACCAGGGGCGAACCTTCCATTGATCCGAGAATCTTGTTGTTCATTTCAGAATAGTTTTATGGAGTTTATCAGACTGGAATCAGATTGCTTTCTTAAAACTCCGTTAATTAATTTGAAATCAGGTATATCATACAAGTGCATAAGCTAGTCTGATAAATGAGATTGCCATTATATATATATATTTAAAATTAGTAAAATTTCTCCTTTCAATCTACCTAAACTTAGATAATCAAATGGTATGAACCCCAGAGCAGGTTTCAGACTCAAAAAACGGTGTAAGCACCGAGGAACCGAGTTTACGGGCTCGGCGCAGCCAATTAAACCTTGCCTTCGCGTCCGCACGCTTTCGCTGAAGCTTTAGCGTAGGCGCCTAAGCTTTACGCGAAAGCGGGTTAAGAACAATTATAATAACTTTTGCATTTGTTTGATTATGCGTACGTTATAAAAACCGTTCCCAATTCCGTCAACAAGAAATTTAAAAACCCTGCAAATTATTGATCTACAGAGACAGTAATAAATACTCTTCATAAAGTGTGAGTATGAGTGCGAGTTTTGAGAAAAAAGAATGAGAGTGTTCGCTCTCACTCTCACTCTTTTTTATGTGGTGCCACCAGGAATCGAACCAATTTTTTGAATCCTAGTTTGCCAAATTTGGATTCAATAGTTTTTTTTTCATAGTTTTGCTATGCTAAGTTCATTGTACAATATTTTGACAAGGTGAACCACCAGGTGAACTTAAATTTCAGGAGCCTGTATATCACACATTATCAATACATTAAAATTGTAAGATTCTCCCCTCAAGGGATCACAGCCGATCCGCCGGATAGCGGAGAGGTCGTAATCCCGAACCAGACTCGCCTGAGTGAGGACAGATGAGAACAAAAATAGAAATGGGCGAAGCTTGTATCAGCGCTTCATTATTTTTATTGCATTGTCTTTGTACAATTTCCTCAAAGTTTCATCGGTCAGATCAAGGCCATATAAAGGCCAGTGATAACCAAACAGATTTGTTTCATAAAAATGTTCATCTGCTGTTTCCAGTATCCTGAATGTCACCCTGTAGATCCTTTCATTGAAATTCATATCTGTACCATAAACAAGCCTGTTCTGATATTTCTCCATGAAGTCATGCACAAATTTGGGAACGGGAGCAATTTCTCCATAACGGGCTGATATATCAGCAAATAAATTCGGATATTTATCAAAAAAATTCCCTAATACAGACAGATCAGCACAGCAATTTGCCAGGTGAGCAGCTATAAATGTCGTTTTCGGATGTTTTTTCAGAGTATTTTCAAGAATATCTATCATCTCCTCATGGGTTTTAGCACCATTCTCAATTTTAACCTCCCACTTTGCAGCATTTAAGAGACCATCATTTGTTGAATCCATTTTTTCATACATCCACTTATCTTCAGAGATATGAAGGTTTACCGGCATTCCAAGGTCAGCACATTTTTCAAAAAGAAGATCCACCCGTGGATCATCGGGCAGCATCATGGTTCTACCTGAAGAGGCGGTAATTCCTTTGCCTTTATACATTAATTCTCCAACTCCTTTTGCCCCTTTTTTAAAGCATCTTTCTAATTCCTTAACAGCTTCAGGACCATAACCGGGTTTGTCATATCCGGTATAGTCAAATCCACACCATAACTCAAACCGGTTCCCGTATTTAGCATACATTCCTGCAATTGTATCGAACCTGGCACCCGTAGCTCCGGTAAAGACAATTGATTTTTCTATCCCGCAGGCATCCATAGCTTTTACCCATTGTGCTATAGCCTTATCGTTCTGACCATAAACATGTGTGTGCATATCGGTTGCCGGATATTTAGCTTTCGCTATATTTGTCACTGGTATCCTGTATATTGATACCGGACGATAGTTTCTCAGCAGGAGATCATTCACTTCCTGTCCTGAAGAAGATGCAATTATTAACAGAAATGCCATTGCTGCAAAGACTGAACGATATGCATTCACTCTTTTTACTTTAATTTCACTTATTATGCTTCTCATCTTTTAAAATTTTTCATGCAATAAATATATGTAGCTATTAGATGTAAAATTATTTAATCATATCTTTAAAAATACAATATATTAATAATAAATTTATAAAACCGGAGTTACATGAAATCAATACTTTCCCTTTCGTTGGTCTTTATAATCAGCATTACTTTAGGATGCAATCAGTCTGGTTTGAAACCAAACTATTCAACACCACCCTTCATTATCGATTCCCACATGCATTACTCGGCCAATGATGCATGGGAAAAATCTTTTCTTGAAATTTATTCAAGTCATAACGCAATGGCCTGTCTCCTTATGCCTATGAAAGATCTTGAACGGGGCATAGAATTCGCCAGGGCCCATCCAGAAAGGGTGATCCCATATGCTGCAATAAACATTGACAGCCCGACTGTAGTCGAAGATATTCAAAAGGTATATGCCATGGGATTTAAGGGACTGGGTGAGTTATTTGCAACAGGCCGTTGGGATTATAACGATCCCAAATATGACACCATATGGGCTTTGGCGGAGAAGCTTGGCATGCCGGTTGCTCCTCATACCGGCAATCTCAGCAACGGAATGATGGCACATCTTCGCCCCTCTTTTCTGGCCGACATTGCCTCCATGCATCCCAATCTTATCATTCATGCCGCTCATTTCGGAAATCCATGGTACGAAGAGGCGGCCGAAGCAACCCGCAGGAACAAGAATCTTTATTTCGACCTGTCCGGTTCATCTCTTATAAAAAAAGAAAATGACCCTGGGTTCTGGGCCCAGTGGCTTTGGTGGACCGATGCCATTGGTAAACCACACATGCCTAAGGACGCAGTACCTGCCTGGGAGAAGATACTCTTCGCCACAGACGAAGGCCCCGATGCCCTGGATGAGAACATCAGACGATTCAATAAGGTGCTGGATGCGTGTAATGTATCTCAGGAGACAAGAGCTAAATGTTATGGTCTTACCCTTGCCCGGATTTATGGGATTCAACCTTAGTTATCATTTAAAACACCAGTTCACGACAGAATTTATATCATCAGTTAAAGGAGCAATGTTCATATTACCTGAAACATTTTTCTGAGAATAAACATATCCGGGAAATGCAAGTTCCTCATCAATCAGCTCTTTTGATGCTGAATTTTTAAGCTGGTCTTTTATATCTGAGATGTAAATCTTTCCGGGTGCAATACAACCTATAAGATCAGGAAGGTCATAAGCTGTTAATGCACCTGCTACATAATTGCCGCAGAAGCCAATATCATAAAATTTATTCATAACCATCGCTTTGTAAGAGATAAGAGACCCGAAAAGCGAAACAGACTGAATTGACCTATCGAATGTTGCAGCATGAAGCAATACCGGAGACATCTCATCAAAAGCTATTGCTCCGATTTTATCACTATCGATATCTTTTCGATTCTTTAAAAAATTAACCACTCTGACTATATCCCCGGCCTGAATACCAACAACACTGCGACCTGTAAGCATCGCAACATTACCACTGCCTTTAGTCTCTCCTGTCCCAATTAGATCAGGAGCTGCCACTATATACCCCTTTCTTACCAATTGTTCCATTCTGCCACCTGCTCCTGCATCTTTGATTTTCCCATCGGGATGAATATAAATAACACTTGAAAAACTGCCTCCGGTTTCAGGAACGAACAATAACAACGGTATAACATAATTCTCTTCGCCATTAAGAGCATACATTTCAACTGAATATCCATCCCTCTGGTATCTACCGCGAAAAACTGACTTAATTTCTTCATCAGGAGATACATATCCTGAAAGTTCCTTTGCCTTTATCCGGACTCCATCCAGATGTGGTTCAATATTTTTTCTTGAAATATCTATCTTATCAATCAGTTTTTGTGTTTCCCCTTTGTTAATGCTAAAAACAGTTTCGGCATTTTCAAACGATGATGCCACATTGCCGGTTTTTGAAACCATTAATTCTTTGGAATCTATAAGTGTTACGTTTTCATCTTCCGGATCTCCTGGCATGTTAAGATTCTTTTGAAAAAATGCACACACGCCCTCTCTTATTTTTTTTGTATAGCCATGTCCCCAGTCATCCTCCACTAGTCCAATATTATCTTCCATTCCGAAAGCTGCATAAACCTTACTGACTTCACCAAATGTTTCCCGTGCTCCCTGTATGCTGAAAAAATCACGGGTACCTGCAACTATAAGTGCCGGTGCCGGAGCTCTGACTTCAAGCAGATCTGCATGAGTTATTCCATTATGCAAACCGTGGTAGAAGTTCTGTTCAGCATCCTGGGGTCCAATAGATTCAAGTAACCTACGGAAGCCGGTAATGTAATTAACCGGAGCTCCGGCTTTTATTCGTTCATCAAATGCAAAAATATATGATGACTGGGTCCCTCCTCCAGATTGTCCGGTTACTCCAATTCTCGAAGGATCGACCTCTTTGCGGGTTAACAGGTAATCTATACCTCTGATACCATCCCATATAAAGTATCTGGCTAAAGATACTCCTGATACAAAACACTGATCACCAACATAATTATGTTCCCGTGTTGTCGGGCCAATCAGTGATGCATTCTTTTTAGCGTCATAATGTTGAATCCGTTCACCCTGGCTCACAGGATCTATTGCGAAAACCATGAATCCTTTTTTCACAAGATTCAGAATCATAATCTGATAGCTGTTGGATCTGAAAGAATCCTGCGCATGGCCACTCACAAAAAGTATAGCTGGCTGCTTCCCTTTAATACCATCCGGTATGAAAAGACAACCAGTAACATAGAACTCAGCCATTGATTCATAAATTACCTTCTCTATCCGGTACCCCTCCTTCATTATAACACCGGTAATTTTTGCATTTAATGGTGTCTTTTCAGGAAAAGGACCAACTATTTTCATGAGGATATCCTTAACATTTCTTTGCCTGTTAATCCAATCCTCTTTTGTTCTTAAACCGCTGATAATGTCATCCCTTTTATCCAGCAATGAGAAGGCCTGCTTATTTAAATGATGGATCAGCATATCTTTGCCGTCAGTCCACTCAATCCACCTGTCAAAAATGGCCAGGTTTTCGTCCTGACTACTCACAAGATCTGCCCTGGATAATAATAGAATAAGAACTAAGCAAATTTTTAATCTTTTCAGTATCCTGTTATTTCCCATCTTTTTTATAGTTAATTTTTTACGATTCAATCATACTGAATTAGCTAAACTTCATCAGGAACAACATATGGTTTCCGGTATACTCTTGTAAGTAATGTATCAGCCTCAGGATCATTGGCAAACTTCTCATAATCACCCATGAACTTCAGGCTGCGTCCAACTCGATATGAGATATTAGCCAGCAAAGGAAGTGATGATGAGTAGAAGCCCTCATTTATATCGCAATGAAGAATCTCATTTTTCCCGGTACGTATAGCATCGATGAAATTGGTAAAATGGTTTTCCTTCTGGTTGTCACTGCCCTCCTTTGAGCCCGCAAATGGTTCCTTTTCCCGGCTTCGGAATGCTTTCCATGTATCGCCGCCAATTTCAAGCCATCCCTCAGTACCATAGAACAGGTTTCCCACTTCCTGTCCTTTACTTCCTTCATGATTAGTATAACGCCCCCTGGTTTCAAACTCCAGCAGGGTTCCATCACTGTATTTAAATGAGCATGTCTGGGTATTGGGAGTTTCCTGGGTGGTCTTATCGCGACCGTAAGTCTCAACATCACCATAGACCATCACCCCGGGAGTCCTTTCCTCCGGTGGGCTCTCATCCTTATGAAGGCCATAAATACCTCCTGTAGAGTATACTGAAACCGGATGTTCGTTTTTATTAAGCCCCCATCGGGCGATGTCAAGCTGGTGGGGACCAGTGTTACCTGTATCTCCATTACCTGTATCCCAGTACCAGTGCCAGTTATAATGGCTCCGTTTTTCATTGTATGGTCTCCAGGGCGCCGGACCTAACCAGCGATCGTAATGAAATGTGACCGGGGGCAGACTGTCTTTTGCCATCCCATAAGAATCACGTGCCTTAAAACAAAGCGCACGGGCCATAAAAATCTCACCAATCCCCCCATCATGCAGAAATTGAATAGCTTCTCTAACATTATTGGAGGACCGGTTATTTAATCCAACCTGAACGCGTAGATTGGTTTTTCTGGCTGCCTCAACCATTTTACGACCCTCCCATATATTATGGGAAGCCGGTTTTTCAACGTAAACATGTTTACCGGCCTGGCAGGCCCAGATAGTAGCCAGTGCATGCCAGTGATTCGGGGTAACAATTGATACCGCATGAATTTCCCTGTCATCCAACACCTTTCGCAAATCCCATTCTGTCAGTGGTTTAACTCCCTTATTATCAAGTATCATTTTAGTACGCGATTCAAAAAGCAACTCATCTGTATCGCAGATGGTTTTTATTGCAACATTATGGCTATCCTTTATACTGCACCAATTGTCTATATGTACAGCCCCCTGGTTGCGGATACCGATAACCCCGATATTTATGCGTTCGTTGGCACCAATAATCGAAGCATAAGTTTTTGCACCGAATCCCATGCCTCCAATTACAATACCGGCAGTTCCAATGGCGCTTTTCTTAATGAATTCTCTTCTTTTTGTCATTTTTGATAGTATTATTATATAACTATTTTTCTATCAGTCTGATTTAAACCAATTTTGATGCACTCTTCTGAATTTTCACTATTGCGGCCACTATATCTTCCATATCCTTTCTCGAACCAAGAAAGACTCTCTGCCCCAACGACAAACCTGTTTCTTTATCGATTCTTTCATTCACCGGACAAAGATTTTCTTTCCTGTATTTGTCTAACCGTTCTTTGGAATATATTCTTTGAAAAGCAGGTAAATTAAGATATGTCTCAATAAAAGGATCGAGATGCAGCGAAGAGTCTATTCCTCTTCCGAATGCAATTCCTTCAGCTCTCATAGCATCCCTGAATTTTGATTTAGGCAAATCATTAAAATACTCCTTTTCATATATCAGCTGGTATTCATAATAGGCACGTCTTGTCTGACCAGGATATTTTTTGGTCGGACGGACTCCTTTTATACCAGATAACAACTTTTCGAGATATGCGGAATTCTCATCACGCAATGTACTCTGTGCTTCCAGCCGTCGTATTTGGCCCAGTAAAGTGGCTGCAACAAAGGGTGTTATCCGGTAATTTGATCCGGGAAAACTCCTTCTCTGACCCCTGGGATCTCTTCCATTATTTGTATATCCATCAGCTTTTGCCATCAGATAGTCGTCATTCCCTGTCACAGCGCCTCCTTCGCCCCCGCACAGACTCTTCCCCTCCTGGAAACTGAAACAACCAAGATCCCCGATGGAACCAAGCTTTTTATTCCTCCACTCTCCCATATGTGCCTGGCAGACATCTTCAATAACCACCAGGTTATGTTTTTCGGCTATTGCCAGTATCTTGTCCATATCTGCAGCAGCTCCACCAATATGAACAGGCAGGATAGCCCTCGTATTTGGAGTGATGCGCTCTTCTATCAAATCGGCATTTATCATGAATGTTTCAGGATCGGAGTCAACAAATACCGGTAATGCAAATAAGTTAAAGGTGGTCTGCGCGGTTGCAATAAATGTATTTGTCTGTGTGATGACCTCATCGCCGGGACCAATATCAAACGCTCTCTGTGCTGCATCCAGCGCATCAGTACCGGAATTGGTGGTGGCACAGAATCCTGTTCCTATTAGTTTTGCAAACTCTTTTTCAAAACGAACTGAAAGCTCCTGACTTGAATTGGTGTACTCCGACCATTTCCTGCTCTTAAAAGCATCAAGATACATCTGTATGTCTGTATCATCATAGGTAGGCCATACTGCACCAAGAGTTGATCCTTTCGGACGCACCGGATTACCGCCAAGAATTGCCAATTTTTCAGTATCCTGTATTGTACCTGCAAAAACAGATGTCATGCCACCGGATGTTAGCAATATACCTGTTGCACCCATCGACGATCTTTTTACAAACTTTCTGCGTGTTAATGGTTTATTTTTCATAATGATAGGGTTTGTTACGGGTTATATAATTGAAATTCGATAAATCTGGTGTTATACCAAATTTAGTCTTTTTTCGCCATTAATGGTTAATTTATTTAATTAGATGGAGATTCTTCGCTGCACTTCGTTTCGCTCAGAATGACAGATACTTATGTTTATAGAGGAGTGGGTGGTTGGAGGCGGTGCCTCCAACCACCCACTCCTCCACTCTGACTCAAAAAAGAACTTGTCATTCTGAGCGAAGCGAAGAATCTCATACTTATATCAATCGGTAATGATATTTTTTACACCAAATAAATTCTTTTAATGCTTATATAAATACCAATGATTATAAGAATCCAGCCTGTAATGACGGGAACTACCCGTATCCATCCGGCTTTTGAACTGATTAAAGTTCCCTGCGATATCATTAAACTTATTACAACAACCGGCAGGGATGCGCCGAATGAATAAATCAGGGGGAATAGAACCATCTGATCGAACCTGACAGCCAAAGGTATCAGAATACCAAAAAAGATAGCAGCAGTGGCAGGACAAAAGCTTAAGGCAATAAGAACACCAAAGGGAAAAACCTCAATACCACTCCATTTCCTTGATTGCAGATAATTTATTATCCTGCCTTTATAGAATTTTTGAAGATTGAACAGATCAGACTGGATCATCCCCAGCAATATCAAAACAGGGCCCAGTATAAGACTAATACTTTTCTGAAGTTTGATACTTATTACAGGAATCGAAAGAAATCCGGAACTAATAACCATTCCCACTACCGAATAAGAGATGAAATAACCACAAACAAAAAAGAATGTCACATATGCAATTCTGTTCCTGTTCGTTGTCAGTCCGCTCAGAAATGATATTGAAGCTATATTTGTAGCCAGCGGACATGGATGGATAGTTGTCAGAAATCCAGCCAGGAAACAGCTCCCGCATGCAATCAGAAATTCACTCATTCCGGTTCAAAAATTGATTCAGTTCAGTTCTCAGCATCTCTTTAAATGAGACTTCATCGCCTGAATACCCCCATGAGTCGTTGAGAACTTTTATTTTGCTTTCTCTCTTATTTTCAAATTGAACAAAGACCAATGTTGTTGTAAAAATATTGAAACGTTTTACAAGATTTAAGTTGTCGGGAGTATCCATGGTAATCAGTCTGAACTGAAGCTTTTTTTCGGCTATAAGACCATTAAAATCTTCATTCAGTACATCATTTGTAAATTTTTCCATCCTCAGACATTGACTGCATCTTTCTGAATTATGAAAAAGAAGCACATATTGCTGATTAACATTACCTGGTGCCAGCTGCTCATACAGATTTAAACCGGATGAGGGTGAGGATGTCTCAAAAAACTTTATGAGAGCAATTGTAATTGAAAGAGCGATGAATGCAAGCAGTATCCATTTTGCTATAACCCGTAAAGTATAATCTTTTTTGTCATGAATTATTTTATGTACTCTTTCCCGGAATTCATAATCGATGTTAAATTGCAGTTCATTATCAACATTCTTTATCTCATTTATAAATGCATAAATGGTAACCGGACAAGTCTCTTCAGTTTCAGGAGTTGTGTTAGAGTCCAATATACCAGCTTTTGCCAGCCGGTTTGCTTCAGTGACAATTTCAGATGGACAACAACCTGATATATCGCTCAGATCACTTCCGGTAAGGAGAAAATACTTTTTGTTTTTTTCTATTAACCTCAACAAATGTTCCTTAAGTTCCGGGGAAATCCTCCTTAATTGTGTAAAATCAGCCTCTCTCTCCGGTTCGGTTAGTTCAGAAGTAAGTAGATTATCCAACAGACACATCGATCCGTTGGCAGAATAAAGTTCATTAAAAAAGAGAGTTGGTGATGCTTCTTTATCTCCGATTCTAAACAACCCGTCTTTTGCCATTAATTGCTTTACATCTGATTTCGGTATCCTGCTTACCTGCCCTCTCTTTATAATTCTTCCATCCTTAAGTATTAAGAGTCTGAAGGGACCGGGATAAAACAGATCTTCGGCCTCTTCTTCCTTTTCTCTTTTACTAATCATTTGAAATAATTCTTCCGAATCATCTTCAAAACTGTTGCAATCGAATATTTCAGGAATATCATCAAGTTTTGCCATCAGCAGGGGATCCCCATCGCTGCATTTTATCAGCTTTTCATATGGAGGCAGATTGTAGATTTTTGCTGTCTTTTCGCAAATTCTTATTTTCTTATCCGAAAACAAGAGATGATTATCATCGTCAAGTATTGCCAATGCTGCCCCATGATACAATGCCACCTTACCGGTGTTGTAGCACGGACCGTTTTTCCCTTTGTATGCCCTTATGTCAACTGATCCGGAGGAAGGATTAATATATTCAATTTTCATCCCTACAAATCCGGTTGATTCCATTGATCGAAGGGTATCTGACATTTTACCTGATCCGGTACGCACATCTATATCACCTGCCCGGAGAAGTGTCCTATAGGCATTCTGCAATGCCGGAACATCAGGATTTACCAGATGAACAGATTCAGAGTTCATTGCCTTAGTCTAGAATGAAATCACAGATTACTTTACATATATTGTCTACTGATTCAGTTGTACTTCCCCTGCCCATGCTGATCCTTACAGTCCCTTTTGCTTCACGTTCAGTTCTGCCAAGCGCCAGTATTATTCTTGAAGGTTTAACAAGATTGTCGTGACATGCTGAACCGGTTGAAACTGAGAATCCTTCGACAGATAATGCACTTACTATTTCATTACCTGCAAATCCGGGAAAGCTAACTGAGACAAATCCCGGTTTCCCATTCCCGGATCCATTAATAATAATATCCGGGATCTGAGACTTCAGATTATTTATGATTATGGTTTTCAGGACATTTAACCGTTTAATCTCATCTTTAACAGCCAGCAGGGATTTATCCAGGGCGACAATTGCCGCTGCCAGGCCACCCAGGTTTTCAGTCCCTGCCCGTAAGTTCCACTCCTGTTTCCCGCCGAACATTAATGGTTCGAAGGAATCATCGCGTATCAGTAAGCCTCCCAGCGAACGTGGACCGCCGAATTTATGGGCAGAAAAACTATAATAATCACTCCTGATCTCTTCCATATCAACGGGAATATGTCCGACAGCCTGAACACCATCAACAAGTAGCTTTATATTCCGGCTCAAGCAAAATCCTGATATTTGTTGAAGATCCTGAATGGCACCTGTCTCATTACAGACATGATTAATGCAAACAAGGGAAACAGTACCACTTAGCTTCTCCTTAAGCAGGTTAAGGTTAATAATACCATTGTTGTCAATTTTTAAGATGTCCACTGACTTTTTGAATTTATCAATAGCAAACCACATCGAATCATGAACGTTTTCAGCAAGAAGGATCCTCCCATTCGGATTTGTCTTCAGGTGTCCCTCTATTATGGTATTATTTGCTTCTGTCCCTGATGAGCAGAGCAGGACTCTTCCATCCCTGAAATTAAGAAGCTTACAAAATTGTTCCTTTAGCTCCATAAGAAAGCGTTTTGATTCTTGTCCCGGCCTGTGAGATGATGAAGGGTTTCCAAAATATTTAAGAGAAACCTCCTTCAAGCTTTCCAGAGCTTCTTCATAGGGAGGAGAAGTGGCAGAATAATCAAAATAATTCGGGTCGGGATAGAACATTTTTACTTAGTATTTATTTTCCTTTTATATTATAAGCGTAAAGTTTATCAGCATGCCTGACATAAAGTCGTCCGCTACATACCACAGGATGTGCCCAGAACAATCCTTCTCCTCCTTTAGGAACCTTGAACTCTCCGGCCAGCTCATACCTATCCGGTGTAGCCTTTACAAGTCTCATTGACCCGGATCTTTCATCGAACAGGTATAGCATGCCGTCAGCAAATGTAATTGACCCTTTTCCGTCTGTATTCCATATCTGTTTTCCTGTCAGGAATTCAAGACAGAACCAGCCTCTTGAATTACTACCTGATCCGTACAAATACCCGTCGTGAAATATGATGCCACCATGATGGTTATCCATAATCGTTGATTGCCAGACTGTTTCAGGGATAATTATTGTCCCGGAGGATTTTAGTTTAACCAACAAGCTACCTTTTCCATAGCCACTCGAGACAAAAACATATTCTTTGTAAAGGACTGCATCTGAAATATTCAGCCCCCGTTGATTTTCAAAATCAACCTTCCAGAGCAGTTTCCCGGTTTTTGTATCAACTCCATAATAACTGTTTGAGCTTGATCCTATTATCTGACGATAGCCTCCAAAATCCTTTATAACCATTGATGAGTAGCCCTCCGTTCCGGGAATTTCATTACAGACCCATATTAAATCGCCGTTATTCTTATTCAAACATACCTGGTATCCTTTTTTTCCTGCAGGACGGACGTACAAATTATTTCCATCAATAAGCACAGATTCGGCATATCCATAGTCTGGCATCACAGGATCGAATAACTGAGGTAAATCTTTGTACCAAAACTCTCTCCCGGTTTTTGAATCAAAAGCTGCCAGTCTGCCACTTTCCCCTAGATGATATAAAACGCCATCATCGTAGGTAGGAGTACTTCTAGCACCTGTATAAGTTGCTGCATAAGACAATGTTGTCGACCAGGCTTTTCCGTTCGGTTTCTTCCAAACCGGCTTTCCCTGAAGGTCGAAAGCGAATACATACGTCTGACCGGAGGCCAGACCTGAAGTATAGATCTGTCCTCCGCCAACTGAAATTGAACTATACCCCTCCCCCAGGCCTGAAGCAGTCCAGAGAAGCCCCGGGCCCCCTTCTGGCCATTCTTTTAGCAGTCCGGTTTCAGGTGATTTATTTGTACGATCGGCCCCATGAAAAGCTGGCCATTCGGAACTGTTTTGTGCTACAGCAGTACAGCTTAAAACCGATACTATAACCCACAAAAAAGAGAATATCCTCCATATATTTCTTTTTATAATTTCTGATGCCTGAAAAGGATTAATAGAAGAATAATAGTCTAATATCCCAGAGGTATTCATTGCTTTAATCTTTATTAGTGCTTAGTTATGAACTAAAATTCTTTTTCAGACAACCTCTCAATGACCTCCAGGCACATCCTCCCGTTGTGATAGGGACATATCCAGAACCCTGTTTTATCACCCCGCCCGACAACTCCCTCTTCGGAAACCGAACTGAACCAGCCTCCATTCTTATAATCGACAAGGTACCTCTTGATATAATTCCAGCAATCTACCGAGTAATCAAGATACTTTTCATCTTTTGTAAGCTCATATGCATTCAGATATCCGACAACAGTCTCTGCCTCAGCCCACCAGCTTCTGTTAGTTGTGATATGGCCTGAAGAAAGATCTTTTTCATAAACCAGGCTTCCATCAGGTCGTAAGCCTTCCGCAGCAGCATTAGCTATTTTAATGCTTATTGCTTTAACTCTTGCAAGAAGGGCAGGATCACCTAACAGACCGGTAGCTTCATAAAGTAGCCACGAGGCTTCAATATCGTGGCCGTAAGAGTCAATTGTTGAGGTACTGTTCCAGTTTTTATCCAGGAAATTTATCAGATGGGCACTTTCTTTGTCAATGATCTTATCGAGGAATATTTCGATAAGGTTTCGCAAGCGCTCTGCCATTCTTTTGTCGGGCCATACCCTGTAGAGGTTTGCATATGCTTCCATTATATGAAGGTGGGTGTTCATTGTTTTCTCGTCACTAATGGTCTTCTCCCCTATCAGCAGGTCGTGGGAACGTTGCCATTCACGGGAAAATACCTCGAAATAACCGTTTGATTGTTTGTCAAGAGCATGCTTTTCAAACAGTTCAAATATCTCCCTGGCTGTTTTAAGGGCTTCAGGATCGCCCGTTGCCCGGTAATATTCTGAAAGTCCATATATAAAAAATGATTGTGTGTATGTCTGTTTCCTTGTATCTGACGGATCTCCTTTTGAGCTGACACTCCTGTAGGCACCACCATATTGCCTGTCGATAAAACACTTCATGATATAATCCCGTGCCCGGGTTGCCAGCCGAAGATATGCTGTATCTTTTACAACACGGTAAGCAGCAGAGTAGGTCCATAGAATCCTTGCATTAAGTATACCACCTTTGTCTTCCTCAGGAAATACCTGTTCATTTCCGTTTATCCTGCCAAAAAAACCGCCGTTTACATAATCGACCATCCGCGATGACCAGTAAGGAAGTAAGTTTTGGGTAAGGTTATCCGATACCTCGGATTTAAGCTGATTCAACTTTGTCTGAGGATCTGACTTCTGATTGATAGTAGTATCATCTGCTAAAATACAGTTGGAGATCAGCAGGACGAATATTGTAAGCACATTTTTTTTCATATCCCGGAATTATAACTGACAATGCAAAATACAAACAAATAGTGTAAATAAAACTCCATTATCTTTTAAAAAAGGTACTATTCCTGATTTTCCATATTATTCTATCAGAACGAAAGCAGCCCAGTTATATGGGTTATCGGGGTATTTATTCTTAAGAAATAGCTGGGCCTCTCTGAAAGATTCATGTATTAGTGATCCGGATAACCAGTAACCATAAAACTTGCCCATTAATTCGGCAGTCTGGTAATCGGGGACCTGCCATAAGGATATAAGAAGATATTTAACCCCTGCCATTTTGAATGCCCTTTGCAATCCAAAGACGCCTTCAGAACCTTTAATATCACCAAGGCCGGTTTCGCATGCCGACAAAACAACTAGCTGTGTATTAGGAAGATACATTTGAGAAACTTCTGAAGCCAGCAATATTCCATCTTCAACGTCGGCTGGGATAGGTTGGTTCCTCCAGGCATGGTTTGCTCCAGCGAATATAAGACCAGATCGTAATAAGGGATTGTCAGATATTTTGAACTGACCGGATAAAGATGATTTTTTTGCTTCCAGGTTGTTGTTTGTTCTTGAAGGATCAGGAAAAAAGAAACCATGTGTTGCTATATGAATGAAGGGAGGAGAATTTAGATTATTCAGTGCTTTAAAACTCTCCTCTGTGGCATCGTTACCAGTAATTGCATATGTTTTAATATTGAAATCATCAAGAATATCCTTTATTTTAAGGACTTCTTGTTGAGTCCCTTCCAGATAATCAAAACCACCTCCCCTGCTCTGTTCACCTGGCAGAAATTGTACATTTTGTGATCTGTTAATAGTGCCGTATCGTGTGGCCATGGATTTCATTGTAACAGTATCCGAATCGTAATTAATCCCACCGTACACAACGGGCTCTTTAACAAATGATGTATTGGCACCTTCTTCTAATTTTTTAACAATGGACCTTGTTGTAGAAACTGCAACCATCATATATTTGTCAGACAGATAGGATTTATCATCCAAAGGAATGGCATCAAACGATATCCTGTTTAACAGTCCGGCAGGAGAATAATAGATCTTCTCAACACCTGAAAACAGGATTTCGATCGGTTTCCAGATAAGTTTGTAAAGAGTATTTTCAATATCAGAATCCTGTTCCCCTGTTAAATCTGGCATCTTATACAACCTCGAAGCGGTTGTTTGATCATTTGGCGATTTTGTTTTCTCCAGCAAGTTTATCAGTTCATCTTCTTTGAATAGAAAAATCATTGCAGGTTGTATCATATCCGGGCGCAAAACCAAAGCACAATAATAGGTGCTCGAGTCCTTTGAATCTTCCAGATTATTATAGTAAAATGATACAAACTCAATAGCAGCATCTTTTGGGCCCAGAGAACTCTGTACATCCAACCATGTTAACTGATTCCCAATACCGGACAAATCCTGAGATCCATTTAACAGCCGAATCCTTCCTGCCAGTTCTTTCTCCAGATCATTACAAACTGCTTCGAGGCTGTCTGAATTAAGCCATCTTTGATCCGGCGCCATCTGGTTTATTTTTAACAACAATTGGTTTTTACGGAAATATGTGTCGTATAGTTCAATAAGTTCGTCATTGTTACTATTCAGGGCAATCTGTCTTATGGCTTTTGATGACTGCAATACAATCCCTTTCAGTGCCAGTTCATTATCGTATGATATAGTTGTAATTGAAGGATTGATCTCCTTTCTACGGTGTATAAAAGAGTTCATCTCCTCAAAACTACTACTTATGGAAGAGATGAATTGTTCCTTCTCTTTTTCTGCCAGAAAACTAAAATTCCGGATGATCTGATTATTAAGATTAGAATTAATTTCCAGCCAAAGTGGTTCTGCCTCATCCGACCTACCTGTTAATTCCAATATTTCAGTCATATTTGACAGGACGTTGGCATACCCTGGATGCTTTTCTCCTAATTGTTTTTTAATTATTGTAGCTGCCTTGATATAAAGCTGTTCGGCTTCAGAGTATTTCTCATCCAAAAGGTATATGGAGGCAAGTGCCGATAACGATCCTGCATATTCATAATTATCTTCTCCAAATGTCTTAAGATAAATTTCTACAATCCTTTTACAATAAATTTCTGCTTTTTCAATATCACCGCTAAACTCATAGGCATCGGCCAGATTTTGAAGGGAATAAGCAACTTCAGGACTAAATTCTCCGAAAGTGGCTTTTTTAATTTCCATAGCCTCAAGAGCTACCGGTTCCACTAATTTATATTCCCCCATATTTCTGTATAAGTTGGCCAGATTATCCAGGTAGGTAGCATATACCGGATTTCTTTCACCAAAACTGATCCTGCTCTTTTCAACTATATCCTTATAGAGAACCAGCGCTTTCTCATAACTTCCTATAAGAGTGTAGTGATTTGCGAGGAGGTTTTGGGCAGCAAGATAATCTGCACTTCCTTTTCCTGACTTTTCATCAATCTTCAACACTTCAAGACAGAGTTTTTCGGAAGCTGAAAAGTTACCCGTTATCTGATAAAGAGCAGAAAGAGAGTAAAGGGTATTTTCATTGTCATAACCTCTTTCATTCTGGATATCAAGGGCCTGTTTGTAGAGCTGCTCAGCTTCGCTAAAATCTCCTTTTTCACGGTGATAATTGGCAAGTCTATAGATACAATCTGCATAATTCTCACTTTCTTCCCCATTTGCAACCCTGATAATTTCAATAGCCTTCTGATATGATGACAAGGCTTTGTCAAATTCCGACAAATCAACATAAACATCGCCCAGATCAGCCAGGGAGATTGCGTAGGAAGAATCCTTTTCGCCCCAGATCTTCTTATATTTTTTTGTAACATCAAGGTAGAGAGATAATGCTGATTTATATTGTTCCCTGTCATAATACAATTCCGCCAGGGAATATAGGGCATTGGCATAATCGCCCTCAAACTCACCAACCTTTATCTTCCAAATATCAATTGCCTTTAATAGATTTGATTCTGCATCACTGTAATTTCCTTTGCTCGCCTGCAGGTTTCCTAATGTAGATAAAGAGAGTGCATATTCACCGGACTGTTCCCCGGAGATATCTTTCTGAATCTGTAATGCTTCATCTAATAGTGGCTCTGCATCGGCATAGCGCTCAATATAAACTAACATTGCAGCATATCCATTTAATGCCGATATGTAAGCAGGTTCGTCTTCAATATCAGTATAATCTCTGAAGGATTCCAATGATTTCTGGTAATATGTTATAGCTACATCATACTGATCCAGGTAAGAATAAATCAATCCAATCTGAGATAGAAATTCACAATATTCAGGACTTTCAATATCATAATCTTCCTGGATTAAACTATCGGCGAGTAAGGCAGCATTCAATGCTTTTTCATAGTCTCCTGAGTAGATGCTGTTTCCAACCTCCCTTAGTAGCTTATTGATATTCTGTGAATTGAGGGCAGAAGTAATTACCAAAAAGACTGTCAGTAAAAATGCTTTCATAATACTGTTTCTTATTGCTTGTTAAGATCTCCTGGCCAATTTAATAAAAACCATTTGAGAATTCCAGGTTTATAAATTGGAAAGTAATAATTGTAAAGATATATTATCATTTGCATTCTAATATTTCATTTACCAAACGATTAGTCAGACCAGTTGAATAATATTCTGCCTTGTGAGCACCAAAGTTTTCAGAAAATGAATCTTTCTTTTATTTCGGGTGCCGGAATCATACAGGTATCTCTTTTTCCAAATACCCTGTACCTGCTCCAGGCAATCAGATCGTAAAACAAGTCGCGGATGAATTTCGGGATAATAATCAAACCATAAAATATGTTCCATCCTCCTCCTAAATCTCTCAGGAGATGAAGCACTGCGGATGATTTAAAATATATTTTATCAGATGAAATGTATATTACCGTCTCCATATCCTCACGAACCAGATCAAATTTTACATGTAGAGACGCAATGTATTGTGTCTCTACTGCCTGCAACGGTACAAATCTGATTCTGGCATGTCTGTCTCTTATTATTATGAACCTCACCAGCCCGTTGCATAAATTACATATGCCGTCGAATAATAATATCTTGTCAGAATGATTCACCCAAGTATAACAATCAGCGTCATTAAATGTTGCGCTTCGACTGCGCTCAGCGCTATAGGTTGGGTTGAAAAGGCGGTATTAATTAAGAAACCCGATTCATCACGTTTCTATCGCCGGTTATTGTTTGTCCGGGAATTGAACCTTGGGCGATTGTGATCACCGCGTTGCTGTTTGGGTGGCTTCACAGGATTATGGTCCATTAAAGGGAAAGGATGATTTTCAACAACCTGTAACTTTTTGGTTATCAGCTTTTCAATATCCCTCAGATAGACTTTTTCTTCTGCATCACAGAATGATATAGCTGTTCCATTTGCCCCGGCCCGGCCTGTCCTGCCAATGCGATGTACATAGGTTTCTGAGATATTCGGGATCTCATAATTAATAACATATTCAAGATCATCCACATCGATGCCCCGGGCTGCGATATCTGTTGCCACAAGAACTCGTGTAGTCTGCGACTTAAAATTTGACAATGCACGCTGTCTCGCATTTTGTGCCTTATTGCCATGAATAGCTTCAGCGCTGATATTTCTCTTTTTAAGAACTTTTACAACCTTATCAGCACCAAATTTGGTACGGGTAAATACAAGTGCAGTTTTTATCATTTCATTTTGCAGCAGGTCTACCAACAGTGCATTCTTGTTTCCTTTGTCGATGAAATAGACAAACTGGTTTACAATATCAACTGTTGAGGCAGAAGGGGTAACTTCCACTTTTACAGGCTTATAAACAATTGAACCTGCCAGTCTTACTATCTCGGGAGGCATTGTTGCAGAGAAAAATAGCGATTGCCTTTTCTGCGGGAGTGCTGCAATGATCCTCCGCACATCGTGAATAAAACCCATGTCGAGCATCCTGTCGGCCTCGTCGAGAACAAATATTTCAATATCCCTTAAAGAGATAAATCCCTGTTTCATAAGGTCAAGAAGTCTGCCGGGTGTTGCCACGAGAATATCCACCCCGTTCCGTAAAGATGATGTCTGGGAATTCTGGTTCACTCCTCCGAAGACGACAGTACATGTTAATCCCGTATGCCTTCCATATGCTTTAAAGCTCTCTTCTATCTGTATTGCAAGTTCTCTGGTTGGTGTTACAACCAGACTTCTGATTTTTCTTTTTCTGTCAATGGATCTGCTACTGCTTAACAGCTGCAGTATTGGCACTGCGAAAGCAGCAGTTTTACCGGTACCCGTCTGTGCACAACCTATAAGATCCGTTCCCCTGAGAATAATCGGGATGGCCTGTTCCTGAATTGGTGTTGGTATTGTGTAACCCTCCTCTTTTATAGATCTGAGAATGGGTTCAATTATGTTCAATAAATCAAAATGCATAAATAATAAATAAGTAAATAAATGTGAAATAAAAACTGCCTGAAATGGCGGGGATTATTCCATGATTAAAAGTTTGCAAAGGTAGTCTTTATTAATGATTTTTCACCTACTTATAACAATCACTGCCATTAAATGTTAATTTTAGTATATACGCAATGCATTGAGTATCTACTAAAATTTCTTCTCCTGGATTCTTCTTACTGCTTTAGCAATAATAGATCTTGGAAAAAATCTGACAGAGAATGCCATCAAAGCATTTTTCATGCCAGGAATTGCGACAGCCTTACCCTTCATCATAGCCCTGTAGCCAAATTCTGCAACTTCTCTGGCTGATGACATCTTTCGTTCTTTCAGCTCTCTCCTGTTATCAATGACACCTGCATGAAAACCGGTTTGCGTTGATCCGGGACATAGAGCAGTAACCGTTACCCCTTTCTCTTTTACTTCATTGTGGATAGCTTCGGAGAAACTAAGAACAAATGCTTTGGAAGCAAAATATACTGACATTGTCGGACCTGGCTGAAAAGAGGCGGTTGAAGCCACATTCATTATTTTACCCTCACCTTTATTAATCATTTCCGGTACGAAAAGCCTGATAAGGTGAGATAGAGCGATTACATTAAGATTGATCATTCTCTCCTGTTTACTCCAGTCACTTTCGGCAAAAAACCCGAAATCGCCAAAACCGGCATTGTTTATTAGATAATCAATTGCAATATTCTTTTGCTTTATTTCTTCATACACCTCACCAGCCGCTCCGGGAAGAGAAAGGTCTTTTCCAATAGTATAAACGCTCACTTTCCATTTTTCTTCCAGCTCCATCTTCAATTTATCGAGTAACTCTTTGCTCCTGGCTACCAAAACCAGATTATCGCCATTTTCTGCATGAATCTTTGCCAGTTCGTACCCTATTCCACCAGATGATCCGGTTATTAATGCAGTCTTTTTCATTTTAAATAATTTGGTAAATACTCATTGTATCAGGTACCCGGTTTCTTAACGTCTGCAATAAACATTTGTTCAACATCAATATTTGAGACGCGTAGCATTGCGTCTCTTCAAATATTATTAATTATTTTTGAATAAATAAATAAATCTATGCAAGAAATGGCATTAAAGATTTGTGTGGATTAGTGAGAAAACAATTATAAAAGTTTAATATGACAAAAAAAACAGTATTCTTAATTGTAACAATTGTTACAATTTTGCTTAATCCGGCGTATTCACAGAGTAAACGACCTGTTTCTATTGAATCCTGGATTACAAACAGCGACAGGTCAGCATTATTTCAAAAGCAACCGGACTCTGTTTTTTTCAGCAACAACAGCAGGGGGGGAGGAAGCCCGATTATTATAGACGACCGGCAACATTTTCAATCGATAGATGGATTCGGCTTTGCGCTAACGGGTGGAAGTGCAGAGCTTCTTATGAAGATGAGCCGTTCTGCAAGATCAGTTCTTTTACAGGAGCTGTTTGACGTTACTGATAAAAATATCGGGATCAGTTATATCCGGTTAAGTATCGGTGCTTCAGATCTGAACAGTTTTGTCTTTTCCTACGATGATCTGAAAGATAACGAAACCGACTTTGATCTTAAAAGGTTTTCGCTGTCCCAGGATCTGAATGATGTAATCCCGGTAATGAAGGAGATACTGGCAATCAACCCTGACATTAAGATACTGGGTTCACCATGGTCCGCTCCTGTATGGATGAAAACCAACAATAATGTCCGTGGAGGATCTTTGAAAAAAGAGTGTTACGATGTATATGCCAGATACTTTGTTAAATATATTCAGGTTATGAAAAGCTCCGGGGTAAATATAGATGCAATTACTATTCAGAACGAACCACTCAACTCTAATAATACTCCAAGCATGCAATGGTACTGGACAGATCAGGCTGATTTCATTAAGAATCATTTAGGACCTGCCTTCAATAAAGCAGCAATCAGTGCCAAAATAATATTATTTGACCATAATTGCGACCGGATAGATTACCCTCTCGCCTTGCTTAGCGATCCCGATGTTGCAAAATATGCTGATGGCAGCGGCTTTCATCATTATGGAGGTGAAATAAGCTCAATGACTGACCTTCATATTGCCCGCCCGGATAAAAACATCTATTTTACAGAGCAGATGGTAACAGAAAGACCCGGAGATAAGAATATTAACATTATTGCTCCGGTAAAACGACTGATAATTGGCGCCACCAGAAACTGGAGTAAGAATGTTATATTGTGGAACTTTGCTGCTGATCCGAAAAATGATCCTCACACAGACAATGGTGGCTGTTCAATGTGCCAGGGAGCTATCACCATTGATGGAGAAAATGTGACCCGAAACTTAGCCTATTATACAGTGGCTCATGCTTCAAAATTTATCAGACCGGGGTCCGTTAGAGTTGCCTCTACTTCAAATGGTGATATGACTATAAACCTCACAGAGGATGAAGAACGACAGGGAGTAAAAAGGAGTCTGGCAACAGATAATTTGCAGTTATTACCTAATGTAGCATTCAGAACCAATGATGGAAAGATTGTATTAATTGTAACAAACGATAGTTTTTCAATTAATTCATTCAGAATCCAGTACAATGGTCAGACTGCCACTTTAAGGCTTAGTCCCGGAGCTGTGGGAACATATATCTGGCAGGGGGATAATTAATTACAGGATATTCCTGCTACAGGTTATCGTCTCACTGGTTATCAAAGGCCTCCTGTTGTTTCCACAGAACCAGCAGAAGTATTCTTAGTTGAAGTATTTGAAGAAGGCTCTGAAACTGTGATCATATTATTTTCTCTTCTTATTTTCTCCATTTCAAGTTTTATTGCATTGGCACGGTCTTTAATAACCGGAATCAGTTCATCGCCTTTTAATAAGAATTTTTCAGGATCTTCAGGAGTGGAGAGCCATACTGATGTCCCGGCAACCAGTCCCTGTTCAACGACAATATTTTTATCATTCGATTCGCCAAGGATAACAACCTGCCTGTTTCCATCCCTGGTATAAACAAAAGGTATTCTGTCTGCTCCTGCATGCACGCTTTCAATAGGAACATAAATTACATCGTTGTATGTATTAATAATTACCTTGTTACCAGTAGTCATTGATGGTCTGAGCAAAGGGTCAGATCCATCAACTTTCACGAGGACCTCAAACACTTTTGAATCGGTATTGGAGAAATCTTCACCTATATTGGCAATAGTGGTTACCTTTCCGGAAAATGACTTTCCCTGAAATGCATCAATGGTCATCTGAACAGGCTGCCCGGGTTTTATTTTGTTAATATCTATCTCGCTTATATAAATCCTGGAGAGCATCGATGACAAATCAGGTAAGGTTGCTACTGACGGATCCCATGGACTAATTGTTGATCCTGTTTTAATCTTTATTCCCATCCTGTCTTTCTTATAGATAACCATTCCATCTGATGGTGCAGTTATAGTAAAACCGGCAAGTACCTGCTGAAGATCATTTACTTTACCGCGTTGATTTTCAAGATCTAACTTAAGAGTTCTTAACTCTGATTTTGTCTGGGAATACCTGAGGGAATAAAGCTTTTTTTCCTGGTTTAACAGACGTTTTGATTTGTCCAGAGCCAGAACAGCTTTACGCTGGACAGCAGGTGGTTCATATATTGACTGATCAACTGTAATAGATGCTTCTTCTACAACAAAGAACAGATCCTTTATATTATCGCGTAATGAACTCAGGATTACAGCGGTATCCAGAAGTTTCATATCATATGAAGTCTGAACAGTTTTGAGTTCATCCATCTCATCCTTAAGTGTATTATTAAAATTCGTTCTGTCAAGAGTTGCGATATAATCTCCCTTTTTAACTTCAGTTCCTTCGGGTACCAAATCGTTTATCTTAATAGGCGAAGACCTGAAATTCCTGTTGTTAACAATATTTGGTCCTTTTATATCGATTGAGTTTTCTGCTATTAATTCGCCGGTAGTTGAAACAGCTATCTCAAAGCTTCCCCTCGATGCTTCGGCAAAATTCAAAACTGTTGAATTCCTGCCAGTAGTAAACCTTACGAATATCAGCAAAGCTACTAATGTTACTACCACCACTAAACCTGTTGTAATTATTGTTTTCTTCATAGTATATCATCATTAATTCCTTCCATCCCATCTATTGAATAAAAAACAAGGTTTAGTGGAATATGTTCATAAGTCTGAAAATATAATTGTCAGTTTTAGGGGAAACCAGCCGGCATCGCACCACAAACAATTGATAAAGAAGCTTTTAAATGAAATAATGGGAACAGGGAAGGAGTAAGTAGTAATTTATTGCACTATTAAAGGGACAACAGTTTTTAACAAAATATAACAACTCCAAAAACCGGAAAATGACCATTTCATACCGTTTGTAAGATCAGACATATCATTGGTTGGATAACCCTTTGGCGGCATTTACTATTAGCATAATTTTGGTATGAAGATTAAAACAATGATTTCATACAAACGAAAAAAGTTTTGGACAGAAAACCGGAATTAAGAACGTTTTTGAAATTAAAAGTAGTAATAATTAAAAATTAATAGACATGAAAAGATTATTTTTTGCCGCATTACTGGTAGTAGCTTTCAGTTGTGCATCGTTTGCAAGGACAGTTGTAGCTGAAGGTAAAACTCATTCAGCCCTGGGTGATTACAAGATTGAATTAGCCGATAATTCTGTTACAATTAATGGTGAGGAGTTTACACCATTTGTAATAAGTTATCAGAACTCCCCTCTTGAGTTAAAGGTTGCAGTTAAGAATGAGGGTGATTGTAAGAAGTATTATGTACTCTCTGAAAAACTTTCAGTTCAGTATGTCTGCAATGCAAATTATTTTGGTGTTGAAAAACTTGACAAATCCTTTGAAAAAGAGGGTTATTCAACATCTGATTCATATCTGGACAGGAGTGAATATTTCCATCAGAAAGCGATTACTTCAGGTCAGGGTTGTGAACTCGACAACACTATGCTTATAGCAGCTTTCTTCCCGTGGCTTATCAAGAGTGAACTGGTAGCTATAAAATAAGAGTCTCTACACGGCCATCCGGCCAATCCTAGTTTTAGGTTTTATTTAGCTAAGAAAAGGCATCAACTGATGCCTTTCTTCATTCAGTCAGGTTAATCATATTCCTGATCCATTTCTCCTCCAGAAGCATCAATTGTTTTGAAATTTCTGTAACTGCAGCCCCTTCCATGGAAGGGATATTATTCATGCAATATTCAGCCATTGCCGTAATGGTAAGGCTGGGATTTACCCCGATATTGCCCTGAATAACAGATCCATCGGTAATATAAAAATCGGGGTATCCATGCACCTTAAGCTTCTCATCGACAACTCCTGTATCACTCGTGTCTGACATCGGACAACCTCCAAGAATATGGGCTGTTGTAGGCCTGTTGAAAAACACCTCCAGCAATATATTCTGAGAAACGCCCTTTACACTTCTTGCATAACGCTCCATCACATCCTGTCCAACCGGAATAAAAGCCGGTACTTTTTTATGCCCGCTGTTGTCTATCTTCATCCTGCCACCAAAAAAGTTCTTCTTCCATATCATCCTCATGGCATTATCCACTGTCTGCATTACCAAAAATATCACTGTATTGGAGGACCATCCGAAATTAAAAACTGTTTTAAGAAATACCCATGGATGGGTAATTGTCTTCATAAAAAGCATCAATGATCTCTTAACTGAAGAGTCGGCTCCCCCTACCGACAATCCGAAGAACCACTTCATGGCATTTGAATTATCGGGATATTTGACAATCTCTACATGAGTATGCGGATCGGGACTGAAGACTGACGTTATGGCAAGCCCGTTATTCATCTTTTCAGAAGAGCCAGAGGCGGCGCAAAGCGTCTCCGCATTGGTTCTCAGTTCGTAGCCGAGTTTGTCTGAAAGTAATGGAAGGGTGAAATAGTGGTATTTTTGTTTCAATAACAATTCAAGGGTACCAAGCGCACCAGCAGCCACAACTATTCCCCTGGTACTGAAAATTTGTTTTTTCCGGCCGAAAAAAGATGTTATTCTTTTTGTTTCAACGAGATAGATATTATCCTTATAACTGATCTTTTCTGCCTTTGTTCCCGGGAGAATTGTTAATCCAAGCTTCTCTGCAAACCATAAATAATTCCTGTCGAGGGTATTTTTTGCATTTTCCCTGCAACCAACCATACATCCTGCACATTCTATACACCCTTTCCTGAGGGGTCCGAGACCATTAAAATAGGGATCTTTTTCCTCATCCCCGCCATTGAGGTTTACACCCACATGAACCGTTTCAAAGGTATCATGAGCATTCATCGCTTTGGAAACTTCCTCCAACACCTTGTCTTCTATATTCAGTTTTTCATATTTCTTTCTTCCAAGCATGAATGAAGCTTTGTTATAAAATGGTTCAAGAATCCTTTTCCAGTCGCCAAAACGGTTCCATGAGAAATTATTGAAGAATTCATCAGGTGGTATATATAACGTATTAGCATATACAAGACTTCCTCCACCAACACCGGTACCGCTAAGAATACTTGCTGTTTTATAAAAGGAGAGCCTCTGAAAACCGAAGAACCTTAATGCCGGTACCCATAAATATTTTGGCAGATTCCAGTTTGTTTTCGGAAAATCTTCCGGATTAAATCTTTTGCCCTGCTCTATCGTCAGTACAGTATAACCTTTCTCAACGAGCCGCAGACTGGCTACGCTGCCTCCGAATCCTGATCCAATTACAATGTAATCGTATACCATGAGAAGTATGTATTGATAATAACGGCCTGATGTAAATATAGAAAGTCTTTGGAATATTCCATGTTTTCTGTGTATTCTGATAACTATGTTATACTTAAGTATTAATGTAATAAATTTTTTCACTAGTGTCCGATTAAAAGTATGAGATTCTGAGCGAAACAAAGTGAAGCGAAGAACCGAGCTTTGCGAGCTCGCCGAAGGCAATCTCCTTCTAATTTTAAATATTATCCGTTCAATAGTGAAATTTTTTAAGTAAAAACCCCCTTTCTTATTTCCCCCTCCGCCTTCGCTTAGCTTCGGCGGAGCAAGGCAAGGGGGAAAGGATAAGTGTACTCCTTCCCCCGTGGGGCATAGGCGTTAACTTAAGGAATTGGTGATGAAATATTTTTCGATATATTTTGCCACGAATGTGGCAATATATAAATAACCCCCGGTGCAACCGGGGGTTGCTGGCTAATACTCTGATCTAAAGCCCTGAAGGGGCGTAATAAATTTATATTAAATTAATGTCATGCTGTTTGTTACCGAAATTATAAGGTATAACATTGCCGGTAGGCAGGGTAAATGGATTTAGCCTTTTGAGACAGCCTCTTGTGGTAAAAACAATGGTTCTGAATGCATTCTACTTAGTTTTCAATTTTCTTGTACTTTTGCACTAATCTATATCTTTCATGGACTGGATAAGTGATTTATTTTTTAAGGAAACTGTTGCACATACAATACTAATTTACTGTATTGTAATTGCTCTGGGGGTATTCCTTGGAAAACTCAAAATATTCGGAATATCGCTTGGAATTACATTTGTGCTTTTTGCAGGTATAGCAATCGGACATTTTGGTTTTTCAGCAAATCACGAGGTAATTGAGTTTATTAAAGATTTCGGGCTTATACTTTTTGTCTTTTCTATTGGGTTGCAGGTAGGTCCTGGCTTTTTCTCCTCCTTCAAAAAAGGGGGGATATCGCTAAACCTGATGGCATTTTTCCTGGTCCTTCTGGGTGGACTATGCACTCTTATAATTCATTATCTGACAGGAATGTCGCTTCCAATGCTCGTTGGAGTAATGTCAGGAGCAGTGACCAATACTCCCGGACTAGGGGCTGCCCAGCAGGCACTGAACCAGATATCTGGAAATGTTCCTTTGAACGAAATACCGGAGATCGGCCTGGGTTACGCGGTCGCTTATCCTTTCGGTGTCCTGGGAATAATTCTTACAATGGTTGCAATAAAAAAGGTACTTGGTATAAGTGTTCAGAAAGAATTATCCCTTTTTGATCAGGAGCAACATCCTTCTGAGTCTTTACCTGAAAAAATCAGCATCCTTGTTACCAAACCGGCGGTTTGCAACAAGAGCATCCTTGAAATTTCAAAACAGATAAAACAGGAAATTGTCATTTCAAGAGTATTAAGAAACGGTGAATTGCTCCTTGCATCCTCCAATACAATAATATATGAAAATGATATTATCCTGGTAATAACACAAAAAGGATTGATTCCGGAAATTGTCGATCATATAGGCATTCAGAGTGAGATGGATCTGACGGCAAAATCAGGAAAACTTATTTCCAGGCGTGTAATGGTGACAAACAAAGAGGTATTCGGGAAAGACCTTGGATCGCTTAGATTAAGGACCAGGTACAATATTAATATTACCAGAGTATACCGCGCAGGCATCGAACTGGTTGCAACACCCCATCTGATGTTGCAAATGGGTGATAAACTCACAGTTGTTGGTGATGAAAAATCGATGGATAAAGTGATAGAAGAGCTGGGTAATTCAATAAAGAGGCTGAATGAACCTAATATAATCCCGATTTTTGTTGGAATTCTGCTGGGAGTATTACTGGGCAGTATTCCGATTCATATTCCCGGTATAACCAATCCTATAAAACTTGGTCTTGCCGGGGGTCCATTAATTGTAGCAATTCTGCTTAGCAAATATGGGTACAGATTTTCATTGGTATCGTATACTACACCTAGCGCCAATCTGATGTTGCGGGAGATTGGGATTGTATTGTTCCTGGCAAGCGTAGGGATTGTGTCAGGGGAAAATTTCGTTTCAACTCTCATATCAGGCGAAGGATTCACCTGGATGGGCTCTGGAGTGATAATCACCATAATACCATTGTTTCTTATTGGATTTCTATCGCGCGTAATATTCCATAAGAACTATCTTGAGATATGTGGTCTGCTGGCAGGCAGTATGACCGACCCTCCTGCCCTGGCTTATGCAAACAGCATTGCGCAGTCGGAGGCTCCGGCAGTGGCGTATGCAACAGTATATCCATTGGTAATGTTTTTGCGAATCTTTATTGCGCAGCTTTTAATATTGCTTTTTGTTTAGACAAAGGATAGTCAAACGGTACGATCTGACTTTTAAGATTTTCTTTTACATTTGCTGATATTTGATAAATTTATTGACTATTATGAAAACTATTTCAACCATTATCAACCTGTTGTTAATTACTGCTTTCTCTTTAACCCTTACTGCTCAAAATCCTGCAAACATTCAGCAAAGTACAGCTGCTAACATTATTGATAAGGTTATCAAAAATACTGGCAGTACTCATATCCCTAATACTGTGGATGTTATAAAGGAAGGAGATCCGGAGACTAAGGTGAAAGGGATTGTCACCTCTATGTTTGCAACTATGGAAGTGCTGAAAGAGGCTGTAAATAGAAGTTGTAATCTGATAATTGTACATGAACCTCTTTATTACAATCATCTTGATGAGACAAAACAGTTTCAGAACGATCCGGTATACATGGAAAAGAGTCGTTTTATAGCGGAAAATAAACTGGTTATCTGGCGTTTTCATGACTATATTCACCGTATGCAACCTGACGGTATTATGTCGGGGATGGTAACAAAGCTTGGCTGGAAGGAATATGTTGTTAATGGCAATCTGAGTCAGTATGTCTTACCTGAAACTACACTGAATAATCTCCTTAAAGAACTGAAACAAAAATTCCCGCTTAATGCTTTTTATGTTATTGGAGATCCTGAAATGAAACTTGTAAATGTCAGACTTGCCCCAGGTGCACCGGGCAGTGCAACACATATCAGGTTGCTGGAAGATAAAAATGTTGATGTACTTTTAGCTGGAGAATCCCCCCAATGGGAAACTTATGAATATATGAGGGATGCTGTTGATCAGGGAAGAAAGAAAGCTATTGTTTTTCTTGGACATATATCATCCGAGGAAGCGGGCATGGACTATTGTGCCGACTGGTTGAAGACTTTCATTAGCGATATTCCAATCTACTATGTACAAAGCGGTCCCTCCTACTGGTCATACTGAAAAAACTCCGGATTATGATAAAATACATTAACCTTGTTCTTTTTGCCGGAATGATAGTCATGAACTACCTCGCTAATGCTCTTCCATTGAATGGGAAAAATACGGGGGAGTTGTCTGACTCATTTCCGAATCTCTTTGTACCGGCTGGTATAACATTCTCAATCTGGGGTATTATTTACCTCCTGCTTCTTATTTATTGCATAGTACAATTTACCGGGTCAAACCAGATCGTCATTACAAGTATTAACTGGATATTCGGAGTCTCCTGCTTGCTCAATGCCCTGTGGATCGTTGCCTGGCATTATGAAAAACTTCCTCTTTCGCTGATAGTTATGCTGGGGATGCTTATCTCTCTGATCTATATAAACATATTTATAAAAGATCTTCCGATAGGAATAATAAAAGCGGCTTTCGGTATATACCTGGGCTGGATCTGTATTGCTACCATTGCCAATGTGACCGCTCTGCTTGTGAATTATAACTGGAACGGATTTGGCATTTCTCAGGAAATGTGGGCCATAATAATGATCTTAATCGGCGCATTAATTGCAGCTCTGGCAATTTACAGGTTCAATAATCCATTTGTTGGTTTATCTGTAGTCTGGGCATTTACCGGAATAATCCTGAAGAGACAGAATGATTACAGGTCTATTGTAATAACTGCCCTGGTTGCCCTTAGTATTGTAACAATTGTTACAATCTGGGCATCCTTCAGAAAGAGTTTCTCAGGGGTGATGTAAGGCACGGAGCTCGGGGCATTGGGCATTGGGCATTGGACATGGGGTATGTTTTCGGCCGACATAGTCCGCTTGGAAGGACAAATTCGCCAGGCTAAGCATCAGGGGCAATAGTGAAAACCCCTTAAAATATTCTTTTTGATTTTTATCTTACCAGCCTGAAATTAAAGGCAGGTGACTGTGTTAAGCCCATAACTCTTAACCAGATGGGTAGTAAGGATTCGGTAGCTCTTGCCCCGCTTATATCACCCAGGTCCACCAGGTTATCATCATGCCAACCGATCTGCTTTAACAGTTTCAAAACCTTTGCTTTAGCCTCAGCGTCATTCCCCGAGATAAAATTAATATGGTCTCCCCCGCCAACCATTCCGGGATTAACCATTAATCCACACCACATTGTATTCAGAGTTTTTATTACTCTGGCTTCAGGAAATACCTTCTGGATCTCTTCTCCTAAAGAATGTGTATTATTTAATCCTGGTAATAAGCTTGGAGGCATTCCCTTGCTGAAATCAAGCGGATTCGAGATATCTATCAGGACCTTCCCCTTCAGATTCTTCGAACCGGCAAGCTTTAGGGCCGTAACAGAACTCTCCCCGTGAGTGGCATTTATGATTATTTCACCAGATTCAGCCGACTCTGAAAAGGTTCCTAATTTTACCTTGTTGTTACTTTTATGCCAGTCGCCGAAAGAAGGATTTCCATAGCCGTCTTTCTCTTTTGAAGCCAGTTTTTCTGCCACATTACGTGTACCTATTATAACTTCATGTCCAAGTTCTGTTAGTTTGGAAGCTATGGTCTGACCAACAGCTCCGGTTCCGATGATCGATATTTTCATTTTATATATTTTTATTACAAGGTTGATTGATTTTTGCCTTTGAATTTCTGAAAATAATTTTTTAACGAAATAGTATACTATAAACGGAAAAATCGTTTTTTTGTTCATTTAGATGCAGAAATCAGGATATTTTAAATTGAATCTCTATTCTTACTATATTTATTGGACAAAATCTATTCTCATGAAGCTAAAACATTACCATCTGAAAGTTACACTAACAGCTGCCTTCATACTTTTCCTGACGAGTAGTGAAGTCTTAAAAGCCCAGGTTCAGATCTCCGAACAGCAATGGATAATACCAACCTATAAGGTGAACCCTCCTGATAAAAACCCTATGTTTTTCAAAGGGGAATCATACCAGGGAGCGTCGAAATACATCTACCCCTATGGACTAAACGATGTTATTTCCAATGAAAAGGAAGACAATCCATGGAAGACATTAATACTTGAAAATGAATATATTAAGCTGTGTATTACACCTGATATTGGAGGAAAACTATACTACGGAACTGATAAAACAAATAACTATAATTTCATTTATAAGAACAATGTCGTAAAACCTTCCAATATCGGAATGCTGGGGGCATGGGTTTCAGGAGGGATTGAATGGTGCGTGATACATCACCACAGGGCATCCACATTCCTTCCGGTTGATTATGATCTTGCGGAAAACGAAGATGGCAGCAAGACTATCTGGATTGGTGAGACAGAACCACGACACAGAATGCGATGGACTATTGGCATCACCGCCTACCCGGGAAAATCATATTTTTCTGCAGAAGTAAAAATTCATAATCCTACCCCTTTTACCAATACCTTCCTCTACTGGGCAAACGTAGCAGCCCACACTAATAAGGATTACCAGGTGGTATTTCCTCCAAGTGTCCAGTTTGCCACCTATCATGCTAAAAACAGTTTCACAAACTGGCCCGTATCAACTGAAGTGTATAACGGAACTGATTTCACGAGAGGAGTTGATCTCAGCTGGTGGATAAACTCGGTAACCCAGAACTCATACTTTGCCTACGATCTGAAAGAAGACTTTATGGGAGGATATGACCATGGTAAAGAGACCGGTACCGTGCATATAGCCGATCATAATATTGTTAAGGGTGCAAAATTATGGGAATGGGGTTCAGGAGCCGCAGGACAGGCTACAGAGGGCCGGCTGACTGAAAATGACGGACCTTATGTTGAAATAATGGTAGGTGCTTTTTCCGATAATCAGCCGGATTACAGCTGGATAAAGCCTTACGAGGTAAAGACATTCAGGCAGTACTGGTACCCGGTTAAAGATATACAGGGATTCAAATATGCAAACCTAAACGGAGCAGTGAATCTTGAAAAAAAGGAAGATAGCCAAGTTTTTCTGGGCTATTACTCAACTCAAAAAATCGGAAAAGCCAAAATTGTATTAAAGAGAAAAGAAAAAGTCGTTTTTGAAAAAATAATGGAGATATCCCCGGAAACAGCTTTTACCGGATCAATCAAAATTGAGGGGCCATTTGATATCACGGATCTCTCAACAGAAATGATCAACACCGAAAATAATGAAATTCTTATTTCATATCAACCAATTGAGAAAAAGCCAGGTGACAAACTGCCTGAGCCTGTTAAAAGGCCCGTGCTACCTGAAGAAATTCAGACTATTGAAGAACTGTATCTTTCAGGAAGCCGTATTCAGCAATTTTATAATCCCACCCTCAATGCAATGGATTATTATGATGAGGCTCTGAAACGCGATCCTTCAGACATAAGGACAAATGTTGCAGTTGGAAACATCTACCTTAGAAATGGGGATTACGTCACAGCACGCAGTTACTTCAACAGGGCAATTAAAAGAATTACAAAAGACTATACAAGGCCATCATCATGCGAAGCGCTTTACCTTCAGGGACTTACGCTGAAGGCACTGGAGCTTTATGAGGAGGCCATAGATACTCTTTACCGTGCAACCTGGGATTATGCTTTCCACTCAGCAGCCTTCCTCGAACTAGCCAGGATCTCATGTTTGAAGGGTGATTTTCAGAAAGCGCTGGGGCAGATAAGAGAATCACTTTCTACCAATGATAAAAACAACTCCGCTATCAATCTTAAAGCATCAATCCAGAGAAGATTGGGTGATTATGCCGGAGCCGCTTCCAGTCTGTCTGATCTAATTAAAAACGACCCGCTCGATTTCAGGGCATCCAATGAGAATTATCTGCTGTCAATAAAAAGTGGGAACCAGCAAAATACAGAAGAAATGACAGGTGAGCTGAACAGGAAAATGAGAGATTTTGACCAGAACTATCTTGAACTGGCCATCGGATATATAAATGACGGACTCTTTGATGAAGCCGAAGATATTCTTAAAAGGTTTACTGGTAAAAATCAGATGATAAGTTACTGGCTTGGCTATATCCTGGATAAGAATGGTAAGAAGAGTGAAGCTGAAAGATTCTTCAAAGCAGCATCTGACCAGCCGTTAGACTATGGATTTCCATTCAGGCTTGAATCTGCAATAGTCCTGAAACTGGCCTCGAAATATTATCCTTATGATGCGAAACCATATTATTACATGGGAAACTTACTCTATGATAAGCAGCCACAGAATGCAATCGAAAACTGGGAAAATGCAGTTAAATATGATCCATCGCTGGCCATAGCCTGGAGAAATCTTGGATGGGGATATTATCACCATTCACAGGAGTTGGGAAAAGCTATTGAGGCATACGAAAAAGCCATAGCCCTGAAGAAAGATGACCCGGTCTATTTTGCTGAACTGGATCCACTTTATGAAATGAGCAATGCACCGATAGAAAAAAGATCAAGGCTCTTTGAGGGAAGTAACGAAATAGTAAGACAACGCGATGACTCTTTCGTACGTGAAATTATTGTTCTGAATCTTGCAGGGGAGTCGGAAAAGGCTGTTGAATACCTTGATAAGAGCAATTTCCATTTCCGCGAGGGAAGCTCACGTGTCAGGGATATAACGGTTGACGCTCACGTTCTGCTTGGTAAAAAATATCTCGAAGAGAAAAAATACGAAGAGGCACTGGAACAGTTCCTTGCTTCTGTTGAAACCCCGGAAAGTTCAGGAGCCGGACGCAGGATGGGAGACATGAGAAGTCCACAAATAAATTATTATATCGGGCTGACGTATGATGCTCAGGGGAAAAAAGCTAAAGCGAAACCATATTTCACAGTGTCAGCTGAGCAGGTTATCAGAGGATCCGGTTACATAAGATATTACCAGGGACTTAGCTACCTTAAGCTTGGTAACAGGGAAAAAGCTAAGGAGCTGTTTAATGCTCTGATAGCTGATGGAGATAAAAGGATCAACCAGGGTTCTGATATTGATTTCTTTGCGAAATTCGGTGAACGCGAGGCTGAAAATGTGCAGCTGTCAAATGCATATTTACTAAAAGGCCTTGGTTACAAGGGACTTGGTGATACCAAAGCTGCAACGGACAACCTTAAGAAGGCCATTGAATTATCTGCAAGCAACCTCTATGCCAACGTGGAGCTGGACTAATGCTTTACCAACCTCACAGTCGTTTTGAAATCATACCTTTGAGGCATAACCTGGTATTCAGGAAAAACGGAAAGAGCCGTACAGCCAACACCGCTTGTTGCATAATCGAGATTCAAGGTTATTCCGTCTGATGTGTGAAGCTGGTAAGTATACAAAGCTTTTGTCAGGTTATCGGTCGAATACGGGTGTGCACTGAAATTAAAAAGCTTATCACCTTTGAATTCCAGTCCTGTACCTGTTTCATCAGTCATCCTCACCCACCTGTTATCGCACCTGAGTCCGTAATCCTGCGGAATAAGGTAAGGTTCATACATATCCTTGACTGTAGATCTATAAACACCGATTTTGTAACCAGATTTCCTGTCAGGATAGTTCTCCTGGGGGCCGCGGCCAAACCAATCAACATTGGTCAGACTTTTATCAAGAATCCATTCCATTCCAATCCCTGGAAGCCACGATGGCATATCTCCATTTGGAATCACAGTATGGTCTATTGTCATTTCACCATTGCTGGAAATAGAGTATTTATAATGATCTAAAAATGCACCTCTTTGCGTTCCCAGCCGAACCACATTTCTAACCTCAATTGCTATGTCTTTATTTTCAATTTCCTGCACATTAAAAAGTTCATTTAGTGTTTGCAGTTGATCAAGGCCGGCTGAATACCATTCGGTGGCTGCCATTCGTCCAAAACCATCAGTTCTGTGTTTGTTATTTGCTCTCCGGAATGCCCATTCATCTGTTTCATTGGCGAGTGGAGCCCGCCATACATTCAGTTCAGCTCCTCTCTTTATAAGGTCCTTACCATTTACCTTAATTGATGAAAGAGTGCCGGTACTCTTATCAAAAACATATGAAAACCCATTTCCCGAAATTACCAGTTTTCCATTTTCATCAATAACCGTTAATTTGGATTCATTTAAAGTATTTGCCTGTTGACCTGTCACTATCCAGGGTAATTCTATCTGGTCCCAGGCAATTTCAAACCCGGGTCCTGCCCACATGGTTTTTTCTTTCTGACGGAAACTAATTAATAAACGGTACTCGACATTCTCCTTAATTTCAGGCTTTTTGAATGGGACGATCATTACCTTTTTCATTTGTGGTTCGAGGTCAACTGAAATAACCCCATTATCCACAATGTCACCATCTTCCAACAGGAACCATTCTGTTTGTAATGCATTCAGATTTGTGAAGAGGTAATGGTTGGTAATCTCAATCTCTCCTCTTTCCGCAGAGATGGATTTTACTGATACAGGTTGTCCGCTCTTTTTTATCTGCCACATTTCGGGCTGAGGCCGGCGATCGGGCCAGATAGCCCCGTAAGTCCTTGCCCCTATCCCATAGCTGTAAAAATCGCCACCTTCATTTATCTCCTCAAAATCGAGCCAGAGGGCGGATTTCCTCTTAAGTTCTGCAGTCGGTATAGCAAGCAATTCTGCAGGGATCTCCTTTGAGAATATGCCAACCTCATCAATTATTGCATCACAGATATATACGGTTGTCTCCTGTCCATGGATCTCAACATTTCGGCCAATATTTACAGGGAATGGAGTATTCCTTATGTTTCCCGAAACCGGCACCTTTGTGCTCTCCTTGCCATCGATCCATAACACGATTTCTTTACTGTTATATCGTGCCACAACGTGATGCCACCTGTTTTCCCAGTTGCCCGAAAGAGCGATCTGAACCTTGCTTTTCCTTTGCGTGGTCAGATAAAACTCCAGTGAATCCTTTCTTACCTGATCTATCCCGAATTGCCAGCTCCCTTTGGTTATCAGGGTCCCTGCCGAGCTGCTGAGAGACCGGGGATAAACCCTGAGTGAAAGAGTGAGTTGGTCCCCGCTGATCTCAAGGGCATCATCCCTGTAAACCTCCACCCACTGATCGTGACCATTAAGATCAATCCCTTTCCCGGTCGCACCCGGAACAAGTTTTGCCCGACCCATGATATTTACCTGAACATCATTCCCTGATACATCTTTAAGAGATCTTACCTTCTCAATTATTCCGGTACTGACAAAATCCCAGATTGCCCCACCCATGCTCCTTGGGTGCCTGTAAAAGAGCTCCCAGTAATCATCGAGAGCACCGCCACCATTACCGGTAACAGCCAGATATTCATCAAGAAAGGATGGCCGCGGATCGACACTGTCAGGTACGAGATAGACATTTGTAATCAGGTTGTATAGCTGGGGGTAACGAGGTCCGATAATATCTTCACATCTCTGGGCAAAGGCATTACCTCCGTACATCCAGTATCGTGTTTTATCATATTTTTTACCCTCATCAATTACAGCGCAGATATTATCTCCTTCACCACTCTCATTACCTGCACTCCAGAATAGCACCGACGGATGGTTCCTGTCGCGAAGTACCATCTTACGCGCTCTTTCACGATACATCCCCTCCCACTCTTTCCATGTCGAGACATATTCTGTTGCATGCGATTCATCACCTGTTTCATCCACAACATAGATGCCATACTCATCCGCTAATTCCAGATATCTGATAACTGGTGGATAGTGTGAAGTTCTTACACAGTTGATATTGAACTGTTTAAATAAACTCAAATCTTTTCTGATCGTCTCCTCATCCATTGAATGTCCGAGAACAGGATGCTGCATATGGCTGTTAATTCCGTTCAGCTTAACCGGAACACCATTAAGGTAAAATACCTGCTTCCTTATCTCCGTCTCTTTGAATCCTATTCTGCCACTGATAACCTCTTCACTCTTACCCGATGAATTTAGCAGCTCCAATGTAAGATTATAGAGGTTTGGATATTCTGCCGACCATTTAGCCGGATTCTTTATATTTTCAAATATTTTAACTGTATTGCTACCTGTTGCAGGAATAGAGATTTTTTCGGAGGTCATGGTTGAAACTACCTTTTTATTGTCATCGTAAAGCGTGGCTTTTATTGTGAAATTATTAACAATAGCTTCAGAATAATTCTTCATCTCTATTGAGAGATCAAGACGAGCGTCTCTGTATATTTCATCGAGATCTGTCGTAGCATACCAGTCAAAAATATGTGTCTCCGGAGTTGCAAAAAGCCAGATATCATCAAATATGCCAGCCAGCCGCCAGTAATCCTGGTCTTCAAGATAATACCCATCTGAATATTTGTAAACAATAACAGCAATTGTATTTTTTCCAGGCTTAAGATATTTTGTTATTTTATATTCAGCAGGTTCCTGGCCTCCTTCATTATACCCGACCTCTTTACCGTTTATCCAAACAAACGATGCAGAGGCAGTCTTCTCCATCCGCAGGAAGATCTCTCTGCCTTTCCATAAGGACGGTATATTGAAAGTTCTTCTGTAAGTGCCGGTAGGGTTATACTCTTTTGGAACGTAAGGCGGATTCGGTCGAAAGGGTGTTTTTACATTACGAAAAAGCGGATCACCGAATCCCTGCATCTCCCAGTTTGAAGGAACCTGGATATCATCCCACTTTTTATCATTGTAATTTTCAAGGAAAAAATTATCCATGGTTCCCTCCTGAGTACTGGCAAAATGAAATTTCCAAATCCCGTTAAGCGTAAGAAAACTTAACGCACCTGCCCGATTGTTTTTTAATGCCTCATCAACAGTCTGATATGGAACAAGTGGAACATGACCCTCCTCCTGGTTAAGTTCAAACACCGATGTATTCTCAAGATAATCATAAATATGAGAGAGGAAAGGTTTCTCCTGCGACCATGAACAGGCAGCAATCTGGAACAATAACAAAATCAATAATATTCTCTTCATTTTTTATCAATATTAAGTACAGACAGGAAATATACATAAAATTGTCTATTTTTGAATATAACTACTCTACCATAAAAATCATAGACATGAACAAATTCAGATTTAACAAAAGCCTATTAGCAATTCTGACCATTAGCCTGTTCATTTTTTCATGTAACAGATCTCCTGAGAATGATAAACTGGAGATAAATTATGAGAAATATCAATTGGATAACGGACTACAGGTAATACTTCATACAGATCATTCTGACCCAATGATTTCATATGCAATTATGTATCATGTTGGTTCCAGCAGGGAAGTGCCCGGTAAAACCGGGTTTGCACATCTTTTTGAGCACCTGCTCTTCGGAGGTTCTGAGAATGTTCCAACAGGTACTTTCGATAAAATAATTGAAGGAGTCGGAGGGTCAAATAATGGTTTCACTTCGAGAGATGTAACAACGTATTTCGAAATGTTTCCAAAGAACGCTCTTGAAAAAGTTCTGTGGCTTGAATCTGACCGGATGGGATTTTTTATAAATTCAGTTACACCACGTTTACTAGCCATTCAGCAGAATGTGGTACAGAATGAAAAAAGACAAGGTGAAGACAACTCGCCTTACGGGTTTACAGATTATGTTATCAGCAAAAACCTGTACCCTGCCACTCACCCGTATAACTGGGAAGTGATAGGAGAAATGGAAGATCTGAAAAATGCCTCACTCGACGATGTGAGGAGTTATTATGATCATTTCTATGGCCCCAACAATGCTACCCTGGTTCTGGCTGGCGACTTCAATCCTGATTCTGTCAAAATCTTGATTAACAAATACTTTGGAGAAATAAAATCTCATGGAGAAGTAGCGCAGCGATCCGCTATGGTTCCTTCACTGGAAAAGACGGTTAAACTGTATCACGAGGATAATTTTGCCAATGTGCCTGAGATAACTTTAGTCTGGCCGGTACCCCAGGCTTACGAGAAAGATGCTTATGCACTTAATTTTCTTGCTAATCTACTGGCTGATGGTAAAAAGGCTCCATTGTATAAAGTTCTGGTAAAAGAGAAGGGGCTGACATCAAGAACAACGGCATACAATATGTCCGATGAGCTTACTGGTGAATTTACAATATCCATTAGAGCTAATGAAGGGAAAACTCTTAAGGAGATCGAGGATGCTGTTTTTGAAGCCTTCGAAAGGTTCGAGAAAGAGGGTATAACTGAAAAGGATATTGAAAGAGTAAAAGCTTCTACCGAAAAGGATTTTTATAATAGAATATCAAGCGTTTTCATTAAATCTCTTCAGCTTGCCTTCTATAACACTTTTCTCAATGATCCTGGTTTCATAGAAAAAGATATTGAGAACATAAAGGCTGTTACGTTAAATGATGTATTAATGGTTTACGACAAATACGTCAAAGGTAAACCGCATGTGGTAACAAGCTTTGTTCCTAAAGGAGAGATCGGAATGCTTGCTGAAAACTCAGTCCCTGCAGGAGTAGTGGAAGAAAATATTAATGAAGCCAGCCAGGTTGAGATAGCCCTGGAAGGTGAGGATAAGTATGAAAAAACTCATTCCACTGTCGACAGGACAATAGAGCCGCCTGCCGGCAAAGAACCCGAAGTTACAGTTCCAAAGATATGGAAAGCAATCATAGCCAATGGGATAGAGGTATATGGAATTGAGAATAAGGAACTTCCGCTGGTAAATATAAGTATGGTAATAAATGGCGGTGTAAGCCAGGATGATATATCACTCCCTGGTGTTGCTGGTATGGTAGCAAGTGTTCTTCCACAGGGAACCAGGAACAAGACTCCGGAAGAGCTTGAGGAAGAGATTGAACTTCTGGGTTCAGACATAAACATGTATGCAGGACTAGAGGAAATATCATTCAGCGCCAATACCCTGTCAAGAAACTTCGCTAAGACAGTTTCTCTGATGAAAGAGATGATTCTTGAACCACGATGGGATTCAGCAGAATTTTCAATGGCCCGGCTGCGTACTAAAAACTGGATAATTCAGGCCGAAGCCCAGCCAAGAAGTGTCGGAAGTAACTACTTAATGAAACTGCTATATGGAACTGATAATATTTTTGGTTATAACTCAGCGGGTACAATGGAATCGATAGACAAGATCAATATGGAAGATCTGAAGGCATTCTACAATAAGAACTTCTCTCCCACTGTAACAAAAATAGTTGTTGCCGGAAATGTATCGGAAGATGAGGTACTTGAAGCTCTTAAGCCCCTGGTAATGGATTGGAAAGCCAAAGATGTAGCTATAAATAACTATCCGGTTCCATCAGGACCAATTAATTCGCAGATATATTTTATTGATATACCGGGCTCCCGTCAGTCGGTGATATATATTGGTTACCTGGCTCTTTCCAGAGATAATCCCGACTATGTAAAGGCTGATTTTGTAAATTACAGGCTGGGAGGAGCATTTACCAGTTTTCTGAACCAGATTCTGAGAGAGGAGAAAGGATTCACATACGGGGCTTCAAGTTATTTCCAGGAAATGAAAACCAAAGCGCCTTTCGTTGCATCTTCACAGGTTCGCTCTGATGCCACATTTGAATCCGTTAAGATCTTCAGGGATGAGATGGAGAAGTTCAGGAACGGTTTATCTGACACTGATCTCCAGTTTATTAAGGACTGTATGATCAGATCTAATGCCCTCAGGTTTGAAACAAATGGTTCACTGGTTGGCATGCTGACAACTATGGCGAAATATGCTCTGCCCGATGATTATGTTAAGAAGGACGAGTCGGTTATTAAAAATATCACTGCTGATGATGCAAAAGCCGTTATCGATAAATATATTGTGCCCGATAAGATGTATTATGTTGTTGTTGGAGATGCTGCTACACAACTCAAGCCCCTTGAGAAAATTGGATTCGGGAAACCAATTCTGGTAAAACCCTGACAAAAGTGTAAAACTGCGAAAATCAGCGGGATCAGCGGGAAATAAAATAACAATGTTACTCAGGGTCTACTCCGTGCGACTCTGTGGTAAAATGAGTTTAGTTCCTACTTCCCTGTCATGTTAAGTGTACCAACATAATAACCCGGATCAACACTGATTACGGCATTTTCTGTATCCAGTTCAATAGTTGAAAAACCGGTTTTGGGAGCTATCATTTTCTCCTTACCCGACACATAGATCTTAAGCGGCATGTCAAAGCCCGGGACACAGCTATTCCATCTGCAGGTCAGTTCATTTCCCTTGACAAAATATTCAAAAACAGGAATTCTAACATCCCTCAGGTACTGATCAAAAAATGGTTTCAGGTTTATCCCAGATCTTTCGCTCAGATAATCCTCAATCTGTGAACCTTTTACAACCTTGTGATAAAACTCACTGTTAATTCCCCGGAGGATCTCTCTCCATTTATCATCATTATCAATTATCTGACGCAGAGTATGAAGCATATTGCCTCCCTTGGAGTACATATCCCCCGATCCTTCAAAATTGACATTATAAATACCTGTTACCGGTCTGTCATTCCTGATGCTGCGGCGGGTACCTAGTATATATTCGCTTCCGGCCTCCTTACCATGAAAATATTCCACATAGAGATTCTCAGAGTAATTGGCAAAACTCTCATGAACCCACATATCGGCAACATCCTCATAGGTAATACTGTTAGCAAACCATTCGTGAGCAGATTCATGGACTATTATAAAGTCGAACTTCAGACCCCACCCTGAGTTACTCAGGTCCGATCCCCTGTAACCATTCCTGTAACCATTACCGTAAGTAACTGAGCTCTGATGTTCCATACCCAGGTAGGGTGCATCAACAAGTTTAAAACTATCTTCATAAAAGGGATATGGTCCAAACCAGTGTTCGAACGCCTCCAGCATCATAGGTGCCTGTTTGAATTGTATTTTTGCCTTCTCAAGGTTCTCCCTCAAAACCCAATAGTCGCAATTGAGCGGACCTTCTTCCCCGTTGTATATTTCTGAAAAATTGACATAATCACCAATATTAATATTGACACCATAATTATTTATAGGATTAGCAACAAACCAGTTAAATGTTTTTGTCCTGTTCTTCTGCTTCACAATGCTTACCAATTTTCCATTTGAAACATCTGTCAGATTATCCGGAACATTTACACTAATGAGCATACTATCTGGCTCATCATACATATGATCCTTACTTGGCCACCACAAGCTTGCACCATCACCCTGACACGAAGAGGCAACAAATGGTAATCCTTTTGAATCTTTACTCCATGTTATACCTCCTGACCACGGAGGTCTTGTTGATACTTTCGGCTTCCCTCCATAGGTAAGTATTACTGAATAAATCTTCCCCTGCTCCTGTTTCTCCGTAAGTTCAATCCAGTACACATTCCCCTCTCTCCTGAAGTTCATGGTTTTATTATTCTGCTCTGCCTTAATCAGTTGCAGAGGAGGCTGAAGATCTATCTGCATCAGCCTGCCGGTGCTCAAAACCCTGTATATAACCGTGTTGGTTCCGAAGATAGTGCTGTCTGATGGCTTTACAACAATATCAAGATGGTAAAATGTAAGATCCCACCATGCTCTTTCAGGAGTGATCGATCCGCGAAGGGAATCCTGTCTTGTAAATGTTCTTTGTGACGGAGCCATAAATTGACCACTTAAAGGTATTTGAACAAGCAGGAATGCTATACATCCAAAGCAAATAAGGAATTTCCGATTCATAATAATAACTTTTCAAGATATAAGACAAAAGTTTAAAGATAAAAGAAATTAAATAAATCAGAAACCATAAATTTCCCGCGGTTCCGATAGCTCCCGATTCCCGATAGCTATCGGGACGCAATCGCTGATCTGCGCAGACAACGTTGTTTATTTTTATGTTAACCTGTAGAATCTAAAGGGAAAGATATAATTATACTAAATATAGAATAATTATACTAATTTTACTGGAAACCTGTCATTTGACTAACCTGAAAATCTCATTTATAATTGCCTGATATCATGAAAAGAACATCTGTCTTAAACTTTATTTTGATTGTCATTTCAGTCTGGTTCTGTGAATCCTTAATTGCCCAGGAATCACCTCGCTCACGAGAATCCTTCAACGAGGGGTGGAAATTCATCAAATATGTTAATGCCTCAGATGAATCTGTCACCATTGATAAAGAACCTGAAAATCTTCAGCTTCCATCCGTAAACGACAGTAACTGGCGTTCTGTTGATCTACCGCATGACTGGGGTATAGAAGGTCCCTTCAGCGACACTCTTGAGAACAACACAGGCTTGTTAGAATGGAAAGGTATTGGCTGGTACCGTAAGCATTTTATTGTTAGCGATAATGATAAAGAGAAGCGTATTTACGTCAGTTTCGATGGAGCTATGGCCAATACAAAAATATGGCTTAATGGGAAATATGTTGGTGAGTGGCCATATGGCTATACATCGTTTCAGATGGATCTTACACCTTATATCATTACAGGCAAGGAGAATATTATTGCTGTCAGGCTTGACACAAAAAACTGGGATTCCAGATGGTACCCCGGAGCCGGGATCTATCGTAATGTATGGCTGGAAAAAACCTCACAGATACATCTCGCTTACAATGGTGTATTCTGTACTACACCTGAGATTAAGAGCAACAGAGCTATCTTAAGTGTGAAAGCTGAACTGGAAAACCATATCAATGAGGCTGTAAATGTTACGTTAAAAGCATCCGTCTATAAACTGAATAATGAATTTGAACCGACAGGAGACCCTGTTGAAGAGTCCGTCGTTATTACAGCTACTTTACCCGGAATGAAGGATCATGATTTCAGGTTTGATATCCCTGTTATGAATCCTGTCCTTTGGAACGTCCATGCACCTGAGCTTTATCGTGTTGCCGTTACTGTTTCACAGGGATCTGCAATAACAGACAGATATGAAACCAATTTTGGCTTCAGAACGATAAACTTCACACCTCGCAAAGGTATGCTGGTTAATGGTAACAGGATTGAGATCAGGGGTGTCTGTAACCATCATGACCTTGGAGCACTGGGAGCTGCCTTTAACATACGTGCAGCAGAACGGCAGCTTGAAATTCTCAGGGAGATGGGCTGCAATGCCATCAGAACAAGCCACAACCCTCCGGCCCCGGAACTGGTTGATCTCTGCGATAAAATGGGATTTCTGATACAGGTAGAAGCATTCGACACCTGGAGAATAGGGAAAAAAAGAAAAGATTACAATCTCCTCTTCAATGCCTGGCATGAGGAAGATATTAAAGCGATGGTACGCCGCGATCGCAACCACCCTTCTGTGTTTATGTGGAGCATAGGGAATGAGGTGCCCGATCAGAGAAATCCTTATATTGCAACAGCTCTCAATGCAATTGTTAAATCGGAAGATAATACCCGTCCGGTTACCTCAGGATGCAACGACGCAAATGCAGGTACCAATGGTTTCCAGAAGACAATAGATATATTTGGTATAAATTATCATCTTGGCGACTACCAGAGGTTCTTTGATCTGCCTGATAATGCTGAGAGATCAATGCATTCAAGCGAATCAGCATCTACAGTGAGTTCCAGAGGCGAATACTTCTTCCCCATTGTGCAGGGTGATCTGAATAATAACCTGCCCGGGAAAGGTATCTTTCAGGTTACATCGTATGATGTTGCATATCCCGGCTGGGCAAGCACCCCTGACCAGCAATTTATTCTTCTCGATAAATTCCCGGCTGTTTATGGTGAATTTGTCTGGACAGGATTTGATTATATTGGTGAACCCACACCTTACGGTGGTGATCTTACAGGCGTACCTCCCTCATCCAGGCGATATGAGCAGACAAAAAAAATGCTTGAGGAAAATGGAGTCTCTGAAGTTCCGTCACGCAGCAGTTATTTCGGAATACTCGATCTGGCAGGATTTAAAAAAGATCGTTTTTATTTATACCAGTCAAGGTGGAGACCAGAGCTTCCCATGGCTCACATTCTTCCCCACTGGAATTGGCCGGAAAGAAAAGGCCAGGTAACTCCTGTTCATGTATATACATCGGGCGATGAAGCCGAGTTATTCCTTAACGGGAAATCTTTGGGGAGAAAAAAGAAGGGTGAATATGAATATCGTTTGAAATGGGATGATGTTGTTTATCAACCAGGAGAACTTAAGGTAATAGCATACAAAGATGGAGTAAAATGGGCTGAGGATGCGATGATTACAACCGGGAAATCATCTATGCTTTCGATATCGGCAGACAGACCATCCGTTAGTCCCGATGGCAACGACCTTATTTATATCACAGTAAGAATTGTAGACAAAAACGGTCTTCTTGTACCTAAAAGCAGTAACCTTGTGAATTTCAGCATAACAGGCCCAGGAAAGATAGTTGCAGTTGACAATGGTGATGCCACAAGTCATGACCCGTTCCAGGCATCATACAGGAAAGCATATAATGGAATGGCCCTTGTTATTGTTGCTGCGGTAAAAGGTGCATCAGGATCATTCACTGTAAATACAATATCAAAAGGTTTGAAGGGGGCTTCTGTTGAAATTAACATTATTAAATAAATGATAACATGTGGTAGGGACGTTACATGCAACGTTCCTAACGATTTCTAATCAATGCTCCTCGTATAAATGATTGCAATTGTACCGACGTTGCATGCAACGTCGCTATTCTATCCTCCTCGTATAAAAGAGCTTATCATCCCCGATGTCGTAAAAATCCTTCAGCCGGGCTTCGAGCTCAAACCCGTTACTTAAATAGAATGCCCTTGTCGGTGCATAGTGTTCAAGTCCTGAAGTCTCTGCTATAATTATCTTACACCCCATTTGTTTGGCATGTCTGCATGTCTCATCTATCAACTTTCGTCCAATACCTTTGCCGCGAAAATCATTATGAGTTACGATCCAGTAAAGATCGAAGCTGGTCCTCGACATTGAGATTGGTCCGTAACAGGAATATGCTGCCGGAACACCATCAACCTCCGCAAACACAAAATAATATCCGGTGGACTCACCAAGATGAAGACGCTCTTCAATAAGTTCTACTGCCACTTCAACTTCATGATCGTAAAAAAACTTTGTCGAAATAACAATATCCCTTATACTTTCAATATCTCTCTTTTCCGGAATTGTTCTGAATGTAAGGTTCATATTTTACGGCATTACGGCAGTATGGTATTATGGCTAACGGTATAAGGCTTTAGGGTATAAAGTTCGGAATAATTTCTTTATATTCAGGTTCTGATTCGACTTTTGTAAAATATCAAAGCAGCTACGTATTGTTATCCAATAGGATATTATATTAATTACGGGAGGTAATAATTAAGAAAAGACATCAGGGGGATGTCTTTTCTCAGCTAAATTAAAACCTAAAACCAGAATTGGCCGAACGGCCCTTTTGAGAACTTTCTCTACATATTTGCACCAGACTTCTCCGTATCCTTAATAAGCACCGGGAAGTATGAAGCAATAAGTTGTGTATTCAGAATTTCTCCATTTTTACCATGACAGATCAGTTTCTGACGAAAATATTCTGACCTGTTTAAGGCATCGTCGGAGGTAGCATACCCGCCTTTAATAGTTGATTTGTCAAGTTTTTCTACCCCGAAATAGTATTCATTACATACATATTGTACCGATAGTTTATCGGAAAGAACGAGGTAATTCTGACAATTCTTACCCTTGGAAATCACAACAGTAACCTTCATTGGCGAATTCTGATAGCTGATTATATAGGTCCTTAACTCCTCACCATTCATGGTAAAGGGTTTATCGGCCTTTTCAATCTTGTAGTCTCCTAATGCAGTGAAAGATTTTCCACTGGCAACGAAATCTCTCGCCAAAGCTGTACTACTAATAGCTATTATCAGTAAAGCTGCGAATAACATTCTTTTCATGGCTGTGAAGAATTAAATTAATAAATCAGTTAATCGATTAATACTTTTTACTGTCTTTAAACATTACTTACTGTCTTGAAGCCTCTTTTCCAAACTTCAAGTCTAAATTAGGTCATTTACCAATACCAGAAAAGGGTAACTATACAAACTGCAGGTATTATCTAACGAATGGTAATATACAGACCATTAATAAAAACTGACAGGTTGGAATATCAGACTAATGTGTTGCTGGTTGTAAGAGCCAGTATCCGCTTTGTAGATTGCATGGGGAATTTTAATGCAGTACATATTCCTCATATATCAAAACCGTATATACCTTAAACCGTTATACCATTGTACCTTTGTATCGTTTTTCATATCTTAGCAATCCAAACTAAATAACATGAAAAAACCTGTTAAGATAATATTCTGGGTTTTGGCAGTTCTTGCCGGCCTGATACTAATTGCAGCATTAATATTCTATTTCAATTTCCGCAGAGCAACCAAAGCAATGACCCCTTCTGAAACAGGAGCTATAAATGATTCTGTTTGGTGTATCAGGGATAAATTTTTGAATGCATATATTTTTAAAGGGGAAGATGGCTACCTGATTATAGATGCAGGAATGAATGCAAAAAGATTCAGGAAAGCGATGGAGAAGACAGGGATCAGACCTGAACAAATATCTGCTCTGTTCCTTACCCACACCGATGGTGACCACACTGGAGCAACTGGTCTGTTTTCAAAAGCTACTATTTATTTGCATAAAGATGAAGAGCAAATGATAAACGGAACTACCGGTAAAACAAAATACTCAAAAACAAAATGGAAATATGGCCCGTATATCCTCCTCAATAGCAATGATACATTATCAATTGACGGATTGAAAATCAAGATTGTCCATACTCCCGGACATACTCCGGGTTCAGCATGTTATATAATTGGCAATGACTATCTTGCTACAGGCGATAACCTTGTTGTTACAAACGGAGAGTATAAGCACTTTATTGAGATGTTCAACATGAATACACCCGAACAGATCGAATCACTAAAATCCATACCCGATCCTGTGTCGTTCAAATATATTCTGACCGGACATCACGGGGTGGTAAGAATCATAGAATAGAAACGAAACATCAATTCAGACCTTTTAACCGGTGCGCCGTTTTTACAAATATTTCCTTACCTGTTTCCAGTACTGGATAGTCTTTCTGCCTGAACCATTCCAGTTTTTGGCTATCTGTTCAAAGTTATAGGGTCCGATTTGAGATGCATAGTATAAAAAGATCTTTTCGGAGATCTCATAATCGAACATATCCTTTGTTGTATAATGACTTCCGGTCCTCTTATTATAGTCTTTGATTCTTATCGGACGTATCTGAAAATACCCTGCTGCCTTTTCAACCGGATTGTAGGCCAGTGTATCAAAATTGGTCTCAACTCTTCCTATTGCATAAATAAGCTGTCTGAAAGGTTCAACTGGTTTAGCTGTATTGATAATAAACAACGATTTACTTGTAGGGGCAAATACCCTGAACGTTATCAGGATTAAAAAGCTAATGGAAGCTATCTTTTTTATATATAGTGACATGACAATACTAAAATAATGGTGATTTAAATTCAATCTGTCTGACTTTTCCAGGTAGTGCGACAGTGGAGATTTTTTGTATGTATTTTATCTCAGAATTAGTGATATCTTTTCTAATAATCATAAGCAAAGTTATGCCTTGTTAACAACATAATACCCATCTTGTTTAACCGTTATTAACAATTGTCAATTTTAATCATTTCAATAAAATGTATAATACCCTGAATATGTGATATATATATAAATCACAGAATGTTAGTAACTTACTAAAAATATTTTAATGAATTTTCTGGAAAAGAGGGGAAAAAATGATTTACCTTACTCTTTCCAATTCCACCCAGAAAGGCAGAATACGCTTTGAATCTACCATATAGAAAGGTATCAGATCACAATCCATATCAGGGTATGAGATACTTTTCATTTCAAGTTCAACAACTCCGGTATTATCGTTAATTGTCTGATTTATGAATGTGCCGGTTTCAACTATCAGCTGGCCTCCCTGCTTCAACGGGTTCAGAAACCTGAACCTTATGTTATATATCCCTTTTGAAATAGAGACCCTCCATTTACCATAAATCTCCTCCTGGGCCCATATACCCCTGTCACCATCAGCGTCATTCCTGTTAAGATATACCGGGTTTTCCTTACCACTGCCAATAATAATTCTTTGCGGATTGGTAAGATTAGGAGAGCTGACCAGCTCATAAAAATATTTGTCAAGATCTTTCTTCATCTCACTTCCAAATTCTCTATTAGCTTCAATAATATTATTCTGTTCATAAGGATCTTTTTCAATGTCAAACAGTTCAAACTGATTAATTAATGAATTGAAATCTGTATGTCCTACCAGCTTGTATTTTCCTTTTTGAAGCGCTACATTATTATAGAGTTCCGGGTATTTTCTTGTCCAGTAGAAGAATAACGGTCTGTCTGCCCACTCAACATCTGTGCCTTTAAGTAAGGGGAGGAGACTTTTTCCATCTATTATCCTGTCGGAGGGAGCTTTTGCATTACAGATATCTGCAATAGTAGGTAAAATGTCGATATTAGCAGATGTGGCAGAGATATTACGGTTTCCTTTGAAAAGCGCAGGATAGCTCAAATAAAACGGGACCCTCACACCTCCCCGGTAAACTGAGCCCTTTAATCCACGCATTCCGGCATTATAACGAGGTTGCTGTGGACCATTATCTGTCATAAAGATCACAATGGTATTTTCTCTTAACCCGAGTTCCTGCAAGAGTGCAAGTACCTTTCCAACATTATCGTCAATATTTTTTACCATGGCATATACCTTCCTTGCATCCTCCAGGTTATTTGCACTCATTTTCGGAAATGGCCTGCTGTCATTCTCAAATCCTGATGCCGGATCAACATCCCTGAACATTTGGTAATACTCATTAGGGACCTGCAGAGGTGTGTGTGGCGCATTGAATGACAGATAACAGAAAAATGGTGTCTTGGTGTTTTTGGAAATAAAGTTAATTGCCTGTTCTGCAAATATATCGGAGCAATAACCATCGTATGATTGCTGCTCTCCGTTATGCCAGAGTACCGGATCAAAGTAGCTGCTGTCGCCCTTAAAATATGTGGTTATATCCCCAACCTGACCCATTCCGCCGCTCAGATGAATCACAGACTCGTCGAAACCCTGGTCTTCCGGCCGGCATGGATAATTATCTCCAAGGTGCCATTTACCGAAAATCCCTGTATTATAACCTGCATCCTTAAGCATCTCGGCAATTGTAACCTCTGATGAAGTCATAATCGCTCCTCCATTGTATGTATCGTGTACCCCTGTTCGAAGTGAATAACGGCCGGTCATAAGAGCAGACCGCGTAGGAGCTGATACAGGACATACATAAAAGTTATCAAATCTTATGCTTTCTCTTGCCAGCTTATCGATAACAGATGTCTGCAGGTGTGGATTTCCTGTAAAACTCAGATCGCCATATCCCTGGTCGTCAGTAATAATAAGAAGAACATTCGGATGCTGAACCGATTGTGCCATCCCGGGTAATGCGCCAGTGATGGCAAAAGTCATGAGAGTGTTTCTAAGACCGGAAATTTTCATCTTGAACTTTTTACGGGTGAGCTCCTCCCATCCTTCCTGGTTTTTTCCAGGATTGATTTTAATTCATTAACCTTTTCAGGTGATTCACCAAAAAGATTTCTTTTCTCCTTGAAGTCATTTGCCAGGTTATACAAAACCATTTCAGATGTATCAGGCTGATAATTAAACTGTTCTTTAATCCAGAATGGTTCTTTTGATACCTCTCCTGTTGTGGCCTCTATAAGAAGCCAATTATCCTTTCGTATTGCGAATTTCCCGTTTATCGCATGATGAACCAAATATTCGCGCACGGGCTTTTCTGATGCCAGCCCCATTAAAACTCTGCTCATATCAAAACTATCCTCTCCACTGTCATCTGGTACATTAATTCCTGTAAACGCAGCAATGGTGGCCATCAGGTCTACCTGGCAGATCAGTTCATTACTTACTGTTCCTGCCTTTACTTTACCTGGATACCTTACAATAAATGGAACACGGTGCCCCCCTTCCCATAAATCGCGTTTCAATCCCCTGAGCTCACCCATGCTGTAATGGTTGAAATTTTTAATTCTTGGGTAAGCATATGTCTCAGGTCCGTTATCACTCGTGAAAATAACAATGGTGTTTTTTTCAAATCCGTTCTTTTTCAATGCATTGAGCACCTCTCCTGTCATCCAGTCTGTCTGCACCACGTAATCCCCAAATGCACCGGCCCCGGATTTGCCTGCGAATTGACTGTCAGGAATGATCGGGGCATGTGGGGATGGTAATGCAAAATAGAGAAAAAATGGTTCAGTACCACTTTTTTGGTAATTGATCCAATCAACGGCTTTTTCCATCAATTTAAGAGGGACTTTGGTTATATCCCACCCTCTGGCTGCGGGACCTGGACGACATTCCCAGGATCCCTCAGCAGGTTTGGAATCTTTCAGATCGAGTATTTCCACCGGAGTCTCCAGTACTCTGTCATTTTCGATCCATGTATATGGCGGAAAATTTATTGTTCCTGTCCCAAAATAGTAATCAAATCCATTCGATATTGGTCCGTCTTGTATAGCCATATTCCAGTCAAAAGCATCGGGGGTCCAGTTTTCCTTACCATTCATTGATAATGATGTCCAGTTTTTCCTGGTACTATCTTTCTGACCAAGACCCGGTTTGAATGGCCAGTTCATACCCAGGTGCCATTTACCTATGCAAGCAGTATTATATCCCTCATTCTTAAGCATTGATGCAATCGTCATCCTTCCGCTTTCAATCGCAGGATCACCCCATTGACTTATTATACCACTGGAAAGATGTCCACGCCAGTGATAACGTCCTGTAAGAAGTGAATACCGGCTTGGAGAGGATACTGTTGAGGCGCTGTGGGAATCAGTGAACCTCATTCCCTGCGACGCCAGCCTGTCGAGGTTGGGAGTAGGTATCTTTGAATCAGGATTCTGGCAATTAAGATCGCCATAGCCCATGTCATCGGCCAGAATGATTACAACATTTGGTTTTGATGTTTTCTGACAACTTACTAAAGACAAAGCTATAGCAGGAAAGACAAGTAGCCTCAGGTCAGCATTCATGGTTTTTGTTTACCAAATTAAAAGAAAATTCCTATATATGGAAGAACTGTCTTAGAAAATCATGAAACCTGTAGATAATAAAAATTTGTTTGTAGTGAGAAATAATTGTGTGTGTTTTTCACAACGGAGACACGGAGAACACAGAGATCCACAGAGTAAGACTACTCTGATTACTGATTACTGATTACTGATTACTGATTACTGATTACTGATTACTGATTACTGATTACTACTCAACCTTGCGCCGTTGTGCCGTTGTGCCATTGTGCCATTGTGCCCTAACGCCGTTGCGCCGTTAATTACTCCTTAAAGAGTTTCACATTAAGAGCGGTCGCGCCCTTTGGACCTTTGCCGATTTCGTAGGTAACAACATTATTCTCTTTGATCTCTTCAAGAACATTATTGACATGGAAAAAAATACTCTGTTTGGAATCCATTTCACGAATAAAACCAAAGCCTTTAGAATCATTATAGAAAGAGACTACTCCTTTACGTATATAATCGGGTTTATCTGAGGGGTCGTTTTTTGTTGCTCCCAATTCAATGTCTTCAAGTGCAACCTTTAATTTTTTGCTGGGGTCCGGAGGGGTGGAAGATATCATTCCATATTCATCAACATAAGCAATCATGTCGTCGAAGCTGTTTTTCTTATCACTCTCTTTCTTAACCAGGCGCTTCTTTTCTTTCTCTTTTCTCTTTTTCTCTTTTTTACTTCGAACTTCCTTTTTGTTAAATGTCTCCTGCGATCTACCCATAAATTGATATTTACTTGTTAATTTTTCCTGTTAATAATATGTTTTCAAAGATACAAAATTTAATTCATTTAATTAAATTCGGGGTCATTCACTTGCACTCTCCCCTTCTCCTCTTCTCCCATTCTCCAATTCCTTTCTAATCAATCTTCCTGTCGAGCCAATGAATAATATTAAGCAGAAGCTTATAATTGTCATTCACAAACTCTGAATTCATTCCCATTTTGGTTTGCCGGGGACCTCCCAACTGTGCCGTAAACATCGCAGCCGCACCGAACATTACCAATCGCCCTTTGCCATATTTCATATGAGCTCCCTGCAACCCTTGCTTTCTATTCTTTTATATACCATTATGCCGTTATACCGTTATACCGTTACACCGTTATACACGCCTGATACCATTAATTTATTATCTTTACCTGAATTACACCCACCCATGTATCAAAAAGATTATATCCTCCGGATGGCAGAGATGATTGCACAGACGATTGCCGGAATTATTGGAAAGATCATTGATAAGGATTTTGAATCGGCAAACGAGGAACTTGGAAATATCTATTATGATGTATTAAGGGAAGATGCCTCATATTTTGCAGCATTACCTGAAGATGAGCTAACCAACAAGTTGTTGGAGAAGCATAATTATACCAACGATCATCTCCTTATTCTTGCAGAACTCTTCAATGCTGAATCAGAATTGGCGTTTGCCCGGGGTGATAAAAAGGCAAGTCTGGAATATTCGCGTAAATCACTTATTATCTTTGAATTTCTTGATGTTGAAATGAAGACCTACTCAATTGAAAGAATCAATAAGATGGAATTAATAAAGAAAAGGATTGAATCCCTGAAATGATCCAGGTTCCGGCTTCAAGGTTCCCGAAGCCTGATGCCTGAAGCCCAACGCCCGACGCCTTTATTTGGTAATCATTTTAATTCATAAAGCATTATGAGCGCTTTTTTTACAACCATATCAGCAGAACCTATCTCAAAACGGGTTGAAGTAACTTCGTAACCTCCCTCTTTATATAGTTCTGCTGGTGGAAGATACCCGCTTGAGCCATTGCAATGAGTAATTATAAAAGTATATTTAAATGGCGAAGCCGCTTTAATTGCCATGCCTATCTCAGTAAGCATCTCAACATTGAATCCAATAAATGCCACATTATCTCCAACTCTGGCGACAGTAATATTAACAGGGACAGTTGAATTCTGAATATCAGCAGGTGCGCTGTTATTATTCTCACTGCTTTTCTTACGGGGACATTCGAGAGTGGCAAAAGAGGTGCCTATCTCCCCTCCCGGCTCTACCTGCCTGATATTTCTGAATAGAGTAACAACTTCCTCTCCAAGTAAGGTTGCAAGTAATACGGGTTCAGGTATCCAACCGGGTTCAGTATTAAAACCAGGGAGAACCCTGTACCATGGATCTATATTACCTGAAGCTCCGGCAAATACCGGTGAGATAACCTCATCTCCCAGAATTCTTTCAACAAACTGTGCTGAAATACCCAGGATATCTCCGCTGATCTGCATATTACGCGCTCCTAAAGAGGTGGAATGAGTGGCATAATCATAAATTGCTGCTACCGGAATTCCATCAGGTGTCGCAACTTTCATTACCAGTACCTCTTTATCTGCAGGACCATACGGATTCCTGCCAAGAGTGATTGATCCGTCAGTCCTCATCTCCCTCCTGTTTGACCCGACAGGTGAAGAGCCGGTACCAATACCTGTATGAACAGGTTTAAGATCCTTAAATGCCTCACCGATAAGAGTCAGCAACTTCTGATTCAGGATTTCAGTATACTTTATATTATTCGGATTTCCTGTTTCGCTGTTCAATGAAAGGATAGGTGAACTGTGAGAATGTATCGTTGAAAGAAAGAGCTCAGATTCTTTAAGTTTGAATTTTTCAAGGATACTATTTTGTATTGTAGGAAACACCTCACTCCCATAAGAACCTAAATCGGATGAGACAATAACAAATTTCTTTCCTCCATTCTCGAATACAACAGCCCGTGCATTGAGTGGGTCATGTATGCCTTCCGAAGGGGTCTTTCTTGAGGCATATCCATACAACATTACCGGAATATCCGGGGTGATATCTATTTTTGCAATACCTGCTCGCAGGACTCCCTCTTTTACCTCCTTTGAAACAGTCTGTCCCGATAATATAAGAGACCAAAAAAAAGACAGCATCAGAATAAAAAAAAATTTCGCCTTCATAACTCCCTCCTTAATATATTTATGAAAACTAAAGTTAAAACAAAATCTGTTAATAATTAGTCGTTTCAAGATTTCATATCGCCCCGGGCACCATAACTGAATGGTATTACTCAAGGACTATATCACAAATACGATAAGTTTATAAAGATCTAATTACTACATTGCGAAAAAAAGAAAGATGATAAATTTTACTGAATTGAAATTCAGAGTAGCATACTGGTTAGTGAATCTTTTGGATAAACATAAGGAGGTCCATTTCATGAATTATGGTTTTTCTGATCCTGAAACAGACCATCCCCTGGATTCAGCCGATGAAAAAAACCGCTTTTCGATACAATTATACAGGCATTTAGTTGATTATGTACAATTGGATGAAAAAGACATTGTTGAAATTGGAAGCGGAAGAGGTGGCGGACTGGCATATATTGCCAAAAATTATCCTGCAAAATCATTAATTGGTGTTGATCTTGATAAAGGTGCAGTGGCATTTTCAAACAGGACTTACAGTCATGGCAACCTGTCTTTTCAAAGTGGTAATGCAGAGCAACTTAATTTGAAGGATGAATCATGCGATGTGTTGCTTAATGTGGAATCATCCCACCGGTACCTGCAAATGGATAGGTTTCTTTCAGAAGTAACAAGAATTCTGAGAAAGGGAGGACATTTCCTCTTTACCGATTTCAGGTTTGATTATGAATGGCCGGAAACAGATAAATTACTAAGGAGTTACAACCTTAATATATTAAGAGAGAAAGATATTACACCGGATGTTATTCAGGCTCTGAAAATGAATGATCCCAGAGTCAGGGCCCTTATTACCAGGATGGTTCCCGGTTTTCTTCAAAAGGTGATGTTAAATTTCGCCGGAGCTATCGATTCGGAGACATATAATTTCTTCCTTACCCGGAAGTATATCTATAAAAGTTATATATTTCAGAAATCCTGACCAAATTTATTTTCCGATCATTCTTCATAACTGTTGTACCTGTATGCCATACTGCCGTAATGCCGTAATACCGTTATACCTTCATACTATCATACCATCTTTCCAACTTCCTCAATCTTGCGATATAGAGCGCCTGCGCTTTTTCAAGCGTGATCTCACAGAACCGGATCTTGTCGCCGGGTTTTAACTGTGCCGCTAAAGTAAGATCTACGCTTACAACATTTGCTATCCGGGTATATCCTCCGGTTGTCTGGCGGTCGGCCATGAGTATGATTGGCTGGCCGTCACCGGCAATCTGTATTGTTCCAAAGGATATTCCTGCCGAAATAATATCAGCATCTCCCTGCTGATGCCTTACCGGATTACCGGAAAGTCTGTATCCCATCCTGTCGCTCTGTTCCGTAACAATATAATCTGAGGTGAGGAAGTTATATACTCCTTCCGGATCAAATCGATGTACTTCAGGCCCTGGTATAATCTGAATGGTCTGATTCGACTTATAGCTTAACACCATCTCCCCGGGAATCTCCATTATACTTAATTTTCCTAAATAAACACCCAAAGGAATTTCATCACCTGCCCGAAGAGCTCTCCCTTCCAGACCGCCTATCTTTGCCCTTAAATATGTGGAACGACTGCCCATAACCGGCGGAACATTTATACCCCCTGCAAAAGCAATATATGACCTGCACCCGCTCTTTAATCCCTTGAAAATTAATATGTCCCCGCTTTTTACCCCGATGGTTTTATTGTTGGGCACCGGTTTTCCATTAATGGCCGGTCTCATATCAGCCCCACTGATAGCTATAGCCCCAGTACCGGTAAAAATGATCTCTGGCCCTGCAATGGTAATCTCAAGACAAGCAGCATCAGGGTGGTTACCAACAAGTGCATTGGCCAGTTGTAGGGAATAGGTATCCATTGCTCCAGAGACAGGTATACCAAAGCGCTGATATCCGATTCTGCCCGAATCCTGAATTGTCGTTAACAGACCTGGTGACTGAATGATTACAGATGGCATAATTAAACTCTATTTTTCCTTGTTACCTTGTAGACTCCCTCGATTACATCCTTTTCTATACCATTAAACTCACCCTCAGAAACCGGATAGAATTTTATAAGATCGCCAGCCTCGAAAGAAAATTCCGGCTTTATTGCAGGATCGAATAACCTGAGTGGAGTTTGCCCTATCAATTGCCAGCCCCCCGGACTTACAATAGAATAGATCCCTGTCTGCACCCCGGCTATTCCAATTGAACCGGCTGGTATTTCTAATCTCGGAGTTTTCTTCCTGGGAGTTGCGATGCGTTGATCCATACCACCCAGATAACAGAAACCCGGGGTAAACCCTATCATATAAATCAGATAGGTGGCCGAATGATGAATATTTATAACTTCCTCTATTTTAAGATGGTTATGATCAGCCACCTCCTGCAAATCCGGTCCGTATTCCCCGCCATAAAGCACAGGAACATGAATAACAGCAGATTCGGGCAGTTCAATTTCCTCTAGCCGGGCTGCAAGTGAACGCAATATTTTCAGGAGTTTTTTATATCCGATTATCGATGGATCATAACAGATCATCAGTTCATTGTAAGACGGGATATAATCTATTATCCCTCCAATATTCTCATTTTCAATCAGATGCAATAACTTCCTTACATCTCCGTTTGTTTCAACTGAAATATCAATTCCTGTTTTAACAATAAATGCCGAATCACCCGATGGAATGTATTGAATCATATTATCACAATTTTCCAATTGATTTCAATTCTATCCCACCTTTAATCAAGGCAAATCCCAGGCTCCGAGCAAACTCCGGTGCCATAGGGTTATCACCATGTAAGCAGATAGTATCAGCCGTAATCGATATCTCTTTTCCGGTGATAGTCACCACCCTGTTTTCAGTTATCATTTTAATTGCCTGCTCAATAACCTTACCTGTTTCGTTAATAATTGCCCCCGGAAAATTTCTGGACAATAGCGTACCATCATCATTATATGCTCTGTCAGCAAAGACTTCAGAGGCAACAGTCAGACCTGTCTCCCGGGCAGCCCTGACCAAAGCTGATCCCGATAAAGCATAAAGGATCAATGAGCTGTCAATATCCCTGATTGCCCTGGCTATAACAAGAGCCATATCAAAATCTGTTGCAGCAGAATTATAAAGGGCACCATGAGGTTTCACATGGTGTAATTTTTCACCTGAAGTTTCAACCATCGCTTTCATGGCTCCCACCTGGTATATAACTGAAGCTCTCAGCTCTTCATTGCTTAATGTTACAGCTCTCCGGCCAAATCCTTCAATGTCAGCATACCCGGGATGCGCCCCTATGCTTACACCATTCCTGATTGCTGATTGTATTGTCTTCTCAATTATCAGAGGGTTTCCGGCGTGGAATCCACAGGCAATATTAGCTGAAGTAATATAGGGCATGATGGCATCATCGTTACCTGTTTCGTAACTATCCTGACTTTCACCCAGATCACAGTTAATATCTATTGTCATACCAATCTCATTTATATTATTCCAAAAATTTGCATCAGGCTTTTTAACCCTAACAACAGGGCAATTATGACGACAATTATTCCCAGTATATTTGACAACCTGTTATTAATGCTGTTCCCCATCACTCTCTTACTATTCATCACCCACAGAAGATATATAGCAATAATTGGCAAGAGTATTCCATTAGCCGCCTGGGCAAAAACGATAGCCTCAATTGGTTTCAATCCGATTGTTGCAAAGATAACCCCTGCCAGCAAAATAAAAATCCAGACCAGCCTGAATCGTGCTGATTTCAGCTCTCTCTTCCAGCCCAGTATGCCTGTAGTTGCATAAGCTGCTGCCAGGGAAGCTGTTATGGCAGACGAGATACCTGCCGCAAAAAGGCCGGTGCCAATAAAGTACTTTGCCAATCTTCCCAGTAACGGTTCGAGCTGAACTCCAATGTCGGAAGCATTGGTTATTGTATTCCCGGTTCCAAAAAATGCTGCTGCAGAGGTTACAACAATCGCCATCGAGATAATGCCTCCAAGAATTACAGATACGGATATATCTGTTCGTGCTTCCGGAATATCCGCCGGACTATTCCATCGTTCCTGCACCGCCGATGCATGAAGAAACAGGTTGTATGGTACAACCGTTGTTCCGATCAATCCAACCAGGGCAAGGATTGATCCTTCCGGCATGGAAGGAACAAACATCCCTTTAAGAATTTCCGATAGCTTCGGCGATACAACTATTGCAGTGGTTAAAAAAGTAAGGCTCATCAATATCACAAGTGCTATTAATGTCTTTTCAATAAGTTTGTAGTTGCCGGTGAACAGAAGAGCAAATGAAATAATCCCGATTAAGGGAGCCCATAACCTTAATGAATGACCGGTTGAGCCAAATAGTGACTGTAATCCCAGTGATGCGCCCAGTATGTTGCCTGTTTCAAACGCAGCATTGCCTATTGTTACAGCAGATAAAATGAGTATAACAGTAAAGATTTTCGTCAATGGATTGCTAAATTGTTTCCGGAGAGCCTCACCTAATCCCTGCCTGGTTATTATTCCCAACCGGGCTGACATTTCCTGTAAAACAATGGTTGCTATAATGGAAAAAACCAAACCCCAAAGTAAGGCATAACCAAATTTAGCCCCTGCCAGTGAGCATGTGGTTATTGTACCGGGACCTATAAATGCAGCAGTAACAAGTGCCCCGGGTCCAAACCTGAAAAAATTTCGCTTCATCTGAATCTACTGGTTCTCATTAAATTGTCCAACCACTCAAAATGCAACTGATAAAAGTAGAAAACAAAAACCAATTATTGAAATAGGCTTAATATAGGGTTGCCTGATATCTGGATTAATTATATTATAGAAATCAATTTCAGAATTTATACTATGGTTATAATTATCATATGAAAAAATCTTCGAAAAGCAAGATCATATAGAATTTACTAATTTTAGGATTTTTAACCAGTCTTTCCAAACAATGTTTCACACAATTATCACCCTCGCCTATATCATTCCCAATATTTATGTTTTCATCCGTATCGGCCAGCTCTTCATCAACAAGGGTTACCGGTATTATTATGCACTGATATACATAGTTTTAGCCCTTGTATATCCTTTAAGCAATCTAATTAATGACAGTGACAAAGGGTTTCCGGCACTTATTCTCACTAAAGCAGGAGAGTATATACTCCCTTTTTACCTTTACCTATTCCTGCTTGTTCTGGCTTTTGATATTCTCCTTCTTGCCAATTTGCTGTTCAGATTCCTTCCATCAGGAATCATGAAGAGTTTACGTTTTAAAACAACAACCCTTACAGTTATTTTAACTCTTTCAGTTTTAGTAGTGGTTTCCGGCATAGTTAATTTCAATACTATCAGGAGATCAGAATACCGGATTGAAATTCCCGGGAAGTCAGCAAAAATTGGAAATCTCAGAATAGCTTATGCTGCTGATTTTCACCTGAAGGAGGAGACAAATATTCATTTTGTTGAGAGGTTTGTAAAAAAGGTCCGCGATATTGATCCTGATATCCTGTTATTTGGCGGGGATATTGTTGAGGGTGACAGGGAAGATGAAGATATGAACATGATTGAGAATCTTCTGAAGGGAATCAGGACAAAGTACGGAGTATATTCTGTACTAGGTAATCACGAGTATTATGCCGGACAGGACAAGGGTAGTTTTTTTTATAAAGCAGGTATAGGAGTCTTAAGTGATACCATAGTTGTTATTGACAGATCTTTCAACCTGGCTGGAAGGTATGACAGCCATTTCAGGAGAAGAGCAAATGTCAGCGAGCTTCTTAAATCCGCCATCGATTCATTACCGGTTATCCTTATTGATCATCGTCCGACTGAAATTGACCAGGTTAGTAAAAGCCATGCTGATGTTCAGTTATCGGGCCATACCCACAATGGTCAGCTTTTCCCTATCAACCTGATTACAAAAAGAGTATATGAGTTAAGCTGGGGTTATTTGAAAAAAGGCAACACCCATTTCTTTGTCACCAGTGGTATCAGGCTCTGGGGACCTCCTGTTCGGACAACGGGAAAATCAGAAATAATGGTTATTGATATAACCTTTACAGGGAATAAATAATTAAATTTGATGATGGGGTCTCCCCTGATGAAGTTTTGAAACATAATTAAAGATTACCGGATGAATAAAATGAAAACAAACCTGCTGGTAACATGCATAATTGTAATATTACTTCCTGGACTTCAATTTTGTTATTCACAGAGCTTCAGCTCTTCTCAGGAGAATATGCCTGCAATATTTGAAAAGTATAATAAGTCATTACTAGGTAAAAATACGTTTGTTTTCGAACCTGGTATGGATATGAAAGAGATTCAAACTCTTATCGATACTATTTATACCCGGATGACAATTCGCAGAAGCGAATTCAGCAAAGACAGGTATGCACTATTGTTTAAACCGGGAAAATATAACCTTGATGTTAAAGTAGAATATTACATGCAGGTACTCGGACTGGGTGAATCTCCTGAAGATGTGGTAATTACCGGAGCAGTCAGGTCTAATACCACGCATGGCAACAGTGTACTGACAAATTTCTGGCGCTCTGTGGAGAACTTAACTGTGATACCCACATCAGATACGACTAATATATGGGGTGTTTCACAGGCCTCACCACTAAGGAGAGTTAATATAAAGGGGAATTTACAATTATTCGACAAAGGTTACGCAAGCGGAGGATTCCTGGCCGATTCCAAAATTGATGGTACTGTCAGTTCAGGTCCTCAGCAGCAATGGTTCTCCAGAAATACCCGGATGGGAAAATGGTCAGGAGGTGTATGGAACATGATGTTCGTAGGGGTTCCTGAGGCTCCTGCAGAAAACTGGCCGGAAAAGCCTTTTACAACTATCAGGGAAACCCCTGCTATCCGTGAAAAGCCTTTCCTGTCATTTGATCAGAAAGGATTCAGTGTTAAAATTCCGGTACTTAAGATGAACACCATCGGACCAAGCTGGTTAAGTGATGTTAAAGATGAAAAGTCTTTGGGGATGGATGAGTTTTATATCGCTAAACCCGGATTTGACAATTCTGAAACAATAAATTCCGCTTTGAAAAAAGGAAAGAATCTGCTCTTCACTCCCGGCATATATCCGCTTGAAAAAAGTATAAAAATAACCCGAAAAGGGACTGTTATTATGGGACTTGGTCTGGCAACACTAATGCCGTTGAAAGGCAATTCAGTAATGGAGATCTCTGATGTTGACGGTGTAACAGTTTGCGGACTTATTATCGATGCCGGAAGTATCAAATCAGACAATCTGTTAGTGGTTGGTGAACCTGGTTCAAAGAGATCTCATGCATCGGACCCTTCATTTCTTTATGATCTTTTCTTCAGAGTAGGCGGACCATCTGAGGGGACAGCTGCCAGTTGCCTGGTAATAAATAGTTATGATGTTTGTGCCGATCATCTCTGGCTGTGGAGAGCGGACCATGGAAACGGTGTAGGCTGGGACAAGAACCGATGCGCGAACGGCTTGATTGTAAACGGCGATAATGTTACGATTTATGGATTGTTTAACGAACATTTCCAGGAGTATCAGACTCTCTGGAACGGCAATAATGGCAGGGTCTACTTTTACCAGAGTGAGATGCCATATGATCCGCCTACTGTAGATGCATGGAAACACGATGGTGTATATGGGTATGCCTCTTACAAAGTATCGGACAACGTTAAATCCCATGAGGCATGGGGAATAGGAATCTATAATGTATTCTATAATGCTCCGGTGATTGTTGATAATGCCATTGAAACTCCCGCTTCGCTGGAAAACAATATACATCATAAGATAATCTTCTGGTTAAACGGGAATGAAGAGAGTGTTGTGAAGAGTATCATCAACGGGAAAGGCGGCCCTGTTAACAAAACAACCAGGAAGGCTACCATGGAATAAGATCAGTATTACTATTCAAAAGAGTCTGGTTTTTGACTTCAGGAATGGAATATTTTGGATTATCCACTTCCCTCCTTTCCTTCATTCCTTATGTTATATTGTGATCAGGTTTTAGAGTTTGGTACAGGATTTGCACTTGTTATATTGTTCACACATGTTCTATTAAATATTAAAGTCATGAAAAAGTTAATAACCACCGCAATAATCCTGGCAATGTTTGCCACCCTTACTACGGTAACGGCGCAGAACAGGCAGGATGAGTACCTGGGTTTACCAGGTGATAATCTGAATCTTTATGCTGTAATGAAATTATTCCAGGAGTCAGAAACTCTCGAAGGTTTTGAGAAAATCCTTAACGATGAGAATTCCAGGATAAACAATCTCGATCTTAATGGCGATAATTTTGTAGATTATATTAATGTAATTGATTACGTAGACGGGGATGTTCATAATATTGTGATGCAGGTTGCAATTAATAACAAGGAGAACCAGGACATCGGAGTATTTACAGTTCAGCGTTTTAACAACGGACAGGTTCAGATCCAGCTGATAGGTGATGAAGAATTATACGGAAAAAATTATATTATTGAACCAATATTCGATGAGGAGATAGCGGGACAGACACCCAATCCTGGGTATATTGGTAATGGAGTTACAGTTGTTAGAACAAACACTTACGAAATTGCAACATGGCCGGTAATCAGGTTTATCTACCTTCCTTCCTACAGACCATGGCGTTCAGTGTGGTACTGGGGCTATTACCCATCGTACTGGCACCCATGGACACCCTTTTACTGGCACTACTATTACGGGTATCATTATAACTGGTACGATACATATTACAGGCATTACCGCCGTTGGGACCATCCACGATACACCCGCTGGAACGACTTCTATTACAATGGGCATCGTTCACACTCTTCCTATGTAAGTATCAATGTAAATTCAGGTAACTATAAATCCACCTATTCGAAACCTGAACAGAGAAGGCAGGGTGAGGCGCTCTATACCAGGACAGCTGCTAATCAAAGTACCAGAAGAGAGGGACAGTCAACAGTCAACACCTCATCAAGAAGAGTTGCCACTGAGTCAAATCAGAACAGGCAGGTAACAGGTACAGGTACCGGCACAAGCAGGAGGACTTCAACAACCGTTAACAGATCTTCATCAAATCCTGCATCGGATCAAAACAGCGGTACTGCAAGAAGATCGACAACAACTGTATCAAGCAGGCCGGCTACCAGCACTGCAAAGGGTCAGAGTACAAGTACAGCAAGAAGGTCTTCCACAACAGTTAGCAGCAGGTCAACAGCAGCTCCAAAACCATCACAGAGTGCAGCAAAAAGCAGATCAACAGCTAACCCTGCAACAGGGAAAGCCAGCCCGGCAAGCAGACGGAGCAGTGGAAGCAGCGGAAACAGTAAATCTTCTACAGCTTCAAAGAACAGCGAAAAGAAGAAAGAGACAACACCTGCAAAACCTGCCCGCAGGAAATAGCAATTGTAATATAAAGATATAGCGAAATCTTACCTGGTGAGGTTTCGCTTTTTTTTAATGTTTTACTAGAAGGATAATGTAAATTGCATCAAAACAATTTATATATGATACTATCAGCCTGTGGATTAAAATGCAATGAGTGCGAATACTTTAATGCTACCTGTACTGGTTGCCATAATGTAAAGGGTTCAACATTCTGGGCCAAAGAGATGATGCCAACGAAAGTTTGTCCCTTGTACGACTGTTCTGTTAACAAGAAAGAGTTCAAGGATTGTGGTGATTGTAAAGAGCTTCCGTGTAAGATGTTCCGTGACATGAAGGATCCCAAATCAACAGAAGAGGAACACCAGAAGTCACTTCTGGTGAGGGTTTCAGCTTTAAGAGCTAACTGAATATTTGTAATTCCAGCTACCTATTAATCTACGCATTAATCTACGTAGATTATTAACTTCCTCTGTGGTTCTCTGTGAAACTTAAAATCATAAAGAACTTACACAGAGTTACACACAGCTTACACAGAGTTACACAGAGGATTCATACTTCCGCTGGGTTAGTTTAAAAAGACGTACGGATTATCTTTAAATTTGATACAGGAAATAAAAAACACAGATTATGGACAATTCATCTGACGAAAAATCAATAATTATTATCGGAGCCGGATTCGCAGGGCTTGCTGCCGGAATATATGCCCATATGAACGGATACAACACTCAGATCTTTGAGATGGATACCAGGCCGGGAGGGCTCTGTACATCCTGGAAACGAAAGGGTTATACTTTCGATGGCTGCATCCACTGGCTGGTCGGATCGTCGCCAAAAAGCGGAATGCATGATATGTGGGAAGAGACAGGTATTTCCAAGGACAGGAAAATTATCGATCTGGATGAATATATGCGTTTTGAAGATTCTTCCGGGCGAACACTTATATTATATACTGATGTAGACCGTCTGGAGAGACACCTTCTTGAATTTTCCCCCCAGGATGAAAAAAGTATAATGGAGTTCACTGACGGGATAAGGATGTGCCTTCCATTCGACTTTCCCTCAAAACATGATCCTATACTGCTGAAGTTACAGAAAAAGGCAAAAACAATTTCCAACCTTGTTATTAAAGGTAAGAAGATGCAAGACTGGATGAAAATCACTGCAGAAAGTTTCTCTCAACAGTTTAAGGATCCTCTGCTCAGGGAAGCCTTCAGGGAGATGTGGATCCCTGAGTTCTCGATGTTTTTCATACTTTTTACATTCGCCTATCTTCATAACAAAAATGCAGGATACCCAATTGGCGGATCGATGCCCATGTCGGAGGCTCTGGCAGCACGGTATAATGAGCTGGGGGGCATTGTAAATTACAAAAGCAGGGTAAAAAATATACTTACATCGGGCGACAAAGCTGTGGGTATTATGCTTGAAGATGGTACTGAACATATGGCAGGGCGAGTCATCTCGGCAGCCGACGGACATACCACGCTGTTCAGTATGCTGGAGGGTAAATATGGGAATGAGAAAACCCGTGAGCCTTATGAAAAGTGGCCCCTTTTCCCCTCACTTATCTATGTCTCCCTGGGAGTAAACCGGACATTTGAGGATGTACCGATGACGGTATCGGGATTCTCTTACTATTTAAAACAACCGGTTGAGATAGGAGATAAAGTCCGTGATAAACTTCAGGTACATATATTTAATCAAGATCCCACACTGGCTCCTCAGGGCAAAACAGCAATGACAATAATGCTCGATTCGGATTATGATTACTGGAAGAGGCTGGCTCATAATAAAACGGACTACCTTCAGAAAAAAGAGGAGATCGGCCGGACTATTGCGGAAATGCTGGAACAGAGATTCCCTGGCATCTCATCTCTCGTTGAGGTTATTGATGTGGCAACACCTCTCACTTTCGAAAGATATACCGGTAACTGGAAAGGTACTTTTGAAGGGTGGCTGATAACTCCTGAAAATGCACATGTAATTATGAAACCAATGTCGCAGTCGTTGCCAGACCTGAAACATTTCTATATGTGCGGACAATGGGTCGAACCCGGAGGAGGGCTGCCAACAGCTGTAATGTCAGGACGAAGACTCATAAAAAGAATCTGCAAAGAGGATCATAGGAAATTCCAAACTGAATAATTCTAAGATCTTTAATAACTGACACAACTTGTCCCGATTTATCGGCAGAGATCCACAGAGCTTACACAGAGTACCACAGAGTGTTAATTCTACCGGTCTCCTCATCTTTCATTATACCTTTGTACCGTAACGCCGTAATACCGTTATACCGTTAAACTGTCTCAGCCGGAGTGTTCTTTGTTCCCTTCTTCATAGGATAGGTACCCGGTAGTATTACATTTATGAGTTTTTTACCCCACAGACCAAGCTGAACACCAGCTGCAAGTGATAAAATACTTAAAATCAATGTTATTGCACCATATTTTTCATGAGGAGCAACAAAAAAGATTGCAACCGATAATGATAAGATTATCAGGCTGAAGATGATCTTTACCCTCAACAGCGGAGTGGCAATGGTTTTAAACCGCGTTAACCCATCAATAATTCCGGTAATTATGGCAAAAATCAGAGTAAACGGGAAGACAAATACTGAAAATATCAAAACATTTTTCAATATTTCTGGTTGAAAATCTTTGAAAAAATGTGTTATTATTACCAGCAATGGAATTGCAAAAACAAAAGCTTGCGAAAGATGAATAACAATCGGATGAAGATCCAGATTAAGCAGCATTAATCTGTTACGCGAGACTTTTTCCCTGTAAGGTTCAAATACCTTTCTTGGAAGACCACATGCAGGGCACACATCTCCAAGTTTATCTGCTTCCATAACATATCCGCACGGTCGGCAACGTACCAATTCTTTCATAATAGCAAGGAATTATTTAACCGCACAAATTTAAAAATATTCCTTGTATATCACCATATTCCAGATTAGTTCAGTTAAAAACCGATTACTACCAATAAAAAAAAGGGCTTTGCTTATTTAAGCAAGGCCCTCCCTGAATATAACAACTATTCAACTGGTACTTACTTTTTCTCAGGTGTTGGAGTCGGTTTCCCGGATCCTGATTCGATGATCTTTTTCTGCTCTTCTGTTAGTTGTTTCAGAATTGCTTCCCTGTGCAACTTTCTCATTTCCTGCATCTTTTCCGACATTTCATCTCTGAGTTTATTCATCTCATCATTCTGCTTCACCCTTAGTTCGCCAATATCTTTCCGTTGCTTTTCAGTAAGATCCGGTATACTTTCAAAACGCATACCAGGACGCATTCCTGGCCTCATACCTGGCCTCCCAAAGGGACCCATTCCATACATCGGCATTTTTCCCCATGCATTACCATGCATTCCCCTCATATGACTGTGATTCATATCTGGTCTCACACCTCTCATACCTCTTTGTGCGTTGAGAGTTCCGCTGCCTGCAACAATAAGCAAAAGCAACATAGCTACTATTTTTCCTGAATTTTTCATATCTTTTGAATTAAATTATTACTCAAATTTCAATCTTATTCATTAAGGAATAGCCTTAAATAATCCTTCTTTCCTTTCAGACAAACTATTCCAGGTAAACATTCCGGAATAATAGAGTATTAACAAATCATTAACCAAATTTGACTGTAAGACTGCATAGTTCCGACAAAACTGATGTTAATTGTTGTTAAATATTTATAAAAGAACCAGATCAGGTACAATTATTTATAATTTCATGGAATAATTTCTAGTGTTCAGTTGTCAAATGCTATGTAATCTTTCAATTAGTAACTAAAAATTGAAATCACTTAATCGATTATGAAAAAAGTTTTAATTACTTCCATTATTGTTCTGGCAATTATTGCTTTGATGGTCTTCAACAAAATGACCTCAAAGAATAAGGTAACTAACTTTTATACAGAAGTTAAGAAAGGTGTTTTTGAAATTACAGTTTCAACATCCGGTGAATTAATTGCTGAACGTTCACTTGATATCAGAGGACCATCTATTGGACAACGACAAAATCAGGGAGGTCAGGGTGGTCCTGGTAGTGGAGGCGGCGGAGGAGGACCTCAAAGAGGTGGAGGCGGAGGCGACATGCATGCTATGGATCTCAAAATTCAGGACATTATCCCTGAAGGTACAATAGTTAAGCAGGGGGATTATATTGCACAGCTTGACAGATCAACGTATGAAAACACGCTAAAGGATGAACTTGAAAATCTTAAAACATACCAGACTAATCTGGAAATGAAGATACTTGATACTACAGTCGCACTTACCGGCCTAAGAGATGAAATTAAGAATCAAAAATATACGGTAGAAGAGGCAAAAATCGTTCTGGATCAATCAAAATATGAACCTCCTGCAACAATACGCAAGGCAGAGATGAGCCTCGACAGGGCGCAACGTAAACTTGAACAGCTGCAGAAGGCTTATGCTTTAAGAGTAGCGCAAAACCTTTCAGAGATAAACCACGAGAAGATGCATGTCTCAAGAGGAACCAGGCTGGTGGAAGATCTTCAGGATTATTTATCAAATTTTACTATAAGAGCACCTACTGACGGAATGGTGATTTACAAAAAAGAGAGGAATGGTACAAAAAGGAAGACAGGATCAAATGTCAATCCTTTCGATCTGGTGATTGCAACCTTACCTGATCTTTCATCAATGCTCTCGAAGGTCTATGTCAACGAAATCGATATCAGTAAAATTAAAACCGGTCAGAAAGTTGAGATAAAGGTTGATGCATTCCCTGATAAATCATTTACCGGAAATGTTTTTACCATTGCTAATGTGGGAGAACAGTTGCCTAACTCCGATTCAAAGATGTTTGAAGTATTGATAAAAATTGCCGAGAATGACCCTGCTATAAGACCTTCAATGACAACCGGGAATAAGATAATTATCAAAACCTTTGAAAATGTAGCATATATCCCAAGTGAATGTGTTCGTGCCGGATCGGATAGTATTCCGTTTGTCTATCAAAAAAACAGGACAAAACAGATTGTGGTACTGGGTGAATCGAATGAAAAAAATGTGATCGTGGAGCAGGGGCTAAACCCGGGTACTTCGATATTTCTGATATCTCCTGAAGACCCTGAATCGTTCAAACTGGTTGGTGAAAGCCTGGTACCTATCATTAAAGAACGTATTAAGGTAAAGAAGATTGAAAACGAAAGGTACAGAAAGGAAGTTTAACGCCTGACGGCAGATCCGGTATTTAGACAATTGCTGATAAATGAGTAACTTTGTATTCTCATTACTACATAATTGCTTTATCAGAGTCAAAATTTACTCCATCTCCATCAGATCATGAAAATAAATCCGTTAACGGCAGATCCTGCATTAGATTGGATTAAAATAGTCTCCAGGTACAACAAGCCAGATCAGGTTACAAGCTGGTGGCAAGTTATTAATTCAGTAGGCCCCTACATAATTTTATGGATAATAATGATTAAAACTCTGGGTATATCATACTGGCTTACTTTGCTCTTATCAGTATTCGCTGCAGGATTTATGATCAGGATTTTTATCATATTTCACGACTGCGGACATGGCTCATTCTTCAAATCAAAAGGGTTGAGAAAGATTATTGGGATCACTACGGGTCTGATAGTATTTACTCCATATCACAAATGGCACCGGGAACACTCTATTCATCACCAGACAGTCGGGAATCTGGATAAACGAGGTACCGGCGATGTAAAAACACTTACTGTTGAGGAATATTCAAATCTCTCAAAGTGGGAACGGTTTTACTACCGAACATATAGAAATCCCATTGTACTGTTTGGGATAGCACCAATTCTCATTTTTACAATTGCGTATCGGTTTCCTATAGGAGTAACGAGTCGGAAAGAAAAACTATATGTCCATTTGTCGACTTTAGCTCTGATCGCAGTAATTGCTCTGCTCATTACTCTCATAGGCTGGAAAGCATTTTTATTAATCCAGATACCAATACTCTATATTGCCACTGCACATGGTGTATGGCTCTTTTATATCCAGCATCAATACAGGCATGTTCAATGGACTGATACAGAAAACTGGGATTATAAAACAATAGCACTGAATGGAAGCTCTTTGTTTAAATTACCTCCAATTCTGAACTGGTTTACAGGGAATATCGGATATCATCACATACATCATTTGAGCCCCCTTATTCCAAATTACAATCTGAAAAAATGTCATAATGAGAATCCCATTTTCCATGATATCAAGCCAATTACCTGGCTTTCTGCTTTTGAATCACTCTTCCTGCGTCTCTGGGATGAAAAGAGGAAGATGCTAATAAGGTTTAAGGAAATTAAATTGTCACCTGAAATTTAATCCTGTTTTTTTCTTCTCCTTCTTTTAAAATCTCTGATATTAATAAGCACAGAAATTATCAACGCTCCCAGAAAGGAGTATAATGTTACATTATCAACCAGTGATTGACTTATATCCAGTCCGCTAAGTCGGTCAAAGAGATATTTGACATATGAATCAGGCAGATTGGTCTCCCCAAGCTTATAAAGTATACTAAAGTGCCAGTCTGTCAGTGGACAATAGCCTAACGTTCCATAAATCAGCCCCAGAAATAACCAGGATGCTCCTGTCAGAATAAGTGTGATCAGGTTTAATTTCCTGGTTTTCTTCCATATCCAGCCAAAGAGATTAAATATTATCAGAGCTGAATGGAATGCAACAAACGCTACATCAAGGATATGATAAATCATATTCAATCTTAACCTATAAGTCTATCTCTGAGGCTCAGAGAAATATATACCCGCCTTACTGCCTGTCTTTCTCACATAATCAGCTGCTAGTTCGTATTCTGCCTGATTTTCAAGGTGTTCCAGCATGAAAGGAATATCCTTCAGCTTGCTTGTTTCCTGCAAAAAGATTGTGTAGTCGAGGTGACCCAATCCCGGCCTCCTTTCTTCCAGGTGAACGGTTAATTCTGGTAAAATGATTATGTCTTTTGCATGTATGGATTTTATATATGGTCCCAGTTTAGCGAAACATTCCTTAAGGAAAGCTGCATTATTATAATATCTCTGTGGACTGGAGATCATATTCACCGGATCGAGGTGAACTGCAAATTGCTTCCGGTCAACAGCCTTTATCAATTCGAGGCAACTATCAGGAGAATCAGGAAGCATATAAGGCATTGGCTCCAGCGTATAGAATGTATTTTCAGGTTTAACCTCGTCTATTATTTTCCTGACAGTCTCAACAATCAAATCAAATGTCCCTTTCGAATAGTTTTCCTCATATGGCCCGTCCCAAATTTCACCTCTTGCACCTGAAATATTTACACAGCAGGATGCTCCTATCTCATCTGCCAGATTAAGTGCCGCAATATTTTTTTCAACTGCTGACTTACGAGCTGAATCATTTGGATCAAGAGTATTACTCCAGGCACCAACTTCTGCAATAAGAATATTGTTTCTTTTTGCTTCAATTCTGTAAGATTGAATCAATTCCCCTGATGCTCCAGGCTGAACCGGGCAATAAGCGGCACTATACCCCAGTAACCTGACAGCTTTCACCCATTCAGCAGGGTCTGAAAACTTGCCTGTAACGGGGCCCCCAAGCCTGACCGGAAAGCCTGACATTCTGCTTGTTCCACCATAAATTATTGAGGGTAGAAGGGTTAAGCCTGCTGCAATTAAAGATCCTGTTTTAATGAAATGGCGTCTGTTATAATATCTTTTCATACTTTCTGATCTGTTAATAGTATCTGCCAATATACTTGCTGTTTACAATTAACTTTTTTATTTCCAGCGGATTGATCATATCCTGCTTCCGGTATATAATCTTCCCTCCCGGTTCAACCAATAGTGTGTAGGGCAGGGCGCCCTGCCAGTCGGGATCAACGGCCTCAATCAATTGATAGACATCATCTTTATCGAAAATAAAATTCCTATTTGAAGCCTCCTGTTTCTTGAGAAATTTCAATGCATCCTCTTTTCTGGCCGGCTTATCGGCACTTATTGTTATTAACTCAAATGCCCGCCCACGATACATCCGGTCGATTATAACCAGGTCAGGAAATTCTGTAATACAGGGTCCACACCATGTAGCCCATACATTTATTAACCTGACTTTATCTGATGACTTATTGCTGATAATTTCCTTTATGCCCTGAACGTCAATATCATTGAGAGTGACAGGTAATGCAGCCCATTGCTTGTATAATTTTTTGGTATATTCATTTTTCCATGACCATTTAACTGAACACCCGAAGACCTTTGTAACCGGATTATTAACAGGAGTACCAGCCAAAACAGCCTCAACTGCATCTCTGAGATCTTCTCCTCTACCCGTACCGGGTTTTTCTGATCCGTCAATTCTTCCGGTATAACGTAATATGCGGTTTGCGTCAAAGACAAAACAATGAGGTGTGGCTACAGGACCGTAAGATAATGCTGTCTTCTGATCATCTCCATCGTACAGATAGGGAAAGGTAAATCCTTTGTCTGCGGTGCGCTGTTTCATTTCATCATAGCTGTCGCCCAGGTCGGTGTAACCCAATTCAGAATAATTCAAAGCCTCTACAGAGTTAGGTGAAATCATTACAAGATCCACCCCTTTCTTCTTATAATCTTTTTCTATGGCAATTATTCGATCTTCGTATGCCTGTGCAGTAGGGCAATGATTGCAGCTGAAAACAATTATCAGAACCGATGCTTCATCAAAGTTTTTAAGGCTGTATCTCTTCCCGTCCACACCTAAAAGATTAAAATCGGGTGCTTTAGCTCCAATTTCAAGAGTATTTGGTTCTTGCTGAATTGTCTGTGAATTACTACTGCCGATACAAAACATTATCAGCTGAAATATGAACAAAAGAGAAATAAATCTCTTCATGTGAATAAAAATAACATAGGTTATCTATTTAACAGTTTTATCCAAAGGACGTCCAAGGCTTTCATATAAGCCTTTTCTTCCTGCTTTATCTTTAATTAAAATTTCGTTTGCATATTTTGCAACCTGTTCTGCTACTGCACGAGGGACAACTACTACGCCATCGCCATCGCCAACAACAACATCACCAGGGCAAACCAGTACACCTCCTATAGAAACAGGCCGGTTGACTGATTCAATTTCATTTCTTCCGGGGCGTATTCCACGTCCCTGTTTCCTTACATATAAAGGAACTCTTTCGAGACCCACCTCGTCGGTGTCTCTGGCTCCGGCATCAGTAACTACTCCAACAGCTCCCAGTTTATACCATCCCAGAATATTGTTCGAGCCAATAGAACCTATATCTCTATCTTCAACATCATCAATAACTACAGCTGTACCACGTCTGATCACCTGTGTGAAAGCTTCATGCGACAACGTGTTATAGAAGTTACCTTCCCATTTCGGGAAATCTTCCCCCGGAGGCGGGAGAGCTGGTCGTTGTGTTGGAACATAACGCACGGTAACTGCGATTCCCCTGAAAATATGAGAGAAATCCTTAAGATCAACCCAGTCGGGATGTATAGCCGGATCAACAAGGCCTGTCCCTGGTAGTCCAGCCATATCCAGTCCATCTGAGATGTCAGCCACCCTCAAATTTTTGTAGAGTTCAAGTATACGGGCATCATCTTCAGGAGAATAAGTTCTGGTTTCAATAAAGTTCATCCCCTTCTCCAGTGTAAGTTTATCGCGGTTCTGAGCTTTTGCAGAATATAACAGTACTGCAAAAAGAAAAACAAAAAGTAAAGTCAGCTTTTTCATAATACCTGCATTAAAAGTTTTCAAAGTCAAAATCTATTATTGTCATGAGGTCTAAATTTACTTAAAAGTACAAAAAATTATACAAATATTTCCTTTCTTGACTCTTTTACCGTGTACTATAAGGATGATTACAAATTATATTCTGACTTCTTAGTTCTTATGCTTTCTCTGTGGTTCTCTGTGTCTCCTTTTCTCCTATTCTACCCATTCCCAACTCACAACTCATAAAAAAAGGCTCCTAATGGAGCCTCATAATTGATATTTACTATTTCTAACAGTTACTTCTTGTCATAAACCATTGTGGTTTTAACTTCGCCATCCTGACCTTGTCGTGTTGATACAATCTCAAGAGTTTTTGCATCTTTCAGACTCCATACGGCTGTTGAGGTCCGCTCAGTGTCATTGAAAGTTGACTTGGTAACGATTGAAAGTGACTTGCCATCAGCTGACCATTTTGCAGTTGATTTGCTTTCACCTCTACCGGTAGTGCTTACACTCTCTTTTCCATCAAGAGTATATTTTGTTACTCTTTCTGTTCCATCCTGACCTGTACGTGACTGAGACAGAGTATTAGCATCTTGTGTAATAGTGAAATTGCCACCCATTCCACGGCCACCACCGCCGCCCTGACCACCGCCGCCGCCAGCTTGTGGCATAGTGCTTTTTTCAGCATTCAAAGCCCAGGTACCTGCAAAATTTGCCTTACCTGCCTGTGCATTCGTCATAGCCGGAGTAATAAACGCCAGCATGATTGTAAGTGCGATTAACTTCATAATTAAAGAGCCGTTAATCTGTTGATTGTCTGAATTTCTTTTCATATTATATGAATTATGTAGGTTGATAATGCATTAGACAACTAATTCATAGAAATTATTCCCCGGATTAAGAAAAAAAATCGGGTTATGCGGTATAGGTTAAGAGTATAAAATTGTATGTAACTGAATGAGTAGTCTTTATCCGGGAGATGCCTTATCCTTACAGACAGTTTCAATTTTCCCTACAAGGATCCAGTCATTGAAATTTGTAAAATTGGTTTTGTCGATCGGGAAGGGATCAATCTCCTCTATCTTATTTATACCGATCAAAACCAGATATCTCTTGCCTGCGAGTTTGTCAAATTGTTTATCAGGCAACTGTAGCTTATCCTGATGTTTTATTATTGTCTCAAATGATTCTTCAACAGATAATTCAGCAGAGTTTAGTACATATGATACTGATCCTCTGGCTTTTACTCTGACATCGCCATTATTGTCAATAAAATACAATACATCTCCTACATTAACCTTTCCATGAGGCATCTTCCTTCCTGATGCTCCCCTGACAATCATTGACTTATTTCCCTTTACAAGGTTTTCCAGCTCCTCAGCTTTACTGTCCAGATACACAACATGATCCATGGCATTCAAGTTTTAGGGTTCTCTTTTCTACGAATCAAAATAAGATAATTCAGATATTAACCCGGCAATCTTCTCCCGGATAGTACCCGAATCTATTTACACAATAAAGACGCATAATAAATACAAATGTTACCACATTTGTACGAATATTTTGTTAACAGAAGGTTAATGGAGTGTTAAAGAATGAATTAATATTTTGATTACCTTTTGAGTCTTAAAACAGAGCAGATGAACAGGAGAAATTTTATTAAAACTACTTCTGTATTGGCTGGTGCATATCCCTTTACAGAAACTTCAATCCTTACCGCAATCAAAAGTCAGGGTAATGAGACCTGGTTCAACCGCCCCATGAGATGGGCACAGCTGACTCTTGTGGAAAATGATCCGGGCAGTTTTGATCCTGATTTCTGGCTTGGTTATTTTAAGCAGATCCATGCTGATGGTACAACACTAAGTGCCGGTGGAGTTGTGGCATATTATCCCACTGATGTGCCGCTACACCACCGGAGCAGCTGGCTTGGCAACTCTGATCCATTTGGTTACCTTGTGGAAGGAAGCAGAAGAATGGGGATGTCGGTTATTGCACGTACCGACCCGCACGCTGCCAGGCAGGATGTTTATGATGCACATCCCGACTGGATTGCCGTAACAACAGATGGAGCAAAACGCCGTCACTGGGCCAATAAGGAGTTATGGGTAACATGTGCTCTTGGTCCATATAACTTTAACTTTATGACTCAGGTGCATCAGGAGATAATGGAGCGTTATCAACCTGATGGGATCTTCTCAAATCGCTGGGCAGGTCATGGGATATGTTATTGTGATCACTGCAGGAATAATTTCAAAGAATATTCCGGACTCGATTTGCCTGCAAAGAATGACCGTTTTGACCGCACTTACCAGAAATATATGGAATGGAGCACAAACAGGTTAAAGGAGCTCTGGATTATATGGGATAATTTGATACGAAAGGAAAGAGCAGCTTCGAGGTTCATTCCTAATGGTTTTCCCGACAAAGTTGTAACAGGAGAGCTTTCTGACATTGTTTTTACTGACCACCAGGCAAGAAGCGGTTTCACTCTCCCATGGTCGAACGGCAAAGGAGCCAAAGAAATACGGGCCTCAATTGGGATGAAACCTCTTGGAGGTATATTCAGTGTTGGAGTTGAAGAACAATACCGCTGGAAAGATTCGGTTCAGAGCGAAGCTGAGATAAGAATTTGGGTTGCCGAGGGTACTGCCAACGGGATGCGGCCATGGTTTACAAAGTTCTCTGGAGTGCTGTATGACAAACGATGGCTGGATATAGTGGATAGAATTTACCAGGTGCATTATCGAAATGAGAGGTACCTGAGAAATATTGAACCTGTGGCTCATGTAGGAATGGTGTTTACCGAAAAGAATTTGAATTACGGGAGTGAAAAATGGCAGCAGAGAAGCGGTGATCATTCACTTGGAATGTACCATGCACTTATTGAAGACCGGTTACCTTTTGAAATGGTCAATAGTCGTCTTCTTGATGCTGACCATATTGAACCTTTCAAACTTCTGATACTGCCAAATATAGCTGAACTTTCAAATGAACAGTGTGACCAGATCAGTAAATTTGTTGAAGGAGGCGGGAGTATTTTGGCAACCTATGAGACATCCCTGTATGATGAAGCAGGCAGAAGAAGGATGGATTTCGGATTAAGTGATCTTTTCGGTGTTTCTTATGATAAAGGAGTGGATGGCCCCATGCAGAATAGCTATCTGCGTCTGAAGAGAGATAAGGCCAATAACCAGTTTCATCCCGTTTTGAAAGATCTTGAAGATGCCTACAGGATTATTAACTCTATTTACCAGGTAAAGGTGTTTCCCATATCATCATTTCCCTCTCCGATAACATTGATACCTACTTATCCCGATCTGCCCATGGAAGATGTATACCCAAGAGTCCCTGAAACGGAGACCAGAGAGCTCTATTTAAGAGAGGTAGGTAAAGGCAGGGTAGCCTATTTCCCGGGTGATATTGACAGAACATTCTGGCAGATAATGAGCAATGATCACAGTAAATTGATCCGCAATACAATCAGGTGGGCTCTTAATGAAGAGTCAATTGTTGATGTAAAAGGACCTGGAGTGGTGGATGTTACTGTATGGCGACAGAAAGATTCAATGACAGTACATCTGGTTAATCTTACAAATCCAATGATGATGAAGGGCCCTTTCAGGGAACTTATTCCTGTATCAGCAGAGGCTGAAATAAAAATCCCCGATGGGACAAAAGTCTTTGATGTTAATCTTCTTGTAAGTCAGGAAAAGCCATCTTATGAACTGAGAGGAAATAGTATAATCCTTAAGGTACCCGCAATATCAGATCATGAAATCATAGGTATAGACCTGGTTTGAAATTAACAATGAAAATAAAAATTCTAAAAACTAAATAAATGAGCAATACAAAAATGAATCTGGAGGAGAATATTGATGACTACCGGTTCAAAGATAGAGGTCGTCGTACTTTTCTTAAAAAAGCTGCTGTTGCAACAGTAACTATAGCAGGTGCTGATCTTATTTCACTGGCGGCTGCCGGCTTCTCAGAAACAATTGGAATTGAAGAACAGATACCATGGTATCGTCGCATTACCCGATGGGGCCAGACAAATATCAGTGAGAAAGATCCTACACATTATGATATTGACTGGTGGAGAAAACATTGGAAAAATACAGAAACACAAGGTGTTATAATTAATGCCGGAGGAATAGTGGCCTATTACCCGAGCCGGGTACCTTTACACCGCCAGGCTCAGTTTCTTGAAGGTCGTGATCTTTTTGGTGATTTATGCCGGGCTGCCCATGAAGATGGAATAGCAGTATTTGCACGTATGGATTCTAACCGGGCACATGAGGAGTTCTACAATGCGCACTCCGACTGGTTTGCAATCGGTGCAACAGGGAAACCTTATAAAGCAGGTGATCTTTACATAACCTGTGTTAATAGCCCATATTATAATGAACATATACCGGCAATATTAACTGAGATTGCCGAAATATATCAGCCTGAAGGATTCACCGACAATAGCTGGAGCGGATTGGGGCGTGATTCAATCTGTTATTGTGAGAACTGTAAAAAGAGTTTTCATGATAAAACCGGAAAAAATATACCGCAGGCAAAAGACTGGGATGATACAGTGTATCGCGAGTGGATCAGATGGAACTATAACCGCAGGTTGGAAATATGGGATTTGAACAATCGTACATCGAAGGCTTCAGGGGGAATACACTGTATATGGTCAGGAATGAACAGTGGCTCAATCAGCGGACAATCAAGGAGTTTCAGAGACTATAAAGAGATATGTAAACGGGCTGACATAATTATGCTTGACTCTCAGGCCCGGAACGATACTGGTGGATTTCAGCAAAACGCAGATATTGGGAAATTAATACATGGACTTCTTGGATGGGACAAGCTTATTCCTGAAAGTATGGCTCAGTACCAGGCAGGAACTCCAACATTTCGTCTTGCAGCAAAACCCGAGCCCGAAGCCCGTATGTGGATGATAGAAGGGATTGCCGGAGGTATTCAGCCATGGTGGCACTATGTTGGAGCATCCCATGACGATCGTCGTATATATAAAACTGCAGGACCAATATTCAGATGGCATCAAGAGAATGAAAAGTATCTTATCAACAGAAATCCAATTGCTACAGTCGGAATTGTCTGGTCACAACAAAATATGGATTTCTATGGTCGCGATGATGCAAATCTTATGGTCGATCAGCCATGGCGGGGAATATTCCAGGCACTTACCAGGGCCAGGATACCTTACCATCCAATACATGCTGATCATATTGATCGGGATTCAGCCAATTTAGCACTCCTGATACTTCCCAATCTGGGCGTAATAACTGAAAGTCAGATTGATGCAATAAAACGATTTGTAAAGGCAGGAGGAGGTCTTTTTGCAACAGGTGAGAGCAGCCTGTATGATGAATGGGGTGATCGCAGATCAGACTATGCCCTCGCAGATATGTATGGAGCACATCGCCTGGAAGAGACGGAGACAAGCGCCGAATCAAACTTAAGAAGAGAGGCTGGTCAGACTTACCACACCTATCTAAGATTATCACCAGAATTACGATTAAGATATGATGGCCCACAAAACGGCATGGAACCACAGGCCGTTGGTGAGCGTCACCCGGTGCTCAAAGGATTTGATGAGACTGATATCATTTCATTTGGTGGATTACTGAATTTTATCAGAACTGACACCTCAGCTAACGTATTAATGACATATATACCTCCCTTCCCTATATATCCACCAGAGACAGCGTGGATGAGAGAGCCGAAAACAGATATTCCAGGCTTGATTCTGAACTCAAAATCAGATGGCGGCCGGGTAGCCTTTATGCCTGCTGATATAGACAGACAGTTCGGAAGGTATAATCTTCCAGACCACGGTGACCTCCTGGCAAATATAATACGATGGACAGCAAAAGATAATATACCTTTGTCTGTTGAGTGTGCTGGTCTTCTCGATTGTAATATTTTTCACCAACCGGGTCGACTCATTATACACCTGGTCAATCTCACCAGTGCAGGAACATGGCGTCAGCCGGTTGATGAATTTATACCTGTAGGCCCTTTAAAGATTCGTGTAAAACTACCTGTAGATGTAAAAGGTATAAACCTTCAACTTCTGGTCTCAGGAGGAAAAGTCACACTGTCCACAACAAGAGGATGGTGCCAGTTCACTGTCGGTTCAGTCTCAGATCATGAAGTTGTAGTTATCACATAACCATAATCAGATATATGAGAAATAAAGATTCATTTTTCAAAATGTCAGCATTGAAATCAGTCTCAATTAGTCTGTTTGTATCATTTTGCTATTTTGCCAGGAGCCAAACGCCGGGTGTTTCAATAATAACAGACAATACTCAAGGGTTACCGGTTGTGCATGGAGTTACAAAACTTACAAATGCACTCCAGGCGAAAAATATCTCATTCGAAATAACAGGATCAGTTTCTCAGGCAAAGGGTAAACTGATTATTGTGACAGGTCTTTCAACCGGAGAAGGGGAGGCGGCAAAATTGATAAAAACCGGTAAAAAACCGGTACCTGAAGTACCAGAAGCTCTTACAATCTGGAAGACAAACTTTAGAAACAGATCTGTTTTGGTAATCAGCGGGTTTGATGACACAGGTCTCATGTATGGTCTCTTAGATGCAGCTGAAAGTATTTGCCGTAACAGTGCCAATGAAGATCTTATGAGTAGTATTTCAGAGATCACGGAAAAACCAGATGTAATTGAGCGTGCGATATCATTTTATACAATGAACAGGGCTTACTGGGAAAGCAGATTCTACAATGAAGATTATTGGGAACGGTACCTTGATCTTCTTGCTCAAAACAGATTTAATTCAATGGTTGTGATATTTGGATATGAGAATGGCGGCTTCCTGGCACCATGTTATCCATATTTCTTTGATTTAGAAAGTTTTCCGGATGTACGAATGGTTGGTATAACTCCATATGAACAGGAGTGTAATCTGAAAGCTTTGAATCATCTTATTGAGATGGCTCATGCCCGGGGAATACGTTTTACTGTAGGAATCTGGGATCATATTTACAGAGGCGGTGTTCAGGGCGGAGGTATTCCAGGTACAAGGGATGCCCCTGACAAACCGGTGGCCGGCCTGGTATGGGGTTTGACGGGTGAAAATCTTATTTCATACACTAAAACAGCCCTTGCCAAATTCGTCACCCAGGTGCCCGACCTCGATGCGATCCAATTCCGGATGCATAACGAATCCGGCCTTCAGAAAAACGAACAGGTTGATTTCTGGTCTGATGTATTCAAAATGATGAAGGAGACTGTACCCGGATTGCAACTCGATCTGCGGGCAAAGGAGCTGCCTGAAGCGGTTGTTCAGAGCGCTCTGGATGAAGGGATTAAATTCAGAATTACTACCAAATACTGGATGGAACAGATGGGTATGCCATTTCATCCTACACAGATCAATCCGGAAAAGAGTCCCCGCCGGCACAGTTATGCCGATATGCTCCGTTATCCGCAACAATACAAGATCCACTGGAGATTGTGGACAGGAGGCACTTCACGGATTCTAATATGGGGCGATCCGGAATATGTCCGAAGGTTTGTGGGATCCACCCACCTTTACAATGGCGATGGTTATGAGGTAAATGAACCTCTGGCAACAAAAATGGAGGCCCAGCCACATGATGCTAAACCATTTGACTTGTTAAACCAGCAGTATCGTTACTATGACTATGAGTTTGAAAGATATTGGCATTTCTTCCAGGTGTTTGGCCGAATTGGTTATAATACTGAAACATCTCCTGCTTACTGGAATAAGGAGTTTGAATTGCGCTTTGGTAAAAAAGCAGCACCCTTAATTGAAACTGCCTTACACGAGGCAAGCTGGATACTACCGCGCATTGTTGCCTCCTGCTATCCCTACAGCGGTTTTCCGATGACCAGGGGTTGGGCCGAAAAACAAAGGCTTGGTAATCTGGATTCCTATTCAATGAATTCCGGAAGCGATATCCAGCAATTCGCCAATTTTGATGAAGAAGCGCAGATACTTATTGAAGGCGGGGAAACTGCAAAAACACTTCCTTCAGTTAACAGCAGATGGCTTGAACAGACTTCTTCTAATATCAGTGCGTTGATTGAAGAGGCGCAAAAAGCCTCAGAAAATTCCGGAAACAAAGAGTTTATTTCAACTATTACCGATCTGAAGATTCTTTCTGCACTGGCACTCTTTCATGCACGAAGAATTCCTGCTGCAGTCAGTTATCGTTTGTTCGAACGTACGCATGATGTCTCAGCTCTTGACGAAGCAATTGCGTACGAGAGCGATGCTGTTGATGCCTGGCGGAAGCTTGTATCAGCAGCAGGAGATGTTTATACTGATGACCTGATGATGGGAGTGCGTGTAGCAGATCTCTGCGGCCATTGGAAAGATGAACTCGTTTTATTGGAAACAGGACTATCAAACCTGAAAAAGAAAAGAGCAGGATTTATATATGAAGGAAGTGTAATTAAAGCACCAAAATATAAAATTGCATCAGATGCTTCAATTTCAGATTTGTTTCAGATCACCCATATACCTGTTAAAAATCTGCTCCAAGGCATGTCATTGAAAGTGACAGTAAAAGTAAAATCAGCAATTGGAATTAAATGGGTGAGTCTGAGCTATAGGAGTGTAAATCAAGATGTTGAATATCAAAGTATTCCAATGCTCCCAACAGTTGAAAAGGATACATACGAGACAATTGTGCCCGATAATCTGATCGATCCCAAATGGGACCTAATGTACTTTATCAAGGTGATGGACCAGGAAAAAAATGGTACTATTTTCCCAGACTTGAATAAGGAAACTCCATACATATTTGTGAATTTATTAAGATAATAATCCCATCAAAACAATTGTCATCAAAGGGTAAAAAAATATTTTAAATGTAAGTATAAAGGCGTATCTTTGATTAGTTCTTTCTCAACACTTAAAATTTACTGCCATGAAAAACTTTTTTTCATTGTTGGTTCTTCAAACGGTGATAATCTTTACCATAAAGGCTCAGCCCGTATCAGACTACAATTATAAGCTTGATAACGGAATTGTTGTTAAAACTGAACGTTGCTGGAGTCAGGTTTGGCTTCAACAGAGCTATGCTCCTTTAAGTGCATCTGATAAAACACCATTAGCCGTAAATATAAGGACTCTGGGAGATCTTATATCAAGTTCCTCTTTTAAACTTTTGAGCGGCGGAAAAGAGGTAAAATTAATGGGTGCTCCTGCAGGAACATACGACCTCAGACTTACCTTTAAACTTTCCGGCAAACCAGGAACTCTGAGTTTCGTTGCCGGGAACATATTAATAAAACCTAAAACAAAAACTTCAGTTTCTATAACACTATATGATTACCAGATCCTTATTGACGAGACACCGGAGTCGCGCAAAGGCCTCTCATATTTTGAGACAAAAGTTAACAGGTGTAAAGACAATACGATTCAGGATCTCTATTTTGCCATTCCCAATTTTTACGCAAAAGGTCAGCATGATAAGCCTGTTTCTCCGGCAGAGAAAATGGGAAACACCAATGGCACTATAAAACCGGGTACCTACGACCTGTTGCTATCTATTGGTATTTCAGGGCAGACACATAAAGTCTGGCTTGAAAACTTCCAGATGAAACCTGACATCAACTACAGGATTTCAACAAACTTAAATGCAGGGGGAATTGTTTATACCGGTGGAAACAAGGATATAAAAGCTATGCAATTATATCCGGCCGGCACTGCTTCCAGACAAACAGGTAATCCCACCCCTGCAAAGAATCTTGAAATAATAGCATACGAAACCCTCACTCTGCTGAATTGCTGTTCTCCCGGAACATACGATGTACTTCTGAATTTCAAAAATGGAGCAAGTTACGAATGGAGAAAGAATATAGTTGTACAGACAGGTATGCGAACGGAGATTAAGTGAGGAAGGGTGCGGGGTGCGAGGTGCGGGGTGTAAGGGAATGCTAATATTTCTATAATAATTATTTATGCTATGATAAGGTTGGGATTTCAAAGCGCTATACTGGGTGATTTGTCTCTTGATGAGGTAATCACATTTGCCTCAGAAAATGGGTTTTCCTGTGTCGAGTTAATGTGCTGGCCGGTTGGACAGTCTAATCGGAAATATGCAGGTGTCACTCACATCGATGTTGCATCGCTGGATGAGAATGAGATAATGAGGATCAGGAATATTCTTCACGAAAAGAATGTCTCAATATCCGGATTAGGTTATTACCCGAACCCGTTGGATCCTGATAAAGAGAAGTCAGATTTTTATTTTGATCATATTAAGAAAGTAATCGATGCATCAGCCAGACTCGATATAGGCATCATGAACACATTTATTGGAGCAGACGCTGCAAAGCATGACGATGATAACTTTGCGATGTTCAAAGAGCTATGGCCTCCTATAATCAGATATGCAGAAGAGCGGAATGTAAAGATTGGTATTGAGAATTGTCCGATGTTCTTTACAAGAGATGAATGGCCTTCAGGAAATAACCTGGCCCATTCCCCTGCTCTCTGGAGAAAAATTTTCGATGCAATTCCCTCACCCAATTTTGGACTTAATTATGATCCCTCGCATCTGGTATGGCAAATGATGGATTATGTGAAGCCTGTTTTTGAGTTCAGGGATCGTATTTTTCATGTTCATATTAAGGATGCAAAAATATTATGGGACAGGATAAATGATGCAGGTATTCTGACAACTCCGCTTCAGTTTCATACTCCGAAACTTCCGGGACTTGGAGACATTAATTGGGGGAGCTTCTTCTCAGCGCTATATGAGGTTGGTTACAATGGATCAGCCTGCATTGAAGTTGAAGACAAATCCTTTGAAGGATCACTGGAAACAAGAAAAATATCAATCCTGCAGAGCCGCAACTTTCTCAGGCAGTTCATAACACTATAAAATAAAAATCAAACAATTAATAATGCAGTAAGCTATGAAGAAGATCATTATTTCACTTTCAATTTTAGTAACCCTTTCTGGTTTCGCATTGGCTCAAAAGAGACAATCATTATTTAACGGGAAAGATCTGACCGGATGGAAGATCTATGGTACAGAAAAGTGGTATGTCGATAATGGCCAGCTTGTTTGTGAGAGTGGTCCGGATAAAAAATATGGATATCTTGCAACTGAGAAGTTTTACAAAAACTTCGATCTGACAGTTGAGTTTCTGCAGGAAAGCAATGGAAACAGCGGGGTCTTTTTCCGGTCTACCATTGAAGGGACCCGTATTTCGGGCTGGCAGTGCGAAGTTGCACCCAAAGGAAATGACACCGGAGGGATATACGAATCTTATGGTCGTGGATGGCTCAAACGGATTGATGATGAAAAAGAAAATATTCTTAAACCCGGAGAATGGAATAATTTACGCCTGCGTGTCGAAGGTGACAGGGTACAGACATGGTTGAACGGCGAACCGATGGTAGATTTCACTGATGAAAAAATAGGAGCGGCTGATGGTTCTATTGCTTTACAGATTCATGATGGAGGTGGAATCAAGGTAAGATGGCGTAATCTTCTGATTGAAGAGCTCTAGAGTAGTGATACAATGGATAGCTTTCCTGATTCTATTCCGGTAAGGTATAGAATTCATAATTGATATTCCATCTGAATTCCTGACCAGGATCTACTTTGATCTTTATATATGGTTCAGGACATACAGTAGTTGAACAGCACCAGAAATTAAGTCTTAGAATTGGCTGGTCGCAGGTTATCCTTACTCCGGCTCCGGAGGTCCGGTTTTCAATTCTGATATCATAATCTTCCTTTCCAGGTCCAAACCCTTCCAGTCCTCCGCAAAAAACTGTCTCACTATTTACCAGTTCACGGAGAAAAACGATCTGATTCCCTTCAATCTCAGCAAGTTCGCCTATACCATTGCCTTCGCCTTTAATTGAAAAGGGCATCCTGACAATGTAGCCAGGACCAACAGGCTGTTTATCAATAACAAAGAAATTATGGTCATAAACACTGGTCTCGATACTCTTTTTGCCGGTATTTCGTAAAATGTGGCTCAAAACCATTTCGGGTTTACCCTGAATCAGCTGAATACTTTTTTCATATTGATATGAGTAATCCTTATCATTCATCAGATGTGTAAACCTGACCTGATCACGCTCTTTTTTAACTGTCCATTTCCCAGGGTTTACTACATTATATAACCTGCTGAAGGTGTAAGGTTTATCATCGGGTTTTGATAGAACACCCACACCAATCTTCATAAAACTCTCCCCGGGGTTTGTTTCCATATAATCCAGCGCAGTAAATTCCTCCACCGGACCCATTATTACATCATGTATCTCAGGGCTGTATTTCGTAAACCACTGTCCAAAATAAGTATGTCCCTTATACTCAAGTGAGGGCATATTTCCTGACCAGTCGAAGCGTGTTCCGCGGTAATAACCTTTACGTGAATCGGGAAGATAAAGCTTTGCTTTTATCAATCCGTTGGTGATCTCTGTTTGGGGGTATTTCATAATTGGCATTGCTGTAATTATTAATCCTGATAATAGAAGATATAATTTTTTCATAACTAATGATTATTAAGGTTTTATGATTGTACCATCACTTGTCCTTACCTGCCAGTTCGATTTGGTACCGATAGGATATTTTGCCGCTTCCTTCTCATTAATATCTACTCCAAGACCAGGCACCTCGTTTACTGACATATACCCTTTATTCATTGTTGGACAACCCGAAAATACGGATTTCAGTTTTTCTGAAAAGTTAACTGACTCCTGGATACCAAAATTCCATACGGCGAGATCGATATGGCAATTGGCGGCATGGCCGACAGGAGAAACATCCCCGGGCCCGTGCCAGGCTGTCCTGATATTAAACCACTCCCCGAGCCGTGCAATTTTCATTGCCGGAGTAATGCCACCTATCTGAGAGATATGGACCCTGATATAATCGAACCACTGGTTAACCATCGGCATTTTAAACTCATTAATATTATTGAACAGCTCACCCATGGCAATCGGCACTGAAGTGGATATCCTTAGTTGTTTGAACCATTCCATATTCTCCGGGGAAAAAGGATCTTCAATGAAAAAGGGATTATATTCCTCAAGCCGTTTAATCATGTTAATCGCATCCATCGGTTGAACGCGTTCATGTATATCATGAAGCAATTCGACCTCTTCACCGCATGCCTTACGAACAGTTTCAAACATTTTAGGTACTGCATTGAGATAGGCACGCTGATCCATAAACATATCTGTCGCCCCTCCAAATCCTGCATCCTTATAATCAGGATTACTGCCTAAAGTACCTACAGATCCATAGCCACCTAGCTGAATGCGTATATGTCTGAATCCCTGTTCAATGAACCGCTTTACCGATGCAACAACCTCTTCATTTGTCCTGCCACTTGCATGTGTATAACAGGGGACAGCAAATCTTGCCTTACCGCCCAGCAGCTGATAAACCGGCATACCGGCTCGTTTTCCTTTTATATCCCACAAGGCCTCATCGAGTCCGCTCATTGCATTATTCAAAACCGGACCATTCCGCCAGTATGAGCTTACATAAGCCCCCTGCCAGATATCTTCAATATTATCAACATCTTTCCCGGCGCAAAAATCATTCAGGTAGCTGTTTATAGCTGTAACAACAACTTCTGCCCGTTGAGTGAATGTGGCACAACCAATTCCGTAAAGTCCTGGCTCAGTTGTTTCAACTTTAACTACTACAAGGTTAGAACCTGCAGGTGCAGTGGCAATTGCTTTCACACTTTTTATTTTCACCGGAGCCAACCCTTTTGCATAGGAAGGTGTCTCATACCTTTCAGCTCTTGCAAAAGGTGACCCAAACAGACCCAACAGACCAACTGTTGACCCTGCTGCAATAAGCTTCATAGCTTCACGACGACTTGTTCCTGAGTGAGATTCTGAATTTTTCATTATTTAATATCTTTTTAGGTAAAAAAGTCTTGAGTGTCCAAGATAAAAAAATTAATTGATTTTATTCGTCGCCCAGTTTAAGTAAAATTGGTAATGCAGTTTATTAATCTTACCTTTGCTATGAATCATAAAAATCACATAAATGGCTAATAATCTATTTGATAGTTTCTATCTACCTCCTGAAGTGAGGAAGTACCTGCCGCAGATCAAGAAGATACTCCTTATTCTTTTTCTTGTCATTATCTCCTGGTCTGCGTTTTTCCAGATTGAACCTGAAGAGGTTGGCGTAATAACTCGTTTTGGGAAATATGTCCGTGAGGTCGATCCCGGGCTGAACTTTAAAGTTCCGGTCTTAGAAAGGGTATATAGAGTTCCTGTTGAAAGACAACAGAAAGAGGAGTTCGGATTTCGTACTCTCAGTGCCGGAATCCAGTCGCAGTTTACAAAATCAGGTACTGCCGATGAATCATTAATGCTGACTGGTGATCTAAACCTTGCCGATGTAGAATGGGTGGTTCAATATCGTATAGACGATCCTTACAGCTATCTTTTTAAAGTAAGGAATCCGGTCAACTCATTGCGCGATATCTCAGAAGCTTCAATGCGTCAAATAGTCGGTGACCGTACAGTAAACGAAGTACTCACCGTTGGGAGAACTGAGATTGCCAATAAAGTGCTGGAAGAGATACAGCAAATATGTATTGAATATTCGCTGGGCATAAAAATAGAGCAGGTGGTCCTGCAGGATGTAAATCCTCCAGATCCGGTTAAAGATGCTTTTAATGCTGTTAACCAGGCGCAGCAGGAGAAAGAGACATTGATCAACCAGGCAAAATCAGAATATAATAAGGTAATTCCCAGGGCAAGCGGACAAGCTGATGAGACAATCCAGAAATCTGAAGGATATGCAACCGAAAGGGTTAACAATGCATTGGGAGAAGCCTCAAGGTTTAATGCCCTCTATTATGAATATATTAAAGCTCCTGAAGTGACAAAGAGAAGGATTTACCTCGAAACAATGGAGAAAACTATTCCTAAGCTTGGGAATAAGATTATTACAGATAAAAACGGGAATAATATATTGCCCCTTCTTCAGATGCAACTAAATGAAAAGAAATAAATAAAATATATCATGTCAAATCGAAATTTAATAATACAGCTGGTTATCGGGGTTCTTGCCTTAATTATTATATCACAAGGCACATATATAGTAAAAGAGACTGAACAGGTGGTCATTACTCAGTTTGGGAAACCTATTGGTCAAGCCAAAATAACACCCGGGCTGAAAGTAAAAGTTCCTTTCATTCAGAAAACGAATTATTTTGAGAAAAGATATATGGAGTGGGATGGAGATCCAAACCAGGTGCCAACCAAGGACAAAAAATTCATTTTCGTGGATGCCTATGCACGCTGGCAGATAACTGATCCATTGCAGTTTTTCAAGCGACTAACCAATGAAAGAGGTGCACAGTCGAGATTAGATGATATTCTCGACGGGGAAACACGCGACTATATTGCAAACAACAACCTCGAGGAGGCTGTCAGAACAAGTAACAGGACTCCTATCCCGTCAGGTATGATCGGAGAGGAAGTAGGTGATACACTTATCAATATTATTGTTGGTCGTCAGAAAATACAGACCAGGATCCTTGAATCGGCTAATGCCAGAGCATCTGACCTGGGTATTGCTATACTTGATTTCCGTATCAAACGGATCAACTACGTGGAAGAGGTAAGGGAGCAGGTTTATGAACGAATGAAAAGTGAGCGTTTCCGTATTGCTGAGAAATTCAGATCCGAAGGACAGGGTGAAGCTTCAAAGATAAACGGTGAAAAAGAGAGAGATCTTTTAACCATTCAATCGGTGGCATTCCGGAAAGCAGAAGAGATAAGAGGAAAGGCCGATGCCAGGGCTGCCGCAATTTATGCTGCAGCATACGATCAGTCAGCTTCCTCACGCGATTTATACAGTTTCGTAAAATCGATGGGGACATTGGAGAAGACATTTGACTCGACAACAACTGTTATCCTTTCCACTGAAAGTGAACTGTATAAATACCTGATTGATTTTAAATAGAATACTCCTTTTTTCTATCTAACTTAAACTAATACACAATGAATAAATTGACAAGAAGACAATTTCTGGGGAAAAGCGCCCTGGGAATCGGATCTGCTGTTCTTGCCTCCCAGATACCAATTGACCTTGATGCTGCAACTATACCTAAAAAGGTTAAGTTACCCCTTGGATTCCAGGTATGGACTGTTAAGGATATGCTGGTCAAAGATTTTCCGGGGACATTAAAAATGATAGCTGAGCTGGGATATGAAAGCGTTGAAATGTGTTCACCTCCAGGTTATGAGAGCTCAGGTTTTGGTCCTTTAATGAACCTGAAAGCAAAGGAGATGAAGAAGATAATCAACGATGCGGGTCTTAAATTTCAAAGCACTCATTATGGTATGGGGGAACTCAGAAATCACCTTGATGAACGGATTGAATTTGCTAAAGAATCGGGGCAAAAACAGATGATCCTTTCCAGTTTCGGGCTTCCCGGAAATGCCACACTCAGCGATTGGAAAAAAGCTGCCGATGAATTGAATGAGATAGGATTAAAAACTAAAAAATCAGGTATCCAGATGGGCTTTCATAATCATCATACGGAATTTGGAAAGATCGATGATACTCTTATCTATGATGTTTTGATGAATCAATTTGATCCTGAATGCATTAAGATGCAATTCCAGGTTGCTGTTATCAGTATCGGTTACAAAGCTTCCACCTATTTTACTAAATACCCGGGCCGGTTTATTTCCGCTCATCTTGCTGACTCGTCACCGACAGAAAAGAAATCCGTCCCCATTGGTCAGGGAATTGTAGACTGGAATGAATTTTTCGACACAATAAAAATTGGCGGAGTAAAGAATATCTTCGTGGAGATGGATATTGAAACCTTTAAGGATAGTGCAACATATATTCATAATCTTTAATCCTTGATAAATTCAATCATAAGATCTATAAACTCAGTTAATAACGATGACAATTAATCTTTAGGAGAAATGGCAAAATCAAAAAAAATTAACCGTCGTGAATTCATTGGATCAGCGGCGGCTGCTTCGATGGCATTGACAATTGTACCGAGAAATGTCTTGGGAGGCCATGGTTATGTATCGCCCAGTGATAAAGTAACACTTGGTTATATTGGATGCGGCACACAGGGATTAAGAGAGATGACTTCACTGATCTCAAATCCGGCACTTCAGATAGTAGCTGTGTGTGATCCGAACAAATTCACCACAGACTATGTAGACTGGTCGATGAATGATGTCCGTAACAGTATCCGGAGAGCACTGGAAGATAATAGCTGGGGAGAGAGCATAAAGGGAATTCCAGGAGGAAGAGATATCGGACAGGAATTCGTTCAGAAGTATTATGGCAAATCCAAAGATTCAGGTACATATAAAGGATGTGCATCGTATGAGGATTTCAGGGAATTGCTTGAAAAAGAGAAAGATATTAATGCAATAAAAATAATGACACCTGACCATCTTCATGCATGGGTAGCAATAGCATCCATGAAAAAGGGCAAACATGTGGTTACCCACAAACCAATTGCCAACCGGATGCATGAAGCAAAACTGACTATCGATACAGCTAAAAAAACAGGTCTTAGCACTCATCTGCTGGCATGGAGCAAGAGGCCTTCCAATGAAATTATTAAAAAGTGGATCAGCGATGGCAGCATAGGTAAGCTTAAAGAGATACACAACTGGTCGAACAGACCGATGTGGCCTCAATGGCAGGAAAATCCAACTGATAAGCCTCCTGTACCAAAAAATTTTAACTGGGATCTGTGGCTTGGTCCGGTGCCTGACAGGCCATATAGTCCAATCTATACCCATGCCGTTTTCCGCGGATGGTACGACTTTGGTGCCGGGAGTATTGCAGATATGGGCCATTATAGTCTCTTCCCCTTATTCCTGACCCTTGGAATAAATACACCTGCAATAAGCGCCGAAGCATATGGCACAACAACCTGTAAACTCCAGGAAAATGTAGCTGTCGGGGTTAGGAATGTTGTTGCCTTTCCTTTATCGTGCATTATCAAGTTTAAGTTTCCTGCACAGACAACTCTACCTGAGTTTGACCTTCTATGGTATGATGGAGGGATCAGGCCTCTCAATCCTGACGAGCTAAGTTCAGAAGGCAAAACTCTGGGAAGGGAAGGGATGATGTTTGTAGGGGACAGAGGCAAGATCATTGCCGAATTCAGAGGAGAGAATCCTGTTTTGTATATCGGTAATAAGAAAATAGAAGCTCCTGCTCCCGCTACGGAACAGACAAGAGAAGACAGCAACAATGTGTGGCTCGACTCATTTAAAAATAACACTCAGTCGCCCGGTAGTTATATCTATACAGGACCAGTAACAGAGACAATCCTTCTCGGAGCAGTGGCACTCCGGGCCGGTAAAAAAGTGGATTACGATTCAGCAAATATGAAAATCACAAATATCCCTGAAGCAAACCAATACCTAGTCAGAGAATACAGGAAAGGCTGGGAGCTTTAAGAGAGAATGTTGAATTTTCAAGATATTTTTTATAATATTGTGCGACAAAATGTTTTTAGTAGTTAATAATTAAAATTAAATTGTATGTTCAGAACTATTTTTTCACTTGTAATCATTGTAGCAATTCTCTCTTCTTGTGCCAATTCAGGTTCAAAAGAGGCTGCTTCCAAAGCAGAGGGATCAGACAATTCAACAAAAGTTGAATTTGCATCATTGATTGAAAACCCTGATAATTATATAAATAAAAATATAATTGTTGAAGGTAAGGTTGTTCACGTATGCACCATGAGCGGGAAGAAACTATTTATAGTCGGCAATAATCCTGACGTAAGACTGTTTATTGCTGCAGGAGAAGATATGCCTAAATTTCCTATGGAATTGCTCGGAAGCGAAGTAGTGGTTGAAGGCATGATAACCAGAGTAGCCGGAGCAGCGATGGGTGAAGGAGAAGCGATGATGGGAAGCGGTGAAGGAATGCATGCTATGGAAGGCATCGACAACGCTATGCCGGCTGATAGTTGTGAAACGGAAACTGCACTCGCAGCACAAAGTGCATTGGCTGATATTGTAATGGAGTATAAGAGTCATTCAGTAAAATAGAATTACATTCAGATAATAAGAAGAGGCCGTCTCAAAAGTCTATATCCATTAACCCTGCCTACCGTGTTACACTTCAGTATTTTGGTAACAAATTTATTCAGTTTTATGGGGCTTTTTACCCCCTTTCAATTTCCCCCAAGGGGGAAAAGTTTTGTTCCTCCCCCCTTGGGGGAAGGCTAGGATGGGGGTTAGAAATAACCTTAAGAAACCGCATAGATATTAAAATAATAAAATGTTACCTAAATTGTGAAGAATTACACTACCGGCAGGCAGGCACCAAGGTCTCAAAGGGTAATCGCAAAGGTCGCAAAGAATTGTAAGGCACTATCATAACTTTGCGTTCTTTGCGGTTAAAAAGGTTTTATGAGATAACCTCTTTTTTCAATATCCATATAATGAAGCTTTCAAAACTAAACAGGGTTACACATCGTGACATAGGTTATCTTATTACGGGATTAACAATTATTTATGCCATATCAGGTATAGCACTTAATCATAAACACAACTGGAATCCAAATTATATATTTGATAACAGGACATTTACTACTGAGATTCCAATTGCGAAAGAGACATTTAATAATGAGGTAGCCCGGGATATTCTCAGGAGCATCCAGATTGATAACGGTTATAAAACATTTCATTTCCCCACAGGAAATAGAGTCACAATATTTCTTGAGGGTGGATTTATTCAAATAAATACCAGAACAGGAGAAGGTGTCGTTGAAAAAATCAGTAAGAGGCCAATATTCTACCAGTTCAATTTCCTTCATTACAATCCGGGTAAATGGTGGAAGTACTTCAGTGATATATATTGTGTTGCACTAATCCTTGTGACTATTACTGGATTATTTATTGTAAAGGGTAGAAACGGGATTACAAAAAGGGGAGCGATCCTGACGATTATCGGAATCATACTCCCCCTCCTATTCCTCTTTATCTATTGAAATGACAGTTAATTAAAAGTTCTTTTTTTCCACGGAGAACACGGGGTTACATGGATGAACACGGATTATTTACTCCGGCTCACCCTTTATCGTTCTTTTTGCTCCTTTGCCTTTGGTCCGCTGCGCCGTTGTGCTGTTACGCCGTTATACCTTTTTCAGTGCTTCCAGCACCCTTGCCGGTGTAAATGGCAATCTGTATAACCTTGCTCCTGTGGCATCAAAAATTGCATTTGCTATAACAGCTCCCATATTAATAATAGCCGGTTCACCGCCACCATGAGGAGGCTGATCCTTCTTATCAAGGATAAATGTATCTATTTTAGGAAGCCAGGAAAACTTTGGAATCTCATAAGTGTCAAAATTACGATCAGCTATGTTGCCGCCCTCAAAAAATATCTCCTCTGACAGAGCATATCCAAGTCCCATGGTAATGCACCCTTCCATCTGGATTATTGAACCTTCAGGATTTACGCATAATCCCATGTCCTGGACACAAGCTACTCTTAAAACCTGAACCTTTCCGGTAGACTTGTCGACCTTGACTTCAGCCATATGAGCCACCTTCGATTCAACATCTTCTCCACAGGCAACTCCAATGCCTCTGCCGGAGGGAGTCTTGCCTGCCACATATCCGAATCTGTCCCTTACTGTCTTCAGGCTCTCTATCATTCTCTCATCCTTCAGATTTTTAAGGCGGAACTCAACAGGATCAATTCCTGCTCCTGCAGCCATAATATCGATCTGAACCTCTCTTGCAAAGCAGTTTGAATTATTATTTGGTGCTCTCCATGCTCCGGTTGCGAATGGATGCATTGACGGAGCTCCCCTGTTCTGGCTATGGCTGGTTGTAGTATTATGAGGCACATCGTAGGTTGTCTCAGAACCCCTGGTACCTGAAAAATAGATATGATAATCCCATAATTTAATCAGGCCGGTTTTGTCAATTCCCGATGTAACCTTAATAACTCCTGCAGGATGGAAAGTATCAAAGAAGAACTCTTCATCCCTTGTCCATACAACCATAACAGGCTTGCCTGTAATTTTGGCTAGTTTTGCGGCTTCTACACCCTGTTGATGTGGACTCTTACCTCCGAATCCTCCACCCACAAATGGAGTTATTACTCTAACCTTCTCCCGCGTGAAACCAAGTTCACGCACAATACTATCCTGCAGGCCAAAAGGAGATTGTGTTCCTGCCCAAACAGTCACTTTGTCACCAACGAGCTGGGCCACAGCAGAATGTGTTTCCATTGGAGCATGAGCAACATAAGGATCATGAAATTCCGATTCAAATATTTTTTCGGAAAGCTGACGTCCTGTTTCCAGGTCACCATTAGTCCTGACAACCCTGGCACTTGTTTCAGCTTTCAGCATAGATTCAAAAATATTTTTGTCATTTACCGGTAACTCATCGAATGAGTATTCAGCCTTGATATTTTCAATAGCCCGGTCAGCCATATTCCGGTTTTCATGCAAGACTGCCACAAAATCTCCATCATGGATCACCCGGGTACCGGCTATTTTCTCAGCACCGGAAACATCAACAGATGTAAGTTTTGCCCCGTGCGATGGCGGCCGTAATATCCTTGCAAAAACCATCCCTGGTAATTTCATGTCGCCTGCAAATTTTGCCTCCCCGGTGACTTTGGATACCGAATCAACACGCTTATATGATTTGGTTACATAATTGAATTTGGTATAATCTTCAACATCTGGTTTTACATCCAGGAACCTTTCAATTCTCTGACCCTTTGTGAGCTGGGCATAGGTAACAGATTTCTTTGGATCTTTTATGACAGAAATAACGCCTTCCTTTGCTTCAAGCTGCGTAACAGGCACTCCCAGCTTTTCTGAAGCAAGTTCAAGAAGAACTGCCTTGGCTTCTGCAGCAGCGGCTCTCATCGGAGGACCAAAAGCCCTGATTGTAAGAGATCCCCATGTTCCGGCATCCCAGGGGCAAAGGTCGGTATCACCCATAACCATTTTTATACTCTCCAATTTCACATTTAACTCATCGGCCATCATTTGAGGCAATGAGGTATTTATACCCTGTCCCAATTCAACTTTGCCGGTGAAACAACTAACTGTTCCATCTTCAGCTATCTGAAGGAAGGCATTATAGTCTTTGGGAAGGCTTCGTGCCTGTTCTGCCGTCAGGGCAAGTATGTCAAACATACGGAATGGCTGAAACAAAATGATAATACCGCCGCCAAGAAGCTTAAAGAAATCTCTTCTTTGCATTCCTTTACTTTCCCCTGTTTCAGGGGAATTCTGAATTTTAATTTCTTCCTTTTTCATAATTACTTCCCTCCTTTCATTTCTTTGGCAGCCGTTTGAACAGCATCAACAATACGCACATGTGCCCCGCAACGGCAGAGATTATCTTCCATCCCCACTTTGATCTGTTCAACTGACGGAGAAGGGTTTTTGAGCAGAAGTCCTGTTGCATTCATAATCATTCCCGGAGTGCAGTAACCGCATTGCAATGCATCATGCTCCACAAATGCTTTCTGAACCGGGTGTAGTTTGCCGTTTACAGCAAGACCCTCGATAGTAACAACCTTTTTCCCGGCAATATCACCTGCCGGTAACATACATGACCTCTCAGGTTCATTGTCAATCAGGACTGTACAGGATCCGCAGAATCCCATTCCGCAGCCAAATTTGGTCCCTGTCAGCCCGAAATGATTCCGTAAGACCCATAATAAGGTCTCAGTGGGATCAATCATGACCTTGGTTTGTTTCCCATTTAATTGAAAGCTAATACTTTGTTCCATATCTACCTTTTTTGATTAATTTCTTCCTGATAATCTTCAAATGTATTAAAATCGCGCAGTATACCCGAATCGTCCGTTTCAACCTCATGAACGTCATCAGAGTACAAATACGCCAGTGAGCGCAACCCTTCACGGGCTTCAAGTTTTTCTATCTCATTTATGTATTTTTTGACAAACAGAAGAGGATGACCGCGTTTTCCTTCATATGCTGGAATTACAATTCCCTTACCGGATGCCCTGTATTCCTCAATTACCCTGTTAATCACATTTGCCTTTATCAGGGGTTGATCGCCTTGAAAAACCAGTACTGCCTCTAATTCCGGAGGCAGATTTCTGCATCCGCATATAACTGAAGAGAGCATACCTTCTTCATATTTCTTATTATAACAATACTTCACACCTTTATTTAATACCAATGCAGATAAAATGTCGTAGTTTGCCCCCAATACGACTATTGTGTTATCCACATCTGAATTTTCCACATTCTTTATCACTGTCTCTATCATTGTTATTCCATTGAAGGTAAGGAGCATTTTCGGAGAACCCATCCTTTTCGATTCTCCCGCCGCAAGTATTATTGCCCATATCTTATCCATCTAATTTTCGTTATCCCTGTTTACTTCTGACTTCCGACTGTTTCTTACAAGTACCAGCTGAGCGGCAATACTTACGGCAATCTCCTCAACTGTCTGCGATCTGATATCAAGTCCAACCGGTGCATAAATTTTATCCCACTCTGCCGGGGATGCCCATCCCTTCTCAATAAAACTTTGTCGCATCTTTGCTATCTTCTTTTTACTTCCAATCATTCCGGTATATGCCATATCGCCACCGATACATGGTTTCAGAGCTTCCGCATCATCTTTATGACCACGGGTAACAATAACTACATAAGTGTTGTCATTTTTCTTTATCTCCTGCATAACTTCACCAATACCATTTACTATTATATGGTCAGCATCAGGAATATTTTCAATATTCGCGTATTCCGGCCGGTCATCAATAACTGTTACTTCAAAATCGAGGAGCTGTCCAAAATGGGCAAGTGCTCTGCCAATGTGACCTGCTCCGGCAATAACAAGATGATCGGATGGAAAAACGGGCTCAAGAAAAAAGAGAGAATAAGCCTCCGCTCCTGAGATTGTCACTTCAACCTCCCTGTAATCTGAGTGTCCACCTGATGATAGTAAATCTGATATTACAGGATCAATCCTGTTAAAGAGGTCATCAGGAATTTGTGGTTTAACAGTCTCATTGAACCAGTACCTGTTAATGAGTACTTTTTCCCCTGTTAATCCGGTAACCTTTGTTATCAGAACACCAGGGATACGATCCTTCATCGATTTTTTAATCTGTTCAAAAACAATTTTATGCTCGTTAACATTGGCATCGAGAAGAACACTGATCTCACCGCCGCAAATCGCCTCAGAGGTATTTGATATATCATGGGCCAGATCAAAATGGAAAAGTCCTGACTCCTTTGAAAGAACTGCATCGTCAGCTATTTTATTTATTTTACCTTCAACTATCCCGCCACCAACAGTACCTGAAAGAAGTCCTTTCCTGGTGAACAAGGCTGAACTGCCGGGTTTCTGAGGAGTAGAGCCTTTAGTTCTTGTCACAGTAGCAAGGACGAGAGGAATATTATCCGATAGCTGGTCAGGAATCTGAAGGTAGATGTTCTTCATAATTTCAAACAGACGACAGGTTGTTGTTGATACGCATGATGTTGTAGATACGGCCAAATTAGGTATATCTACAACAAATATATTCAAATTGATTTATTATTCATAATTTTATGGATTATGTAATACATATGATCCGGGGCTGTTTAAAAATAACCTTTTAGACACCCCAAATAAAATTTTCAAACCCATAAAATTATGAAAAAAGTTTTCCCCGGATTTTCAATTTTGTTCATATCAGCAATTTTATGCCTGACAACCTGTAAGCCGCCGGCAAACGAGATATTAGTTCCAGGGCAAAACTCCAGCTGGATTGAAGAAATGACCGTTGAGCAGATTCAGCAAGGCTATAAAGATGGAAAATTTACCATCACCGATGTTGTGAATGTCTATCTCGACCGCATTATAGAGATCGATAAAAATGGTCCGGAGCTGAATGCCATAATAGAGATAAATCCTGATGCTCTGCAAATAGCCATGGAGCTTGATGAGGAGCTTGCGGAGGGAAAGAGCAGAGGTCCGCTGCATGGGATTCCGGTAATTCTAAAGGATAATATTGACACCCACGACCGAATGGCAACTACAGCCGGGGCAACTGTATTAAGGAACTCCTACCCAAAAGCTGACAGCTATATAGCGAAAAAACTTAGAGAAGCAGGTGCTGTTATCCTTGCAAAATCCAACCTCAGTGAGTGGGCTAATTTCCGTGCAGAGACATCATCAAGTGGATGGAGTGGCGTAGGAGGGCAAACAAAAAATCCGTATATCCTCGATCGTAATCCTTGCGGTTCAAGTTCCGGATCGGGGGTAGCAGTATCTGCAAATCTATGCATGATTGCAATTGGAACAGAGACAAATGGATCTATTATGTGCCCTTCAAATAATAATGGAATAGTAGGTATTAAACCCACAGTCGGACTTATAAGCCGGTCAGGTATTATTCCCATATCGTTTACCCAGGATACCCCGGGTCCGATGGGTCGCACAGTCATGGATGTTGCTATAACCCTTGGTGCATTAACCGGCATAGATCCTGCGGATAGCAGGACGCTGTCATCAGAAAGTAAATTTAAAACCGACTATACAATCTTCCTGAAAAAAGATGGATTAAACGGGAAACGAATTGGTCTCCTTAAAAGGGCAATGGGATTTTCAGATAAGGTAGATACACTTCTTTTGCAGGCAGTTGCATTTCTGAAGGCAAATGGAGCTGAAGTTATTGATATTGAGTTCAAAAGAGGTGAAAACTCTTCAGCTGCATCTTTCCAGGTAATGCTTTATGAGTTTAAGGATGGTCTTAATAAATATTTTGCAGGTCTGGATCCTGGTACACCGGTCAGGAGCCTCACTGAATTGATTGAATTCAATAAATCGGATTCAGTTGAGCTAAGATATTTCGATCAGAAGCTTCTTGAGCAGGCAGATAAGAAGGGAGATCTTGAATCTTCTGAATACAGGCAAGCCCTGGTAAAAATGTTAAAAGCGACCAGAGAAGATGGTATTGATAAGGTAATGAATGACAATAAAATTGATGCAATTCTTGCACCAACGGGATCACCTGCATGGAAAACCGACCTTATTCTTGGTGATCATTTTGTAGGTGGAAGCTCATCTCTTGCAGCAATATCAGGATATCCGGCAATAACGGTACCTATGGGTTTTGTTGACAATCTGCCGGTTGGTGTTACCTTCTTTGGAAGGGCATGGAGCGAACCTCTTCTTCTTGAGATTGCTTATAGCTACGAACAGGGAACTCTTTGCAGAAAAGCTCCAAAATATATTGCTACTGACTGATTAACAATACATTATTACTGAAGGCTGCCTCAAAAAGCTAATGAGGCATGAGATTATTTTTCTTCTGCCTCTTTGGTTTCTGAGGATTTCTTTTCCGGTGCATCTTCAGCATTTGAGGCTTTCTTGAATTCTTTCATCCCCTGCCCGATCCCTTTCATTAATTCAGGAATTTTGCGCCCTCCAAACAATAGCACCACTACCAGCAAAATCAGAATTATTTCTGTAGCTCCGAAATTTCCCATCTTCTTTATTATTAATAAACCTTTAAAGTTAAATATAGTCTTAATCATTACCAAACGAAAAGAGAATTCATACAACAATAATAACTCCCGCTAAGCGAAGTTTGCAACTTCGGTTTTAATACCACGTAGTCTTCAGACTACGTTTTACTTCCGGCGAAGTCTGAAGACTTCGCCGAGCATTTTAGATAGCAATTTAAGTTATAAATTATGTTTTATAAAAAGTCAATAATTGCAAAATATGCTGTCACCAGACTGAAAAGAATGACACCTGCCAGACCAATATTCATCATCCTGCCTGCAATGTATTCATTCATTAACGATCTTCTGTTTATCATTATAAAGACAGGTATAGCAACAGCAGGCAGTATAAGTGCCTGGAATGCCTGCGAAAATACCATAAGAAGCGGAGGTGTGGTATCAATCAATTGCATACCAAATCCGAAAAGAATTCCTATAAATCCAAGGATGCGATACATTGGCGAATGAATATTTCTCTCCTTACCTGTATAATCGCTTATCAGCCAGGGTGCAATTAATATTATTGGAAAGGCTGTAGAGATACCGGCACCGACAATTCCCATAATCAGAATGAAAGCGGCGATTTTTCCGCCAATCGGTTCAAAGAGATCTATCATTTCAACTGTGTTGGTCAGACTTATCCCCATTATATGCAAAGTACCCGCAGATACAGCCATTATCACCAGACTTAAAAAGAACATCATAGAGGCAGACACTGCAGCATCTTTCTTCTCATTCTTAAGATTATCAACTGTCCAGCCTTTTTCGGCAACCACAGTACTCCGCATTATGAAAACAGCCGCTGAACATGTTGTACCGGCAATTGCTGCAATCAGCTGGAAGGAACCAGGCTGGTCAGGGATACTTGGGACCAGACCGCTTATTATTGCAGAAAAGCTTGGTTTTACCATAAAAAACACTGTAATAAAAGAGAGAGCCATCAGGATCACAAAAAAGGTTAATATTTTTTCAAAAGTCTTATAATACCCTTTCCAAAGCAATGAGTATAGGGCCGCTACAAGTACAAATGTTATCCAGAAGGTACTGAATCCGGTTCCTCCGAATAATAACCTGGAACCTTCCCTTAACAGATCGGCAACAATTCCAAAGAGGCCCATAAGAGCCAGCAACTCACCCACTACCAGAGCAATAATTATATAGATAGCCAATATCTTTCCGTAGGTAAAACTATTTTTGATATTGAACAGAGCGGTCTTACCGGTAACAAGGGTTGTCTTACCATAGGCAACCATTAAGATATAGGTGAAGATACATGATAAAACCAGCGCCCAGGTTAAAGCCATGCCATACTCAGATCCAACTTTAGCCATTGTAGTTACGCTGCCCGTACCTATGTTATATCCAATCAGGAATAAGCCAGGACCAACCGCACTTAATCCTATCAGAATTTTCCCTAAGAGCTTTTTGTACCCCATATATATTACAATTTCAGAATTTACTGCTTTTTATAGACAACTTTACCTGCCACTATGGTCTCCTGAATAACTATTTTCTCATTTTCAATTGTGAACAGGATTAAATCTGCTCTTTTCCCCTGGCTTATCTCACCGATCTCATTTAAACCAAAAAACCTTGCAGGATTAGAACTTGCCATTTGAAATGCCTCTTTCATTGAGCACTGAGTAAACTTCATTATATTATTTACACATCTGGTAACCGGTGAAGCGGCTCCCGCAAGAACATTTTCAGCCGGAAATTTTACAACATCAGGAGTGAGCAGGACCGTTCTCTCCCCTCGTACATACTCACCGGGTGGAAGTCCGGCAAGATCCAGTGCATCTGATACCAGAATAATATTTCCTGCTCCTTTAACTTTAAAGAAAGTTATCAGTTCTTCTTTTGTAAGATGGAATCCATCAGCGATTATGCTTGGAGTTAAGCGGTCATCGGCCAATTGTGGCCAGAGCGGGTTATTGTGACGATCGATCAGGTTTGCGCATCCGTTCCCCAGATGAGTACTCATGGAAGCTCCTGCATCGACAGCCATTCTTATCTCTTCAGCTGAACCATTATGATGTCCCAGCGATACCACTACACCCTTGTTAACACAATTACGGATAAACGGAATAGCTCCTTCTATCTCCGGTGCCACAGTAACCAGTTTGATTTTATTCCTTGCAGCTTTCTGGTAGACCATAAACTCATTCCAATCGGGTTTCCTGGTATATTTTTCGAGATGAGCCCCTCTGAATCCTTGTACAGGTGATATGTAAGGTCCTTCCAGGTGAAAACCCGGGATTGATACCCCTATTTCGGGATCATCAAGCGCCGTAGCAAGAATGGCAAAGTTTTTTTTAAGGGCACTATGTTCATTTGTTATCAATGTCGGGAAAAAGGTAGTTACCCCCTCCTTCCATAATTCCTGTGTAGCTTTCCGGATTCCATCCAGCGTTAAATTTTCGTCTGAAAAGTCAACTCCCATGTAACCATTTATCTGGACATCGATCAACCCGGGTGCAATATATACCTCAGGTAATATTGTCCCCACCACCTTATGCTCAATTACTGCAAGTCTACCATCAGTAATTTTGATAGTTACAGGGTTTCCATCAAGATATAATCGTCCTGCCAGCACCAATGTATCCTGCTGGCCTGATATTAATAATAATGACGATAAAAACTGAATTAAAACAAATGTTATCGAGTATTTAATCTTATTATTAATCATGACAAACAATTTGGTTTATTAAAAGGTGCGCTCAATTTTTCTTTATGAGGGAATTATCTCTGATGCAGAATTATTATCAAGGAACAGGTGCCAGTCGTTATGCTGTTTCAGCATTGTAGCAGGTACTATATTTGTAAGTTTATTCAGAAGAGTATTTCTGACAGCCACAGCCTTTACCTTATGGGGAACAGCCGATACAATAGTTTTACATTGCATAATCTGCCAGGGTGTCATTGATACAGCCTGAGCCGGAACCTCTTCCAGTGAGCCGAACCAGCCTTCACCAACCTGTTGCAATTTGCACTGTTCATCGAGATCTACAACTATGTAAGATTCCCGGGTATCAAAATCAGCAGGAGGATCATTAAAAGCGATATGACCGTTTACTCCTATTCCGATAAGGCCGAGATCGAGAGGTTTTTTTCTTATCTCTGCAGTTAATGCTTTTATTTTTTGTAAAACATCTCCCTCGACATCGACACTATGAAATTTCTTTACAGTTATATGGTTCAGGAATCTATCGTAGAGATACTTCCGAAAGCTTGCGGCATGTGTTACCGGAAGCCCTATATATTCGTCGAGGTGGAAAACTTCTATTTTCCCCCATTCTATTTTTTCGAGCATCAACGATTCCAGCATTTCAAACTGGGAACTCCCGGTTGCTATTACCAATCTTGCTTCCCCTTTTTTCCTGAGAGAATCATTCAGTTTACCTGCAACCAGCTTTGCAGCATTTAAACCAAGTTCAGATGCATTAGCGCCTATGTTAATTATCATGGAGTTTTTTTTAATCTTCTGTCATAAAAGTATAACAATAAATCAGAAGAATAAATGTGTTAACTATTTTTATCATTATTTATCTTTCTCACTTACTTGAATCATAAATCATTTTTTTACCTTGTAAGCAAATTTGAATTCTTCGTATGATCAAGACTCCGCTTGTACTCAGCACTGCATTATTCCTTTGCTTAAATACCCTGCTTTATAGTCAGAACGATGGGATAAACCGTGAAAAATACAGGATACACATTTCGGAAACCAGCACTGCCATAAAGATAGACGGAATTCTTGACGAAGAGGTATGGATATCGGCAGATATTGCTACCCATTTTCAAAGGGTTACCCCTACTGATACAGGTTTTGCAATTGCTCAGACAGAAGTAAGACTCACATACGACGAATCAAATATTTATCTTGGGATAATATGTCATGACCCTACACCAGGGAAAAGACCGGTAGAATCTTTGAGAAGGGATTACACCTTTACAAAAAACGACAATTTCATGGTCTTTTTGGATACATACAATGATCAAACCAATGGATTTGCCTTTGGGCTGTCAGCTGTGGGAGCGCAAACTGAAGGCTTACAGTATGATGGTATAAGAGTATCATACAGTTGGGATATCAAGTGGAGGTCCGCAGTAAAGAGCTATGATGACCGATGGGAGGCAGAGATAAGTATTCCTTTCCGCAGTGTCCGTTATCTTGAGGGAGATACTGAATGGGGCATTAATTTTGGGCGTCTTGATCTGAAAAACAATGAGAAATCAGCCTGGGCACCCATGCCACGTCAATTTCCCCACTGCTCCCTCCCCTTCACAGGTACTCTGGTTTGGAATAAACCACTGGGTAAAGCCGGACTCCGTTTTTCACTGATCCCTTATGGAACAGCTAAAGCTATCAAGGATAATGAGGCAGGAGAAAATACCAGATGGAAAGAAAATGCAGGTATTGATGCCAAAGTAATGCTATCAACATCCCTGAACCTTGATTTGACAGTAAATCCTGACTACTCGCAGGTTGAAGAGGACAGGCAGGTAACTAATCTGGATCGTTTTGAACTTTTTTTCCCTGAAAGGAGACAGTTTTTTCTGGAAAACAGTGATCTGTTTTCTAGCCTTGGTATTACAGGTATACAACCATTCTTTTCACGTAGAATCGGTCTTGATATACCTGTGATTGGAGGAGCCAGATTAAGCGGGAGAATAGGAAACAACTGGAGAATTGGGGCTATGGATATGCAAACAGGATCAAAGGATGCAACTCCTTCCAGTAATTATGCAGTTGCAGTATTACAACGTCAGATATTCAGCCAGTCAAGCATTGTGGGATTCATGATCAATAAACAGGTAACAAGTGATTTTAATGATACATTATATTCCGGTTTTCGTAACAACAGGGTTGCAGGGCTGGAGTACAATCTTGCAAGCGCTGATAACCACTGGAGCGGAAAAGCTATGTACCACCAGTCGTTTTACCCGGGAGCATCAGGTAATGCTGCTGCTTTAGCTGCTAATCTTGCTTACACCACACAGTATCTTAAAGTGTCATTGAATCAATCATGGATTGGATCAGATTTTATCGCTGAAACAGGTTACATCCGAAGAAAAGGGTATTATGAATTTAATCCTGGTTTCCAGTTCAAATTTTTTCCAGCCTCTAGTATAATCGTCAGTCATGGACCGGGAATCAAGACAGATATGCTCTTTAATCCTTCATTTAGTCTTACTGACAGAGAAACTGATCTATCCTATCAGGTTGAATGGATGAATAAAAGTGTTTTTCAGGCAGATGTACAGGAGACCTTCGTAAGACTTCAGGCTCCTTTTGATCCTACCAACAGAGGTGGAATTCCTCTCAATGCTGGTGAAGAGTTCAACTTTAAGGAGATAGGTGCCTCATTCGCTTCAGATATTCGTAAACCATTAAATTACCGTATAAGCAGCAGATTCGGTGGATTTTACAATGGGACAAGATGGAATATGAACGGAGAGTTGAACTATCGCATTCAACCATATGGCAGCATGGGAATTATTACCACCTATAATAGACTGTCGATGCCTTCTCCATATAGCAGCGCTGAATTGATCCTTATCGGCCCACGGCTTGATCTTACCTTTACCGATAAACTCTTTTTAACCAGTTTTGTCCAGTACAACAATCAGATTGACAATATTAATCTTAACCTGCGTTTCCAATGGCGGTTTGCACCGGTTTCGGATCTCTTCATTGTATATACTGAGAACTCCTTCCCGGCTGATCACCAAATCAAGAACAGGGGCCTGGTACTGAAACTATCATATTGGTTTAATTAATTGAAAAGCGCCATTGCATTCCCGATATGGGAGCAATGACGTTTTTCAAAATACCCTGAGTCTGCTGATTAGACTTTATCCGGAACCACGTAAGGTGGTCTGGCAGGGCGCGTCAAATATGCATTAGCTTCTTCGTCGCCAGGGAATGTTTCTGTTTTAGGGTCAAAATTCAAAGTACGACCTGTGCGATATGCTATGTTACCAAGATGAGCCAGTCCGGATGCCAGATGAGCTGTCTCAACCGGTCCGTTCAGTATTGACTTATCATGAGCGCGAACAGCATCAACAAAGTTCTTGTAGTGATCACCTCCTGCCCTGTTTTTTGGACCCGGCTCCTTTTTCTGACCAAGGAAGCTTTCGTACCTGTCGTAATTATATACTACCAGGTATCCCTTGCTGCCGTAGAATATATTACCGACTGATGCACCATCTTCAGCATTTGTACACCATGGCCGAACCTCAAACTCAATAATCTTCTTCTCTTTAGGATAAAGATATGTTGAAGCAAGAACTTCAGGTGTCTCCTTGGCATCGTCAAACAGGAATTTTCCACCCCCCGCAGTTATCTGTTCCGGAAGACCAACATCCAGTCCCCACATACAAAGATCTGTTTCGTGTATACCCTGGTTACCCACATCACCATTACCATAATTCCAGTTCCAGTGCCAGTTATAGTGAACATAATCGCGTGAGAATGGACGCATTTCAGCCGGACCTGTCCAAAGATCGTAATTCAATCCTTCAGGAACCGGCTCAGTACCTTTTCGTCCAATATCATCGCGCCAGCGAAATACAAGACCTCTTGCCATATATACATCCCCTATCAATCCGTCGCGCAGGTGCTTTATAGCCTCCTGCACAGCTACGGAACTGCGAAGCTGGACTCCGTGCTGTACTATCCGGTCATATTTAGCCGCAGCTTCAACCATCTTACGACCCTCACGAATGTTGTGAGATCCGGGTTTTTCAACATAAACATCTTTTCCCGCCTGGCATGCCCAGATAGTGGCAAGAGAATGCCAGTGGTTAGGTGTGGCGATACTGACAGCATCAATGGATTTATCTTCAAAAACTTTTCTCAGATCCTGCTGCTGAATAACTTTTTTCTGATACTTCTTTTCAAAAGCCTGGGCGCGATTAGCAAGTACCACAAGATCAACATCGCATAAACATGCAACTTCCGCATCAGGAAGGGCGGAAAAACCCTGTATATGACTTCCACCACGGCCATTAACTCCGATGACTGCAATCCTTACCTTGTCATTAGCACCAAAAACACTCTTAGGAATAATGGTCGGGATGGTAAGCAGAGCAGCTGCCCCGGCAGACTTCTGAATGAAACTTCTTCGTGATACTTTTCTGTTTTCTTTCATCATTAATTTATTTTATAGTAAAAACTTGAGATATAGATTAATAGGACTGAACAGCGTTATCCCTGAAGATTTCTTTTCTTAATTTAAGGAGGTAAGGTATAAAAAAAACTTCAGAAGAATGTTGTATCAGTATAAATAACTATCATATTAATATTTTTTAACTATTGTGAGCTCGATTACTCCAGCGCAATAATTATTCTATCTTTGTGAATAGAGCATGATAGAATAAGAATAGAATGGTTAGAGATATCGAATGAGGCATCTGATTATAGCATTAAGCCTGGCAGGAATTTTCCACTTCAATTTTCAACAGGATACCCTGTTACTCTTTGATGGTTTCTCATTAAGCGGATGGGATAATGTGGATTTTATCGGCCGTGGAAATATAAGAATTGCAGATAGTTGCATTATTCTGGAAAAAGGTCAGGGGATAACCGGTATAAGATGGACGAAAGATTTTCCGGAGGTGGATTATGAAGTGAGCCTGGAGGCAAAACGTGTTGACGGAGAAGATTTCTTTTGTGGATTAACATTTCCTGTTAAGAGCTCTTTCAATACCCTTGTCATAGGTGGATGGGGAGGGAATATTGTAGGTCTCAGCTGCATCGACGACGAAGATGCTGCCAATAATATCAGCTATTATTACAGAAAATTTGAAATGGACCATTGGTATAAAATTAGTCTGAGGGTTACGGATAAAAAGATTGAGGCATGGATCGATGATGAGAATATTGTTGATTTTACGATCGGGGATCATATTTTATCAGTCAGATGGGAAATGGAATCGTCGGTACCTGTAGGAATTGCCTCATGGCAAACTACCGGAGCAATACGAAATATTAAGCTGACAAAGAATATCAAATAGCGGGAATATTCCGAAAACAAGCGAGGCCGGATATGGTGCTCTCCAGGGAGAGCTTTTTGTAAATGAATTTTGAATACTATTTGATCTGAAACTCGAGTAACGGTTTATCTCCAAGATAACCGACAAGCTTATCATTTCTTTTTAGCTGACCAACGCCTGAAGGGGTACCTGTGAATATCAGATCACCTGTTTTCAATGTAAAAAATTTCGAAACGTATTCGATAATCTCGTTAAAACCGAATATCATATCCGAGGTGCAGCTTTTCTGCACAACTTTTTTATTTAACTCAAGTCTGAAACCGAAGTTTCCAATATCTCCTACAGTTGATACTGGAATAAAAGAGCCAATTGGCGCAGCACCATCAAAACTTTTGGCTATTTCCCATGGCATTCCGGCAGATGCCTGTCGGTTCTGAAGATCACGTGCTGTGATATCAATCCCGACAGTTACCTCATCATAATAACGGGAGGCATATTTTGCTGAGATCCCCTTACCCAGTTTGCATATCTTTATAACAATCTCTATCTCGTAGTGAATATTATCTGAAAAACCGGGCAGAAAGAATGGTTTATTATTTTTCAAAAGGGATGAATCGGGCTTAAGAAATACCACGGGAACTTCCGGAATGGGCCATCCCATCTCTATGGCATGTTGCCTGTAATTAAGACCGATACAGATGATCTTCATATTATCACAGTTTTTTCCCGAACGATCTGAGTTTAATCTCCGTTAATACTTTTTTAGTATAAAGGGGGAAATCGCCATTCATCATCCACGAATAATATGCCGGATCTTCATGGAAAATTAGTTCAACTGCTTTTCCCTTGTATTTTCCGAAATTAAAAATTTCCACTCCCTCCTCATCAAGAATAATTCTTCCGGCAAAATCTACATTAGTGTTATAAGAGCCAAAATCTGCCAGTTTTTCAATATCATTTTCCAGATCATTATATCTGTCAAGCTGCGATTTCAGGACTTCAAAAGTGGCGGCTGTATCAGCCTTGGAACTGTGGGCGTCTGTAAGATCTTTTTTGCAATAGAACTGGTAGGCGGCAGCCAGGGTTCGTTGCTCCTTTTTATGGAAGATAACCTGTACATCAATATATCTCCGCTTCCTGAAATTAAAATCGATAGTACTCCTCAGGAATTCCTCCGCAAGAACAGGTATATCAAATTTTATGGCATTATATCCTGCCAGATCGCATCCTTCAAGAAAAACAGCCAGGTTTTTACCAATCTCCCTGAAAACCGGAGCGTCAGCTACATCTTCATCTGTAATACCATGTATTGCAGTAGTTTTAGGAGGTATTGGCATTTCGGGATTGACCCTTGTTGTCATCCACTCCTCTTTTCCATTAGGGCTGATTTTGAGAACAGATAGTTCAACTATCCTGTCAGATGAAACATTTATTCCTGTCGTTTCCAGATCGATGAACGCCAGTGGGCGTTTAAGATTGAGATTCAAAGCTTAGGCGTTTATCATCATTGGCATGAGAAGCATCAACAAGTCCTCCGATTCATTTTCTGAAACCGCCGGCAGGAAAAGACCGGCTCTTGTTGGATCAGCCAGCTCAATCATCACATCCTGGGAAGCGATGTTTGCCAGTATCTCAACGAGAAATACCGATTTGAAGCCTATCTCTATCTCTTCTCCTTCGTACTGGCATTTAATTCTCTCGTAGGCCGATATTGAAAAATCTATATCCTGTGCAGAGACCATTACCTGGTTCCCTTTGAGCTGCAGTTTTACCAGGTTGCTTGCCTGATTTGAAAAGACTGAAACCCGCTTCAGAGTGTTATAAAACTCCACCCTGTCAATAGTGATCTTTCGCGGGTTATTTTTGGGAATAACTGAATTATAATTGGGGTAGTTACCTTCAACAAGCCGACATACAACTTTGTAGTCGCTGAGAATAAAAAAGGCATTTTTATCATCAAACTCAACAGTCACAGGTCCCTCTTCCCTGGGTAAAATATTCTTAAGAAGGGAAGCAGGTTTCTTCGGAAGAATAAAAGATGCATTGTCCTCGGCATGTGCATCAGTACGTTGATATCTTACAAGTTTATGGGCATCGGAAGCAACAAATGTGATCCTGTCGGTTGAAGCCTCAATAAAGATACCTCCCATAACAGGCCGTAGCTCATCATCAGCAGTAGCAAAGAGAGTCTTGTTAATACCCGAGAGCATTATATCGGCATTTATAACGAAGGTAAATTTCTTCTCTTTTTTTATTGCAGGCAATGCGGGAAAATCTATACCGTTCTGACCTACAACATTGAATTTTCCGTTTTCAGAGCTGATGACAACAGCCATTGTATCCAGATTAATATCAAATGTAAGAGGCTGAACCGAAAATTCCTTCAGGGTATCAAGAAGAATTCTTGCCGGAAGCGCAATTGTACCGTCACCATCAGTATTTTCAAGCTTCATCCGTGTTATCAGCGTCGATTCAAGGTCAGATGCAGTTATTTCAAGATCATTGCCGGAAAGGTTAAAAAGAAAATTATCGAGTATTGGAAGCGTATTCTTAGAACTGATTACCCTGCTTATAGCCTGCAGATGACCAAGAAGTTCCGAACTGGATACTACAAATTTCATACTGGTATCGTTTTAAGTTGTTTGAATGAATCCCATTTTTTATTAATTATTTAGAAATAAGATAATTGAAGTATAATTAATATTCAATTCTTAATTACCAATATTACAAAAAAAAACGATTACCTCAAATAAAAAATTATTAATGAAAGAAATATGACCTCTTCTTAATCAAGGGGTCTATATCAAAATATCTCATCACAAATAACTCATCGCTGATTTGCGTTTTTCCCCATAATCTGTCGCTGTCTTTCGCACTGGTCTCATCATCTGTTTTTTCCCACATAGTAAGAACCGTTGTTATAGCCTCTGAAGTGGTAACTTTTATCCTGTATAGTGGTGGCTGCGATTCAATTCTTCTCCTCTCCTCCTCCCCGATATCAAATGCCCATGCTTCGAAAGGGACTCTTGTAAAATATGAAAGGTAACGTATAACAGATGCTGAATCCCAGCCTTTCATTCCTGTAAGGGTAAATTGATTTTCTCTCATTACTATTGAAAACGACGATGCCGTATCGGAGAGGTTCTCAAAGCTGACGGAAGATATCTCTGACGGGAGCAAATTAAAAAGTGTATAAGGTTGCCAGAATAGTTCATTCAGAGTGAAAGCAGCACCAATATCGCCTTCATAACCAGGCATATATACAATAAAAGGTTTGCCACCCGCTTTAATCTTCATGATATTCCCGTAATTATTCGACCGGGTCTTATAAACAAGAAAACTCCTGATACGTTTTCGCTTTTCAAAGACTTTCACCCTGAGAGGAATGATATCCTTTTCTGTAATTTCCTTTCTAAAGAGGTCGGGAGATACCGGCGATTTTATCTGGATCTCTAGCAAAACACTTTCCAGAAAATGAACAGCGCTCTTTCTGGCTTCGACTTTGCCGTTAATCAACCATTTATCTTCTGATTTTTCAAGATACAATTTTCGGCCCTGCTGGAATAACTCGATTTTTGTAATCTCTTCTTTAGGTTCAGAACAAAAAGAACTATTGCACTTCCCAAACGGTGATCTGTCTCTACACAGGATGAAAATAAGCAGAGAGGCTACTATCAGCAATAACACAACCCTGATAAATATTTTATTCATTATCAATATCTTGTGTATTTTCTTCTTCTTATATACTCCCAGATCAACCCGGCTGTCAACACAATAATTAGAGGACCTGAAATATTAATAAGCTGCCATCTGAATTTTTCAGATTTTACTTTCACCTGGTTAAGTAATCTTAATTTGAGCTCCCTCGATCGCAATTCCATTATTCCATTATCATCAACAAGATAATTAAGACAATTGATAAGAAAATCCCTGTTCCCGAACATCTGACCGGTATATTTATCCTGCCCCAGAGGCAGAGGTATCTCTTCCATTCCGGATCTTCTGACTTCGTTCCTGATTATATCTGCATCTGCAATTACAATCATCTTTGTTCTGCTGCTCTCATTCTTTACAGTAAGGTTTTTAACATCTGTCAGGTTTCTGGTGGATCTGCTCCTGAAAGCAGATGGAAAAACTCCTTCAAGCAGAACAGCTACAGGCAGATTAGATCGGGTAAAATCTTTTTCATCCGGAACCTGCTCGGCCTCTTTGAGATTAATAATCAAAGGAGGGACAAGTGTGCGGCTATAGTAAGAGGTTGACAGAAGTACTGTTTTACTTATAGCCGGATCAAGACCGACGGTATCGACGAAATTTGTGAATTCACCTTTTATTTTATTCAGGTTCCTGGTAACCGGGTGTTCAGGAGAAGGATTTAACAATGGATAATAGAGCCATGGTAATGAAAGGATCTGTGGATTGTTACCTCCGCCTGATACCTGAAGCCGGATAAACCAGCAGTCAAGGTCCTGTACAATCGCAGGATTAACTCTGGCACCGTACCTGAACAGCTGATCCTCAAGGTTTAATGTCCGGAAAAGTCCTACGGTGCTGCCAAATACCAGACTATCGGTGTTTACAGCCACCTCCTCAAAAAGCCACATTACCTTTCCCCCATTCATTATATACTGGTCAAGTACCAGTTTATCAGACTCATCGAACTCCTTTTCAGGGCCGGCAATGATCACAGCTGCATAATTGTCAAGAATTCCTGATTTCCCTGCTATTGTGCCTCTGTCAATAGTAAAGAACCTGGCAAGATTCATTGTGATATCAGCAGTTTCAATATCCCTGATTTCATTATGTCCTTCGATAAAGGCAATCTTGTAAATCGTGTCGGAGCTGACTGTAACTATAGTCTGAATCATTTCATATTCAAGTCCTTCAACGGAATGCAAAATATTTTGCTCATATGGAATGGAGGGATTATTCTGTAAAAAATTGACTGGTATCTCAATTCCGTTATAATTTACAATCATTCCCGGAAAAATTCTCTTCACTAATGATCCACCTTCAGCATCTCCAGCTCTGACATCAATAGGAACCAATCCCTTATTGGTAAGAGTCTGATATTGAATCTCTCTTTGTTGAGCATCTCTGACATCAGAAGGATTGATAAACTCATAATCAATTTTCCTTCCGGAAGCTATCCTGAACTCATCAAGCATCTCTCTCACAGATCTTTTTAACCGCTTCAGAGGTATTGGTATCTCTCCATCGAGGTAAACCTGAATATATATGTCATTTTTTATACGGGAAAGAACATTTGTGGTGGCGGCAGATAATGTGTAACGATTGTCTTCAGTAAGATCTAACCTTAGCCTGAACTGGGAACTTAAAATAGCTACAACTAGAATAGCCATAAGAGTAGTTAAGAACTGCAACCAGCTACGGAGTCTTATATTAATATTTTTAGTGCCGTCTGACATTTCTTAATTACTTTTCTTCCATTTACGCGATAACAGAACCATCCTTGTAGCTTCATTTATAATAGCCACTACAGCAATGAAGTAAACCACATCTTTTATATCCAGAACACCACGGCTAATTGATTTATAGTGCTCGTTTATACCCAGCCGTATTACAAATTCATCCAGTTTTTTCAATCCTGGCAGATAAGCAAATGAGTCAAATCCCATGAACAGAACAAAACATATAAGTACTGCAACTATAAATGCAATTACCTGGTTATCTGTTACAGAGGATGCAAAGATCCCTGCAGAGGCATAAACCGATGCCAGAAAGAAAAGACCAATAAAGGCTCCCAGGGTTCCTCCCTTATCAAGGTTTCCAGGCGATTCTCCAAGCATATAGACAGAAAAATAGTAAATCAAACCCGGTAACAGTGCAAGCAATACCAGTATAATGGAGGCCAGGCATTTACCATAAATAATTTCTCTTTCGGTAATCGGTCTTGAGTAAATCAGTTCAATAGTACCAAGCCGCTTTTCCTCGGCAATCATCCTCATTGTAACGGCAGGGACCAGAAACAGGAACACCCATGGTGAAATAAAAAATAGTGTATCAAGTCCTGCATAACCACTGTCGAGAATATTCCACTCGCCCGGGAAAACCCACATGAACAGACTGTTAATCAGAAGGAAAACAATAATAACAAAATATCCGGTCAGGCTACTGAAGAATCCGCTTACCTCTTTTCTGAAAATTGCAAACATTTTATTTTATTTCTTTTAACCGCAAAAGTACGCAAAGAAAAAATTCAATCCGGATCTCTTACTCATCATTATTGAGAATTGCATTTTTTATATCTGCAATAATAACACCGGTGTAATAAAAATCAATTATCTGTTTATAATCAGATCCTTTTTCTGCCATTACCATGGCTCCTTCCTGACATAATCCAACTCCATGTCCGTATCCCCTTCCTTTCAGTATTATTGAATCACCCTCATCTATAAGTGAAAAGAGTGTTGAGCGGAGATTCAATTCTGTTCTCATTGTTCTTAACGGGATTTTTATCGATGCTGTTGTGTAATCCGACATCCTCATTTTTTGAACAAATCCAAAGGTCAACTGGTTATCGCTACTCAGATCGAATCCTGATCTCTTTAAAAATGTCAACCATTCATTCCTGCTTATGGTCAGCTCCCATCTGGCATTCCTGGAAGATACACAATATGGATCGACCACCCTTTTCAGGTATGGCTGACTGGTTAACCACACATCTTCAGAGGATGCAGTCTCGCCGCCACAGTTTGAATGGAATGCCGATATGATCAGAGTACTGTCCGGAGCAAGAATGACCATATCGCGTGTGGCAAATGCTGCCCTGTTAATTACGGAATCAGTGCTTAAACCATTAAAAGCCTGACAATGAGTATTGTCACAAACATTATATCCGTCGGACAGATGCTTGTCGAAATATTTGTACATATAGGTCCGGGCTATAACAGCCTGTGTCTTGAAATACTCAATATTCTTTCCTGTTCCTCCTTCAGCTCTGACAACCCCGGCAATATATTGTTCAATATCACAGTTATTTATCAGGAGTATCGTGCCAAGATCGGGTAAACATGTAAGATCGCCTGAATAGTATTGTTTCAACGGTTCATTGACGTTTATTGCCACGGAAAACGAGCCAACTTGTGTTTTTGAAATAAATTCTACCGAATCACAAATAATACCTTTTGCATTTCTCGATTTTACAGCCAGTTTTCCATTGTACTTGCTAATAAATACCGGTTCACTCTCCTTAATTAATGTTAATTTCCCATCAAATCCATTTATCTGATATTCACCGTGAATTGCCGTAAAGACTGCCATTTCAGGCGATTGCAAGGAAAATATACGTACTTTGACCTGGGCAATTATTTTTTCAGGAAAAAGCAAAGCAATTAAAATTAGAATAAGGTAATTTTTGAACATTACTATTTTTTTCTGCGCTCTTCAGCGAGATCAGCGGGAAAATTTTCTCCCGCAGATTTCGCAGATTTTCGCAGATTTATTTGATAACTTGTCTCCTCTTCATTTCCTTAACCATCTCTCTGGCAATTCTGGAGGAGGCTCCAGCCGGACCAAGCTTATTTTTAAGAAGTTCATAATCTGATAACATACTTTCCCTTTTTTCTCCTCCAGGAAGGATGGCTTTAAGCTCTGAAAGCAGGTTCTTTTCCTTCAGATCATATTGGATAAGCTCTTTTACAACCTCCTTCTCCATAATAAGATTAACAAGAGAGATATATTTCACTCTGATCACAATCCATGCTATCAGCATTGAGATAAAGTCACCTTTAAAACAGACTACCTGCGGTGTACCAATTAATGCAGCTTCCAGGGTGGCCGTACCTGAAGTTACAAACGCGGCCTGCGACATATATAATATTTCATATGTTTTATCCTTTACAACTTTTACAGGTTCATTTCCGATAATTTTCAGATAGAGTTCGTCAGGTATATTTTTCACTCCGGCAAGAACAAACTGGTATTCCGGAAGAAGATGTACCACACTGATCATTTCAGGAAGCATATGCTCAATTTCATGCTTTCTGCTGCCGGCAAGGAAAGCTATCACAGGTTTATCATCAAGCCCTAAATTCTTACAGATTTCTTCTTTTGCCGGAAAAGAAGCAAACCGTTTTTCTGTCTCATCGACCAATGGATTTCCGTGATATTCAACATTTATATTATGCCTTTTATAAAAGTCGACCTCAAAGGGGAAAATGATATACATCCTGTCGATATATTTCTTTACCCATTTTACCCTCCCCTCATTCCATGCCCACAACTTCGGGGATATGTAATAAAAGGTTCTGAATCCGGCCTCTTTTGCAAACTTTGCCACCCTGAAATTAAAACCGGGGTAGTCAATTAATATTATCACATCAGGCTTATATTCAGATATTTGCTGTTTGCATTGTGATAAATTCCTCGATATTTCTCCCAGGTTCTTAACAACAGAGACGAAACCCATAAAAGCCATCTTCCTGTAATGTTCAAGAAGTGTAGCTCCGGCCGATTCCATAAGATCGCCTCCCCAGCAGAAGATCTCTGCATCCTTATCAGCTTCAAAGAGTCCCCTTATCAGATTTGAACCGTGAAGGTCTCCCGATTGTTCTCCGGCAATTATAAAATACCTCATGTAAGAAACTTTACAACGAATACAGCGACAGCCCATACAATAGTCATTGCCAGTACTCCGCGTGTTGCGCGAAGCATATCGAACCTGTTAAATATAAGAAAAATAATGACATTCGGGAAAACACATAATGTAATGGCCTGTGTGATAATTTTAGTAGTCGCTATTCTGAAAAGATAAAAATGAAGAGGCTGGCCCTTTGATGTAAAAAGAAAAACAACCAATCCGATTATGAAGGGAAAAACCAGTCCGGATACAATACCGGTTATCATTTTGTCATATCTTTCCGGAATCGTCATTTCTTAAACTTCAATTTAAGCTTTCCTATATACCCATGGGCTGTCATATCCACAGTAACCGGTACAACGGAAACATAATTATTTCTGATGGCCCACTCATCGGTATCTGTTGCATCGGGCTCATGGTTTCTGAAAACTCCTGTAAGCCAGTAATAGGTCTTTCCCATCGGATCTTTCCTTTTTTCAAATTCTTCTTTCCAGTTTCCTCTTGCCTGCCGGCAAACCTTTATACCTTTTATCTCATCTTTTTTATTTGCCGGAATATTGACATTCAGACATATACCCTGTGGAAGTGATTCGAAAGCTATTTTCTTCATCACTATACGAATATATTTCTTGCAAACAGAAAAGTCAGCCGAAGGTGAAAAATTATTAAGTGAGAAACCAACAGAACTAATGCCATAAAGACAACCCTCAATAGCTGCAGCCATTGTTCCAGAATAGAGAACGCTTACCGATGCATTCGCACCATGATTTATTCCTGATACAACCCAATCAGGTACTTTTTCAAGTAACTGGTTTATAGCTAGTTTAACACAATCAGTTGGCGTTCCATTACACGCATATATTCTGTGCCTGTTATTCTCCTCAAGAAGTTTAACCCTTAATGGAGTTTTAACAGTGAGTGCCTGTGACATCCCCGACATGCTCTCAATTGTGGAAATAAGAACAACCTTCCCAAACTCCTCCATAACTTCAAGTAGTGTCCGTAATCCTGCAGCATATAAACCATCGTCATTCGTCAGAAGAATCAGCCTGTCTTCTTTTTCAATTACCATTGATAAAATGTTTGAGATACAAATATAGATAAAATCAAGAGACTCCTGATTGGTAAATCATGTAACTGCTCTACTCTTCAATAACCACAAGCAATATTATCGATAATTCTGGGCTAAAGTCCTCTTTTATTGATGATATGGTCATGCCATGGCATGACTCTGCATTACCATCAGATGGGGCCTGTGGGGCCACGCCATGGCGTGGCCCCACTAGCATCCACCTCATTTATGAAAACAAAGTGGAGTTAATTACGACTCTTTATGTCAAACTGATAATAGTCATATTTTAAAAATCCTTACTTTTGCATTCTTACCTAATATTTTTAAGGTTTACTTGTTATGAAGATTTCATATAACTGGATAAAGGAGTATTTGAAAATAGATCTTGAATCCGAAAAAGTGGCTGGAATACTCACTGCTATTGGACTTGAGGTAGAGAGTATGGAGGAGTGGGTGTCAGTAAAAGGAGGTCTTGAAGGAGTTGTTATCGGAGAAGTCCTTACATGTAAGAAACATCCCGATGCTGATAAACTTTTTGTAACAACCGTGAATATTGGAGGTCCCAATCCTTTGCATATTGTGTGCGGCGCTCCGAATGTTGCTGCCGGACAGAAAGTCCTGGTTGCCGTTGCCGGAACAGATCTATATTCAGGAGATGAGAAATTTGAATTAAAAAGAACCAGGATCAGGGGAGAATTATCCGAAGGGATGATCTGTGCTGAGGATGAAGTAGGACTGGGCAATTCCCATGATGAAATTATTGTTCTGAAACAGGATGCAGTAACAGGAACACCTGCAAGTAACTATTTTAATATTGAACATGATCATGTTTTTGAAATCGGACTGACTCCCAGCAGGATCGATGGTGGTTCACATTTTGGAGTAGCAAGAGATCTGGCCGCTTACCTTAATCTGAATGAGGGATTATCTGATAAAGCCCTCCTTCCTTCAGTAACAGACTTTAAACCTGACAATTGGGACAACAAGTATGAAGTAATAATAGAAAACACTACCGATTGTCCACGTTATACCGGCATTACCATTAGCGGGATAAAAGTCGGAGAATCGCCTGAATGGTTGAAAAACAGGTTGAGAGCTGTGGGGCTTAATCCCATCAATAATGTTGTTGATATTACGAATTTTGTTCAGTATGAGGCAGGCCAGCCACTGCATGCTTTCGATGCTGATAAAATTGATGGCAAAAAAGTTATAATCAAAAATCTTCCTGATAAAAGCAAGTTCATTACTCTGGATGAAGTTGAAAGAAACCTTTCGGAAAAAGATCTTATGATCTGCAATTTAAAGGAGGGTATGTGTATTGCAGGTGTTTTTGGAGGAGTTAAATCAGGTGTTACAATGTCAACAAAAAATATATTCCTTGAGAGTGCCTATTTCAATCCGATAGCAATCAGGAAGACCTCTAAAAGGCATGGACTACAGACAGATGCTTCGTTCCGGTTCGAAAGAGGTGCAGATCCGAATATTGCACCATGGGCTCTGAAAAGGGCAGCCATGCTTATTAAGGAAATAGCAGGAGGGAAAATATCATCTGACATTGTGGATATCTATCCAACTCCGATCAAAAATACCTTGATAGAGGCAGACTTTAACAACATTAACAGGCTGATTGGCAAGACTATTGACAGATCTGTAATAAAAAGAATACTCACCTCATTAGAGATAACTATTAAGTCTGAGAAAGGAGATAAACTAACCCTTGAGATACCTTCATACAGGGTGGATGTCAAAAGGGAAGCTGATGTAATTGAAGAGCTACTCAGAATCTTTGGATACAACAATGTAGAGATTAGTAATCATGTGAATTCTACACTTTCGTACCAGGAAAAGCCTGATAAGGAAAAGATAGTCAATATCATTTCTGATCTTCTCTCAGCAAATGGTTATGCAGAAATAATGTGCAATTCGCTTAATCCGGCTTCATGGTATGAAGAGAGCGACTTCGACAAGGGAAAAATGGTGAGGTTGGCCAATCCACTCAGTTCCGATTTGAATGTTATGAGACAGACACTGCTTTTCGGTGGTTTGAGTTCAATAATATGGAACATTAACAGGCAAAATCCGGATCTTAAATTTTATGAATTTGGCCATTGCTACTTTTTCAAAAAACCCCGGGAAGGTAATCCCAGGGTTGAAAACTATGTCGAAAAAGCCTCACTCGATCTTTTTATTACGGGGAACAGCAACCGGCAGAGTTGGAACTCCAAAACAAATCCAACCAATTTTTTTAATATAAAATCATCGGTTGAGATGGTACTTTCACGACTGGGAGTTACACCGGAAAATCTGATTCAGGGTGAAAGTGACAAAAAGTACTTTGTTGAGTCATTGACTTATATTTTCAATAATAAGATTGTTGCAGAAGCAGGCAGAATTTCTAAAAGATATTTATCAAAGTTTGATATTGGTCAGGATGTCTATTATGGTAATATCGACTGGGGGTTCCTTCTGAAGCTGGCCAGGCTTCAGAAAATTACATTCCATGAACTTCCCAAATATCCCGCGGTGCGCCGGGATCTGGCATTGCTTCTTGACCGGGGAATAAAGTTCAGTCAGATCAGGGATATTGCACTAAAAACTGAAAAGAATATTATTCAGGATATCAATCTCTTTGATGTATATGAGAGTGATACTCTTGGTGAAAATAAAAAATCCTATGCAGTCAGTTTTGTATTGCGTGAGGAGCTTAAAACAATGACTGATAAGAATATCGATAAAGTAATGAGTAATCTGATCAAAGCTTTTGAGAAAGAACTTTATGCACAGGTAAGATAATGAAAGAGAGGGTTGAAATTATTAAAGGAGATATAACATCTCTTGAGGTTGAAGCCATTGTAAATGCAGCAAATAATTCTCTGCTGGGAGGTGGAGGAGTTGATGGGGCAATTCATAATGCTGCAGGACCTGATTTGCTTTCTGAATGTGAAAATCTTAACGGATGCGAAACAGGTCAGTCAAAAGTTACTAAAGCTTACCGGCTTAAGGCAAAACATATAATTCATACTGTTGGCCCGGTCTGGCATGGTGGGTACCGTGATGAACATGAGCTACTTGCATCATGCTACCAGACCTCTCTTGCCCTTGCAAAAGAGATGAAGATAAAAACTCTCGCAATTCCCGGTATATCAACTGGAATATACGGATTCCCAAAAGATCTTGCAGCTCTCATTGCTGTAAACGAGACCAGGAGATTCCTTGATAAACACAGATTCCCTGAAAAAGTGATCTTCGTATCATATGCAGATGATAATTATGATATTTACAAGAAGCTTCTGGATAAATGATTACATTCTTCAGATCTGTTAAAAAGTACTTTTCCTTTGTTAAGTTCAGTCATACTGTATTTGCAATGCCTTTTGCCCTGATAGGATTTTCTCTTGCCATCTCAGGAGGGCAATATGATTTCAGTTTACGACTGCTTCTCCTTATTTTATTATGCATGATATTTGCTCGAAACACTGCAATGGGATTCAACAGACTGGTCGACAGACAATTTGACGCCCTTAATCCACGAACTAAAAGCAGAGAGATCCCTTCAGGAGTAATTGCTCCCCGGGCTGCGTTGCTGTTTATAACTGCCAATGCCATTTTGTTCATCATAACTACGGCCTTTATAAACCAGCTGACGCTAATTCTTTCGCCTGTTGCCCTTCTGGTGGTCATGGGTTATAGCCTTACTAAAAGGTTTACAGCATTATGCCACTTTATACTGGGACTGGGACTCAGCCTCGCTCCTATTGGTGCATATATCTCTGTAACAGGATCTTTTAAACTCATTCCAATTCTATATTCATTTATTGTACTTACATGGGTAAGTGGATTTGATATAATATACTCTTTGCAGGATGACGAGTTTGACAAGTCCAACCGGCTTCATTCATTACCATCAGCAACCGGCAGAAAAAAAGCACTTGGAATTTCAATATTTGTTCATTTGTTAACTTTCTGCCTGGTACTTCTAGCCGGAATTATTGGAAATGGAGGCTATCTTTTCTGGACAGGGGCTTCTCTTTTTACATTGCTTTTGATATATCAGCATATGATAGTCAAACATGATGACTTAAGCAGAGTAACCATTGCATTCGGAACAACAAATGGAATTTCAAGTATCCTTTTTGCCTTATTCATAATTCTGGATCTGTTTCTCAAATAAAATAACTAACGCTATTTTGCTAAAACAATGCCACGAAGACACCAAGATACTAAGGTTCACCAAGATGATACCCTGAATTACAGTTTCTTAGTGCAACTTTGTGCCTTGGTGTCTTGGTGGCAAAAAAATCTAATTTCAGAGTGAAATCATAAATTTATATTATATTTCTACTGATTTTATCAGAACATTTTTATATCAGATGTAACATTGAAAATAGTATATATTATGGGTGAATTGGTTATAAAAGAGGTACTTACAAAAAAAGATAAACGCGACTTCATTTATCTTCCCGAAAAGGTACATAAGGATGAACCTGACTGGCTTCCACCTATTTATATTGATGAATGGGAGTTATACGACAAGAAGAAAAACAAATCGTACCAGTATGCTGATGCATTGCTTCTTTTAGCATACAAGGATGCCAAACCGGTTGGAAGGATAATGGGAATTATCAACAATAGGTATAACAAACTCAATGATGAACAGCATGGCCGTTTCTGTTTCATGGAGTCTTACAACGATAATGAGGTATTTCATGCACTTCTTTCCAAAGTTGAAGATTGGGCAAGAGATCGTGGAATGGTAAGGATGGTAGGGCCATTAGGTTTCTCTGACAAAGATCCGCAGGGCTTCCAGATAGAGGGATTTGAGTATCCGTTATTCATGACAGCCCCAAATAATTCAAAATATATGGCGACGCTTATTGAAGCCGAAGGTTATGAAAAAAAGGTAGATCTTGTTAACTATCTTGGAAAATTTCCTGACAGGTTGCCCGAAATTTATGAGAAAGTATTGGCCAGGGTGGAAAATAACAAAGAATACAAGATCATTGAATTCAAGTCAAAAAAAGAGTTAAAACCATATATCATAGGTGTTTTAGAGCTTATGAATGAGACATTTATGGAAATTTATGGATTTGTCCCCTTAAACGATAAGGAGAAAAGAGATTTTGCTGCCCGTTACCTTCCTATACTGGATCCCAATTTCATTAAAGTCATTGAAACTGGAGGGTTATTGGTCGGTTTTGCCATTGGCATGCCGGATATTAGCAATGGAATTCGAAAGGCAAAAGGGAGACTATTACCATTCGGGATTATAAGAATTCTCATGGATTCGAAAAGATCCAAAAAATTATTGATGATGCTTGGTGGTGTAAAGAAGGAGTTCAGAGGTAAGGGCCTGGAAGTTTTAATGGGAGCCAAGATATTTCAGTCTGGCATTACTCATAAAATGGATTCGTTAGACAGCCATCTGGTCCTTGAAAACAATAGCAGGATGAGAAGCGAATATGAGAGAATCGGATGCCAGGTGGTAAAGAGATTCAGGATATATGAGAAGGAGCTGTAAGGGAACGGCATTACGGCATAGGCATTAAGGTGTTACGGCATTAAGGGAAAATAGAAGTAATACTTTCCAGTTTTACATCAAAACCTGAAAATAATGGATAAACCTATCATCTCTTTGAATTGTGTTCTTGCCGTTTTCTTCAGAGTGCCGTCTTCTCTTTTTACAGGGTTCTTATCCTTGTCGAGAACCTGGGTTTTAGTGTCATCGTCAAAAATAAGATGAGTATTTAAACGTACATCCGTAAACCAGTTAAGGTTTGCCACAGCTATCATCTCCCAGTCAATATCGATATTCTGGGGATTGTTTATATAGTTTGTAAAGAGCTGCAACCGGTTTGTGATTGTTAACTTTTTAAAAGGTTTATAAATATTTGAGATCATGAAACTGACTCCTGGTTCATTCTTCGATCTCCTGTCTTTCAGAATACCATATTTTGTCTGATCAATATGCAAGGTATCAGGGACAAACGTACCTTTATATGAAAATGGAGAGAAGTTAATTGAGGTCTCCTTATTAGGTTTATAGTCGAGACCAAATCCAACTGTAAGTATAGCCGGATTCATGAATTTTGATACAAGAATGGAGGTGTCCCTGTTATTGACCCTGGTATAGGAATAACCAGGAGCGGCCTGTGTTTTAAACAGAAGGATTCCGCTGAAGTCGAATTTTCCGAATGCCTTATGGTTCAGCTTGGAGTTAGTCTCCAACAGGTCAAGATTCTTCCTGATTGGAATTTCACCCGATTTTTGAAATCCAAGCTTTAACCTTATAAAGTTCTTTGACGAAAGTTTCAGAGTCTTATTATCATAATCTGCATAACCCGTTATATCCATTGCAGATGCAATGTTACTCTCACCTCCTTTAACCCAGTTTGTTAGTGATGCCTGGTTCAGAGCAAATGAGGCCTCTGTGCGGTACTTCCAGTATCGTGTTTTGGTAATAATCCTCTGAACATCAAGTAATTTAGAATTATCGAGTGACTGTACATTAATTTTTGCAGCTGCATAATTACCTTGTTTAGGAGGCCTTCTGAAACTTACTCCCTGTTCAAGGTATAATCGTATAGTGTCTCGCGATGGATTGCTTATCCAGATTGTAACAGAATCGGAAAACTCATTCTTCAGCCAGTAACGCATCGCAATGTCTGATCCGGAGTTCATCCATACCGGTGTTACATTATTTCCGATCCCTGTAAAATGGATTATTGACGAGTCCCGCTCTTCAAGATATCTCAATAAAGAGTGGACAGCAACTCTTATTGAATCGCCCTGCCAGGAGTATTCTAAATATTTGAATGGAAATAGAGGATTTGACAGTGTGGCTTTATCGAGGGTATCAATTATCACCATAATTGTTGTGTCCTTCAGACCTGAAACTGACTTGTTTGAACCAAACGGATCAGGTATGGTAAGCACCTGGTAGTCTGACGAATCAGACCGTATTTCAACAGCATTTGTATCTGCCTTTACAATAGAGCCAAAGGGAATGGCATATTCTGCAGGTATCAGGAATGGTATTTTTAATCTGAGAGGTTCCCATATATAGAACTTATGCCATGGAATATTAAGGGAGTCATAAGGGAAATTATTAAGCAAAATTTTTAATGAGTCAAGAGGAGGTTGGGAAGCTTCATAAATCAATTGCCCTAAAGCCAGCCGAAGCGGATCATCCGGGTCATTCCAGTACTTTGGCTGATACATCTCCCGGAGGAACTTCACCGATTGTTGAGTCGATAGCAAAATTTCAGGTCTCTGCCGCACCGTGTATATAATTAATCCGCTGTTTTTAAGAGAATCAATTAAAATAATACCAGTATCCCTCTGCTTAGTATTCTCCTGAGAGAAGACTGATGTATAAATACTTAAAGATACTATGACAAAAACCAGACGTATGCTATTTCCTCTCATGACATCCTCTCTTTTTTCACGGTTGAATATATCACAAAATACTTTAATTCTACAAAAACAATTTTCAAAATTGATTTCGTCTTATTGCATAACGGAAAATACTCAGGTTGATATATACAAAAATATCAAAAACAGAGAATTCGCATCATCAGTTGAAAAGGAAGAAACTGAACACTTTGTTAAATTTATTAGCTTATTTCTTATTCAAAAATAAATTTTTTTGAGTATCTTTATGTTCTAGTAGCTTAATCTTCATTAAGATAATTACAATAAAGGCACTAAAACACAGAAAATCTCAATTGGGAAATTATCTTATTCTCAATTTTCTGGTTTTACTGAGTTTCCTTTATCGGACTCAACATAAATATTTAATTATTAACTCTTTAAAATATAAAAACCATGAAGAGTTTATATAAAATTATCATCATTGTAATCATTCTGGTTTTATTTTCGAATTGTACTACTCCCAAGTATCTGATTGTTCCTAATAAGCCTTTCTCAGCTGTAAATTCAAATCGTATTGTCAATCTTAATGAATTCAAGATTGATCCATTAACAACTAAAGATGATAGGCAAGATTTACAATTATTAGCTAGCGTATTTGCTGATTATATGAAACTTAATGATTCATACAATCAGATCCAGGAGTACTATCCTGATGCATCTTTAAAAATAAACATTGAACCAAAAAAGACTCTTAAAAGAACTTGGATTTTTGATATAGCATTTTTTTATCCGGGTTGTGGGATGTGGCCATATACACCGTGGTGGGGAGAGACAACAGTTGATATCACCCTTTCAATTGACATACCTTCAGTGGATCATGCTCCTTATAATTTTTCTTCAACAAGGAAATATGAAATTCTTTGGTATCCTTATTATAATGCCGGTAAAATTCTGACGGATAAATTCGCCAGTTTATATTATGATTTATTTACTCAAATAAGCAAGTATAATTTTGTTCAAAACTGGACAGGAAACCGGAAAATCACAGCACTTTTAGATAGTAAGAATAAACCTGTTCTAAATGAACAGATATTGGCTGATAATAAAAGCCTAAAAACTGTTATCGTTCCTGAAAAAATTTCTGATGTTGATCAAAACATCCCTTTAAATAATATTTCAAATTCAAATACGTACGCTATAATAATCGGAAATGAAGATTACAGCAGTTACCAAAATGATTTGAATAGCGAGGTAAATGTTGATTTTGCCGAACACGATGCCATTATATTCAAAGATTATGCAATCAGTACACTTGGAGTACCAGAGCGAAATATTGTTTTGCTGATTAATGGAACTTCCGGGCAAATGAACCAGAATCTAACTAAAATAAACCTTATCTCGAAGAATTCGCAAGGTGAAGCCATGATTATCTTTTATTATGCCGGACACGGACTACCTGATGAAGTTACTAAGGAACCTTATCTGATACCTGTGGATGTCAGTGCAAAAGATTTATCACAGGCAATCAAACTACAGGATATATTTAGTAAACTGACTGAATATCCAAACAAACGGATTACCGTTTTCTTAGATGCCTGTTTCAGTGGTGGTGCCCGTAACCAGGGATTGTTAGCAGCCAGAGCGGTTAAAATCAGACCAAATGAACAACAACTTAAAGGAAATCTTGTTGTTTTCACAGCCAGTAGTGGTGAGGAATCCTCTTTACCGTATAAAGAAAAATATCATGGGATGTTTACATATTTCCTATTAAAAAAATTGCAGGAATCGAAAGGGGATATAACATATAGAGAATTATCCGATTACCTGAAAGAGAAAGTGGCTCTTGAATCCGTTTTAGTAAATTCAAAAGAACAGAATACACAAACCAATGTAAGTCCGGGTGCTGCTGGCATTTGGGGAAACTGGAGTTTTCGGGAATAATTTCAACTACTTTGTTTAAAGTAAAATTACATCGGTAATTTGGCATGTAAATAAAGAATGACCAAAACAATATTTCTATTTTATGCAAATTAAATACTCTTGCATCATTTTTGTTATTGTTTTAATATCGCAAACGCAAATTAGTTATGCTCAGGATCTTGTTAGAACAACCGGTACGGCACAGATGGAACTTACAATTGATAAATCCCGTCTGGAAGTAAATAATAAACTAATTGAGCTTGCTACAATTGATGCTTTGGAGAGAGCTTTCGGACGTATTATCATCCAGGGTAATGCAACATATATTACCAACCTTCAAACAGGACAGGAGGTTCAGACAAATACTGTATTTAACACTATTGCCAATACTTCAGTAAAGGGAGAGGTTCAGCGGGTAGTAAATACTAAATTTACAGATGTAGAAGGTTCCAAAACCATTGAGGGTAAAAAAGAGAAAGTTCTTGAGATCAGGTGTGATATTGAGGTAATGGCGCGTGAAATTGTAACGCCACCGGTTAATTTTACTTGCTTCGCTCTTGATTGTCTGGATGAAAAATGCCGGACAACCGTATTTAAGAACAATGATAGATTTTACCTTTTCTTCTCCTCTCCAATGAGCGGCTATCTTACTGTTTATCTTGATGATAAAGAAAATTCACAATGTCTTTACCCACATGTTTATATGTCATCTGAATTTGAGGGGGGCGTACCGGTAGAGGCTGATAAAAAATATTTTCTTTTTTCAGATGTTGACTATTTACTATATACAAAAAGTCTGCAGGATATGAATCGACTGTTCATTATTTTTTCGAAAACACCTCTGAACAGGCCATCTTTAAAGGATGGATCTGAAAAGGATGATAAAGGATACATCTTTCCAAAGTCGCTCGCTTCAGCAAGTTTCCAGCGCTGGCTAAACTCATACCGCAGTATAGGAAAGGACAATGTGCAGGTAGGAATAGTAGATATTACTATTACAAAATAATAAACTCTTTCGTCTGGAATTTATCCATTACTCTTTCGTTTTGAAAAAGATATAATCTCCCCCTTCATCGCCGGAATTCTTTATAATACCAAATTGAGGTATCAGGTCAATAATGTTTTCAACCTGAGGTTTAACCTTGGAGAATAGTTTTTCAGAAGAGATATAATTCTCACTGTTTTCCTCTAGTTTCTGAAGAAAATATTTCAGGAATATACTTTCATCCGGGACCTCTGTCATATCACCGCTGGTCATAGCTTTCCTGCTTGATTTTCCATAAAGGTCGGTAATAGTTTTCTCCTCCTTAGGTATGATTGCCCTTGTACGGAAAATACTTCCCCCAAAACATGCATCGGCAATGACCAAAACATGTTTTGCCGGTATCACACTCATGAAACCGGTAATAATACTATTCATTATCCAGTTATCAATTATCCTGGCAGCAGCATCAGAAGGAAGCCAGTAACCCATCCGGCTTTTTTCATCCCATGAACCATGACCTGCATAAAACAAAAGAAAACTATCCTCAGGCTTAAGAACTTTACTCAATGAGTCTAGTGTTCCTATTATTGTTTTCTTTTCAGGGTTTTTTAAAAAAATAACATTTGCCGTATCAAATGCATAATGTGAAATCAAAACCTCTCTTATGCTTGCTGCATCCCTAAGTGGATAGAACAAGTCGGGCATAATGCCATCTTTGTATTTGTTTATTCCAATAAGCAAAGCAATATTTTTACCAGTCTGTTTCAATAAAGATGATTCGCCAATCTGATTTGGGTCAAACTCCGGTTTATCGTTGACGGGTTCGGGAGTAGTCGATAATTTTGTTATAATGATATTTATTCTGCTCCAGCCGGCACAATTTCTTACCTCAACTGAAATATTATTCTCACCCTCGCTTAGATTAACACGAGCAGTATAAGACCCATCCTCTCTGTAGCTTGCCTCCTCCCCGCTGACAGCAACAATTTCAATCGGACACTCAGATTCGATATTTCCTGAAATAAGGACTGTTGATTCGTATGTCTGAGATCCTGCTATGCCAGGCGTAGAGACCTCAATTTCAGGCTTATTAGTAATAACATTAACCGATGGCTGAACTATATCCGCCTTTTCCACCGGAGGATTAACTTCATAAGTTACCAGGTTTTTATATTTAGCAATACCTTCGGATACCTTAACAAATCCATCATTAAGAATGCATAAGGTGCTGGAAGTATTATCTGTTAAAGCATCGATAAAAATATCAACGGATGTAATTTCAAGGCTGCCAAGCCTTTTTTGAAGATCCTCTAACCCAAACATAAAAAATGTTTCTTCACCATCAGAGTCTATAGGAACAAGAAACAGCTCCCCCTTTGAGTTATTCTGAAATGTTTTCCCACGGTAATAAAAAATTAGTTTTGAGTTTGAAGAAAGAGTCTTCTGAAGTTTTGCAATTGCTAGTTTGATATGTGTGTTTGTTGCATCGGGATAAAATATAATGTTCTCCCGGGGAACACCTGCCCGCTTAACAAGCATCTGTTGAAATCTTTCAGCCTGGTAAATAGCCAACTCCTCATTTTCGGTATATTCTTCGGAGTATGACTGATAATCTTCGTTTGCAATAATAATGGCCCATGTATTCTTATCACCGTAGCCTTTTTTTATCAGGTAATCAGGAATGTTTTCCTGGGCTGAAACAGATAAACAAAATACTAATAATAAAAAGGAGGTGAAGGTCTTCATCAGGATAAGAGTTTATAGATAGCCTGCACTGCATTCATTAAGAACGAATTACAATATTGCATACAATTATAGAAGTAGACTCAGGAATCAAATACCCATCAGCTTCTCAAGTTTATCTTCATTAAGTTTAAGCTTATCCTTAAGTTCCTTGCGAACCACTTTTTTAGCTATATCAAGAGATTGTCTTGTATCATAGAAAAGTCTGACCTGAACTTCCACCTTATCTTCACCAATATCTTTAAACAGTTTGAAGGAGGGATCAACATACCCCAATTCCATAGCAATAATGTTTTTGGCAGATTGGACGATTTCTGTAACAGATGCCGCTTCCTGTGTAGAAAGCTGGGCATTCCCTATATTGGCAGAGATGAGAGAGCTCATGTTGGTCTGTATCAATCCTGCAAGCTGCAGTTTTCCAACTTCAATGGCCTGCATTTCGGCAGCTGTTTTGGTCTCAGCAACAGCGTTACCATCAGCATAAATATATCTGACATTCCCGTTTTCCTCAACCGCCACCTGTTTCATCCAGGTATTTTCGAGTATTTTTGAAAGGGGTATTGAACCGGGAGCAACAGTCCAGCCATCTTTTCCCATTTTCCTGGACTCTTTCCTTGCTTCTCTGATAGCTTTGTCTTTCAGATCCTTGCGAAGTTCATTTGTTGTTTGCTGTGACGTAGCAATGCCTGTTATGAGGCAACTAAGAATGATTAAGAATAACTTTTTCATGATCATGTTTTGTTATTAAATGATTACAAACGTGATATTCAGATATAAATTTAGCATTTTTCAATTGAATAAACAGATTTAAAACTCCCATTGATTAATAAATTGACAAACATTCATATTACAGGTGTACTGAATGTAATGATAAAGGTGAATATTTGCAGATTTTGAATTTAAAAGCATAATTTGTGATTGCTTCGTAAAACTAAATATGTAATTGTAGCTCCCAACATTGAAGTATGATCACGCCTTTGATTATTTCCTTTTATTGGTTTCCTTTGAGGTTCTAAAAATTAATAATGCGGGATCTCACAATAGGAAAGGAAGGGAAACTTATTTTTCAGTTTGCAGCACCTATGCTTCTGGGAAATATGTTCCAGCAACTTTTCAGCATCGTCGATAGTATTATTGTAGGCAACTTTGTCGGGAAAGTTGCACTGGCTGCTGTTGGAGCATCTTTTCCTGTGATATTTGTCATGGTATCAATGATCATCGGGATCGTTATCGGGACAACAGTTGTAATATCCCAATACTTTGGAGCCAAAGATTTTGTTAAAGTTAAAAGGGCCATCGATACGATGTATATTTATACTCTTGTTGCAGGAACAATTTCCAGTATTGCCGGTGTGATCTTTAGTGAAGCTCTTCTACGTCTTCTGGGGCTGCCTGAAGAGATCATGCCACAGGCAGTCCAGTATCTCAGGATTTATTTATCCGGTATAATAATATTTTTTGGATATAACGGTACAAGTGCTGTTCTGAGAGGTCTGGGTGATTCAAAAACACCTTTATACTTTCTGATAATTGCCACTATTACGAATATCATTCTTGATCTTCTGTTTGTTGCAGTCTTTAAAATGGGAGTTGCAGGAGCAGCTTATGCAACTCTTCTGGCAAACGGCGTAGCTTTCATGCTTGCAATAATATGGCTCAACAAAACACATAAACTGATCAGGATTGCTATAATAGGGCTCCATTTTGACAGGGAAATTTTCAGGCAAAGCATCCGGATCGGTTTACCAACCGGTATTCAGCAAACATTGGTTGCGATGGGTGCACTGGCTCTCCTGGGTATTGTCAATACATTCGGAACCGATGTGATAGCAGGATTTTCGGTAGCAAGCCGCCTCGATACGCTGGCTATTGTACCTGCCATGTCTTTCTCGCAGGCTATCTCTACTTTTGTTGGTCAGAATATAGGAGCAAATAAACTTGAAAGGATCAGAACAGGACTTATCGCTACCGTTAAGATGTCAGGAATTGTAACAATTGTTACAACTATATTTATCATATTATCAGGCCATATCCTGATGAGTATGTTTACAAAAGATACTGAAGTGATAAGATTGGGAGACCAGTATCTTACTATTGTAAGTTCATTCTACTTAGCATTCACTCTGATGTTTATATATAATGGAGTCATGCGCGGAGCAGGCGATACCCTTATTCCAATGTTTATTTCTCTTCTCTCGTTGTGGCTCATCAGGATACCGATGGCCTGGTTTTTATCGGGAAAGATAGGAGTGGCAGGAATCTGGTGGGCAATTCCGGCTGGATGGATTGTAGGACTGTCATTATCTTTCATTTACTATAAATCAGGACGTTGGAAGAAGAAGACAGTTGTTAAATACCAGGATAATTTATAACTTTATCATTCGAATTTTTTCAACCAAAACCAATTCAAAAGGAGATGATAAAATCAATGACAGGCTACGGAAAAGCCATAGCTGAAACTCCTCAGAAGAAAATAACCATCGAAATAAAATCACTCAATTCCAAGCAACTCGATCTGAATACCAAGTTACCATGGCTCTATAAGGAGAAAGAACCTGAGATCAGGAATCTTGTAAGTCAGAACCTCGACAGAGGAAAAATTGACCTTACAATATTTTTCGACATGCTTGATGAAGAGAAAACCACAATAATCAATAAATCAGCTGTAAAAAATTATTATAACCAGTTCAAGGAGATAGCCTCTGAGCTCAAAATAGACCTTGATGACCAGATCTTTTCAGCAATAATGAAACTTCCTGATACCTTGAAGACGGAAAAACCAGAGCTGCCTGAGAGTGAATGGGAAATAGTAAAAACGCATATCCTCGAATCGATTACCATGCTCGATCTTTACAGAATTGAAGAGGGTAATTCTATTATGGCAGATTTCCAGAAATGCATCGGGAAAATAATCATATTGCTTGAGGATGTTGAGAAATTTGAAGCTGGCAGAATAACTAAAATAAGGGAAAAACTTTTAACAATCCTTGATGAACATACGGGAAAAGAAAACATCGATAAGAACAGGTTCGAACAGGAGCTGATTTTTTTCCTGGAGAAATATGATATCAATGAGGAAAAAGTGAGGTTAAAGACTCACTGTGACTATTTCCTTGAGACAATAAATAGTTCGTCACCCAATGGGAAAATACTTAACTTCATTGCGCAGGAGATTGGTCGTGAGATCAACACTATAGGCTCAAAAGCAAATGATTCATCGATACAGAAACTTGTGGTAATGATGAAGGATGAACTGGAGAAGATCAAGGAACAAACTCTGAATGTATTATGAACGGCATAAGGGCGCTGGGGCGTAACTGCGCAACGGATAAAATGTATCATGTATTATAGGCGTCAGGCGTCAGGAAAACGCATCAAAATTCAAAAATGAAAGGAAAACTGGTAATAATATCAGCACCATCGGGTGCAGGCAAAACAACAATAGCTAAACACCTGCTGGACAGTGGTTTGAATCTTTCGTTTTCAGTTTCTGCCACTACGAGGCCACTCAGGGGAGATGAAAAAGATGGTACAGATTACTATTTTCTGACAAAAACTGATTTTAAAACCAGGGTGGAAAATAATGAATTCGTTGAATGGGAGGAGGTTTATAAGGATATTTTGTATGGTACGCTTTACAGCGAATTAGATAGAATCTGGTCTAATGGTCATAACGTTTTATTTGATGTTGATGTTAAAGGTGGCATAAATCTGAAAAAGAGGTTTGGTACAGATTCAATTGCAATATTCGTTATGCCTCCTTCAGTTGAAGAACTTGAAAACCGGTTGATCAAAAGAGCAACAGATAGTCCGGAAAAAATAAAAATGAGGGTGGAGAAAGCAAGGGAGGAGTTAGGTCTTGCTAATCAGTTTGATACGGTCATTATAAATAAACAGCTGGATCAGGCTAAGTCAGAGGCGTTTAAGATAGTCTCCTCCTTTCTTGAAAGATAATTTCTAATTTCAAATGGTAAGAATCGGCTTATATTTCGGATCATTCAATCCTGTACACATTGGGCATTTAGCTATTGCAGGATATATGACTGAATTTTCAGGACTCGATCAGTTGTGGTTTGTTGTAAGTCCTCATAATCCGTTAAAGAAAAAAGATACTCTTCTGGCTGATCATCACCGCTATTATATGGTCCAGCTGGCGATAGGTGATAATGACAGACTAAAGGCTTCAGACATAGAATTCAAACTGCCTGTTCCATCTTATACGATTGATACTCTCACCTACCTTAGAGAGAAATACCCTGATAATAAGTTTTGCCTGGTTATGGGTGAAGATAATCTGTATACCCTCCACAAATGGAAAAATATTAATGCACTTATAGAGAATCACCCGGTCTATGTTTATCCAAGGTCTGAAGCTTTAAAACCATCTGCTCCAATACTCACTCAGCTCCTCTCAGGTGCTGAGATACATAAGGTTAATGCCCCTCTTATGAATATCTCCGGAACATTTATCAGGGAGGGAATTAAAAAAGGGAAAGATATGTCATATTTTCTCCCTCCACCTGTCTGGAAATATATTGAGGAGATGCATTTCTATGAGAAATAAAGATGCCCCCCTGCCATCAGCCGGATGGCTGATGGCATCCCCCCTAAAGGGGGGTTAATACTCTTTCTTTCAGAAAGTTAATCGTAATTCCTGATTACCAGATCGATGTGTTTTTATTAACAGGTTCCTATTACAACCAGTATGCTCATTATGATTTCCGAATTAGCCCCCCGTCAGGGGGGATGCCGCAAAGCGGCAGGGGGGCATCATCCAACCTTCTGAATGATCTCTATTCCTCTTTGCAAAGCCTGTTCATTCATGGGAATAAGTTTATGATATCTTTCAGGTAAAGATTTTTTCAATCCTTTAATAACATTCTCAAGCTTGATAATAGACTTCACCTTTAGGAAGCCACCAAGTACAATCATATTAAATGTCTTCTGTATATTCAACCTTGCAGCCTCTTCAGCTGCATCAACCCTATATATCGTAATGTCTTTTCTTTCAGGATGTCTGGTTATCCCGTTACCATCATAAATAAGTACACCGCCCGGCTTGATCGTACTCTCGAATTTATCGAGTGACTGTTGATTCAAAATAATTGCGGTATCGAAATGTCTGATGATAGGAGAGCTGATCCTCTCGTTGCTTATTATCACTGTCACGTTTGCAGTTCCTCCCCTCATTTCCGGTCCATACGAAGGCATCCAGCTTACTTCCATATCCTGCATCACAGCAGAATATGCCATGATTTTACCCATTGAAAGCACACCCTGTCCTCCAAAACCGGCTATAATTATCTCTTCAGTCATTGTCTTAAATATTTTTTAATCATTTTTTCATTCACTATTTTTCGGGAGTTTTAAGATCACCAAGAGGGTAAAATGGGAACATAGTTTCCTCCATCCATTTATTAGACTGGACAGGAGTCATTCTCCATCCTGATGGACAATTTGAGACAATTTCAACAAAACAGGTTCCCCTGTCAAGCCTCTGGTACTGAATAGCTTTTCTGATTGCTTTCTTGGTTTTTCGAACATTAGCAGGAGTATGAACACTCTGACGTGTAACATAGTATGTACCTGGCAGTGTTGCAACAATATCTGTCATCTTTAAGGGATTCCCCATTGTCTTAACATCCCTTCCCAAAGGTGATGTTGATGATTTCATACCCGCCAGGGTGGTTGGAGCCATCTGTCCGCCTGTCATTCCATAAATTCCATTATTTACAAATATGATCAGAATATTCTCGCCCCTGTTACATGCATGGATTGTCTCTGCTGTCCCTATAGCAGCAAGGTCACCATCTCCCTGGTAAGTAAAAACGAATTTCTCGGGGAAGAGCCGTTTAATTCCTGTAGCAACAGCAGGAGCACGACCATGAGCTGCCTCCTGAATATCTATATCCAGAAACTCATAGAGAAGTACTGAACAGCCAACTGGTGAAATTCCTATTATTTCTGATTTTATCCCCTCTTCCTCGATAACCTCTGCAAGAATACGGTTAGCAGTTCCGTGTCCGCAACCCGGGCAATATGAAAAAGTCTTGTCTGTGAGAATATTGGACCTCCTGTAAGCCAGGTTTTCAGGTTTAATGATCTCTTTAATTCCTGTTGCTTCTAACATCGCTTAACCTCCTATAATTTTTGATTTCAGATTCTCCACCACCTCATCAGGTGTGGTAACTATACCTCCCATCCTGCCAAAATGCTTAACAGTTACTTTTCCCTTCACTGCCAGCAGAATATCTTCAACCATCTGACCGGCACTCATCTCAACTGAAAGAATTCCCTTAACCTTTCCGGCAAGTTCATTTATTCGTTTATCGGGAAAAGGAAAAAGTGTTACAGGCCTTAATAATCCAACTTTCAGACCTTGCTCTCTGGCAAGCAGGACAGCTTTCTGGCATACTCTTGCACTTGTTCCATAAGCAACCAGGAGGTAATCAGCATCTTCACACTGGAACTCCTCATATCTTACCTCTTTCTCCCTTATTTCATTGTATTTTGCCTGAAGTTTTTTGTTAAACAACTCCTGTCCATATGGATCAAGATCAAGTGAAGTAATAATATTCCTCTCTCTTTCAGGAGGTTTACCTGTTGTAGCCCATTCCGGAAAAACTTTTGATCTCTCTTTCTGCGGACTCAGATATACCTTTTCCATCATTTGACCAATAGCACCATCCGAAAGCATTAAAACAGGATTACGGTATTTAAATGCCAGTTCAAACCCAAGATCCACAAAGTCGGCCATCTCCTGTACTGAAGCAGGTGCCAGTACAATAAGGTGGTAATCTCCATGTCCGCCACCCTTAGTCGATTGAAAATAATCTGATTGCGCAGGTTGTATGGTTCCAAGTCCGGGACCTCCCCTTACAACATTCACAATAAGGCATGGTAATTCGGCTCCTGCAATATAGGAGATACCCTCCTGCTTAAGACTTATCCCGGGAGAGGAGGAAGAAGTCATAACTCTTTTGCCGCATCCTGCACCACCATATACCATATTAATAGCAGCAATTTCGCTTTCGGCCTGAAGAACCACCATACCTGTTGTTAAAGCCGGATTTGCTTCCATTAAATACTCAAGAATCTCGCTTTGCGGTGTGATAGGATATCCGAAGTAACCATCGGCCCCTGCACGGATTGCAGCTTCTGCAACTGCCTCATTGCCCTTCATCAATCTTAATTCCTTTTCCATTACCTGCCTATATTTTTGTTTTGTATACTGTTATTACACCATCAGGACAAACCATGGCGCAGCTTGCACATCCGATGCACAATTCAGGATTTGCCGGATAGGCATAATTATACCCTTTCCCATTAACCTCTTTTGACATATCGATGGTTCCGGTCGGACATGAAACCATACAAATTTCACATCCTTTACACTTATCAACATTAACAACAATACTACCTCTGATTTTAGCCATATGAATATTTTTCAGTTATACCTGATGTTCATCAGAAAATTTTTTCAGACGTAATTCAAGTTCTCCAAACTGATCCCTCGAAACGAGTGATACACATATTCTCAATCCTTCATGCCTGTCGCTTCCCGAGATATCCAGGGAAATTGCACTGATTCCATAACGAATTAGCTCATTAAGCAGTTCCGGACCTGTCATTCCAGGATATGATATCGTAAAGAAAAATCCATCAGCAAGCGGTTCATCAAGATCTCTGTCGTAAACGATCTTAAAATTACTCGAAGTAAACATTTTTTTTATTTCCCTGGCCTTTTTCCCATACTCAATAACATCATTTCTGTAAATATATGATCCATCATTCACTGCTTTCAGCAAAGCGGCAAAACCATATTGTACAGAATGGGCGACTCCACCTGACAGACTATATAATGCTCCAAAGATAACTGAATGGCCAAACCTGTCGGATGAATAATAACGTTGAAGATCGGGATAGGATCTGTTGAAAAGTTTATCCGAGATAGCCATCATACCAATTCTCTGGCCTGCATAACTAAATATTTTCGAACTTGAAATAAGCATTACATAATAGTCTGTATAGCGGGCAACCGTTGGCTGAAAAGGTGACATGCCAGGAGTAGAATAATCCTTTCTGAAATCCATGCCAAAATAAGCAAGATCTTCAATTACAATAACATCATATTTTCTGGAAAGTTCACCTATAATTTCAAGTTCTTCTTCCGTAAGGCATATCCATGATGGATTATTAGGATTTGAATAGAGAAGCGATGAAATCTTGCCTGATATCAGATATGACTCAAGTTTTTCTTTTAGCTTCTTACCTCTGTAGTTATAAACATCGAAAGTATGGTAACTGTGTCCCAGCATTTTAACCTGTTGCTTCTGAACAGGGAACCCGGGATCTATAAACAGTGTTCCCTCTTTGGTTTTATCATTTCTGTTGGCAACAAGGAAGCTTAACATACCTCCCATCATTGAACCAACAGTAGGGACGCATCCCATGGGATCAACATCAATATCCATGAAAAGTTTAATAAATCTGGAAGTCTCCTTTTTCAGCGATGGAATTCCGGTTATGTTTGGATATACGCTTGACACACCTGCCTTAAGAGCTTCAATCTCAGCCTCAATTCCAATTGATGGGGATAAAAGTCCCGGAACACCCATTTCCATCCTGATAAATTTAACACCGGTTTTTTCTTCAACTCTGTTTACCAGTTGAACTATTTCACGAATAGATGAGGAACCAGGTGATGGAATGCCAAGTATATTACTTAGAGATGTAATTATTTCAGAAGATATTGGAATATTGTCCATAAAATTAAGAAAGTTCGAATATAAACATAATAGTTATTCTGTTGAAAAAAAAGAAGATCACTTTTCAATTCTTATCCTTGCATCAACCACAGTTATATTATCGGTGCTGCCGATCAGGGGATTCAGATCCATCTCCTTGATTTCTGTTGCATATCTCAACAAGCTTGAAAGTCTGACAATTATCTCAGCAAATTTTGATTCATTTATCCCTGTCCTTCCACGTGTTCCCTTAATAATCGGATAGCTTTTAAGAGTTCTTATCATTGATTCAGCTTCATTCATGGTTAAAGGAGCAAGTCCTGAGGAGAAATCTCCAAGAACCTCCACGAATATTCCGCCTAATCCGCAAAGTATTATATGTCCGAAGCGTGGTTCATATTTAGCTCCTATAAACAGCTCTATTCCAGAGAGCATTGGTTGAACAAGTACAGCTCTGACATCTTTTATAAGCATCATCCTGTTGAACTCAGCTTCGAGATGTTGTGAAGATCGTATATTAAGAGTAACTCCTCCCACATCTGATTTATGAACCGGCCCAACTACCTTCAAAGCCAGCGGATAACCCGTTTTTTCAGCAAGAGAAAAAAGCTCACTTTCTGAAGAAACGACAGCTTCGGATACAACCTCAATACTGGCTGCTTTAAGAAGTTCTTGTATAGAAGCAGGTTCCATATATCCGCCAGATGATCCGTTAACGATCTGCCTTACCAGCTGAATATCAATATTATCCAGAAGAATCTTCTCATCAGCAGGATAAGGTGTATTGGATATTTTTGTCAGCGCCTGTCCCAGTACGACTTCATCAGGAAAATTGACATGGCCCCTGTTTAAAAAGTATCCCAGTTCTTCCGACGAGCTGGTAACCGATGGTAATATCGGATAAAGAGGCTTGTTACATTGTTGAATTTTATTATGTAAAAGATCATATATCTCTTTCATATCATTTAATCCGTTGCTGCCAAATATCACACTCATTCCATCTATCATGAGAAGCTCCTTATCTACATACTCAATGACCCTATCAAGCTGATCATTTGTGGCTGTTGCTATCAGGTCAACAGGATTGTCGGCTGAAGCACCGGGGTTCATCATAGCCAGCAGTTTTTCCTTGTGTTCTCCGGTGATTTTAGGAATATTCATTCCCCCTGAAGATAGAGCATCTGTCAGCATTACTGCTGGTCCTCCGGCATGAGTGATAATAGCTATATTCCTGCCTTTTAATTCTTTGTGGAAAAAAACTGAAGCAACTGTAGTTAACTCTTCACGTCCTGAGCATCTCACAATTCCGGCTTTACGGAACAATGCCTCAACAGCCGCATCGGATGATGCCATAGCTCCTGTATGCGATAAAGCTGCCCTGCTTCCTGCTTCGGTAGTTCCGGCTTTTATCGCTGCTATCTTGCAGCCTTTCCGAATGAGTGATGAAGCATGATGAAGCATTTTATCAGGATTCTGAATGCTTTCAACATAGATCAGCTTTATGGGAGAGCTCACTTCCTGATCATAAACGGAGTCCCAGAATTCAAGAACCTCTTCAACACCTGTTTGTGCGCTGTTGCCAACAGAAAAAACAGTGGAAAATTTAAGCCCTTTTGGCATAGCTGATTCAAAGATGAAAACAGCTGTGGCTCCGGATCCTGAAACAAAATCACATCCCCTCTTATCAAGCTTAGGGACAGGTGTGGTAAAAACACCATTATACGAAGGAGTAATAACTCCTATACAATTAGGTCCTATCAGACATGCACCGGCACCATCAATGAGTTCAACAATCTCTTTCTCAAGTATCCTTCCCTCCTCCCCGGCTTCACTAAAACCTGCAGAAATAATAATAATTGCTTTTGTCTTTTTATTTTTTACCAGTATCTCAGCTGCTGAGTAACATAAATCTGATGAGATTGCAAGTATTGCCAGATCAGTGTCAGGGAGATCATTAATATCCCTGTACGACTTAATACCTTGTACACTATCGGTTTTAGGATTTACAACGTATAGTTTACCTGGAAATTTACCGTCGATTATGTTTTTGAGGACCTTTCCTCCCGGCTTGAAAATATTGTCAGATCCTCCTACAACAACAATGCTGCCGGGATTTATTAGTTTTTCATTTATCATAATATTCAGAAATGGTCAAGGAAATAGTTATGAACTTCAATAATCGGGAGAACCAGAAAACTACAATCCTGCAAATCTCTTTATGAAGCAGACATTATTAGCAACTACAAATAAGTATATTTCAGATATATAATCAGTTAGACCCATAATATTACCTGATTTCAATACGGCAATATAGTAAAAATAAACATGACCAACCATAAGATATGTCATAAACTTGTCTTCTGAATAGTCTCATGAACTTATTATATTTACACATTCTTCATTCATTATAATGAGCAACCAAATTAAAGAGATACTTACAAAAGAAAAGTTTTCCAAGAACGATCTTATCGCACTTCTGAAATCTGACGGAGAAGACCGCACTATTCTTTTTAGAAAGTCTGCCGAAATAAAGGAAAAATACATAGGTAATAAAGTATGGTTCAGGGGATTAATCGAATTTTCCAATATCTGCAGCAAAGATTGTCTCTATTGTGGGATCAGAAAGGGAAACAAAAATCTCAAAAGATATAATCTGTCAGATGATGAAATATTATCATCAGCAAAATTTGCTCATGATAACCGATATGGATCTGTTGTACTTCAGTCGGGTGAGATTGAGAGTGATCTTTTCACTAAGCGTATTGAGGTTCTTCTCATTAGAATAAAAGAACTCTCCAACAAAAAACTGGGTATTACTCTGTCGGTTGGAGAACAGGGGCCTGAGGTTTATAAAAGATGGTATGATGCCGGAGCACATCGCTATCTTATTCGTGTTGAATCGTCAAACGAATCGCTCTACAAAAAGATCCACCCCGATGACTCAAAACATAACTTTCACCGAAGACGAAATTGTCTGAAAAATCTGCAGGATATTGGCTACCAGACGGGGACAGGTGTAATGATAGGAATACCTTTCCAGACATTGGATGATCTTGCTGAAGATCTGCTTTATATGAAAGAGTTTGATATCGACATGTGTGGAATGGGACCTTATATTGAGCACGCTGATACACCTCTTATTAATCATTCTGAAAGGCTTTTTAACCTTGAACAAAGATTTGATCTTACTCTGAAAATGATTGGTATTCTGAGGATTATGATGAAAGATATCAACATTGTTGCTGCCACAGCCCTACAGGCAATTGATCCATCAGGGAGGGAAAAAGCAGTAAAGATCGGAGCCAATATTATTATGCCGAACATTACGCCGGGGAAATACCGTGACAGTTATAAGCTATACGATAACAAACCATGTACAGACGACTCGGCAGAGGATTGTCAAAGTTGCCTGGAGACAAGGATGAACCTGGCAGATAATGAAATAATTTATGATGAATGGGGCGATTCACAGCACTATTATAACCGAAGGCTGAGGTTGAGGAGTGAAACGACGAAATCCCGCAAAGCGGGAGCTGAGGACTAGGTGCGAGGTGCGAGGTGCGGGGTAAAATGATCATGTTTTTATTAATTGTAATCAACTTTCGGCAGTTAATTCTTTTTTCTATATTGGCGGGTTGTTAAATAAACAGGATTAAAATCATGAAAAAGTCAATGCTTCCTCTGGCTGTGCTGCTGATAACTCCTTTATTAAAAGCACAGGTTAACCTTGAATATTACCTTCCAAAAGAGATTTCCTATAATTCATCAATTCCAACACCAAAACAAATCGTTGGACATGAGGTTGGGGAATGGCATCTTACTCATGATAAGCTGGTTTATTATATGCAGGAACTGGCAAGAATATCAGACAGGGCGATTTGGGAGGAATATGGAAGAAGTTACGAGAACAGACCTCTGGGACAACTTATTGTAAGTTCACCTGAGAATATAAAGAATATTGAACAGTTAAGGCAACAACATCTGCTGCTCTGCGATCCATCAAAATCTGACAACTCAGATATTAAAAACATGCCTCTTTTTATAAAGCTTGGATATGGCATACATGGCAATGAATCAAGCGGCCCTAATGCTTCAGTTTTAACCGCATATTATCTTATAGCAGGTGAAGGCAGCAAAATAGATGATTTACTGAAAAACACTGTAATCTTAATAGACCCGTCATTAAATCCGGATGGTATGCAGAGACACTCCACATGGGTCAACCTGACTAAAAGTCTTAACAACAATCCTGATCCGAATTCGTGGGAATTCAGTGAACCATGGCCCGGAGGAAGAACCAACCACTACTGGTTCGATCTGAACCGCGATTATATTATGCTGCAGCATCCTGAATCTGTTGGCCGTGTTGCAGCTTTTTTCAGATGGAGACCCAATATTAATACCGACCATCACGAGATGGGTGCAAACTCTACATTTTTCTTTCAGCCTGGTGTTCAAAGCCGTAATAATCCCTTGACACCACCTGATAACCAGGATCTTACAGCTGAAATTGGCAAGTATCATGAAAAGTATCTTAATGAAATAAGCAGCCTCTATTATACAGAGGAGAGCTACGATGATTTTTATGTCGGGAAAGGTTCTTCTTATCCCGACATTCATGGTTCAGTGGGTATCCTGTTTGAACAGGCAGGTGTGAAGGGACACCTGAAGGAGACACCGGGCGGTCTGTTATCATTTCCTTTCGCAATAAGAAATCAGTTTAAAGTCTCCCTCTCATCAATGGAAGCAGGTCGCAACATGAAATCCAGACTCCTTGAAAGTCAGAAGAACTTTTATAAAGATGCAATTGTCCAGGCTGACAAGTATCCTGTAAAGGCATATATTTTCACTGAGCCTGACGATCAGGGGAGGCGTAATGCTTTCATTCAAAACCTTATGCAGCATCAGATAAAGGTTTATAGACTCGCGAGGGATATAAACAAAAATGGCATTGAGTATAAAACCGTTGACAGTTATATTGTTCCTCTAAAACAGAATGAGTACAGGTTTATAAGAAGTCTTTTTGAACCGGTAAAAGATTTTACTGACAGTGTATTCTACGATATCTCAACATGGGTTTTACCTATGTCATTTAATATCCGCTACACTGGAGTAATTATTCTAAAAGAGTTTGAAGGTCTTATCGGTGCTGAAATTACACAGTCTCCGGCTAAAGAAGGAAGCTTGATTGCTGCAAAAAACTCTTATGCCTATCTTTTCGAATGGAATGAGTACCTGGCCCCTAAAGCCCTCTACCGGTTACAGAATGCAGGTATCATAACGAGGGTTGCCACGAATAAATTCACATGTAAAGATGACCAGATTAGTAAGGAATTTTCATATGGTACAATTTTAATTCCTGCCGCAGGTCAAAAGATATCCGGTAATGACTTAACTGACCTGATGGAATCTGTTGCCAGAGATTGCGGGGTAAACATTTATGGCGTCAGTACGGGTCTTACCCCACAGGGTATTGACCTTGGAAGCAACGGATTCTCAGTTCTTGAACGACCATCAGTGGTTATGTTCACCGGAGATGGAGCTAATAGTGCGGATGCAGGCGAAATATGGCACATGTTCGATACACGATTCAATATACCGGTAACAATGGTAACTGCTGATAATTTTGGGAATATTGACCTTAACCGTTACAATGTACTGGTGGTAACCGGGTCTCCTGAGGTAAGTCAGGCAGTTATAGAAAACATCAGGAGCTGGAACCGCACCGGGGGGACTATTATCGGTTACGAGAGTGGTAATAACTGGCTCGCCAGGAATAAACTGGCTGAAATAGAATTTGTACCTGCTGCTCCTTCCATGCTGAAGAACGGCATTTATATCAACAGATCAGGCGACAGCCAGGCCCGGTTAATACCGGGTTCAATATTCGAAACCAGGCTCGACCTGACTCATCCACTTTGTTATGGCTATACCCGCGATCTGCTACCTGTTTTTAAGTCAGGGACTTCAGCAGCAAAAAAGGATCCGAATGTCTATAATAATCCCGTAATCTTCACTTCAAATCCTTTACTGAGTGGTTACTGCACCAAAGAAAATATTGAACGGATAAAGGAGACCTCCTTTGCCAGTGTTCATGGCAACAGGGTTATTTCCATCTACGACAATACAAATTTCAGGGCAACCTGGTATGGTACGAATAAGATCTTTATGAATGCTGTTTTCTTCGGGCAATTACTGGGCAGTACGGGTCGCGGCATTTAAAAGTACAGATCCCTCTCCCCAAGCTTGATCCTTTCAATTTTTTCTATGGTATCGGCTATATATTCAGGGTCAAGCTTCCCGAGGTTTTTTTCAACTACCCTCCACCCTTTTTCTATCGTCTCTCCTATCGCATAATCGCAGATATATTCTGAAAGAGTTAGCAGTGCGTTAGGTGTACAGAATCTCTTAATGAAACCGGGAACAGAAAATTCCATAAAATGTTCCCCGGTGCGTCCCATTCTATAACACGAAGTGCAGAATGATGGAATATAATCATTGGAAAGAAGTTCATCGATTACCTCAGCGAGAGATCTTGCATCACTTATCTTAAACTGTTCACGATTGAGGTTCTGCTCTTCATTTATTGAATCCGAATATGAACCAAGTTCAAGCTTTGTACCTCCATCTATCTGTGAAACACCATATTGTAAAACCTCACTTCGCACGACAGGAGATTCCCTCGCTGTAAGAATAAGTCCTGTGTATGGTACAGCAAGCCGGAGAATAGCAACCAGTTTCTTAAAATCATCATCGCTCGTTTCGTATCTGTGATCAAGGTTCAGGCTTTTAGCATCCTTTATCCGGGGAAATGATATTGTATGAGGTCCGACGTTGTAGCAAGCTTCAAGATGATTGGTATGGCGGACCAGTCCAAGGACCTCAAACCTCCAGTCATAGAGTCCGAAGAGGGCTCCAATACCTACATCATCAATTCCGGCTTCCTGTGCACGATCGAGGGAAGTAAGCCGCCATTCATAATCTCTCTTGGTACCTCCAAGATGATACCATTTATAAGCTTCAGGATGGTATGTTTCCTGGAAAACCTGGTAGGTACCGATACCTGAATTACCTACTATTCTGAATCCTTCAATATCAAGTGGCGCTGCGTTGATATTTACACGTCTTATTTCTCCGTTTCCTTTCTTAACCCCGTAAACAATTTTAACTGTATGTGCTATATATTCCGGTGAGTAATCGGGATGTTCTCCATAAACAAGTATAAGTCTCTTTTGCCCGTTGTCCTCAAGAGCCTCCACCTCCTGAACTATCTCTTTGTCAGTTAATGTTTTACGGATTGCATCTGCATTTGAAGTTCTGAAACCACAATATTTACAGTTATTGGTGCATTTGTTACCGACATACAATGGAGCAAAAAGGACTATCCGGTTTCCATAAACAAGTTGTTTTAATTTACGTGCCCCTTCTTTAATCTCATCAACCAGATCAGTATCAACTGCATTAATAAGTACAGCTGTATCTTTAAGGGAAAGCCTTCTCTTGTCCAACGATTTTGAGATTATATCCCTGACCTTTTTTCTCTCCGGCCTGGTATTCTTAATCAGGACCCAAATCTCATCAGGATCAATGAATGAAGACATCCTCTTATCAGGGATGTTTAGTTTTTCTGGAGAAAACCTCATTAAACAATAGAAATTAATTGAAATGCTAAAGAGTATGAATTTTTCCAACTCTTTACATTCTCTCTATTTTTTATTCTCTTTCACAAAATAGGCAACTTTCTCAATAGAGGTGATCATATCATATTCTTCGAGGTATACATCGGAAGGAACATTAAGTGAAACAGTAGTGAAATTAAGAATCCCTTTTATGCCAAAACGGACAGTCTCTCCTGCTATCTCCTTTGCAAAGTCGGCAGGAACCGTAAGAATGGCTATATGGATATTAAGCTCTTTTATCTTTTTTTCAATTTCCGAGAAGGGATAGCATTTCACACCAGCAATTACTTTATTAATTTTATTAGGATCGTTATCGAATGATGCAACCAGGTTTAACTTTGACCTTTTTCCCTTAAAATATGCAGCAACAGCTCTCCCAAGGTTTCCGATCCCGATTATTGCTACCTTCAAAGTCTCTTCCGGGTCAATGATCTTTCCAATGGTATCAACAAGCACCCTCACATCATATCCCTTTCTCAAGACACTGGCATAGCCAATTAACATCAGGTCACGTCTGACCTGTACGGCAGTAATATGAAGTCGGTCAGCCAGATCATGAGAAAAGATGAAAGTTCTCTTCTCTTTGAGGCATTCCAGAAGTGTCCTTCTGTATTCACTGAGCCTTTCTACAGTTTTTCCTGGTAATTTCGTCATACAAATTTCGATTTTTATGGTATCCTTTTAAGCATTGAAATCAAGTTAACCGGTTCTCCTGATATCAAATAATATCTATATTCTTATTTATTCTGTAACAGCCCTGGTTTTCATTTGCAAATATTAAAAAAAACTTTAAATCAAAGAGTTAATATGACAAATATAACTTATTGTTATATTTTTAACAATAGCCAGGGCTTTAAAATAGATAATCTACCTTTTTGAATTTATAAACTGCACCCGATTTCTATTGTAAATTTTCAATGGTGTCTTAAGAATTTTGAACAAGCCCCTATATGATTTAATATGACTATCGGCAATCATGAATAAGAAATTGCAAATCGCTTGAAAATCAATTTATTTACCCCATTCCGCTTTGCGGAAGTAAATTGATTTTCTTCGCTCTCCGCCAGCTTGCGGAGGCCGGGGTA
>Ga0214473_10000054_pt1 | contig 159339 bp, 143 predicted proteins | sample RVTome_7_FD_203509 | JGI IMG/M metagenome (GOLD analysis project Ga0214473, IMG submission 203509) | Soil microbial communities from uranium-contaminated site in the Upper Colorado River Basin, Wyoming, United States - RVT98D197 | ecosystem: Environmental > Terrestrial > Soil > Contaminated >...
CCTGCTGCGGGTCTTCCACGCGCACGGTGCGCCGCTTGGCCGCGGGTTGCTTGGGAGTTTTCTGCTGCGCAGCGGCGGATAACGCAAACGAAAAACCGCCGAGAAGGAGAATGAGAAGAGCCGGCTTGGCGCGCAATTTCATTTGTGCGAGTTGTTGCGGTTAGCGCCGTTATTCATCGCGCGAGCAAGAAATTTTCCGGTGTACGACTGGGAATTCCGCGCCACCTGTTCCGGCGTGCCCGTGGCCACCACGTGTCCGCCGCGCTCGCCGCCCTCGGGGCCGAGGTCGATCACCCAGTCGGCCGATTTAATGACGTCCACGTTATGCTCAATCACCAGCAAAGACGCGCCGCCTTCGAGTAGTTTGCGAAACGCCGACAGCAGTTTCTGGATGTCGTCGAAGTGCAGCCCCGTCGTCGGCTCATCCAGAATATACAGCACGCCTTTATTGGCCTGCCGTGTAAGATGCGCGGCCAGTTTCAGGCGTTGCGCCTCGCCGCCGGAAAGCGTGGTGGCCGACTGCCCCAGCCGCAGGTAGCCCAGGCCTACCTCGTCGAGGATTTTCAGCTTGGCAGTGACTTTGGGCACGCTGGAGAAAAATGCCAACGCCTCGCGCACGGTGAGTTGCAACACCTCGTGCACGTTTTTCTCGCGGTAGCGCACTTCTAGCACGCCGCTCTTGAAGCGCGTGCCGCGGCACTCCTCGCACACTAGCTCGACGTCGGCGAGAAACTGCATCTCCACGGTGACCGTGCCATCGCCCTGGCAGGCTTCGCAGCGCCCGCCGGGGATGTTGAAGGAAAAATGTCCGGCCGTGTGTCCACGTTTTTCCGCCTCCGGCGTGGAGGCGAACGCTTCGCGAATGGCGTCGAAGGCTTTCATGTACGTCGCGGGATTGGAGCGCGGCGTGCGCCCGATGGGCGACTGGTCCACCAGCACCACTTCCTGGATCTGCGCGTCGCCGTCCATGCGGTCGCACAGCAGCTTGATATTTCCGCCGGTGCGTTTGGCTTCCAGCGCTTTGAAAAGCACGTCGTACACCAGCGTGGATTTTCCCGAACCGGAGACGCCGGTGACGGCCACCATCATGCCCAGCGGAATCATGAGGTCAATGCTCTTCAGGTTGTGCACGCGCGCGCCGGCAAGCCTTAAAAACTTTCCTTTAGGCTTGCGACGCAGGCTGGGTACGGGAATGCGCAGCTCGCCGCTCAGATAGCGCGCGGTGAGCGATTTCGAGTTGCCATTCAATTCCGCGCGCGTGCCGGCAAAAACGATTTTCCCTCCCAGCTCGCCGGCGCCCGGGCCGAGATCGAGCACGTAGTCCGCGGCGGCAATGGTTTCCGGGTCATGCTCGACAACGAGGATGGTATTGCCCTGATCGCGCAGCGTGCGCAAGATTTCGATCAGGCGGCGCGTGTCGCGCGGATGAAGGCCGATGGACGGCTCGTCGAGCACGTACAGCGCGCCGACCAGATGCGAGCCGAGCGACGTGGCCAGTTGAATGCGCTGCGCTTCGCCGCCGGAGAGAGTCGAGGTTAGGCGATCCAGAGTGAGGTACTCGAGGCCGACTTCGTCGAGATAGCGCAGGCGCTGGTGCAGCTCGTCGAGAATTCTCTGCGCGATTGCGGATTGCTCCGCGTTGAGGTGGAGCGCGCCGAAAAATTCGCGCGCTGCTGTGACCGTCATCATGCAGACGTCGGTGATTGGCTTGCCGTCAATGCGCACGGCGCGCGCTTCCACACGCAAACGCGTGCCGCGACATTCCGGACAGAGCGCGTATCCGCGGTAGCGGCTGAGGAAAACGCGCACGTGCATCTTGTAGCGCTTGCGTTCGAGCCACAGGAAAAATCCCTTGATGCCCGGAAACTTTGTGGGCCGGCCCGACTCGCCGCTCGCTGCGCTGCCGCCCTCCGTGACCATCTCCTTATGCGCTGCGGAGAGCTGGAAGTAGGGCACGTCCATGGGCAGCCCTGCGGCGCGCGCGAATTTGCGCAACTCCTGCTGCATTCCGCGATAGCGCGGCTTGGTCCACGGCTCGATAGCGCCCTCGTTAAGCGTTTTGCTTTTGTCTGGGATGACCAGGTCGATGTCGAAATCTAGCGTGTTGCCGAAGCCCTGGCAGCGCGGGCACGCGCCCGTGGGACTATTGAACGAAAAAAGCAGCGGCTCGGGATTTTGGTAGGCGATGGCGCATTGTTTGCATTCGAAGCGCTCGTTCAGGACGAGGCGATCGGGCTCAGTTTGCGATGAAGATGCCGGGCTAAAGCCCGCCGCTACGGGTGCCGCCGGAGTGGCCGGAGACAAAAATTCCAAAATGGCCTCGCCGTGGCCTTCGCGGTAGCAGATCTCGATGGAGTCCACCAGGCGCGCGCGCGTTTCCGGCGCAATGGACAGGCGGTCCACGAGAACGTAGATGGGCTTGCTGAAATCGGCGTCGAGTAAAGTTTCCGGGGAAGAGAACTCGTACGCCGTGCCGTCTTGATAAAGGCGGTTGAAGCCGCGCTTCTGCAATTCCGTGAGCGCGAGCTTGATGGCTTCGCCGCTCGGCTTGGCAGGTTTTGCGGGGCGAGCGCGGCGCTTGGTTTGCGCGGCGTCAGCTTGCGGCTGTGCGAATCGCAGCGTGTAGAGCACGTAAAAGCGCTGGCCCGCGGGGCGCGCCAGCACGCGACTGGCGATTTCGTCCACCGTGTCCTTGCGGACTTCCTCGCCGCACTGCGTGCAGTAGGTGCGCCCCACGCGCGCGAAGAGCAGCCGCAAGTAATCGTAAATTTCCGTGGCGGTGGCGACGGTGGAGCGAGGGTTGCGCGTGGCGTTTTTCTGCTTGATGGCGATGGCCGGAGCGATGCCGGTGACCTCGTCCACGTCGGGCTTTTCGATGCGCTCAAGGAACTGCCGCGCGTAGGACGAGAGCGATTCGATGTAGCGGCGCTGGCCTTCGGCGTAAATCGTGTCGAACGCGAGACTGGACTTGCCGGAGCCGCTCACGCCCGTGACCACAGTGATGGCATTGTGCGGGATGACGAAGTCAATGTTCTTCAAGTTGTGGACGCGCGCGCCGCGCACGCAGATGGCGTCCTGCTGGGTCAATGTGCCCGTGGCGTTCGTTGTGGCCAAGCCTGCCCTCTCCACCGGCTTCCGGATGGTGTGTGCAAACCCAAAATTATAGAATGGAGGCGCGGCAAAGTCGAACGGGCGTCGGGAATGAAGGCTTCAGCGGCGAAACTGTCCGGCAGGCCGAGCTTGAGAGCCAGGGGGGCGCGTGCGTGTTCCGGGCCGACGCTTGCGGGGACGGACTCGGCTGGTCAAAGGGAAGTGTTCTGGATGCTCAATGGACTCCACCGACAGGTCCACATCAAGATCGGGCCAATAGAGATGATGGGAATACAGCAACTGGACATTCAAAAGTCGCCCGATGGGTACATCCTCAAACCACGGGAAGTCCTTGAAAGGCACGAATAGCTCGCGCCTGTCCATCAAGAGCCAGAAGCCGTGTTTCGACACGTTTCCGACTTCAACGCCCGAAGTGTTTTTTCCTAGCAGCGCAGATTTCATCCTTGTGTCTCCGAATGAGCTTCAGCGCAGCCATCAAGCGGCGCGCCGCTTCCTCGTGCGGGCGCGGGAGTAGCGCTCCGTGTAAGCATCGAGCAGGCGCCGAATCATGCGCTGGTACTTGGTGTTACGTTCGCGGGCTTCGCGTTTGAAGAAATCCACGCTGCGCCTGCTCAGAGCAATGGTTACCTTGACCCCCTCCTCATCGCGGAAGGCGAGTTTCTCCGGCGCGGGAAGAAAGTCAGGAATGATCCTTAGTTTTCCGAGCGGCTCGTTTGTGTATCTGGCTTTCTTGTTCATAGATTTTCCTTCCTTTCCGCCAGTAACCGGCTCCAATAATCCGAATGACACCACGTCGATAGGTGAACCGGACTGTCAGTACACCGGCTTCGATCTTGCCGAAGCAATAATACCGTTTCTCCACGAAGCTGTGAGACAGATCCTCGGCGATAATGCGATTCGGATCCGCAAACGCGAACTGCGCCATGGCGAAGGAGACCCCGTGTTTTATCTGGTTTTCTTGATCCTTTTCCGAGTTCCATTCAAATTGAGTCTTTGCCACCGGCCAAGGTTAACACAGCCCAGCCCCATCTGCCATACATTTGTATGGCAAGTGGGAGCTCACAGCAGGTGGGGCTGTTGAGCAGAGACCCACACTCTTGGCTGCCTATGGTAAATTCAAAGGTAGGGGAGAGAGGAATGCTGTGTTCAACAGGGTGATCTGGATCGTGCTGGATAGTGTGGGCGTCGGGCCTCTCCCGGATGCGGCGGAGTATGGCGATGTGCCGGATGGCGGCGATTGGCTGAACGGACGCAACACACTGGGGCACATTGCGCAAAAGAGGGCGCAGCAAGCAGCGCCCCTACAAGTGCCGAACTTGGTTCACTTGGGACTGGCCAACATCGCACCGCTCGCAGGTCTGACGCCGCCGACGCAACCCACCGGATTCTTCGGCAAAGGCGCGACGCATTCGCCCGGGAAAGACACCACCACCGGACATTGGGAAATGGCGGGAATCTGGCTCGACCAGGCGTTTCCGGTTTATCCCAACGGCTTTCCGCCCGAAATTCTCACGCCGTTCGAGCGCGCCATCGGAAAAAAGACGCTGGGCAACAAGCCCGCGTCGGGTACGGAAATCATCAAGGAACTCGGCGCAGAACACGTGCGCACGGGGTACCCCATCGTGTATACCTCGGGCGACAGCGTGTTTCAAATCGCCGCGCACGAAGAAGTGATTCCCATCGCCGAGCTCTATCGCATGTGCGAGATTGCGCGGAAGCTGCTCGACGGCAAACACAAAGTGGGCCGCGTGATTGCCCGGCCGTTTTTGGGAAAGCCAGGCAGCTTTAAGCGCACGGAGCGCCGCCACGACTACGCCGTGGAGCCGCCACGTCCCATGCTGCTGGACGTGCTCGCCGAGAAAAAAGTGCCGGTGCTGGGCCTCGGCAAAATCCACGACATCTACAACGGCCGCGGCGTGGACAACTACGTCACCACGAAGAACAACATCGACGGCATGGAAAAACTTAGCGCCGCGCTGCGCACTCAACCCGCCGGGCTCGTATTTATCAATTTAGTGGATTTCGACATGCTCTACGGCCACCGCAAAGACGTGGAAGGCTTCGCGCGTTCGCTGGAAGAATTCGATGCGATGCTCGGGCCATTCCTGAAACTGCTTCAACCGTCCGATCTGCTACTCATCACCGCCGACCACGGCTGCGACCCAGACGATTGTTCGCCTTCCACCGACCATTCGCGCGAGTACGTGCCCATCCTGGCGTACACGCCGCGCGCGGAGAAGGGCAGCAGCCTGGGCATCCGGCAAACGCTGGCGGACATGGGGCAGACGGTCGCGGAAAACTTCGGCGGCACCATTCCCCATGGCGCAAGCTTTCTGAATGAACTTTTGTAGCTAGGGTATTACGCCGGCAAGGAGGGAAACTTGTTCAGTTTCCGCCGGCGGATTCCTTCTGCGCGAAATATCCGGTGCGAGTGCGCACGCTCAACTTGCCGCGCCCGCGAACCGACTGCAAATCCACGTTGACGCTGCGAAACGTTCCGTCCTTCTTGGTGTTGGTGGGATAGTAGGCCAGGGTGTACTGGTTGCGAATGTCGTGGGCAATTTGCGTGCAGATGGAGCCCACGTCGCCTAGGCCCTCGGGGAAAAACGCAAGGCCGCCGGTAGCCACAGCCATGCGCGTCAGCGCATCGCGCGATTTGCGCGCGTCGCTGCCTTTTTCCTGGCCCAGCAGGCCAATCGCGTAGATGACCGCCTCCGACTTCTGCGCCTCGAGCACGGTGAGCTCCAGCGCCTGGCGTTTGTTGCCATGTCCGATGCGGCTGGAGTTGTCCTCGCCATCGGAGACCACCAGAAGCACTTTCTTGTCCCGCGAGCCTTTCTTCAGGTGGTCGAGCGAGCCGACGATGGCGTCGTAAAGCGCCGTGCTGCCGCGCGAATCAATGCGCTCCAGCGCTTCTTTCAATTCGTTGATGTCGTTGGTGAAATCTTTGTCCAGGTCCAGATAATAGTCGTCGTTGAAGTTCACCACGAAGGCTTCGTCTTCGCGGTTGCTGGCCTCGACGAAGGCCAGCGCGGCCAGGTTCACTTTTTCGCGCTTGTCGCGCATGCTGCCGCTGTTGTCCACCACCAGGCCCACGCTGATGGGAATGTCCTCGCGCTTGAAGACGGAAAGTTTTTGCTCCACCTTGTCTTCGAAGACGCGGAAACTTTCCTGCTTCAGGTCGGACACAAACCTGCCGCGGTCATCAATCACAGTGGCGTGCAGCACCACCAGGTTGACGTCGCGCAGGATGCGGTACTCGTCATCTTTCTTCTGCGGGGCTTGCGGAGCCGGCGGCGTGTTCTTCTGTGCTTGCGGCGCGCTGGACTGCGCCCGCGTCACACCGCTTCGGCCGCCGGGCAGCAGTATGCCAACCAGGGCAATCAATATTGTGGCAAAGAAAAGGATGCGCTTATTTGGCCGGCGCATAATATCCGGCGCGGGAATAGACATTGAGGGGCGGGAGACCCTTGGGCGGCTTGAGCCGGATCTTGATTTTGCGCCACTTTCCATCGCGATCCATATTCGCAGGTTTGTATCCGAGAACATACTGATTTCGTAGCTCCATCCCGATCTTGGCCGCGATGTCCGGCAAGTCGTTGAGATTTTCCACGGGGAATGCGCGCCCACCAGTCATTTCCGTGACCTCGGCGAGCATCGTCGGCCCGTTCAATTCCTCCGACGTGCGGGAGCGATTCCCCAGCGCATCGTATATACCGACGGCGTACAGTTGAACATCGGCTTCGCGAACGAAGTTCTTGATGTCGCGCTCGTTGTACCGGCTGTGGTTATCGCCGCCATCAGATATGATGAGCAAAGCGCGCTTGGTGTTGCGTGCCCCTTTCATCTGGCTGAGCCCCAGGTAGATGGCGTCCAGCAGGGCGGTGCGGCCTTTGGCCGCGGCATACATCATGCGGTTCTGGAGTTCTTCGACGCTGCTGGTGAACTGGCTGGTGAGTTGCGCGCGGTCGTTGAAGCTCACCAGAAAAAACTCATCCTGCGGGTTGGCCGTTTTGAAAAACTGCAACGCCGCCAGCCGCGCCTTGTCCACTTTGTTGGACATGCTGCCGCTCAGGTCCAGCACCACGCCGATGGAGATGGGCACGTCCTCGCTGGAGAAGTGCACCACTTCCTGTTCCTGGCTGTCTTCGAACACGCGGAAATTTTCGCGCTCCAGCCCGGTGACCAGGCGGTTGTAGGGGTCGGTGACCGTGGTGTTCACCAGCACCAAATCCACGTCCACGCGGATGCGCTTGTCGCCGGGAATTTTCTTCTGGGGTGCGGCAGCTTTTTTTTGCGGCGCGGGAGCTTTACCGGAAGCGTTACCAGTCAGCAGTGCGCAGATGGTCAGAAGAACTATGCTTGCATGGCGCGTAGACCACCGCCTGGTGCTCGGCATCACCGCTTCCCCTTCCGTCCACCCACGGGACGGGCGCTGGGCCACCTGTACTATTTGAGAGTGATTCTAACACTCTGCGAATGCAAAGCAAGCCGAACAATTGCCGGCGGCCCAGGGGGTCTGCGGGCGTGCCTCGACTCCGCCGCGCCCCGATGTTAGCATTCCGCGCGTGAACGTCCTCGCCGTCATCCCCGCGCGCTACGCCTCCACGCGATTGCCCGGCAAGCCGCTGGTCTCCATTTGCGGCCAACCGATGATCCAACACGTGTACGAACGCGTGCGCGGAGCGAAGCGCGTGGACCGCGTGGTGGTGGCCACCGACGACGAACGCATCCGCGAAGCGGTGCGCGGCTTCGGCGGCGAAGCGGTGATGACGCGCAGCGACCACCGCTCCGGCTCCGAGCGCGTGGCCGAAGTGGCCGCGCAAATCCCCGCGGACATTTACGTCAACGTGCAAGGCGATGAGCCGCTCATCGAGCCCGCGGCCGTGGACGCCCTGGTCGAAGCCATGACCGCGGACGAGAATCCTCCCGCGCAGTTGGGCACGCTCTGCGTTCCCATCCACTCGCCCGCCGACATCATGGACCCCAACGTCGTGAAGGTGGTTCTCGATTTTCAGAGTGACGCACTCTATTTTTCGCGCGCGCCCATCCCCTGGGTGCGCGAGGAAGGAAGCCGCGTCCACGCCCGGCACTTCAAGCACCTCGGCATTTACGCCTATCGTCGCGAGCCGCTGCTGGAATTTCCCACGCTGCCGCCCGGCGAGCTGGAAAAGCTCGAGCAACTGGAGCAGCTTCGCTTCCTCGAAAACGGCTACAAAATCCGCGTGGCGGAAACTTCGTTCGATTCCGTGAGCGTAGATGTTCCCGGTGATGTCGCGCGCGTGGAAGCCCTTTTGCAGGGACGTTGACAACTCCGCGCTTCTCCCGCATAATGCGTTGTACGCTGATCCCATCGTAAGGATAAGAACTACTTAACGGATGTCTTCCGACCAGGCGAAATATAGCGGCCCGAAATACATTTTTGTAACCGGCGGCGTCGTCTCCTCCCTCGGCAAAGGTCTCGCAGCAGCTTCCATCGGATGCCTCCTCGAAAGTCGCGGCCTGCGCGTCACTTTGCAAAAGTGCGATCCCTACCTGAACGTCGACCCCGGCACGATGAGCCCGTACCAGCACGGTGAGGTGTACGTTACCGAGGACGGCGCGGAGACCGACCTTGACCTCGGGCACTACGAGCGCTTCACAAACGCGCGGCTGACGCGCGACCACAACTGGACCACCGGCCGCATCTACGAATCCATCATCGCCAAGGAGCGCCGCGGAGATTACCTGGGCAAGACCGTGCAAGTGATACCGCACGTTACTGACGAAATCAAAGCTGCGTTCCGCAAAGTGGCGGTAGAGACCGACGTCGTCATCATCGAAATCGGCGGCACGGTCGGCGACATCGAGTCGCTGCCGTTTCTGGAAGCCATGCGCCAGATGCGCTTGGAACTCGGCAGCGAAAACGTGGTCTTTGTGCACGTCACGCTCGTGCCGTTCATTGCAACTGCGGGCGAGTTGAAGACCAAGCCCACGCAGCACTCAGTGAAAGAACTTCTCAGCATTGGCATTCAGCCGGACATTCTGCTGTGCCGCAGCGACCGCCGCCTGCTGCGCGAACTGAAGGCCAAGATTGCGCTTTTCTGCAACGTGCAGGAATCCTGCGTGATTTCCGCGCAGGACGTGGAGACCATTTACGAAGTTCCTGTCGCGCTGGCCAAGGAAGGACTCGACGAGCAGATCCTGCGCATCCTGCGCCTGCAAGCGAATGCGCCGGACCTGACCCGCTGGCTCGGTCTGCTCCAGCGCATCCATAATCCCGCCGGCGAAGTGCGCATTGGTGTGGTCGGGAAATACGTGCAGCTTGAAGATGCGTACAAAAGTCTGCGCGAGGCGCTGGTCCACGGAGGCCTGGCACACGAGCAGCGCACCGTGGTCGAGTGGATTGAAGCGGAAGAACTGGACAGCCCGGAAAGTGCGCAGCGCCTGCTTGCTCACGTGGACGGTATCCTGGTTCCCGGCGGCTTCGGCAAGCGCGGCATCGCGGGAATGGTCGAAGCCATCCGCTATGCGCACGTGAACAAAGTGCCGTTCTTCGGCATTTGTCTGGGCATGCAGTGCGCCACGATTTCTTACGCGCGGCACGTCTGCGGCTTGCAGGAAGCGGACAGCACGGAGTTCGACCCCTGCACGCCGCATCGCGTGATTTACAAGCTGCGCGAATTGCTCGGCGTGGACGAAATGGGCGGCACGATGCGTCTGGGCGCATGGCCGTGCAAGCTCGAGCCCGGCTCGTTTGCTCATCGCGCGTACGGAGCGCTGGAAATTTCCGAGCGCCACCGCCACCGCTACGAATTCAACCGCGAATACGAGAAGCAGTTGGTGGACGCGGGCTTCCGCATCACCGGGCGCACGCCCGACGGCGTGTACGTGGAAATTGTCGAGGTCGCCGACCATCCCTGGTTCCTTGGCTGCCAGTTCCACCCCGAATTCAAATCCAAGCCGCTGGTGCCGCATCCGCTGTTCGCGGCGTTTCTGGGAGCGTCGCGCGAGCACCGCGACCGCCGCAATTCCGCCGCGGAAAAACGCCAGAAAGTCGCCGCGCCGTAAAACGCGCTAGTCGCCGCCGTTGCAAATCTTCCGCTTCCGCCATACCCTAAGCAGCCGTGACTTCCGTTCATGAATTCTCGATTGGCCCGGTGAAGCTGGGCGGCCACGCCCCGATGTTTCTCATCGCCGGGCCGTGCGTGATCGAAAGCGAAGCGCACGCCACCATGCTCGCCGAGCGCCTGGCCGCGCTGACCGCCGAATTGAAAATCCCTTTCATCTTTAAGGCTTCCTACGACAAGGCGAATCGCACGTCTATCAAGTCGTATCGCGGGCCGGGGCTGGAAGAAGGGCTGCGGATACTCGGCGCGATCAAGAAGCGCTGCGGTGTGCCCATTCTCTCGGACGTTCATGACGTCTCGCACGTAGCGCCCGCGGCGCAAATCTGCGACGTGCTGCAAATCCCCGCGTTCCTTTCGCGGCAGACAGACCTGCTGCTCGCCGCGGGGCGTTCCGGCGCGGCGGTGAATTTGAAAAAGGGACAATTCCTTTCGCCGTGGGAAATGTCGAATGCGGTAGAGAAAGTAGCCAGCGCGGGTTGCGCACGCATTATCGTCACCGAGCGCGGCGCGTCGTTTGGCTATCAGAATCTCGTCGTGGACATGCGCTCGTTTCCCATTCTGAAAAAAATGGGCTATCCGGTGGTCTTCGACGTGACGCACTCGGTGCAGCTCCCCGGCGGGGAAGGGAAGGCTAGCGGCGGCCAGCCGGAATTTATCGAGCCGCTGGCGCGCGCGGGAACCGCGGCAGGCGTGGACGGATTATTTCTGGAAGTGCACGAAAATCCGCCGCAAGCATTATCCGATGGCACGAACGCGCTACCACTCAACCAATTGAAAGGCCTGCTGCAAAAAGTGATGAGCCTCGCGTCGCTGGTCCGCACTTGGGGGAACGCGTGAGCCAGGACACCGCCCGCCGCGTCTTCCGCATCGAAGCGCAGGCCATTCAGGATTTGCTGGCGCGCCTCGACGCCAGTTTCGATCGCGCCGTGGAGCTGCTTTTCAACTGCAAGGGGCGCGTGGTGGTCACCGGCATGGGCAAGTCCGGGCTGATCGGGCGAAAGATCGCCGCCACATTTGCCAGCACCGGCACGCCTTCTCTTTTTCTGCATCCCGCCGAAGCCGTGCACGGGGATCTCGGCATGCTGGTGCGGAACGACGCGCTGCTGGCGATTTCTTATGGCGGCGACACGGAAGAGATCGTCCTGCTTCTGGAGCCCATCAAGCGGCTGGGCATTTCGCTGGTGACCATGACGGGCAATCCCGCTTCCACCATTGCGCAGGCCAGCGACGTCGTGCTGGACATCTCCGTGAAGGAAGAGGCTTGCTCGCTGAACCTCGCGCCCACCGCCAGCACCACCGCGGCTCTCGCCATGGGCGACGCACTGGCCATCGCCCTGCTCGACAAGCGCGGCTTCAAGGAAGACGACTTTGCGCTGCTGCATCCCGGCGGCAATCTCGGCAAGCGCCTGCGCCGCGTGGAAACGCTGATGCACGCAGGGGACGATTTGCCGCGCGTCACGCCGGCCACGCTCGTCCCCGACGTGATTTACGAAATCAGCCGGAAAAAACTGGGTGTGGCCGCGGTGGTCGAAAACGGCGGCAAGCTAGTAGGCATCATCACCGACGGCGATTTGCGCCGCCTGATGCTCAAGCGCAAGAACGAAGCGCTCACGCTGACCGCCGCGGATTGCATGTCGCGCAGTCCAGTCACCATCGGCAAGGACGAGCTGGCGGCCACGGCCCTGCGCCTGATGGAGCAGCGTCGCATCACCGCGGTGCTCGTCGTGGACAACGCGAAAATCGTTCTCGGCGTGGTCCACCTGCATGATTTGTGGACGCTGCAACTTTTCTAGAAGTTGCAAAGTGGCAGAGTTGAAGAGACTGAAGAGGAGTTCAAGTTGTCGCGACCGACTGCTGCGGTAGTGAAACGCGCGAAAAAAATCCGTCTGCTGCTCATGGACGTGGATGGCGTGCTCACCGACGGGCGCATCTGGCTGCAATCGTGGCCGGACGGCACGGCGCACGAAATTAAGGGCTTCAGCGCGTACGACGGCGCGGGATTGAAACTCGCGCGCGCGGCCGGGCTGCGTACCGGCGTCATCACTGGCCGCAGTTCCGCGGCCGTCACACAGCGCGCCAAGGAGGCGGAAATTGAATTTGTCTTTCAGGGCCGCGGCGAAAAAATTCCTGCGTATGAAGAAATCCTGCGCGCCGCGAAGCTGAAGGACGAAGAAGTCGCCTTCATCGGCGACGACCTCCCCGACCTGCCCGTGCTAGCACGCGTGGGCCTGGCCATCGCCGTGGCCAACGCCGTCCCCGAAGTGAAACGCGCCGCGCACTACGTCACAAGATCTTCCGGCGGCAACGGCGCTGTCCGCGAAGTGGTGGAGTTACTGCTTAAGTCTCAAGGAAAGTGGACTGCGGTCCTGAAAATTGCCCGCGCATGACAACGTGAGGGTTGTACCGATGTCCAGGCATCTTCGCAGAGCTTATTTGATATTGTTCCTTTGCCTGCTTTATCCCCGAGGTGCGACCTGCCAAGTGATTGACCACACGCCCGAGGAAATCAAGAGTGTGTTGAAGGACTTTACCGCCGATCTCATCCCGCAATTGGAAGCAAAAGCTCAAGCAGGCGATGCGAAATCACAATGGATCCTTGGATGGATGTATGCAGTCGGTGAAGGCGTGGAGAAAGATCATGCAAAAGCAATCCAATGGATGACCAAAGCAGCAGGCCAAGGCCTTCCGCACACCGAGACACACTTGGGACTGGTATACATGGCAGCGACGCAGATTCCGGGGCATTACAAAGCCGCCAGAGAGTGGTTTCTTAAAGGTGCAGCTAGGAACGAGAACGATGCGCTAAATGCTCTTGGCGTTATCTATTCCGAAGGGCTGGAAGTTCAACCGAATGGTGAGGAGGCCATTCGGTACTTTCGAAAAGCTGCCGAAGCTGGTTTTGAACTCGCTCAGTGCAATCTGGGTTATCAGTATGTAGTTGGAAAAACCGTGCCGCAAGATTTCAAGGAAGCAGCGAAGTGGCTTCAGCTCGCCGCGGAACAAGGCAATCTCCGAGCAACTTACTTATTGGGGGTCATGTACCGAGACGGACAAGGGTTCACCCAGGATTACATAGAGGCATTCCGCCTATTTCAAAAGGGCGCCGAACTGCGCTTCCCGCCTTCCCAACTAAATCTCGGAGCCATGTACTATGCTGGGAAAGGCTGCCTCAAAGACCTGATTGCGGCTTACATGTGGATTAGCCTTGCGGCTGATGCCGGCTTGGAGCCGGGCAAGAAAGCACTTCGAACAGTCAGCGAGGGGATGACCCCTGAACAGATTTTGGAAGCAAAGCAGAAAGCCGAGGAGTGGAGCAAGGCGCACAAGCCCTAAATTCTTAAGCAGGGCATTCCAATTCGAGTTTCTATTTAAAGTGGAGCGGGCGATGGGAATCGAACCCACGTCCGCGGCTTGGGAAGCCGCTATTCTACCATTGAACCACGCCCGCTCTCGGCGTATCCGAGGGCAGAATAACATTGGATGGGATGCGTCGCAAGATTGTTGGTGGAGCGATTTCGACGATTGGTGATTGAGTGATTTATGATTTGTGATTGAGGACCCGGAAAAACAAACGCTGCGACTCTGAAACTCTGAAACTTTGAAACTCTGTCACCCTTAGACCTTGTCTTCGGTGATCCGCTTAATTTTCCAAATTTCCTTAGCGTATTCCATGATGGTACGGTCGCTGGAAAATTTTCCCATGCGCGCGACATTCAGGATGGCCTTGCGCGCCCACGCGGCGGGTTGCGCGTACTCCTTAGCCGCCTGCTCTTGAATGGCGGCGTAGGCATCGAAGTCCGCGAGGTGAAAGTAGAAATCGCCATGTTGCAGGATGCCATCCGCAAGCGACCGGAAGAGGCCCGGCTCGTTGGTGCAGAAGCGGTTGCCCAGCAAGCTATCCATCACGCGCTTGATGTGCGGGTTCTTGCTGTAGAGTTCCGTGGGCCGGTAGGTCCAATTGGCACGGTGTGCCGCAATTTCTTCGGCCGTGAGGCCGAAAATAAAAATATTCTCGCGGCCCACTTCTTCCATGATTTCCACGTTGGCGCCGTCGAGCGTGCCCACGGTGAGCGCGCCGTTCATGGCGAACTTCATATTGCCCGTGCCGGAGGCCTCCATGCCCGCCGTGGAAATCTGCTCGCTGATGTCCGCTGCGGGCATGATGTATTCCGCGAGCGACACGCGGTAATCGGGCACGAAAATCACGCGCAATTGGTCGTTGGCCTTGCTGTCCTGGTTCACCGCTGCCGCGACGCTGTTGATGAGGCGGATAATCAGTTTGGCCTTGGCGTAGCCCGGCGCGGCCTTGCCGGCAAAGACGAACACGCGCGGCACGGTCAACGATTGGCCGTCCTCCACGATACTGAAATAGAGATGGATGATGTGCATCACGTTCAGCAATTGCCGCTTGTACTCGTGGAGGCGCTTGGCGTGGATGTCGAAGAGGGAATCCGCCGGCGCGGAGAGCCGCGTGGTTTCCCAAATCAGCCGCGCCAGCCGTTGCTTGTTGGCTTTCTTCACGCGCATGAATTCCTTCTGGAACGCGGCGTCTTCAGCCAGAGGTTCCAGCGCTCTCAGCTTGCGCAGGTCGGCGATCCACTCCGGGCCGATGGCTTTGGTGATCTGCTGCGCGAGGTCGGGATTGGAATAAAGCAGCCACCGGCGGTGCGTCACGCCATTGGTCTTGTTGTTGAAGCGCTCCGGGAACATCTCCGCGAAATCCGGCACCAGCGTTTTTTTCACCAGCTCGGAGTGCATGCGCGCCACACCGTTGACGGAATGGCTGCCCACGATGGAGAGGTGCGCCATGCGCACCTGCTTGGGCGCGCCCTCTTCCACCAAAGACATCCGCCGCATGCGCGCGAGGTCTCCCGGCCACTTCTTCGTCACCTTTTCGAGAAATCGCGAATTGATTTCGTAAATAATCTGGAGATGCCGCGGCAGCGTGTTTTCCAGCAACGGCAGCGGCCACTTCTCCAGCGCTTCCGGCAACAGCGTATGGTTGGTGTAACCGAAAGTGGCTTGCGCGATCTCCCAGGCTTTTTCCCACGGCACGTCGTGATGATCCACCATCATGCGCATCAGCTCAGCCACGGCCAGCGCGGGGTGCGTGTCGTTCAACTGGATGGCCACCTTGTCCGGAAAGGCGTCGAAGCCGCGGTGCTGCGCCAGGTAGCGGCGAAGGATGTCGCGCACTGCGCAGCCCACCAGAAAATATTCCTGCAACAGCCGCAACTCGCGCCCCTGGGCAATGGAGTCCGAGGGATACAGCACTTTGGAAATTGTTTCTGTCGAAATCTTCTGCTGCACGGCCTTGATGTAGTCGCCCTGCGTAAAAATGTCCATGTCGAACTCGTCCGACGACCGCGCAGAAAACAGCCGGATGTAGTTCGCGGTGTGACCTCCGTGACCCGCCACCGGAAAATCGTGCGGCAATCCGACGAGCAGCTTCCAATCCATCCACATCGGCGAGGGCCCGGCGGGCGAGTCCAGCGCTTGTTCCATGCGGCCGTACACCGGCACCCAGTAAATGCGGTCGCGGCGCTCGATCAGCCACGGCGAGCCGTAGCTCAGCCAGTGGTCGGGCTTCTCGCGCTGCGCGCCGTTCTGAATTTCCTGGCGGAAGAGCCCGAATTCGTAATTGATGCCGTAGCCGAAGCCGGGCATGCCCAGCGAGGCCAGCGATTCCAGAAAGCAGGCCGCGAGGCGTCCCAGGCCGCCGTTGCCCAGCGCGGCGTCCGGCTCGATGTCCAGCAGGTCGTTCAGGGTGACGCCGAATTCGTGGGCGGCTATTTCGCAGATTTCGTAAAGCCCGAGGTTGGAAAGGCTCTCGCGCAGCGAGCGACCCAGCATGAACTCGATGGAGAGGTAGTAGAGGCGCTTGGCGTCGTGGCGCTGGTAGCGCTCCTCGGTTTCGATCATGCGGTCAATCAAGTCTTCGCGCACCGCCAGGGCGATGGCACGGAAAACTTCTTCATGGGAAGCATCTGTCTTCCGGCGTCCCACGGAGTAGCGCAAGTGGTGTTCCGTGCGCGCGATGAACTCGCGCACCGCCTCGTCGCTCGGCGGCTTGTTTGGGATGGTAGTAGTTGCCATTTTAGGGGGCCCTCACATCATTCAGCGCGCATCTTAGCAGAACTCGTGCTTGCGTAGCAGACTTCGACGGACAGAAATCTACGGCGGCCCACGCCTTATTTCTTATGCGGCGTTCATCCGTGCTAGATTGATGAGCCTTCGCCGCTTGATTGGCGGCGGGAACAAGCCCCCCGCTGCGCTCGGGTTTAATCCCTCGTCCGCCGCGGCGGACGAGGGATAAAAAGGAGGGCGCGTGGCCTACCGGGATCTGCGCGACTTTATTCGCAAACTGGAACAAGCGGGAGAGTTGAAGCGCATCACCGCCGAAGTCGATCCGGTGCTCGAAATCACCGAAATCACCGACCGCGTCACCAAGGCCGGCGGCCCCGCACTTCTCTTTGAGCATCCCAAGGGCTCACGGATCCCCGTCCTCATTAATATGTTGGGTAGCGAGCGCCGCGTGAACCTCGCGCTGGAAGTCGAAAAACTCTCCGACGTCGCCGACCGCATCAATTCCTACCTCGCGCTGCAGTTGCCGCAAGGCTTGATGGACAAGCTGAAGCTGCTGCCCAAGCTGGCGGAAATCGGCGCGTTTTTTCCCAAAACGGTGAAGTCCGGCCCGTGCAAAGAAGTCATCCGGAAGGAAAATTTTTCTCTGCACGAGTTTCCCGTGCTGAAGTGCTGGCCGCAGGACGGCGGACGCTTCATCACCTGGCCGCTGGTCATCACCAAGAATCCGGAGACCGGCAAGCGCAACGTGGGCCTCTACCGCATGCAGGTGGAAGGGGAACGTGAGACGGGGATGCATTGGCAGACGCAAAAGCATGGCGCCGAGCATTTCCGCCGCGCCCGCGCGCTTAATAGGGAGGGGAAGATCGAAGTCGCAGTGGCCATTGGGTCCGATCCGGTCACCTGCATGGCCGGCGCGCTGCCCATTCCGCCCGACCTCGACGAGATGATGTTTGCCGGCTTCCTCCGCCGCGAGCCGGTGGAGATGGTGCCCTGCGAAACACTGGATCTGGAAGTCCCGGCCAACGCGGAAATCGTGCTGGAAGGCACGGTGGACCTCAACGAATTCCGCACTGAAGGGCCTTTCGGCGATCACACCGGCTTCTACTCGCTCGAAGGCGATTACCCAGTGTTCCGCGTGCACTGCATCACGCAGCGCAAGGACCCCGTTTATCTGACGACCATCGTCGGCCCGCCTCCGCAAGAGGATTTCTTCATCGGCCACGCCATCGAACGCATTTTCCTGCCAGTGATGAAGATGCAGTATCCGGAAATCGCCGATGTGGCCATGCCCGCGGAAGGCATCTTTCACAATTTGATGATTATTTCCATTCGCAAGTCCTATCCCGGCCACGCGCGGAAAATCATGAATGCGATCTGGTCGCTGGGGCAGGCCATGTTCACCAAAGTCATTGTGGTGGTGGACCGCGACGTGGACGTGCATAACTATCGTGAAGTGGTGTGGAAGGCGCTGTGCGCGATCGACCCTGAGCGCGATGTACAGTTTACGCTCGGCCCCGTGGACACACTTGACCACGCCGCGCGCACGCAGGACTTTGGTTCGAAAATGGGGATTGACGCTACGCGCAAGTGGCCTACAGAAGGTTTTTCGCGGCCGTGGCCTGACGAAATCAAAATGGATTGGGGCGTCAAAGCTCGCATAGACCAGCTTTGGAAGTCGCTCGGTCTGTAGCGCCACGCTGGTGGGCAATTTCGTCGCAGGGAACCTGCACGTCTTTGGCCCCGGCGGCGAGCGCCGCAAGCCAATTGGTGTTGCGAGCCAGCCGGTTGCAGAAGCCAAAATTCTCCGAAAAGGTGCTGGCCACGCAATGCCAACATATAGTGGTGCTTTTCTCTGCTACCACTACTATTTGCGACTATTGCCGACTTTTACCCCCTAATTGCCGAGAAAAACCGAAGTCTTGAGCACAACTCCCAAACCGTTTGCTTGACACTTCAGTACCCCAAGTGACATAACCGCCCGAAGAGAAGCCCATCCGGCCGGGCTTTGGACTGCTCAGCACGAGTGGAAAAGTTTTGCGAGAGCCGGAGTGACTTACGCAACTGGTCGGCGCGTCCGGAGGGCGTTAGGGTGGAAACCTTGGCGGTGGAATCGCGCGAAGTCATGAATATCCGCGAGGCTTCCCAGTACTTGGGTGTTTCGCCGGACACGTTATATCGTTACATTTACGAAGCTCAGATCCCGGCCTTTAAGTTGGGCAACCGCTGGAAGTTCAAGAAGACGGTGTTGGACCGCTGGATGGAAAAGAAAATCAGCACTTCCAGCGGATCGAAGAACAGAAGGAAGTAGCATTCCAGTGTCCGCCGCGGCGGACATAGAGAGGCCGCCACATGTTTGGTGCAAAGCAAAAAGAGCTTGTGGGACTGGACATTGGCTCCAGCTCGATCAAGGCCGTCGAGTTGAAGCGCTCCAAGCAAGGCTACGAGCTGGTCAGCTACGGCATGAAGCGCCTGGAGCAGGATACCGTGGTGGATGGCGCGATCATGAACGCGCCGGAAGTCGCCGACGGCATCTCCAAGCTCTTCGAAGAGCAAAAGATCAAGACCAAGAACGTGGCCACCGCGGTCTCCGGCCACTCCGTTATCGTTAAGCGCATCACCCTGCCTTCCATGACCGAGGAAGAGCTGTACAGCCGCATCAACGACGAGGCCAGCCAGCACATTCCCTTCGACATCGCTGACGTGAACCTCAGCTACCAACTGCTGGAGGCCATGGACACCCAGATGGACGTCCTGCTGGTCGCGGTAAAGAAGGACAAGATTTTGAACCACACCAACGTTCTGGCGCAGGCCGGCAAGACCCCTGCCGTGGTGGACATCGACGCCTTTTCGTTGCAGAACTGCTTCGAAGTGAACTACGATCCCGACCCCGGCCAAACCATCGCCCTGCTGAATGTGGGCGCCAGCGTTATGAGCATCAATATTGTGCGCGCCGGAATCCCCCTGTTCACGCGCGACGTCTCCGTGGGTGGCAATCAATACACCGACGCCCTACAGAAAGAACTCGACCTGGGGTTCGAGGACGCCGAAAAGCTCAAGATGGGCGGCAGCGTGACCGGCGTTAGCGAGGAACAAAAGGCCAACATCCTGCGCTCTGTTTCCGACATTCTGATTCTTGAAATCCAGAAGACCTTTGACTTTTTCCGCGCTACGGCCAGCGGCGAAAACATTCAGCGGATTTTCCTCGCCGGTGGAACCGCGCGGGTGCCCGGCCTGATGGACCTGTTGCGAGAAGAGTTTGCCATGCCTGTGGAAGAGCTTTACCCATTCCGCAGGGTGGTGATCAATCCCGGCCGTCATAATGAGGACGAGATCCGCGAGTTAGCGCCCCGCCTGGCGATTGCCGTTGGGCTGGCGCTGAGGAGTTTTGACACGCCATGATCCGCATCAACCTGCTTGGCCAAAAGCCTCCCAAAAAGCCCAGCCGCGCGGTTTCGGCGGGCATGACGGTTACCCTCGTGCTCCTCGTCGGCAGCCTGGTGCTGGCTGGCGGCGTGCTCTGGTTTTTCTTCAACGACAAAGTGAACCAAATCCAGGCCATGCAGTTCGAAGTGGACAACCTAACGCGCGCAATTAACGACTTGCAGCAGGTCAAGGCCCAAGTCGAGGCCATGAAGGCGCAAAAACTCGTACTCGACGGGCAGTATCAGGTGCTCGATCAGCTCAGCAAAAACCGCTCGGGCGGCCAGGAGTTGATGGAATCCCTCGCCGGCACGGTGGTTCGCACCGACGCCGTGTGGCTCACGGCCATGGAGAAAAAAGGCGGCACGCTGATGCTGGAAGGGACCGCAGGCTCGATCAACGCAGTGGCCAATTTCATCACGGAATTGAAGCGTTCCGGCAAGTTCGGCAAGGTGGAGATTTCTGAATCCCGGCAGGACGAGCGCACCCCCGCGGTGGCGACGTTCCTTTTCAAGCTCTCGGCGGAATTCACTCCGGCGCAGGGCAAACCGGCCGCGCCGGCGACGAGTTAGGGAGAGACGACATGGCCATGAACCTTCGCGAGATGTCGCTTCCGGTGCAGGCGCTGCTCTTTGCCGTGCTGGCCGTGCTGTTGATCGCGGCTGGCTTGTACGCTCCCTTTTCGCCCGTGCAGGCGAAAGATGCGGAATTGAAAACGCTCACGGACACGGCCGGGCAGTTGAAAGCGGAGAAGGCGCGGCTGGAAGTCTACAAGGATCAGCGGGCGTTGGTGGAAAGGGACATTCAGGCCCGCCAACTCGAAATCGAGAACCTGCGCAAGATCATTCCTGCGGACAAAGATGCCGACGAATTCATTCGGCTGATGCAGGGCGCGGCGGCCGCGGCCGGCGTCAATATCCGCCGCTTGAAAGCCTTGCCCGTGGCGGCCCGCGACCAGTATTTTGAGATGCCTTTTGAGGTCGAAGTCGACGGGCCGTACTACGCCGTCTCCGATTTCTTTGATCGCTTGAGCAAAGTGTCCCGCATCATCAACGTGGGAGACTTGGTCTTCAAGAGCACGGTGGATGGCGCCGGACGCAAGTATCCCCTGCGCCCCGGTACTACGGTGAGCGGCACCTTCGTGGCCATCACATTTTTCAGCATGGTGTCGGAGGCGCCGGCGACCCCGCTGGCAGCTCCTCCGGCCAAGCGTTAGGCAGAAAGGGCTGACGATGCGATTCGTAAAGCCATCGGCGACATTGATTGTGGCACTCGCCCTCTGCGTTGCGAGCGGTCCGGCGGCATTCGCACAGGCCAAGCCCGCTCCCGCGCCACAAGCTCCCACCAAGGCTCCGGCCAATGTCGTATCGAAGCGGCCGGCCGCCAAAGCCACTACTAGGGTGGCCACGGCGCAGACTTCGGCTCCAGCTTCCCGGCGCGATCCTTTCCAGCCCCTGATTAGCAAGACGGCTACAGGGAAGAGCGCTCCGGAGAATCTGCCTCCCGGCCCGGGTGGATTGATGGTGTCTACCTTGCGCTTGGAAGGCATCGTGCGCGCTCCCAGCGGGATGATCGCCATCATTTCTAACCCGCAGCAGCGTGTGTACTTTGTTCGTGAAGGCGCCGCGTTGTACGACGGCACGGTGGAAAAAATCGCCCTGGATTCCGTGACGTTTCGGGAACGGGGTCAGGACCCATTTGGCAAAGCAGTGGATCGTCCGGTTGTGAAACGACTCTATCCGAGAGCAGGAGAACAGTGATGAAGAATAGCAGGCAGGCGTATTGGGTCGCATGGCTGGTGCTGGCGACCGTGGTGTGCTTGGCCACTCCGCTCGTGGCCGTTCCCGGCCCGTCTGCGCGGTTATTGCGGGTGGAGGCGTCGGTAACACCTAACACGGTGCGCATCGAGGCGAAGGCCTCCGCGCCGTTTGATTTCACCACCTACCGGCCAAACGAGAACCTCTTTATCGTCGACTTGGCGGGTGTGGTTCCTGGTGATACCGGACTGGCCCGCGTGCTGAAATCCGATATCGTCAGCAGCTACCGCGTGCTCGCCTATCGCGGCGGCGACAAGTCCATGGTCCGCCTCGAGGTCCTCCTGCTCAGAGCAGTTGAGCCGCAGGTGGAGCGCCTCGCGCCTGACCACATGGCCCTGACCTTTGCATTGCCTGGCGCCGCACAATTGGCGCCGGTCAAGCTGTCTCAGCCGATTTCCAAGCCGGTAAGGACTTTGAAGGCGTCGGCCATGAATACGCCGGCCACGTCTATTGAAAAAGTAGCGGTTCAATCCACGGAAAAGTCCGCCGAAGTGCAAATTGAAGGCAACGGCCGGCTGGCATGCGAAGTCATGCGCCTGAGCAATCCGGACCGCGTTGTCCTGGACTTTGCCGGAGTGAGCGCGCTGCACGCGGAAAAGGCCATTGCCTCCGTTACCGCGCCGGTGAAGGGAATCCGCCTGGCCCGCTTCAAGGCCAATGTTGTTCGCGTGGTGATTGATCTGGATCGCAACGAGCCGCATCGCGTGCGTGCACGCGGCAATGTAGTCACAGTCGCATTCGGTGCGGAAACTCTCGCCAGCCAGAAGACCGAGACGCCTGCACCAGCAGCCACCGAAGTGTCTGCGCCAGTTTCCGCCGTCCCAGCACCCGTGCAGACGCCGGAACCGGCTGCGACGGCCCCGGTCAACATCGAAAAACTTCCGTTGCCGGAGAACCTGACCAAGACCGATTCCGCACTGGCGAGCCCGGCTCCGGCCAAGCTAAACGAACCAGTCAATGTGGTTCCGGATGAACCCAAGCCGGCCGCGGCAGTTCCGGTTGCTCCCGAGCCGGCCCGCCCGGCGCAAGGAGGCAAAGCGCAGGGTGAGCCCATCTCGGTCAACCTGAAGGATGTGGACCTCAAGGATTTCTTCCGCTTGATTCACGAAATCAGCGGGCTCAACGTGGTGCTCGACCCCAACGTGAAAGGCTCCGTCACTCTGGTGCTCGATGACGTACCGTGGGATCAGGCACTCGACATCGTTCTTCGCAACAACCAACTGGACAAGCAGATCGAAGGCAACGTGCTGCGCATTGCCACTCGCACCACCATCAAGCAGGAAGCGGAAGCGCAGCGCGATCTGGCCAAGGCGCAGGCGGAAGCCGTGGACCAAATCACCACCACGCGCACGCTGAGTTATGCCAAGGCTGCGGGGATGCAAAACACGCTCAAGCGCTTCCTCTCCAGCCGCGGAGAGATTCTCTCCGATGACCGTTCCAACACGCTGATCATCCGCGACATTCCCAGTGTCATTCCCGACCTGGACAACCTCATTAAGCAGCTCGACCGTCGCGGTCAGCAAGTGGAGATCGAAGCCCGGGTGGTGGCCGCCTCGCGTGATTTCTCCCGCGAAATTGGCACCCAGTTCGGTTTCGCCACCACTTCCACAGGCGGCCGCACCGTATTTGGCGGTCTGGTGGGCAACACCGCCTTCAATAGCCCCATTAGCCGCGGTACGGGCCTGCCGACTCCGCCTTTGGTGGCCAGCGGCACAACCTCAATTCCGCTGAACTCAAACCTCGGCGCCACGGTTCCTACCAGCGGCGCTTCCTTTGCCCATTCCTCGCCCAACTTGGCGCTGGACTTCATCATCAGCGCAGCGGAGAACAAGGGCGTCGGCAAGCTGCTTTCCAAGCCCAAGGTGATCACGCAGAACAATGAAAAGGCCATGGTCAAGCAGGGCACGAAGATCCCCGTGCAGACGGTGATTAACAACACGATCACCGTGCAGTTCATCGACGCTGTGCTCAAGCTGGAAGTTACTCCGCAGATTTCCGCCGACGGCACCATCTTTATGGAGGTGGTGGTGGAGAACACCGCCATCGACAATGGCACTGAGCGCGTGGGCGGTATCCCCGCGCTCACCACGCAGTCCGCAGAGACCAAGGTGCTCATCAATGACGGTGGCACCGTGGTGATCGGTGGCGTGATTATCTCCACCCAGGCCACGGACATCCGGCAGGTTCCGCTGTTCGGCAGCATCCCGATCATCGGACACTTGTTCAAGCACACCACCACTCGAACCAGGTCGCAGGAGCTGCTCTTCTTCATCACCCCGCGCATCGTTCCCAGCTAGGCCGGGGTCAACGGATCAAACTGAGGGAGGAGGCTACGGCCTCCTCCCTGTTTTTTATGCGGCCACCCTTCCCACAACGATTAGGGCGTCTACGTGCCCTCCTGCAAGCGTCTGAGCTGGATGCCTGCGTCACCCTGCATCGCCCGAATATCCTCTATCTGTGCGGCTTCTCAGGCTCTTCCGGGGCCCTTGTCGTTGAACAACGAGGCGCTCGGCTGTTCACGGACAACCGCTATGCCATTCAAGCCGCCGAGGAGGTCCACGGGGCTTCGATTGGGGTTGTTCAGGGCAGCTTGCTAACGGCCGTGGGAGACCGCTTGCAGCGACCTGGCACCCGGCTGCGGCGAGTGGGCTACGAATCCGCGCGGCTCTCCATCCAGCAACACAAACACCTGCGCAAGGCCGCCGGCGCCCGAGTGCGCTGGCAGTCGGCCCCTGGCCTGGTGGAGGGTCTGCGCGCGGTGAAAGATCCCGGAGAGATTGCTTTGATGAAGAGTGCGGCTTTGCTGGGAAGCCGAGCCTTCGAGCAGGTCCTGCACCTCATCAAGCCCGGCATCCGCGAATTCGAGCTGGCAGCGGAGCTCGAATACCGAATGCGGCGCATGGGGGCCGAGGGTCCGGCATTTGAGACCATCGTGGCCTTCGGCGAGCGCTCCGCCCTGCCACACGCACGCCCCACTGGCCGCTGCCTGCGGAAAAACGAGTTGGTCGTCCTCGACCTGGGTGCTATACTCCAGCACTACTGTTGTGACCTGACTCGCACTGTCTATGTTGGAAGGGCCCCAGCCAGGATACGGGGCTGGTACCAGGCGGTTTTGGAGGCCCAAAGCGCTGCTCGCCATGTCCTCCGGGCTGGCGCGACCGGCAGTCAGGTGGACTTGGCGGCGCGAAACGTCCTCCGCAAGCATTGGCTGGACAGGTTCTTTACACATAGCACAGGGCACGGGCTGGGACTCGAGGTGCACGAGGACCCGCGCCTGGCTGCAGGGCAGACGCAAAAGCTGCAATCATCCAATGTGGTTACTCTTGAGCCAGGCGTTTATGTAGAAGGGGTCGGAGGGATTCGGATTGAAGATGACGCGGTGGTCACGTCCGGAGCGGCGAGGATTCTAACCACCGCCCAACGAGGACTCCTCGAACTCTAGATGGCAAAGAAACCCAAGCAACCAGCAAATGCCGCAGTGCCGGCCCAGCCTTCAGCCGGAGCCGACCTGTCTCACCTGGAGCGTATGCTTGCCTTCATGGAGCAGCATGGCCTGGAGGAGTTTGAATACGAGCACGCCGGCTTGCGTGTGCGGCTGAGGAAGCCTTCCGCTAATACACATCACACGTCAGCCCTTCCGGCACGAGCCTTCGGCATGGGGGCTATGACTCCGCCGGAAATCCTCGTCGGTGGCTCGGCAAGCCCCGCTGCGGAAGCCGCCGCTGGTGCTCCCTCCCGTTCTGAGCCAACCGGGACTGCGGCTGCTGATGCCGAGGACTTGCATGTGGTCAAGTCCCCTATTGTGGGCACATTTTACGAATGTCCCAGCCCCGGTACCGCGGCCTTCGTGAAGGTAGGCGACCAGGTCACTTCCGGCCAGGTGCTGTGCATCATTGAAGCCATGAAGCTGATGAATGAGATTGAATCCGATGCCGCCGGCGAAATTGTTCGCCGCTACATCGAAAACGGTCAGCCGGTCGAATACGGCGAGTCCCTGTTCGCCATCCGCACCTCGCGAAAGAAATAGTTCGCCCCTGCGGACAGCAAGGATCTCTGAAGCGATTCACCTTCCCTTATGTTTCGCAAAGTCCTTGTCGCCAATCGCGGAGAGATTGCTCTGCGGGTTATCTGCGCCTGCAAAGAACTGGGCATTCAGACCGTCGCCGTCTATTCGGAAGCCGACCGCAACTCCCTGCACGTGCGTTTTGCCGACGAGGCCATCTGTATCGGCCCTCCGCGCAGCAAAGACAGCTACCTGAACATCCCGCAGGTCATCAGCGCGGCGGAAATCACCGACGTGGATGCGATTCATCCGGGCTACGGCTTCCTCTCGGAAAACGCAAACTTCGCCGAAGTCTGCGAAGCCTCGCAAATCACGTTCATCGGCCCCACTTCGGAATCCATCCGCATGATGGGAGAGAAGGACCGCGCGCGTAGGGAAATGGCCAAGGCCGGCGTTCCCATCATGCCCGGCACGGATGGCGCGGTGGCCGATGAGGATACCGCCGTCCGCGCCGCGGGAGAGATTGGCTATCCGCTGATCATCAAGGCCGTGGCCGGAGGCGGAGGCCGCGGCATGCGGATCGTGCGTTCGCGGGCGGAGTTGTCGCCGGCCTTTCAAGCCGCGCGTCATGAAGCCCAGCAGGCCTTTGGCATCCCGGACGTGTACATGGAGCGCTTCATTGAGCGCCCCCGCCATATCGAGTTTCAGGTCCTCGGCGACACCCACGGGAAAGTGATTCATCTGGGCGAGCGCGAATGCAGCATCCAGCGCCGCCATCAAAAACTACTGGAGGAGTCGCCCTCTCCTGCAGTGTCCGCCGGCAGGCGCGAGGAAATGGGCGCGCGCATCGCTCACGCGCTCGAACAAATCGCCTACTCCAATGCCGGCACGGTGGAGTTGCTGATGGACGACGCCGGCGACTTTTACTTCATCGAGATGAATACCCGCATCCAGGTGGAGCATCCGGTCACCGAGATGATTACCGGCGTGGATTTGGTAAAGTCGCAAATCCGTGTGGCCGCCGGTGACCGCCTCGACGAAATCATCCCCAACCTGGAGTTTCGCGGGCACGCCATTGAATGCCGTGTAAACGCCGAAGACCCCGAAACGTTCACGCCATCCGCGGGCCGCGTCACCACGTTTCATACGCCGGGTTCCACCGGCGTCCGCGTGGACACCGCCATGCACAGCGACGCCTTCATCCCGCCCTACTACGACTCGTTGATTGCCAAGCTCGTCGTGCATGGCCGCGACCGCGAGGAAGCCCTCTCCCGCATGCGTCGCGCGCTGGAAATGTTCATCGTCGAAGGCGTGAAGACCACTATTCCCCTGCATCGCAAGATTCTCGCCGACCCTGATTTTGCGGCTGGAAATTTCGACACGCACTTTCTCGAACGATATCTTCCTGCTCTGCAGGCCGCTGCCAAATGAACGTTGCCTTCCCCCGCCTCTATGCCATAATGGACGCCTTGTTGCTCAGGATCAGCGCTTCCGCCATGGCGGAAATGCTGGCGTCAGCCGGGGTTGGGGTCATCCAGTACCGCGATAAACAGATCTCTGCGCGCAACCTCCTTTCCCTTTCTCGTGAACTCGTCTCTATTTGTGCAAGACATGGCGCCCGCTTTGTGGTAAATGACCGCCCGGACGTGGCGGCCCTCGCCGGTGCAGGCGGCGTCCACGTTGGCCAGGAAGATCTGCCAGCAGAGGATGCGCGCGCCATTTGCGGCCGCGATTGCTGGGTGGGGATCTCGACTCACAACGAAGCGCAGGTGAGGGAAGCGGCGGCCACCTCCGCGGACTACATTGCCGTCGGCCCGGTCTTCGCCACAACCACCAAGCAACAGCCCAGCCCTGTCGTTGGGCTGGAGTTTGTCCGCCGCGCGCGCTCCATCACGCGGAAACCCCTGGTGGCAATTGGCGGCATCACAGTGGAGAACGCGGTGGAGGTCTGGCGAGCCGGAGCGGATTCTGTCGCCGTGGCGCGCGATTTGATGGCGGCCGCAGATCCGGCCGCGCAGGCGCGCGAATACTTGCGACGCGCGGCACGGCTGGACGAAAGCAGGAATTGAGGAACGATAAGGATGTCGGATAGCGCTCGAGCGACGGCGGCAACAGCAGTTCCCGCGCAGCGCGAGTTTGTCCGCGAGCTGGGGCTGCTCGACTCGACCATGATCGTCATTGGCTCGATGATCGGCTCCGGCATCTTCATCGTTTCCGCCGACATCACCCGCTTGGTCGGCTCGCCCGGCGGCCTGCTTGCAGTTTGGATAATCACCGGCGTCCTCACCGTCACCGCGGCGCTTTCTTATGGCGAGCTGGCCGCGATGATGCCTAGGGCCGGCGGGCAATATGTGTATTTGCGCGAAGCCTACTCGCCGATGTGGGGTTTCCTCTACGGTTGGACGCTTTTTCTCGTCATCCAGACCGGCACGATTGCCGCCGTGGGCGTGGCCTTTGCGCGCTTTCTTGGTCTGCTCATTCCCGGGATTTCCGCGGACCTCTGGCTCGTCAAGCCCATCAACATTTCCTCCGGCTACGCGCTGAGCCTGTCCACGCAGCAGTTAGTCGGCGTGGTTTCCATTTTGTTTCTGAGCGTGCTGAACACGCGGGGCCTGCATGTCGGCAAGCTGATACAAAACTTCTTCACCTCGGCAAAAACGCTGGCGCTCATCGGCCTGATTGTCGTAGGCATTCTGCTGGGCCGCAACGCCGCCGCGATCAGCGAAAACTTTTCCAATTTTTGGGGCGTGCGCGGGGCCGACCCTATCACACCCGATTTCTTCGGCGTCGCCACCGTTGCTGCCGGGGGCGGATTCATCGGGCTTCTGGTGGCCTTCAGTGTGGCGCAGGTAGGCTCCCTATTTTCCTCCGACGCGTGGAACAACATCACCTTCACCGCGGGTGAAGTGAAGAACCCGCAGCGCGACATTCCGCTTTCCCTGGTGCTGGGCACCAGCATCGTCATCGTCCTGTACACTCTGGCCAACGTGGCTTACCTGTTGATGCTGCCGCTGCAGGGCATTCAGCACGCCGCCGACGACCGCGTGGCCACTGCCGCGTTGCAAAATATTTTTGGTCCTGCCGCGGCCACAATCATGGCGGTGCTGATCGTTGTCTCCACATTTGGTTGCAATAACGGGCTCATCCTGGCTGGCGCGCGCGTCTATTACGCCATGTCCAGGGACGGCTTGTTCTTCAAGTCCACTGGCCGGCTCAACGAGAAGCTGGTACCCGCCGTTGGCTTGATTTTGCAGGGCATGTGGGCAGCACTTCTCGTGCTGCCGCGGACGCGCCTTCGCGACGCCGCCGGCGCGCCGCTGCTCGACCCGGCCACCGGCATGGAGCGCTACGGAAACCTGTACAGCAATCTGCTCGATTACGTGGTTTTTTCCGTGCTGGTGTTCTACGTTCTGACGATTGCGGGGATTTTTGTTCTTCGCCGCAAGCGCCCGGATGCGCCGCGGCCCTATCGCGCGTTTGGCTATCCGGTGGTGCCGGTGCTGTACATCGTCGCGGCGGTGACCATCATGGTGGTGCTGGTGCTCTATCGCACGCAAACCACCTGGCCCGGCCTGCTCATCGTTTTGCTGGGCATTCCGGTTTATTACTTATGGCATGGCGGCGGCAAGCCTGGCGCTGAGAAGAATTGACGTGACGCGTTGCGATGCTGTGTTGTGACTTCGCTGAAGGGGGGAATGCATGTCGAGTCAGTTGTTTGCCACGAAGCCCATAGATGACCTATTGAAGCAAGCGGGTGATACCGAGCATGGCCTTAAGAGGACTCTCGGCGCCGTTGATCTCGTCATGCTCGGAGTGGGGGCCATCATCGGTGCGGGCATTTTTGTTCTCACCGGTCAAGCCGCCGCGCAGCATGCGGGGCCCGCCATCATTCTCTCCTTTGTGGTGGCTGGGATAGCCTGCGCCTTCGCCGGATTGTGTTACGCGGAAATGGCGTCCATGATTCCCATCGCCGGAAGCGCCTACACCTATTCCTACGCGACCATGGGTGAATTCCTCGCCTGGATCATCGGCTGGGACCTCATCCTGGAGTACACCCTCGGTGCCGCCACTGTTTCCGTGGGCTGGTCCGGCTACGTTGTGAGCTTCCTGAAAGATTTTGGGATTGTCATCCCGCCCCAATTGACGGCCGGTCCCTGGACGGAAATCACGCTGGCGGATGGCGCCAAAGCAACCGGCCTGATTAATCTTCCGGCCATTTTCATCGCCCTGGCGGTGACCGCGTTGCTGGTGATTGGCATTCGAGAATCGGCCAACGTCAATACCACGATTGTTTTCATCAAAGTGGGCGTCGTGCTGGCCTTTATTGCCGCGGGCGTCAGTTATGTGAACCGGGCCAATTGGACCCCCTTCATCCCGCCCAATACCGGTGTGCCCGGCGAATTCGGCTATAGCGGCATCCTCACCGGCGCAGGGGTAATTTTCTTTGCCTATATCGGCTTCGACGCCGTTTCGACTGCAGCGCAGGAATCGCGCAATCCGCAGAAGCACATGCCCATTGGCATTCTGGGCAGCCTGGTGCTTTGCACGATTCTCTACATTGCAGTGGCAGCGGTTCTGACCGGCATCGTTCCCTACCCCCAGCTGAACGTTCCCGATCCCATTGCCGTGGGCATCGACGCTACGGGGCTGAATTGGATGAAGTTCATTGTCAAGGTGGGTGCCATCGCTGGATTGAGCTCTGTCATTCTGGTGATGACCATGGCGCAGCCGCGCATTTTTTGGATCATGGCGGGCGACGGTCTGTTGCCGAAGGCTTTCAAAAAGGTCCATCCCAAGTTCAGGACTCCTTATGTCACCACCCTTCTCACCGGCTCGGTCGTTGCCGTCATGGGTGGACTCTTTCCAATCGGCGCGCTAGGCCACATGGTCAGCATCGGCACTCTCTTTGCCTTCCTGCTGGTTTGCGCCGGAGTCTGGGTGCTGCGGAAAACCCGGCCTGAAATCGCCCGGCCCTTCCGCGCCCCGGTTATTTGGTTCGTGGCCCCCGCCGGAGTGATCACTTGTTTCTACCTGATGTATGGTCTTCCGGCGGTCACCTGGGAGCGCTTGACTGTGTGGATGGCCATAGGGCTCGGGGTGTATGTTGTCTACGGCGTGCGAAAGAGCGAAGTCGGCCGTGTGCGCGGCGTCAGCAGGAACACCCTGCTCACCGCCGATATAATTTTGATCCTGGCTGCCGGCATTCTGTTTGCACTCAGGCCATTCTTCGAACACAAAGGCACCTTGCTGGTTATCAGCGGCATTCTCCTGGCCGCCGGTATCCTCCGGTTCCTTTTGGACCTGAAGCAGAAGGCGACGCCCGCCGCGTAGCGCTGCGACGCGGATTTGCGCTTCACCAAACTCCTCTGATACGGTTGACTGCGAAAACCGCAGTCGAAATGATGGCTGCGTGATCGGCAGCCGAATGAATCCTTATGTCTTCACTTGCGCTTGACCGCGTACGGAACCTCTGGCGGCGATTCTCCACGCTCGACCGCTTTGCCGTTGGCGTCTCTTTGTTGTTTGGCCTGGTCGGGCTGGCGCGTGCCGCGGGACGCCAGCCGCCCCTGCTGCTGGCTACTCTCATTCAATTTTTCTTCTACTTCTTCATCAGCGGCTATTTGCTTTATCGATTGACCACCCTGTATGGCAGCCGCCTGCTGTGGAGTCTCCGCAACCGTCTGGTGGTCGCCTACCTGTTCATTGCGGTTGTGCCCATCTTGCTGTTGCTGACGATGGCCGGTCTTTCGGCCAAACTCTTCTACCAGCAACTGGCCGCCTACTCGCTCTATCACGACGTGCAAACGCGCGTCGAGCGCCTCCAGGCTCTAACCGGGAGCATTGCTGCTGCACTGCCTTCCGCCGCGGACTCCAATTCGTCAAGTGCCGCGAGGGAACTGGAATCGCTGCCCCAAGTTTCCGCGGTACTTTCCGCCGCGCGTTTGACTCTGCCTGGCGTGACCATCGACCACCGGCTGGGCCCCGCCGTCCTGAATGGAATGGGTGCTTCGGCGCGACAGTTTCGCGGCCTCGTGCAGTCAGGCAACCAGGTCTGGCTGGTCGCAGCCATTGCGCGGCGCGAGGGCTCCGCGCGGCAAGTTATTTCTCTTTCTTTGCCGATGAACGAGGAACTGGTCAACCTGCTGGTTCCCAACCTGGGGCCGCTGAAGATGAGTATCACCCGGCCACCGGAAAATTCCGACCCGCCGTCCAGGGTGACGCCGCTCGGCGACACTCGATTCGTCGCCTTGCATGAGATCGAGACGCGCGGGCGCGAGCTTGCGCCCAAGGAGAATTGGTTCGATTTTGAAGTGAATGGCGTGACCAAATTTCAGGTCGTTTTGCTCGGCAGCGAAAACGCTCCACCGTCGCAGAGTACGTTATTCGGCAGCACTCTTTCACGCGCAGCCGTCTTGAGCCGCCGGCTTTTTTCTGAGCCCGGCGACGTGGGCAGAGTGCTTGTAGCTGGATTGTATTTGGCCGGTGGCGTTTTTCTGATCCTGGAAGTAGTAGCGCTGCGGGCTGGTGTTCGCTTGACGCGAGCCATCACTCGCGCCGTGGACGACCTATATCGCGCCACGCAGCTCGTGCAGTCCGGCGATTTCAGCAGCCGTGTCATGGTGCAGGGCCGCGACCAACTCGGCGAACTGGGCGGCTCCTTCAACGCCATGACCGGATCCATCAGCACCCTCATCGACGAGCAGCGCCAGCGCCAGCGCTTGGAGAACGAGCTTTCCATCGCCCACGAGGTGCAGGCCCAACTCTTTCCGCAGAAGCTGCCGGAAATTCCCGGCGTCGAGCTGGCGGCGGTGTGCCGCGCCGCGCGCGTGGTCAGCGGCGACTATTACGATTTTGTGCAACTCGGCCCGCACCGCATCGGCATGGCCGTGGCCGACATCAGCGGGAAGGGAATTTCCGCCGCGCTGCTGATGGCCAGCTTGCAAGCGGCCTTTCGCAGCCAATTGCTTGTGGAAGGAGCGCAGAAAGAGGGCACAGCGGAATTGGTCACGCGCCTGAATCTGCATCTCTTCCGGAATACGTCGGACGACCGCTACGCCACCCTCTTTTACGCGGTATACGATTCGTCCACGCGCCTGCTGCATTACACCAACGCCGGTCATCTCCCGCCGCTGCTCGTCGCCGGCGAAACAGTAAAGAAGCTCGACGAGGGTGGCATGGTCGTCGGCCTGTTCGACGACTGCGTGTACGAGCAGGGCTGCGTCACCGTCGAACCGGGCAGCGTGCTGGTGGCCTACAGCGACGGCATCACCGAGCCGGAAAACGTCTATGGCGAGCAATTCGGCGCTCGCCGCTTGGCCGCGGAAGTGCTGCGCCATCGGCAGAGTTCGCCCTCGCGCCTGGCCGAACAATTGATCGCCGCAGCCGAGGAATGGGGCCAGTCTCCGGAGCAGGCCGACGACATGACCGTTGTGATTGCGCGACTCGCCTAGCTCTGGGTTTATCTCCGCGCTTTTTGTTCAAGTATACTGACTGCGTCGGGAGGCAATGTGACGTTACGCCAGAGAGTGGCGCTGGTCACCGGAGGCACTCGCGGCATTGGAAAGGGCGTGGCCCTGGCCTTCGCCCGCGAAGGCGCGCGTGTTGCCATTGCTTACCGCTCCAACAAACCCGCCGCGCAAAACACCCTGCGCCAACTGCAGCTCGAAGGCGCGGAATGTTTCGCGGTGGAAACCAATCTGACTGATCCCCTGAAAGTGGATTTCCTGGTCAGCGCCGTGGTCGAGCGCTTTGGGCGCCTGGACATCCTGGTGAACAACGTCGGCGAATTCCGCTGGAAGCTGGTGGCGGAAACCAGCATCGAAGAGTGGAACGAAATTCTCGCCTCGAATCTGCAAAGCGTGTTTTATGCGAGCCGCGCCGCGCTGCCGGCCATGCGCCGCCAGCGCTGGGGACGCATCATCAACATGGGCGCCGTGGGCGCCGAGCGCGCTTTTGGCCAGGCCACCATCTCTGCGTATGCGTCCGCCAAGGCCGCCGTTGTTGCCTTCTCGCGTTCCCTGGCCATCGAGGAAGCCAAGAACGGCATCACCGTCAACGTGGTCAATCCCTCGAACATTGATGAGAAGGAATTGACGCTCGCTGAAGCGCGCCGCATGCCCGACGCGCGCTATCCCATCGGTCGCCCCCCCACTGCTGAGGACGTTGCCGCCGCCGTGAAGTTCTTTGCATCCGAGGAGGCCGACTACGTCACCGGCCAGGTCCTCAACGTCAGCGGAGGCTGGCTGCTCTAATCTCGTATGAAAGTCCTTACTGCAGCTCAGATGCGCGAGGCAGACCGCCGCTCCACCGAGCGCTACGGCGTGCCCAGCCTGCAGCTCATGGAAAACGCCGGCACGCGCGTAGTGGAGTTCCTCGCCGGGCGTTTCGCTGATCTGACGCATCGCCGCATCGCCGTGTTGTGCGGCAAAGGCAACAATGGCGGAGATGGTTTTGTCGTCGCGCGGCTGTTGCATCAGCGCGGCTGCCAGTTATCCGTGCTGCTGTTTGCTTCTCTAAATGAAGTGCGCGGCGATGCCGCAATAAACTTAAAGCGCTGGCGCGATGCCGGCGGCGAAGTCCGCGTTGTCACCATGGAAACTGAATGGTCCGCGGCCTGCGCTCAGGTGGCCTATTCGGAGATAATTCTGGACGCGCTGCTGGGCACTGGCCTCTCCGGCCCAGTGGACGGCTTGTTGGCCCGCGTCATCGCCGATGTGAACGAGTTTGGCAAACGTGCCACCATCGTGGCCGTGGATATTCCTTCCGGGCTGCCCTCCGATTCCGGCGAGCCCACCGGGCCCGCCATCTCGGCGGATTTTACGTTCAGCTTCACGGCGCCAAAGCCTTGCCTTCTCTTGCCTCCTAACTGTGCACATGCGGGCGAACTGCATGTAGCGCAAATCGGAACGCCTCGGGAAATGCTGGACGAAGACGACACCCTGAAACTTCATTGGCTCGAGCCCGGAGAATTTGCGGGCCTGCCTCTCGTGCGCTCGCCTGCCGGCCACAAAGGTGATTATGGTCACGCATTGATTATCGCCGGCTCGCGCGGCAAGACCGGCGCCGCGGTGCTTGCGGCTATGGGTGCGCTGCGCGCGGGCGCGGGACTTGTCACCGTAGCAACGCCCGAGCGCGTGCTGCCGATTGTCGCGTCGCATGTGCCGGAAATGATGACTGAGCCGTTGGCCGGCACGGACGTGGACAGCATCTCCATGCGCGCCCTGGATTATGACCGCTTCGCAGAAATCACCAAGGGCAAAAACGCGCTGGCTCTCGGCCCTGGCCTGGGGACGCATCCCGAAACGCAGCAATTCGTCCGCGCGGTGCTGCGCGATTCGCCGATTCCCATCATCCTCGATGCCGACGGCCTCAATGCCTTCGCCAGACGCGCGGCTGAATTGTCGGATCGGAAAGCGCCGCTGGCGGTCACTCCGCATCCCGGCGAAATGGCCCGACTGCTGGGCTGTACCACGGCGCAAGTGCAAGCAGACCGCCTGAACATCGCATTACGGGCTGCCGCGAAATGGAATGCGATGGTTGTTCTGAAGGGCTACCGCACCATCATCGCCACGCCCGATGGCCGCGCCTTCATCAACTCCACCGGCAATCCCGGCATGGCGACCGGCGGCACGGGCGACGTGCTCACCGGCATGCTGGCCGGGCTCACCGCGCAATTCTCCACCGGTCTGTGGGAACGCGTGCTGGGCCTCGGTGTGTACTTGCACGGTTTGGCCGGTGACCTTGCCGCAGTGAATTTTGGCGAAGCCTCGCTCATCGCCACGGACCTTGCGAATGCCATTCCTCGCGCCTGGCGTGACCTTCTATCTGGTATGGGACATGCCTAGCCGAGAATTCCTCACCCGTTCTTCCGAGGAGACCATCCGCATGGGCAGGGAACTTGCCACGCAGCTCCGTCCGCCCGTGCTGGTCTGCCTCGACGGCGAACTCGGCGCGGGCAAGACCACTCTCGCCAAGGGCATCATCAGCGGTCTCGGCGTGGCCCGTGAGGAAGACGTCACCAGCCCGACCTTCACACTTGTCCATGCCTTCAAGAATGGCGTGAAAGTTTTTCACGTGGATCTTTACCGCGTGGCCGACCGCCACGACTTGGAAACGCTGGGCCTCGAAGACCTGTTTGCCGAGCCGGCCATTGTGCTGGTCGAATGGCCCGACCGCATGATGATTCGAACCGATTGGCCTGTCGTCCAGGTTCATCTCGAACAGGGGGAAGGGGACTCGCGCCGGATCTTGGTTACTAAACCAACCACACCCGAATCCTCGGAACTGCCCCCACCTTAGTCTCAGAACAGCAAGTTGAACAGCTTTGCGCTCGCTGTTCCTGCCGTCTACTCTTTGGACGCTGCTACCCACACCTCGGGATTGCAGCCAGCTATCCCCCTTGCTAGAGTACGGACTGTTCCTGGCCCCCAGCGCCTATGTCCGACCACACCAGTCTGCCGCCTTCTCACCCGCCCACGCGAGTGGAGCTGGAAACGTATGCCGCCGATGTCCAGCTCAGTTCGCTGCCCGTGGGCATCGACAATATTCACTACGACGTTGCCCTCAGCCCGCGGTTCGTCGAATTCACGCAGAAATACGTGCTGGACCTGGTCAAGCATCACGCCAATCTCGTCCGCTTTTTCGGAAGTGACGCCAAAAAAATCCGCGCGCCGGAAACGGGCGCCTTCAAGAAGCTTCTCGCTGACCTGCTGCAGTCCGGACTCACCCGCGCCAAGTTCGAAAAGAACTTGGAATTGGATATTCTGCTGCGCCTGGCGGTGTTGAAGCTGCTGACACAGGAAATTCCCCTCCAGTTCGCCAATGCCCTGCTGGAATGCAAGGAATGGATTCGCGCGCGCGGCGAGTACTTCGAGCGCTCCGAAAAGGCCCATGTCCTGAAGGCCCATCTCGCCGAATTGCAGGGCGACCGCCGCAACATCGTGCGCATGGTGGGCCAGCAGTTGTATCAGGTGCTGGCAGAGCTGGATGAACTGGTCCTGAGTAAATCTCGCCGCGCGCTGTTCGGCAACGAAGTCAGCGAATCCACCTATGAATGGATGAAGAACCGCCTGCTGTTTGCCGAAGGCGCGCGCGATGACTTTGTCTGCCTGGAACATTATGTGCTGCTCGGAAACTTCCAGCGCGACCTGGATCGCTTCGAGACCGTGGACACCCTCCTCTTCGAGTTCCTGCGCGATTCCGTCTCCGCCGGCGAACGCGGCGATGAGGCGCGCGCGGCCCTCAAGGCTCACGAGGATCTAGCCGCCCGCGCGCTTGGCATTCGTACGGAAGTGTTCCGCCTCGAAGAGGAACGCCAGAAGCTAGTCGAGGGCCTGGCCGGCGGCGAGGGCCTGATGTCCCGCGTCTTCGGCCGCGCCGACCCCGCGGAACTGCGCGCCCAACTCGCCGACGTCGAGAAGCGCCACTCCCATCTCCAGCAGAAACTGGATGCCATGGGCGCCCAGCTGGACACGGCCAAGAGCCGCGCCGAATTCCTCAACGAAGAAGCGCAAAACAAGCTTGGCGCATACCTCAACCAGCCGGAGAATGCGCGACGCCTGTTCGACCCCAATTGGTCCGGCAGCGGAGGCAGCGAGGCTTCCGGCCTGCGCGCTCAGTTGCTGGAGGAATGGGTGAACCGCCTGGAGCAGCAGGGCATCCTGCTTCATGTGCTCGCCAGCTACGAGCTGCGCAACATCTACCTCGACTACTGCCCGCCCGTGCACTTGCAGCAGCTCAAGCGTGCGCTGGTTCAGCGCGAGGAACTGAAGCTCGTCGAGGGCGTGCTCAAGCAATTCCCGGCGAAGCAATACTCGCTGCAGCGCATCGAAGACCTGGCCGGCCGCTTGCGCAAGTACCCGCGCGAACAGGTGCGCACCATCGCCCTGCGCTTTGCCGAAGACTTCATGCGCCTGCGCCGCGACGTTCACAATGCCCAGCGCCTCGCGGCCTGGATGGAGCGCATCAGCATTCTCCGCGTGGAAAAGACCCGCGAACTTTCGCGCATGAACAACAGCCTCAACGAATTTGTCCTGCCCGACGAAGCCCGCCCCGCCGAGGATCGCGTGGTGAATCACACCATCATCAAGGCCGACGTCCGCGGCTCCACGCAGATGACCCAGGACCTGCTCGCCCGCGGCATGAATCCGGCCTCGCATCTCAGCCTGAATTTTTACGAGCCGCTGAAGCGCATCCTCGACCCCTATGGCGCTTTCAAAGTGTTCGTCGAAGGCGACGCCATCATCCTGGCCATCTATGAGCACGATTCCAACCGCGCCAGCCAGCGCGCCGTGGCCAAGGCCTGCCTGCTGGCCCGCGAGATGCTTGCCGTGGCCCAGGCCTACAACGCTCGCGCGACGACCACGCAGCTCCCCAAGCTCGAACTTGGCGTGGGCATTGCTTTTCAGGACTCCGCGCCCACGCACTGGGCCGATGGAGAATCGCGCATCATGATTTCCCGCGCGTTAAATTTATCCGACCGTCTCTCCGGTTGCTCCAAGGTCGCCAAGCGCATGCTGGCGGACCACAGTTCACCCTTTAATGTGTTTCTTTTTCAGACCGTGATGGAAGGCACCACCGAGGAAGAAGTGCAGGAATTTCTGGTGCGCTACAACATGAACGGCATTCAGTTGAACGAGCTGGGCTTTCGTAAACTTCTCGAAGAGATTGCATTCCGGGAAATGGAGATGGCATGCCCCATGCCCTGGGGGCCAGACCGCTGCACGTTTTATCTGGGCGAAGTGCCCATCGGAGAAAGGCTCGAGCCGATTGTCATCCGCAAAGGCGTCGTCCACCAGTTGCTTCCCGGCAGCAAGATTGGCGACCCCGGCACACACGCCTACTACGAGGTCTGCATCGGCGCCCGCGTGACCGAGTTTCTCGACGCCCAGATGCGGACGAAATAATCTTTCCCCTTTCGCCCTTTTGTCATCCTGAGCTCCGAGGTTGCTGTTGGGGGGGCAGCGACCCGCGCTTTCCTCCTGACGCCGCGCAGGCATTTTCGTGTGCGCGAGGCGCATGGCACAGCGCCATTCGTTCCCCTATAATGTCAGCGGAAGCGAAAAGGGTCCGGTGATTCTCCCGGCCTTCAAAGCCGGCGATTCCGTCCCTTGCGGGCGGAATGGTGGGTTCGACTCCCACACGCTTCCGCCAAAACTAAACTAAGTCCCGTTGATTCGGTTGCCCTATAGGTTAGCGGCTATTGCCAAGCTGCAAAGTAGCCTGAATATAGGCAAAGTGATGTGTTTCCGCGCCGCGGGTGTGCACGGCAAAGCGCCCCGGAAGGAAGGCGGAATAGCCGGCGAGAAAACTCAGGTGCTGTTGCAACGGGACGCGCAACGTCAAATCGATTTCGTGACCGAGGTCGCGGCCAAAGCGGCCTAGCGGATCCGAGCCAAGCACACGCCCGGCGGCGCTCTTCCACGGCCCGCGCGGTGCGGCCAGCAAGAGGCGATGGTAATCGAGTTCGAGGGCGACTTTGGGATGCAGCGCGACGGCGCCGGTGACGCGGAAGTCGTGCAGGTTTCGAAGTCCCACTAAATCGGCGTAGCCGTAATACGGATGGTTGGTTGGAAAGAGATTGTTGAACTCGCGGGATTTTCCGTCCGCGGGATTGTTGTCGCCGCTGGCAAAATCGTATTCCCCTTGCAGACGCGTCTGCCAGCGTCCGGCCCAGGCATAGCCGCCCGTCCCGATGAACATGGCCGCGCGATGCGCATCCGGGCCGCGCTCGCCGAACTGCCAGGCATGCTCCAGCGAATAGCGCCAGCCGGTCTTGGGCCTGACGACACGGCGAAACCCCAACGTGGCGATGCGCGCCGTCTCTGTGGGCGCGCCTGTAATTTCACCGGAGGTGCGCAAGCCATCCCGCAGAAACAGGCCGTAAAACTCCAGGCGCTTAGGTGAACCCTTGGGTTCGCGCGCAAAGTAGCCCCCGGACAAATCCTGCTGTCCAGCGCGCGCGCGGGCGCCATTGCGTCGCACGTCCAGCATGCGGCCCCAGAAAAAATCACTGGTCCATGCGCCAGAGCGATTCCTCAGCCGTGCCGCGTCGAACGAGCGGCCCACGTTGTCCCAGGCGAATGTCCCGACGAGGCGCTCCTCTCCGTATGCCAATTCCTGGCGGCCGGCGCGAATTTCCCAGCGGTCGGATCCCGCGAACTTCCAATCAAAATAGGCCTGGTGCAGATTCGTGGCCAGGTCATGAATAATCTTGTCGCTCTTGCTTCCGAAGAACCAGGCATCTTGTGCCTGCATGACAAACGTTAGCCGCGCATGCGGACGCGCGCGCAGGTTGATGCGCAGGCGCTGGCCTAGCGCATGGTCGAAGTCGTCGGCGGGCTTGAAGTCGGCGTTGTCCCGAAACTCGTTTCGGAAGCGCAACTCCACGGAAACTTCAACCGGCTTGGCCGGGACTTTCTCCTGCGAGGACGGTGCTTGCGCAGCAAGGAGTGTTCCCCAAATGCACACAACGGCAGTGACGCCCGGCAGAAGCAACCGTCGGACGCCCCTGCGGCAATGGCGCGGCTGGTGCAGCGAGTTTTCCAACTCTTCCACGTGAAGTCAGCCCTTTACGGGCTGCAGTTCCGCAAGTAGTTTGTCCATCATGGCGTGGAGACGCCCGTGCGTGCCCGTGCCCATTTTTTCTACTTCCGCTGCTTCGAAGGCCTTCGCCAATTCCATTTGTTCGGTGTGGCTGAGGATACGTTCCGCCATCACAAACAGGACTTCATTCTCCTTGGCAATGTGCTCGCGCAGCAGTTCGGCATACTGCGCCGCCGCGGATGACCACTGGGCGGCTGCGTCTTTGTCTCCTGAAGCGTAGGCTGCGGACGTCTCCGCCATTTGGCGCACGAAGCCGCGCCCCATGTCGTGCTCCGCGAGCATGACACCGATGGGTCCGCCGCCGCGCGGCATGCCTTTTTTCTCGAGCAACGGGAACAGCAGGTCTTCCTCTTTGCCGTGGTGGCAGCGGTCCGCAAAGAGCCGGAAGAATTCCAGTAGTTGGCTCAAGATTTGCGGTTCGACCTGCTCGCGGCGGCGGAGCCGCTGAATCACTTCCTCGGTCGCATCCAGCATGCGCAGGATGGCGTCGTGCTCGTTGCGTAGGATCTCTGTCGCTGTTCTCATGGAAAGTCCTTTCACTTTGGCAGGGTTCTTTGCCGTATTCGCTCCAGATTTCACCTGCGCTTCGTGGCATTCGGATTGCCAGATGAGCAAAGTGACCCGCAAGGGCCCAGCGTTCAAAAGACTGGATTTATGGACAAATTGGACTTCGGACTCCTGTACTGCAACAGGATGGCGCTGAATATGGCGCAGCTTTGCGAAAAAACACGCAATAAAACCGCGCAGAGTGCGGAAAACACAAGGGTGCGTAGGTCATCGCAAAAACTGGACAAACACGTCCACTAATATGGTATTCACCAGTTCAACCGAGTACGCGATCCGCGCCATCACCCACCTTGCGCTGCTTTTGCCCGGCACGCTGGCCGGGGCGCGGGAGATCTCCCGCGCCGAGAGCATCCCCATGCCATTCCTCTCAAAGATTCTGCAGAGACTCTGCCGACGGAAATTAGTGCGCTCGTTCAAGGGACTTCGGGGAGGCTACGAACTAGCTCGTCCGGCAGAGCAAGTCACTTTGCAGGACCTGGTGGCGGCCACCAACGGGGATGAGCTGGAGGGCCGCTGCGTCTTGGGACTGGCCCAATGCGACGCAGACCGTCCCTGCCCTTTGCATGACCAATGGAAAGAGATCCGCGGCCAAATGGTGGCCATGCTGGAAAAAACGACCATTGCCGACTTGGCGCGCATTGCCGCCGGCCAGAAACAGAGGTCGCGATGAACGCGGGGGCGTATCGCGTGCGCGTGGCCGATGAGCAGTACTGGCGCGAACAGATCAAGTGCCAGTTCGCCTGCCCGGTGCACACGGACGCGCGCGGTTACGTACGGGCCATCGCCAAAGGCGATCATGAGATGGCCTACCTCATCGCTCGCGGGCCCAATCCGCTGGCCTCCCTTTGCGGGCGCATCTGCGGGGCGCCATGCGAAGCGGCCTGCCGGCGCGGCTCCATCGATCAGCCTATTGCCATTCGTGCCTTGAAGCGCTTTGTGTGCGAACAGTTCGGCGCGGAAAGCCGCAGGGACCCCGGGGCCCAGCAGTTTCCGTATCTGCGCGAAGAAACCTCCGAGCGCTGCTGCGACGACCAGGAGGAATTGCGCCACCTGCTCGCGTTTATCTCCCGCGCAGATTTTCCGCAGCCGGAGGGCGAGCGCGTCGCGGTCATCGGCTCCGGCCCGGCGGGCCTTGCCGCGGGGCACGACCTGGCGCTCATGGGTTTTCGCCCCACGATTTTCGAAATGGAGCCGGTCCCCGCGGGAATGCTGTACACCGGCGTGCCCGGCTACCGCCTGCCGCGCGAGCTGATTCGCGCGGAGGTCGCCGTCATCGAGTCGCTCGGGGTGCAGATTCGCTGCAATGTACAAATCGGAAAAGACATTTCCTTCGAACAACTGCGGCGCGATTTTGCCGCGGTCATCATCGCTTGTGGAGCGAAGCGCTCGCGGGCGCTGCCCATCCCCGGCACGGACGCTATCGGCGTAATGGGCGGCGTGGATTTTCTGCGCGACGTCGCGCTGGGCAAGCAGGTCGAACTCGGCCAACGCGTCATCGTTGTCGGCGGCGGCAATGTGGCCTATGACGTGGCGCGCACCGTTCTGCGGCAGGAAGAGTACGACGTCTCGCGCACCGCGGCGCGGATGGCGGGCGTGCGCGAAGTGAACCTGGTCTGCCTGGAATCCCTCGAAGAAATGCCCGCCGACACGGTGGAAATCATCGAGGGGACGGAAGAAGGCGTGCGCCGGCACAACAGTTGGGGCCCCCGGGAAATCCTATTCCACGAAAACGACGGGCGGAAATTTGTGCGCGGCGTGCGCTTTGTGCGCTGCACTTCCGTATACGACGAGCAGCGCCGCTTTGCGCCGAAATTCGACGAGTCCATCGAACGGGTGATCGAAGGCGACACGGTGCTGCTTTCCGTGGGCCAGTCGGCGGACCTCACTTTCCTCGATGCGCAGCGCGACGGCGTACAGATGCGCAACTCGCAGCAAATCGTCAACGACGCGGCCACCGGGGCCACCTCCGCGCCGGACGTCTTTGTCGCCGGAGACATCGCCTACGGCCCCAAGCTGATGATTCATGCCATCGCCAGCGGCAAGCAGGCCGCGCGTTCCGTGTACCGCTATCTGCGCGGATGCGAGATTGCTCCCGACGAGGTGCAATTCCATTTCCCCATCGAGAACTACCGCCGCGAAAAGGACTACGAAAGACGAGCGCGCCTGCACATTCCCACGCGTTCCGCCGAAGAACGTCTGCTGGACGCGAAGACGCTGGTGGAAAAAGGCTACACGCAATCGCAGGCGAGGGAAGAAGCTGGGCGCTGTCTGGACTGCGGTGTGAACACGATTTTCGACGGCGAGCGCTGCATCCTCTGCGGCGGGTGCGTGGACGTCTGTCCCACGGTTTGCCTGAAGCTCGTCTCGCTCGACCGCCTGGAAAAATCGCCGGAACTTGACATCGTAGTCCGCAAGCTTCTGGGCGAGGAAGCTGAAGCGGAGCCGGGAAATTTCTCCACGATTCTGAAGGACGAAGAGCGTTGCATTCGTTGCGGGCTGTGCGCACAGCGCTGTCCAACCACGGCCATCACCATGGAACGTTTTGAATTTTCCCGGGCGATGTCTCCGATTCTGCAGCAGCAATCCCCTCGGTCGCCACAAGCGACTGCAGCGTAAAGGAGTGGATGCCATGTCTGACGAAAACCAGGCCGGCCGATCCCGTCTCGACCCTTTGCCGGTGACGCGGCGCAGTTTTCTGACGTTCGCGTCGCTGGGCAGCTTCCTCGCGGCCACCGGCACCGCGCTGGCAGGAATGCTGCGCTTGCCCAAGCCGGCGGTGCTGCCCGGGCCGGTACGGCGCTTCAAAATTGGCATGCCGGAACAGTTTGCCGTGGGCAGCGAGACGCGCTTCGAGAAGGAAAGTGTCTTCGTTTTTCGCGACGCGCAGGGAATCTACGCCATTTCCGCCGTGTGCACCCATCTGGGCTGCTCCATTGGGCGCGCCCCGGACGGCTTCGCGTGCCCGTGTCACGGATCGAAGTTCACGGCCAGCGGCGAAGTCACCGGCGGGCCCGCGCCGCGCGCGTTGCCCTGGCTGGAGCTGGGCCGCGCCGCCGACGGCCAACTCGTCGTCTATGCGGATAACGAAGTCCCCGCCGGAACGCGGATGCGTGTGTAGAGGAGCGGCCCATGGCTCATCAAGATCCCGCCATCAACGATTTGCAAGGAGCTTCGCCGAGCGCAACCCGCGAGTTCCTGCACAACCTGCGCCTGCTTCCGCGCACGCTGAAGGACGCATGGTTCCGCGTGGGCCGCCTGCCGGAATCGGAACGCGAAGAATCGCAGGCCACCTTTCACAATTTGTTCCTGCACATCCACAGCGTCCGCGTGCACGAGCGCACGCTGAGCCCCTGGCTGACCATGGGGCTCGGCCTGATTTCTGCGGCCAGCTTTTTGATTTTGTGCATCACCGGCGTGCTGCTGATGGTGTACTACAAGCCGTCCACCGGGCTGGCGTACGACTCGATCAAAGACATTCACTTCGTGGTCTTCACCGGGCGCTTCATGCGCAATATCCATCGCTGGAGCGCGCACATCATGGTGATCGCCGTATTTCTGCACATGGCGCGCGTGTTTTACACCGGCAGCTACAAGAAGCCGCGGGAGTTTAACTGGCTGATCGGCCTCTGCCTGCTGGTGCTGACATTGGCGTTGAGCTTCACCGGCTACCTGCTGCCCTACGACCAGCTCGCCTACTGGGCCATCACCATTGGCTCCAACATTGCCAATTCCCCGCGCGAACTGACCGATGCGCTCGGCGTGACGCAATGGTTCGATCCCGGAGGCTTTCAGAAGCGGTTGCTGCTGGGCGCAAATTTTGTGGGCGAAGACGCGCTGATTCGCTTCTATGTCCTGCACGTTTTTGTGCTGCCCGTGCTGCTGGTGATGCTGCTCGGTGTGCACTTCTGGCGCATCCGCAAAGATGGCGGGCTGGCGCGACCCGAAGACCCCATGGGCGGCAAAGCGGAATGGGGCGGCTCGATGAAAAAAGTCTTCGAGCCGCTGGCCACAAAGACGTACGGCCTGATGGCGGTGGTGAAAGGGCGGCGCGCCACGGTGAATCGCGGCCCGGAAAACACGGTCATGAGCTGGCCGCACCTGATGTGGGCCGAGCTCGCCATTTTCATGCTCACCGTGGTGGTCAGTCTGATTCTCTCTTTCTACTTCGACGCGCCGCTGAAGGAGCTGGCCAATCCCGCCGTGCCGGAAAATCCGGCGAAAGCACCCTGGTACTTCCTCGGACTGCAGGAGTTGGTTTCCTACTCCGCATTCATGGGCGGGATGGCCATCCCGGCGATCGTGATGATCGGCCTGGCTCTGATCCCGTTCCTCGACCGCCGCAATAACGGCGAAGGCGTGTGGTTTGGGTCGCCGGGAGAAAAACAGGTGGCGTGGCAATCGTTCTTCTACGGCCTGGCGGCATCCGTGGGAATGCTGGTGTTCACGGTGAACTTCGGCTGGCTGCGAAATTGGTTCCCGCACATCCACCAGATGTGGATCATCGCCATCAACCCGGGCTCGATTCTCGTTTTGCTGTACGCCGGATGGTCACTGTGGATGTTGAAACGAAGAAATTCCGTGCGCCTGGCTGCGGTAGCACTGTTCACGTGTTTCCTTGTCGGCTTCACGGTGCTCACCTATTTCGCTACGGTGCATCGCGGGCCCGGCTGGGAATTCTACTGGTGGCCCTCGCAATGGCCGGTTCATTAGGAGTCGCGCGATGAATGATGGCTCACGTGCGTTTCGTTGGATGGTGCTGCTGACCAGTTTGCTCACCATCGGTTTCCTGGTGTCCGCGGCGCTGCGCGAGAATTTTCTCGCGCAGTGGTACCGCGTACAGGGCGAATACCGGCAATATTTGCAGGCCAAGGCCACCGATGACCGCGGTCGCGAGCTGCTGAAAAATTTCCGCCGCGAATTGAAGCAGGCCAGCGTCCCCGCTCTGGGCGCTGTAGATCGCTGCGTTTCCTGCCACAACGGCATTGACGACCCGCGCATGACCGACGTGCCGCGTCCTCACCAGGTGCATCCGGGCGACATCCTGAAAAATCACCCGGTGGATCGTTACGGCTGCACCGTTTGCCACCAGGGACAGGGCGCGGCCACAAATTTCAATGATGCCAAAGCCGACAACGTCGCCTGGGATTATCCGCTCCTGACCCGCGAGCTGACGCAATCCTCTTGTGCCACGTGCCACGATATCTCCAAACTCCATGACATCGCGCCGCAGCAGGTAGCGCTGCTTACGGATGGGCAGCGACTGTACCAGGAGAAAAGCTGCGCTTCCTGCCACAAGATCGGCGGGCGCGGCGGCGTCCTGGGTCCCGCGCTGGACAATGAAGGCGCGAAAACCAAGCATCAACTCATCCTGACCAATCTGAAGCCGCCGCACACCACGTGGAACTGGCACTTGGCGCATTTCCGCGATCCGGCGGGCATTGTCGTTGCCAGCCAGATGAAAAATCCCACGGTCACCGATCGTGAAGCCCTCGCGCTCACCGTGTACATGCTTTCGCTCCGCACGCGCGATGTTCCGGAAAGCTACCTCGCGCCGGACAAGATCGAACAGAAGGCGCGCGCGCTGCGTCCGCTGCCGCTCGCGGGCGAACAGGTCTATCGCCAGAATTGTTTTGCGTGCCATGGCGACGGCACCTACGGCCGCTGGGACAACATTTTCAAACGCTTCATCCCCGCCATTCGTGGGCCATCCTTGCAAGCCACTGCCGACCGCGCGTATCTCGAAATCAACATCGCCAAGGGCAGGCCGGGCACGCAGATGCCCGCGTGGGAAATGCAGGCCGGCGGGTTGCAAGCCGCGGAGATTTCCGCGCTGGCTGAATTCTTGCTCACGCCGGCTGGGCGTTCAGGCTCCGCCCCGGCAAAACAGTTTCTTGCTGCAGCGCAGTTCGCGGGTGGCAATGTGCAGCGCGGCGAGAAGATTTTTCTCCGTAATTGCGCGGGCTGCCACGGCGTCGCTGGGCACGGCGGCGTTGCGCCCGAACTCGACAATCCCACCTTTCAGCAAGCGGCCAGCGACGCTTTCATCGTGGCGACGATTCGCAACGGCCGCCGCAACACGGCTATGCCGTCGTTTCAGCCGGGCGCGGGGAATGGCGCGGCGCCATCGGTCCGCGGTCTGACTAATGGTGAACTGGGCGACTTGCTGGCCTTCGTACGTAGCCTGGGTCACGGAGCCACGAATCCACAAGCCAGCCAGGCGAAAGCGGCCAACACTTCGGGAGGGGCGCGATGAGTAAATCGCCGAAGCAAGCACAACGTAAGAAACTCACTCGTCGCCACTTTATCCGTGCAGCGGCGGCTGGCGCGGCGGCCCTGGCGCTGCCCGGATGTTCGCGCAAGGAAAAGCCTATCCTCAGCACATTGACCGGCGACTTCGATCCTTTGCGCAGCTATCCCTACCGCACGTGGGAAGATTTCTACCGAAAAATCTGGACGTGGGACAAGGTCGTTCGCTCCACGCATTCCGCTAACTGCACCGGCTCCTGTTCCTGGAAGGTCTACGTAAAGAACGGCGTGATGGTGCGCGAGGAACAGGCTTCCGATTATCCGCGCATCAGCAAAGATCTCCCCGACTACAACCCGCGCGGCTGCCAGAAGGGCGGCTGCTTTGTGGAGTACGTCTATAGCCCGCAGCGGCTGAAGTATCCGCTGATACGCACCGGCGCGCGCGGCGAAGGCAAATGGCGTCGCGCCACATGGGATGAAGCCCTCACCTTGATCGCCGAAAAGCTGCTCGACAACGTTTACAACTACGGCCCAGACACCAACACGTTTTTCAGCGTGATTCCCGCGATGAGCCCGGTGAGCTTTGCCGGCGGCGCGCGGCTCGCGCATCACCTCGGCGGCGTCTTTCTATCTTTCTACGACTGGTATTGCGACTTGCCGCCGGGTGAGCCGCTCACCTGGGGCGTGCAGACGGAAGCCTGCGAATGCGCCGATTGGTTTAACGCGAAGTACATCGTCCTGTGGGGTTCCAACATTTCGCAGACGCGCATCCCCGACGCGCACTTCGCCTTCGAAGCGCGCTACAACGGCGCAAAAATCGTGGCCATTTCGCCGGACTTCAACTCCAGCTGCATGCACGCGGACCTCTATTGGAAGATTAATCCCGGCACCGACGCATCGCTGGCCCTCGGCGTGGCCAAGATCCTGGTGGACCGCAACCTGATTGACGTTCCCTATGTGAAGGAGCAGACCGACCTGCCCCTGCTGGTGGTGAAAAGCAGCGGCAGGTTCTTGCGTGAGTCGGACATGAAGTCCGGCGGCAAGGAAGACATCTTCTATTTCTGGGACGCGAAGCAGCAGCGCGTCGTCGCCGCTCCGGGCTCCATGGGTTCCGCGGAAAAAACCATCCGCATCACGAACGGCGATCCCGTGCTGGCCGGCACATTCAGCGTGCAGCTCGCCAACGGTCAGAAGGCCGAAGTGACTCCGGCATTTGAGCTGATGAGGAAAACGCTGGAGGACTACCCCCTCGAAAAAGTTGCGCAAACCACCGGCCTGCCGGCGCAAGAAATCGAAACCTTCGCCCGCGAGATGGGCACGCGCAAGCCCGCGATGATCATTCACGGCGCGGGCACCAATCACTGGTTCCACAACGACCTCGCCAACCGCGCCATGATTTTGCTCGTCGCGCTCACCGGAAATGTCGGCAAGAATGGCGGCGGCTTCAATCACTATGTCGGGCAGGAGCGCGTTTGGCCGGAACATGGATTCGTGCAACTTGCTTTTCCCGAAGGGCGCAAGAAGCAGCGATTTCAAAACACCACGCTGTGGAGCTATTTCCATTCCGCCAGTAAAGATCCGCATCTGCACAACGGCAAGCCCATCGAGTGGTACATCCAGGAATCGGTGAAAAACGGCTGGATGCCACTGTGGCCCGCGCAACCTGCCAACGGCCCCAAGCGCAAGCCGCGCTCGCTGATTGTCTGGCGCGCAAATTATCTGAACCAGGCCAAGGGCAACGAGGTGATCGAGCATTCCTTGTGGAAGGACCTCGACCTCATCGTGGACATCAACTACCGCATGGATACGACCGCGCTGTATTCCGACGTGGTGCTGCCGGCCTCCAGCTACTACGAAAAGGTGGATCTGAACTCCACCGACTGCCACAGCTACATGCACACCTTCGGCAAGGCGCTGGAACCGCTCTTCGAAAGCAAGACGGATTGGGACATCTTCCATGCCTTGGCGAAGAAAATTTCCGAGGTCGCGCAGAACAAACACCTGAAGCCATTCCGCGACGAGAAAATGGATTGGACCCGCGACTTCACGCGCATGGAAAACGAATGGACCGGTAAGGGCACCATCGTCACCGACGAGCAGGCCGCCAATTTCATCCTGGCGAACTCCAAAGAAACGCAGGGCATGACCTACCAGAATCTGCAGGCCCACCCCAAGCGCTTCGTGGCCACCGACGAAGAAATCTGGACCAGCGATGTGGAAGAAGGCATTGCCTACACGCCATTCAAACATCAGTTGGAAAAGAAAAAGCCCTGGCGCACGCTGACCGGCCGCCAGCAGTTCTACATTGACCATCCCTGGTTCCTGGAGTTCGGCGAGCAGTTGCCGGTGTACAAGGAACCCCTCGAAGAAAAATATCCGCTCTACTGGAACACCCCGCACGGCCGCTGGTCCATCCACTCCACGTGGCGCGACCATCGCGCCATGCTGCGCCTGCAGCGCGGCATGCCCATCGTCTATATGCACCCCGACGACGCGCGTAAGCGCGGGCTGCGCGACAACGACTGGGTGCGCATCTTCAACAATATCGGTGAATGCGTCTGCCGGCTGCAACTCTTGCCCGGCGAAATCGTCGGCCGCGTAACCATGTATCACGGCTGGGAAAAATATCTTGGCTTCCAGCAGGGCGGATGGCAGTCGCTCACTTACATCAAGATTAAGCCCACGCAACTCATCGGCAAATACGGCCACGTGAATTTCAAGCTGAATTATTGGGGCCCGACGGGCAACAACCGCGACGTCAAAGTGGAAGTCGAAAAATACCGCGGCAAAGTTGCTCTCGGGACGAAGGCGTAGGGGGCGGCGATGTCACGACACCAATACGCGATGGTCATGGATCTGAACAAGTGCCTCGGCTGCCAGACCTGCACGATCGCCTGCAAGAAACTCTGGACCGACCGCGACGGTACGGAATACATGTACTGGAATAACGTCGAGACGCGGCCCGGCATGGGTTACCCGCGCCAGTGGGACAACATCGGCGGCGGATGGAAGGACGGCGCGCTGCAGCCCAGCCCCCTTCCAACGATTGATGATTACGGCGCTCCCTGGGAGTACGACTACTCGCAACGCCTCTACGAAGGAAAGGGCAACCCGGTGATGCCCACGCCGGACCCGGTTTCGGGACCCAACTGGGACGAAGACGTCGGCGCTCTGAACGGGGATGAAAATTTCTATTTTTACCTGCCGCGCATCTGTAACCACTGCACGAATCCCGCTTGCCTTGCCGCGTGCCCGCGCCAGGCAATTTATAAGCGCGAAGAAGACGGTATTGTCGTGCTCGACCAGGAGCGCTGCCAGGGCTACCGCTATTGCATCGCCGCCTGCCCGTACAAGAAAATCTACTTCAACGAAATCACCGGAAAATCCGAGAAATGCATCTTCTGCTACCCGCGGCTGGAAAAGGGCGAAGTGAACGCCTGCGCCGCGCAGTGTCCCGGGCGTCTGCGGTTCGTGGGATTGCTCGACGACCCCAATTCCGCCGTGCACCAGATTGTGATGGTGCATAAAGCCGCGCTGCCGCTCTTTCCGGAAAAAGGCACGCAGCCCAACGTCTTTTACGTGCCGCCGTTCAACCCGCCGAAGCGCACAAATTACGGCCAGAGCATTTTGAAAGATCCGCGCCTGCCGCTGGAATATTTGATTTATCTGTTCGGGCCGGAAGTGAAAGACCTGATCGTGCATCTGGAAGCAGAACTAACCAAAGCGCAGAACGGAACGCCAAGCGAGCTGCTGCAGCTTCTGATCGGCCGCGATGCGGAAGCGCGCTACCAGATTCCCGTGCACGAAGAACTCGTACAGATCAAGTCTTTCGTCGGGTGAACTTATGCGAATACAGAGCAGAATAATTCTCGTCACACTGCTGGCGTTGGCGGTCTTGGCCGCGCCGCTCGGCGCACAGTCGAAGCCGCAGGCCGCCGTGGCCGCGGCGTCTGGACTATCGCTTCGCGCCATGGCCTCATCCGCGCCTGGCGAGGTCCTGCTTGACCCTGCTTCGCGCGTGTGGGAGCAGGTGGCCCCGTTGCGCATTGGACTCAATCGCACCCCGCCGCTCTACGACACCGATCCGCCCTCCACGCTGGACATTGCATTTGTGGACGTGCGCTTGACGCGTGCCGGCGGAAAACTGCTGGTGCTTCTTGCCTGGAAGGACGCCTCACAAAATTCCGCCACTCTCGCGCAGGCCCCAGCTGCTCCGCCGGAAACCCGCGAGTACAAGGAACACACGCAGGCCACGGAGCGCTTCTTCGACGCGGTGGCGGTCATGTTTCCGGCGCAGGCGTCTCCGGCGGGAATTTCGCCTTCCTTGCAAATGGGCGACGCCGGTGATCCCGTGACGATTTATTATTGGAACGCCGCGCGCGGCGCCATGCTCATGGAAGCGCAGGGGCGGGGCACTACCCGCCGCACCGGCCAGACTTTTCCGGCTCGCGGAGAATTTCGCACTGGCGGATGGCGCGTGGTTTTGGAATTGCCGGATTTGCCCGCGGGGCAACAGCTTTCCTTCGCGGTCTGGAACGGCAGCCAGTCCGACCGCGACGGCCGCAAGTATTTTTCCGTTTGGCACACTCTGGAGTAAACGATGCCGACTGCCCTGCAATCTGAAGCCGTGCCGGCGCAACTCGCCTGGGAACAGCACGACCTCTATCGTTTGTTTGCGCATGTCCTGGGCTCCCCCACGCGAGAGCGCTATGCGCTGCTGCACACCCGCGAATTCGCTGCTTCGCTGCGCCAACTGTGGCAGGAGCTGCAGTGCGAAGGAGAATTCTCGGGCCGGACTGGATTCCGCGGCTTTGCGCAGTACGAAGCCGCCTATATTGCGCTGTTCGATGTAGGCGCGCCCGAGCCGCCCGTTCCCCTGGTCGAATCCGCGCATCACAAGGCCATCCCTGCCCAGCAAATCGCTTTGGAAAATGTTTTGTACTACGAAGTGCTCGGCCTCCATGTAAACCCCGCGCGCTCCTTTGCGGATCACCTGTTCACGCAGTTGGAGTTCTTATCGGCCGTCCGTTATGCGGGCGAGCAAGCGCCCGACACGGGCAGCCGCGCAAACCTGGCGCGGCTTGAGCGCGATTTTCTCCAGCGCCATCTGCTCAACTGGCTGCCCGCAGCCGAAGCAAAATTGCGCCGCCTGGATCCTCCTCTGTTCTACACGTTCCTTCATCTGCTTTTGGTGTTTTTGCAGAATCGGCTCAAGCTGATATCGAATGGCGCTTGATTGCCAATTCCATCCAGCCTCATTTTCTAGCCTTTTATCGTGCATAAGAACCATTGGAGGTTCCGGTATTCCGCGACCATGAATCGGTCGACCTCTTGGTCCTGCGGGGAGTATGCCCACAAAATTTGAATTTGGACTTGTCGATGATATGAAGAGGGGTCCACAATCCAAGAAGTTTGCGGACTAGGTAGCAGTGCGGCTTGTGGGCTTGATTCTCATGCGCTTCCGCCATACGCGCCATGAAAACTGGCAAGAAAATGCGCAAGAGAGTGGATGTGAGCACAGAGGCGCGGCGACGCGCGCGGCAGAGCGCCGGATTGCCTCCGGCGGAGCGCGTCATCCTCGACAAGCGACTCCGTCCTCCCAAGCACAAAAAAAAGGTAATGGATTCCGAGATCGATTAGATCGGCGAGACTGGCTTTCTTTGCATTTCTTTTCTGATTTCTGATTTGCCGATCCCGCCCGGGGATCAGTTCAGCGACCCTCAACCCGGCTTGTAGTCCGGCACGATTTCCGATGGAAGGAACACGCTAGTCGGTTTTTTCCTGAAGTAATCTGAGAGTTCTTTCTCAATCTTTTCGAGATCCGCCTTGCAGAATCCCACGCTGCTCACTCTGACTCTGCCGTCCGCCGAAATCAGCAGGACAGTCGGGACAGTGTTCAGGCCGTACTGATTGGACACGGGGTATCGGTCCTCGTCCGTCACGGCAGGGAAGGTGATGCCGTATTCGGTGAGAAACTCCATCGTCCCCGCGCCGTCGTTCTGGGAAATCCCCAGGAAGCTCACGGCATCGCCCCTGTGCGCCTTGAACAGCCGCTCGAGAAAGGGAAATGTGAACTGGCACACTGGGCAGGTAATCTTGAAAAACGCCGCCACCACCGGGCCTTTTTTCAGCGCGTCGGCCAGCGAAAACGTTTCCCCGCGCGTGCTGTGCAGCGTGAAGGCGGGCGCAACATGTCCCGCCAGGACTTTGGTCATCTTTCGGCCTCCGAACAGCCTTTTCAGCAGCCTTAGCATGAAGGATACGCCATTCTAATGCGGGAATTGAAGTCCGGAAAAACTTGTCGACTCTAACTGCGCAACTTTTTCTGCGCTTCGTGCGCGGCAATCAGAATCGCTTCCCACACCGGCGCAAACGGCGGCGTGTAGCTCAAGTCCGAGTGCAGCAGGTCTTCGATGGACATGCGCGCTTGCAGCGCCAGCGCCACCACATCAATGCGTTTCGCGACGACTTCCTGCCCGGCCATTTGGCAGCCCAGCACGCGCCCGCTCGCGCGCTCCCACACCAGCTTCAGCAGGATGGGCCTCCCGTGAAAATATCCTGCGCGCGAACTCGAAGTGAGAGTCACGCTGTCCGGCTGAAAGCCCGCGGCACGCGCCTGTTGCAGACTCAGTCCGGTCTTAGCCACTTCGAGCGAAAACACTTTGGTCGCCAGCGTCCCCACCACGCCCAGAAACTTGGCGTTCCCGCCGCCTGCATTTTCGCCAGCCACGCGGCCTTGCTTGTTGGCCGTAGTGCCAAGAGGGAAGTAGCTCGCTTTGCCGGTCACAAGATTTCGCACCTCCGTGCAATCGCCAGCAGCGTAAATGCTGTTGACGCTGGTGAGCAAGCGCTCGTCTACAGCGATGGCGCCGGTGGGCCCGAGCTGCACGCCCGCGGATTCCGCCAGGTCCACGCGCGGCACGATGCCTGTGGCCAGCAGCACCAGGTCAGCTTCATGGCGACCATTGGCTCCATGCTGCACAGCAATAGCGTGGCCGTTCGCGTTTTTCCGAATCGCATTCGCCGCGGAGCCTTTCATCAACTCCACGCCGTGCTCCAGCAACTCCGCCTCGACGCGTCCGGCAATTTCGGGCTCAATGCCTTCCAGCAGCGCATCCGAGCGTTCGAGGATGGTCACCTGCAAACCGCGCTGCACAAACGCATCGGCCACTTCCAGCCCGATGTAGCCCGACCCCACAATCACCGCGCGCCGCGGCTTCTCCCGTTCGATAAATTCCCGCAGGCGCATCGTTCCCGGAAGGTCGTTGCACGTAAACACATTTGCCGCATCGGCACCGGGCAGCGTTTCCGCGGGCGCGCCGCCCGTGGCAATGACCAGCTTGTCGTAGTGCAGCGCCACTTCGCGCGTGCCGCCTTCCCGCGCGTGGACCGTTTTCCGTCCCGGCTCAATCGCCGTGGCTTCGTGCTCCAGGCGCACATCAATGCCGCGCTTTTCGCGGAAGAAATCCGCGTCGTAGGCGATGAGTTCTTTCCAGTCGGAGACTTCACCGGAGAGATAGTAGGGCAGTCCGCACAAACCCACGGAAACGTGGCGGCCTTTTTCCAGTACAATGATTTCCATCTGCGGATTGAGCTTGCGCGCGCGGCTCGCCGCGCTCATCCCCGCCGCTACTCCGCCGATGACCACCAATTGTTCTCTGGGCATAGTTCTTCCGCGTCAAATGTCGCGCGGCCATCTTATGCGAAGTGTGCCGGGATTTGTAGGGGCGGGCTAATGAATCGTTCGCGATTTGCCTTGCATGTAATCCATCAGTAGATACTGTCCCAGCGTGTAGGGCGTTGTGAAGTAGGCTTTTCCGCGGCACATCTGCGTGACCTTCTGCACAAACTGCACCAGGCTGTAATCCGTCGCCAGCATGAACGTGTTGATGAGGATGCCTGCGCGCTTGCATTTGGCCACTTCGCGAAGCGTTTCGGTCACCACGAACGGGTCGAGACCGAAGGCGTTCTTGTAGATGCGGCCATCGTCGAGCGTCAGCGCCGACGGCTTACCGTCCGTAATCATGATGATTTGCCGCATATCTTTTTTCTGCCGCGTAAGGATGCGCTGCGCCATGCGCAACCCTTCGCGCGTGTTGGTGTAGAACGGTCCCACCTGGACGCGAGCGAGCTGCCCGAGCGGCACTTCTTCGGCGCTGTCGTGGAAGAGAACGAGGTGCAACGAATCGCCGGGATATTGCGTGCGGATCAGGTGCGAAAGCGCCAGCGCCACACGCTTGGCCGGCGTGAAGCGGTCTTCGCCGTAGAGAATCATGCTGTGACTGCAATCCAGCATCAGCACGGTGGCGCAGGAGCTTTGGTACTCGCACTGGTGCACCATCAGGTCGCGGTAGTCGAGCTCGATGGGAACCTGCGCGCCGTCGCGCCGCACGGCGTTGAACAGCGTCGCGCTGATGTCGAGGTTGAGCGTGTCGCCAAATTCATACTGCCGTGAAGCACCGCCAGACTCCACGCCCGTGGACAAATCGCGCGTATCGTGTCGCCCGAAGCTGCTGCGGCCCAGCGAGGCCATCAAATCCTTCAGCGTCTTGAACCCGAGGAAGTCCAGCGTCTTATCGGTGATCTCAAACCGCGCATGCGTTTCCGATGGGCCTTCCGCGCTGCCCATGGCGCTGGTTTCCGGCGGTGGCGTGATTTGGGGAGGCTGCGGCGAGATGTAACCTTCATTCGTGAGCCGCTCGATCAACTGGTCTAGCAATTCCTTCAGCTTTTCGTTCCGGCTGAGGTCGGGATCCTGCATCATCTCCTGCATCATTTCGTCGTCCAGCAGGTCGCCCGCCTCCAGCGCGCGCAGGATGGCCTGGCGGAGCTGTTCGAGCGTGCGCTCCGGGTCCATTTCCGAAATGCGATAGAACTGCGATTCGTATCCGCTTTGCAGGAAAAAATCCGATAGCCGGCTCATGAGATCGTTCAAGTCGATCTCATCCGCCAGCTCCGGAACGTACTTTGTATACTTAATAAATTTCACTTGTCTTCCTGAGTCCGCCGAGGCGGACGAAGGATCTCGTTAATTAAATTGCCGCCGCGGCGGCTTGCCGATGGACTCCCGCGGCTCCGGCGCTTTTCGCGGCTCGGCGTGAAAACCGCGTTCTTCGTTGCGACTGATGCGCCGGTGCGCCCACAGCCCTTCGAGGACAAATTCCGCCGCTGCCACGACCGCCGTTATCTCTGATTGTGACGCAACGCCCAGCTTGCCGATGTGGTCGAGCAGGCCCTGTATCTTTTTCAATTGGGGCAACGCCTCTGCGGCCGGCGCCGATTCTGGCAGCTTCAGTTCCCCGCCCAGCTCAAACCACTGCACCACTTTCTGCATCGCCGCCTGCACGCCGGGCTCGCTGAAGTGCTTGCTGTACACGCGGCCCACCGCGGTGCGGATGAGGTCGCGAGCCAGGTTATCCGCGCCGCGCATTTCGCCTTCGTACTCCAGCTCGAATTTCCCGGTCATGGACGGAATAGAAGCGTAGAGGTCCGCCACGCGCGCCACGCCGTGCGCTTCGCCATTGCGCGCCGTGCGCTGCTCGGCGCTGCTGGCCACATTTTCGAGGACGGTGATGGGCAGCCGCTGGCTCACGCCCGAGCGCCGGTCGATCTTCTTTTCCTCGCGCGCCTGGAAGGCGATTTCTTCAATCACTTCGCGCAGGTAGTCGGGGACTGCGACGCGCCGGCTGCCGTCGCGTGCAAGCCACGCCTCCTGCGCGGTGATGGTCATGCCTTCTTCCACCGTCGCCGGATAGTGCGTGCGGATTTCCGCGCCGATGCGGTCCTTCAGCGGCGTCACAATCTTTCCGCGCGCGGTGTAGTCCTCCGGGTTCGCCGTGAACACCAGCAGCACGTCCAGCGGCAGCCGGATCGGATAGCCCTTAATCTGGATGTCGCCCTCTTGCATGATGTTGAACAGGCCCACCTGAATTTTTCCGGCCAGGTCCGGCAATTCGTTGATGGCGAAGATGCCGCGATTGGCCCGCGGCAGCAGACCGTAGTGAATCGTCAGCTCGTCGGACAAATCGCGCCCGCCGCGCGCGGCCTTGATGGGGTCCACGTCGCCGAGGATGTCGGCGATGGTCACGTCCGGCGTAGCCAGCTTTTCGACAAACCGCAGGTCCCGTGGCAGCCACGCGATGGGCGTCTCGTCGCCGCGCGCGCGCACGATTTCGCGGCAATGCTTGCAGATGGGCCGGTACGGATTGTCGTTGATCTCGCAGCCGGAGACGACGGGAATCTCCGTGTCCAGCAGTTCGGTCAGGCTGCGCAGGATGCGGCTCTTGGCCTGCCCGCGCAAGCCCAGCAAAATAAAATTCTGCCGCGCAAGGATGGCATTAAAGATCTGCGGGATCACCGTTTCTTCGTACCCATGAATGCCCTGAAAAACCGCTTCGCGGCTTTCCAGCTTCCGCAGCAGGTTTTCGCGCATCTCCTGCCTGATGGTGCGCCGCGACAAGTTCTCCTGCGTCCACGGCGTGTTCCGCAATTCTCCTAGACATGACGCTTTGCTGGTCATCGCATTCCGCCCTTACATTTCTCCTGTGCTTACATGGATGCGCCGCTCGCCAACAAAGTTGCGGCATTCCTGCGCTTCCACTTCGACTAATGCGGCCGGTGGCCGTTGCCTCCGGCGCGCCGCTTGACCAGGTCGAGCTGCTCAAGCTCCGGCAGCCACTTTTCCATTTTCTCGCGCAGGTTGGCCTGGCGCTCCGTCTCCGAACGCAATTCCAGAAGTTCCTGCTTGTACTCCAAATCCAGCGGCAATTCTGCGGCAATCAAGAAAGTAATCGGCACTCCCGGTGGCGCGCCGTCCATCTGCGGCGCGCGCCCGTGCAGCATCGCGTAGCACTGCTCATAGAGGTCCAGCAGTGGCCGTGGCGATGCCGGCTGCTCCGGCACGGGCTCGTCCTCCAGATATTCGACGCTGGCTTCCAGGTACGGCTTCTCGTCGAACACGTCGCTCATCTGAAACGGCGTTCGCCCCACGGTCAGGATGTCCAGCCGCCCGTCGGGGTATTGCTTCACCACCTGCAAAATCGCCGCTGTGCAGCCCACCGCGGCCACGCCATCGCCCCGCGTCATCACCACGCCGAACTCCCGCCGCTGCTCCATGCACTCGTGCACCATCAGCTTGTAGCGTTCCTCAAAAATATGCAGGGGCAGGGGAATGCCGGGGAAGAGCACTACGTCCAGCGGAAAAATCGGGATGCGTGCCGGCCGGTTCATGAGCAGATGAGCCTATCATACCAGAGCCGCGCCACTCCGCCGCACGCGCGAGTGCACAGATTATGGACCGACTTCGGCGAGCGCCGTTTCCATTTCGCTTTGCGCGTGCGAATTGCCGGCCTTGCGCGCCGCGCTGACGCCTTCCGTCAAGATCTTCCGTGCTTCGTCTTTCTTGCTCAGTCGCGTCAGCAGCGTGCCGTACTGGTAATAGCCGGGCACGTACTCGGGATGCGCCGCCAACAGCTTGGTGAAGTGCTCCTCGGCCGCCGCCGAATCGCCTTGCGACGCGCATTCCACGGCAAGCCCGTAGCGCGCGAAGGCGTCGTTGGGGTTGGCCGCGACAAAGCCCTCCAGAATTTCCCGCCGGCTTTTCATGGGCAGCGTCATAGTTCTCCGCGCTTCGTGCCGCGTGCGAGGAACGTGTATTATATCCGGCGATTCCACCGGTGCAAGTCAGCACGAAAGGTTGAGCACGCCATGGCCAAACGAGTAGCAGCCTCCCGTTCCACTAAGCCGCGCGGGAAAAAGATGAATGCATCGCGCTCGGAGATGACCGAGGTCGTGCTCCCCAACGACGCCAACCCGCTGGGTTTCCTGCTCGGTGGACGCCTGCTGCACTTGATGGACATCGCCGCGGCCATCGCCGCCCACCGCCACAGCAACAGCTACACGGTCACCGCCTCGGTGGACTACGTGGATTTCCGCAACCCTATCGCCATCGGCGACCTGGTCATCCTCAAGTCCAGCGTGAACCGCGTATTCAAAACTTCCATGGAAGTGGGCGTAAAAGTTTTTTCTGAGCATTACATCACCGGTGAACGGAAGCACACCTCCAGCGCCTACCTGACGTTCGTGGCCGTGGACGAAGACCGCCGGCCGAAGGCGATTATTCCGGTGATTCCCGAAACCGCCGACGATCGCCGCCGCTACCGCGAAGCCGCCGCGCGCCGCCGCATCCGCCTCGCGCATCGCTATCGGCGCAAGCCGCGCTAAGGAACTCGCACGCTCCACACGGGCACGCTGGTAGGTTGTGAGCTGCCGTTACCCGGTTCAATGGTAACCGTCAATTCGGCCGCGTCTTTCATAAGGACGGGCGCGGACGGCTTCAACAGTTTCAGTACAGTTCCATTCGCATCTGGAAGGAAAACCCCCGCGCTGATTGAATTTCCTTTTTTGGGCAAGATCCAACACTGAAATCCGAGCCCTGCTGAGAGTGGGTGGACATCTTGTGCGGTGGCCAAAAGTCCATGCTGATCATTCCAGAAAATCTTAAGCGGCGGGATCAAGCCCGATACGGGAGTCAGTTGAACGGTTTGGGTTTCCGGAGAGGCGAGCAGCTCCCGGATTTGATCTATCTCCCGGCGCTGGGCTTCCAGCGTTTCCTTGCGGCCCTGTCCAGCTCGCATCTGGACTTGCAGCTCGGTGAGCTGCCGGCTCATCCTCTGCGCCTGCCATAGGGTCAACGCAAAAAATAGCAATGCGACAATGGTCACAACCCACGCCCAGAGGGGAATCCTGAAGCGGGGTTCCTGCTGTTCGTTGGTGTCGGGGTTGTTCACGGTTCAGGCGGATTGCTGCGTGGACAAAAACGTTTGCACGGCATCGGCGGTCTTCACGGCCTCCTCGGCGCAGGAGCCCACCGACGCGCCGGAAAGATAACTGCCCGCCAGAAACAAACCCGGAAACCGGCGCAGCTCCTGCTCCAGCCCCGCGACGATTTTCCCGTGGCCCAGATTGTACTGCGGCAGCGCGCGCGTCCAGCGCCGCACCATGCGCGTCACCGGTGTGCCGCTGATGCGCAGCACCTGTGCCACTTCGCGCTCCGCGGATTCCACAATCTTCTCGTCGCTCGAATCCAGAAGTCCAGGATTTGTCGCGCCACCCACAAAACTTGTAAAGCTGACCATCCCCTCCGGCGCGCGCCCCGCAAATAGCGACGATGACCACACTGTACCCAGCACGCTCCGTTTTTCTTTGCGCGGCACCAGAAACCCAAATCCCTCCACGGGGTATCCCACTTGTTCGCGCCGGTACCCCGCGCCCACCACCGCCACCGGCGCGTACTCGACGCGCACCAGCAGTTCTCGAAATGTTTCCGATATCGGCCCCATGAGCGCCGCAGCCGCTGGCGTCGGCGTAGCCAGCACCAGCGCGTCAGCGGACAACTTTTCCGCGCGGCCCCGGCTCATCGCGTGCACATCGAACCCTGAATGCCCGTTGACCTTGCCTCGCGTAATCTTCTCTACGCTTGTGTTCAGAGAGAGCGCGTCGTCCAGCGCCTCGGCCAACCGCCGCACCAGCGCTTCCATGCCCTGGCGGAACGAGCACAGCCCGGGCCGCGGCGTGCCCTTGGGCGGGCGCGACTTCATGGCCCCGCGCAGCACGCTGCCGTGCTCCGCTTCCCACTGATGCACCGCAGGAAATGCGCTGCGCAAGCTCAAGCGTTCCGGGTCGCCCGCGTGGATGCCGGAGACCAGCGGCCCCACCAGATTTTCCAGCAAATCCTCGCCAAATTTTCGCCGCACAAACGCCGCCACGGATTCGTCGTCTTCCGGCGGCTTCGTGCGCCGCCACGGCTCGCTGAGCAGCCGCAGCTTCGTGCCTACGCTCAGCAGGGAAGTGCGGAGCAGGTCCGGTGGACCAAGCGGCACCGCGCGCAGCGCGCCGTCGAGCAGCACGTACCGCGGCGCCTTTGCGTCCGCGCGCAGCAATTCACCGTCCAGCCCCAGGCCGGAAATCAGTTCCAGCAGCGTTGTGTTGGAAAGAAAACTCTGCGGGCCCAGCTCAAATTGAAAATTATCCAGGTGAATGGTTCCGATCACACCTCCGGCGCGCTCCGACTCTTCGAGCAGCAGCACGTCCTGGCCGTGCTGCAGCAGTCGGTGTGCGCAGACCAGCCCGGAGATGCCCCCGCCGATCACAATCGTCCGCATGAAATCGTTCCTCGATTACTGCTTGTCATTCCGAGCGAAGCGAGGAATCTGCTTTTGTTCCACACATCGAATTCGCTACAGCGTTTTGGAAAACAGCGGGCGGCTCTCCTGTGTCTGTTCCTTCAGGTACGCGTCGAAAATCATAGCCACGTTGCGGATAAAAATCTGGCCGAGCACGGTGACGCGAATTTCATCCGGGCTAACACGCACCAGTCCGTCGGCGATGAATTCCTCCAGCCGCGCATTTTCCTCGGCAAAATACTCATCGAACGAAATGGAAAATTGCTGCTCCACTTCGCGCTTGGGGATCACCGTGTGGCACAGCAGGCGGTTGATCACCGCGCGGCGGATCACGTCGTCCTGCGAGAGCCGGTAGCCGCGCATGGTGGCCAGGCCGCGCTGCGCAACGGCGTCCTGATAACTGGGCAGGTCGCGGTAATTTTGCGCGTAGGATTTGCCGATGCCGCTGATGGCGCTCACGCCCATGCCGTAGAGGTCCGCGCCGGCCTTCGTGGTGTAGCCCTGAAAATTGCGGTGCAGCGTGCGGTTCTTCTGCGCCAGTGAAAGCTCATCGCTCGGCCGCGCGAAGTGGTCCAGGCCGATGTAGAGGTATCCTGCCTCGAGGAAGCGCGCAAGTCCCATCTGAAAAATCCGGAATTTCTCCATGCCTTCCGGCAAGTGTTTGACGAAGGAGCCTTGCTGCTTCTTCAGCCAGGGCACATGCGCGTAGCTGAACATGGCCACGCGGTCGGGCCCAAGCCCGATGACTTTGTCCACCGACTCGCCGAACGACTGCGCCGTTTGAAAAGGCAAACCGTAAATCACGTCCACATTGATGCTGTCGAAGCCCAGCCGCCGCCCGGCTGCGATGGTGTCGCGCGTCATTTCGTACGGCTGGATGCGATGCACAGCCTTCTGCACTTCGGTGTTGAAATCCTGAATGCCCATGCTCAGCCGGTTGAAGCCCAGGCGGCGCATGGTTTCCAGGTGCTCTCCAGTGGTGACGCGTGGGTCCACCTCCACGCCGATTTCCGCGTCGGGCGCAAACGTGAACCGCTCGCGCGCGTAGCCGAGTAGGTCTTCCATTTGCGCCGGGCTCAAGTAGGTCGGCGTGCCGCCGCCCCAGTGGAACTGAATCACCGGCCGCGTGCGCGAAACGTAACGGCTCACGTGCTCGATTTCCCGCTTCAGCACATTCAAATATGGCACCGCGACGCTCTTGTCTTTCTGGATGACCACGTTGCACGCGCAGAACAGGCACAGGCTTTCGCAGAAGGGAAGGTGCATGTAGAGCGACACTGGCGCGGAGGCAGCATCGGCGCCCGAGAACACTTGCTCCAAATCGCCCGGCCCGAAGCTGTCTTGCCACACCGGCGCGGTGGGGTAGCTGGTGTAGCGCGGCCCGGGCCGGTTGTACTTCGCCAAAAACTCCGGCGAAATCGCAAACGTCTCTCGATCGAGATGCAGCGATACGTTTCCGTCCGCCATCAGCGGCTCTCCGTTCTTGCGTGTGCGATGGGCGCGGCTGCCGGCAGCGCTACTGCTTGTCCGGCTTCCACAAACGCGCGCGCGTTTTCTACCGGCACGTTGGGCAGAATGCCGTGCCCCAGATTCAGGATGTGTCCCACGCCGCCGGTTTTCTCGATGGCTTCCCGCGCGGCGGCACGCACGGCGTCCTGAGGCCCCAATAAAATGCACGGGTCCACGTTGCCCTGCAGCGCCACGCGGTTTCCCAATCGCTTCCGCGCGTCGGCTAAATCAATCCGCCAGTCAATGCTGAGCACGTCCGCGCCGGTCTTGGCCACGCTATCGAACAGGTGCGCCGACGCCTTCGAGTAATAAATCACGGGCGCCGGCCCCGCTTGGATTTCGCTGATGAGAAACTTCGTCGCCGGCAGTGCAAACTCCTCGTACTGTTTCCGGTTCAGCTCGCCTGCCCACGTGTCGAACAATTGAACCGCTGAGGCGCCCGCGGCTATCTGCGCCTTCAGGTACGCCGCTGTGCTCTCGGCAATTTTTTCCAGCAGGGCGTGCAGCACGCGCGGCTGCCGGTACATCAATTCTTTGATGGCCGCAAAATCCTTCTTGGTTTGCCCCTCGACCATGTAGCACGCCAGCGTCCACGGCGCGCCGGCAAAGCCCAGCACGGGAACTTCCGGCCCCAGTTCGCGGCAAAGCTGCCGGATCGCTTCCATCAGAAACCGCGTATCCTGCTCCGGATCGAACGCTCGCAATGCGTTTACCGCGGCCGCATCGCGCACGGGATTGGACAGCACCGGCCCGGCTTCGCTTAGTTCCAGCCCCTGGCCCATGGCCTCCGCTGGAATCAGAATATCGGAGAAGACGATCACCGCATCCACGCCGAGGATGCGATACGGCTGCAGTGACACTTCCACCGCCAATGCGGGCGTCTTGCACATTTCGAGGAACGTGTGCTTCGCGCGGACCGCGCGGTATTCCGGCAGGTAGCGCCCCGCCTGGCGCATGATCCACACTGGCACGCGCTCCACGGGCTCGGAGCGGCAGGCGCGCAGGAAGAGCGTTTTGCGGTTCAACGGCTGTTGGATTTCCGGCATGGTCCTCGGGACAACTTACCATCTTAGCAAAACTATCCGATGTGCGCAGCCCGGCCGATTCGCGTTCCTTTCTGACGCCGCCGCAGGATTCCGCTATAATAAACGCTTTGTTTGGAGCCGGGCATGCCACCCATGCGAATGGCACTCCCGCTCGCACCAGCCTTCGCTGTGCCTGAAAGCTGATTTCGATGACCTCATTTCTCGATAATCTCGTGCTGGCTTTTTACCTCGCGAGCTTCGGCATTCACATCTGGTATCTCTACACGGATTCCAGCTTTATCGGCCGTCTGGGGACGCTGTGCCTAGCGGGTGGTGTGGTGTCGCACTATTTCGCGCTGCTCTCGCGCGCCCGCGCCATGGGCGGCGTGCCCTATCAGGATTTCTACGGCTCACTCTCTCTTTTCGCCTGGTTGCTGGCCGTGACTTATCTGGGCATCGAGCGTTTCCACCGGCAGCGCGCTGTGGCGCCGTTTGTGTTGCCATTCGTGATTGCCTTCGTGGCCATCAGCACGCTTCTCGCGCCCGAGCCCGCCGCCATCCAGCAAACCAAGGCTCACGGCCCGCTCTTCGCGCTGCACGTCACCATCAACATCCTGGCCTACGCCGCCTTCGCGCTATCCTTCGTCGTCAGCCTGCTGTATCTCGCCCAGAACCGCTGGCTGCGCGACCGCAAGCTGGGCTCGGTGATCTGGCGCTTTCCCGCGCTGGAGGTGCTCGAGCGCATGAGCCGCAGCAGCGTCATTGTCGGCGTCACCGCGCTGAGCTTTGGCATGGCTCTGGGCTTCCTCTGGGCGCATCGCCTGCTGGGTCACTACGTCACCGGCGACCCCAAGGAAATCGTTTCTCTCGTCGTGCTGCTGGTGTACGTGCTCTACCTGCGGCTCTCGCGGCAGACCGCCTGGCGCGGAGCCCGCGCCTGCCGTCTGTGCGTGGCCTGTTTCTTTTGCGTGATTTTCAGTTACACCGTCGTCAACTTTTACTTGTCGAGTTATCACCGGTTTTTCTGATGGCCACATCGCTTCCATCATCGGCCAACGGGGCGCGTTCCGACGCGTCCATGCACATCATTCTTCTCGGTGTGAATCACCGCACCGCTCCCGTCGAGCTGCGCGAACGCGTGGCCTTCAGTGCGGAAAACGCCCGCCGCGCGGCGCAAGAGCTGCGCTCCGGTGGCGTGGTGGGAGAAGTGGTGGTGGTTTCCACCTGCAACCGCAGCGAGCTGTATGGCGTGTTCGGTGAGAATGCGGAGCATGCGGCCGCCGCGCTGGAAAGTTTTATCACTACTTTTCACGGCCTTCCCGCGGGATCGCTCAACGGCGCGCTCTACCATCATAACGACCACGACGCGGTCCGCCATCTTTTCCGCGTGGCCTCCGGCCTGGACTCCATGCTACTGGGCGAGGCGGAAATTCTCGGCCAGGTGCGCCAGGCCTACATGGTGGCCTTCGAAAACGGCGACACCGGCCCGGTGCTCAACCGCCTGTTTCAGAGCGCCCTCGAAGTCGGCAAGCGCGTGCGCACGGAAACCGAAATCGGCACGCGTCCCATGTCTGCTGCGTTTGCTGCCGTCAAGCTCGCCGAGCAGATTTTCGGCAAGCTGCGCCATCACCGCGCGCTCATTCTCGGCGCCGGAGCCATGGGCGAGCAACTCGTTGAGCACCTGCGCGACCGCGGTATGACCTCTATCTATGTTGCCAACCGTTCCCGCGAGCGCGGCGAGGAACTCGCCCGCCGCGTTTCCGGCGAAGCCTTTGCCTGGGCCGACCTCCCGCGCGCCCTGGAGCTGCCCGACATCGTCGTGTCCTGCATCGGCGGCGACGAACCGGTACTTAGCCGCGCCGTGATTGAGCAGGCCATGCACTCTCGCGGCGGCCGCGCCATGTTTGTGATTGACCTCGGCGTGCCCCGCAACGTCGAGCCCGGCGTCGCCGATCTTTACAACGTCTACCTCTACACCATCGACGACTTGACGGGGATCGTCGAGCAGAACAAGCACGCGCGCGAAAAAGAAATCCCCCGCGCCGAAGCGCTCATTTCCGAGCAACTTGAAAAATTCAAGAGCTGGCAAGCCAGCGCGCGCAGCGTCGCCCTGCTGGCGGAGCTGCGCGACAAGCTCCAGCACAACCGCGAAGAATTTCTCCGCAAGCACATGGACGAGATGGAGCACCTCGCCCCGGCAGACCGCGAGCGCGTCGCCCGCCTCACCGCCGAATTGCTCGACAGCATCCTGGAGCAGCCCGCCAGCCGCCTGCGCGGCGAGAAGGAACTCCGCCGCAAGCTCGAGGAGATTGAGGCCGTCCGCCATCTCTTCGGCCTGGAAAAGCACCAGCCATGACGTCACTGCGCATCGGCTCCCGCGGCAGCAGACTCGCTTTGTGGCAGGCGCACTTCATTCGCCACGAAATCGCGCGCTTCGGCAGCACCGCGGAAATCGTCATCATCAAGACGTCTGGCGACAAATTCCAACAAGGCGGCGTGGGCCAGATTGGCCTGAAAGGCGTATTCATCAAGGAACTCGAAGACGCGTTGCTCGCCCGCGAAGTGGACCTCGCCGTTCACAGCATGAAGGACGTGCCCACGGAAATCCCCGCCGGCCTCACGTTCCCCGCCATATATCGCCGCGTGGACGTGCGCGATTGCCTGGTGGCCCGCGGCGGGATGAAGTTTGCGGACTTGCCCCACGGCGCGCGCCTCGGCACCAGCAGCCTGCGTCGCCAGGCGCAATTGCGCCACCTTCGCCCGGACCTCACCATTCTCGAGCTTCGCGGCAACGTGGACACCCGCCTGCGCAAGCTCGACGAAGGCCAGTACGACGCCATCGTTCTCGCCAAGGCGGGCCTCGACCGCTTAGGGTGGAGCGATAAAATTACCGACGTGTTCAGCGCGGAAAGCGTGCTGCCCGCGGTAGGGCAGGGCGCCTTGGGAATCGAGTGCCGCGAGGAAGACGCGCGCGTGATGGAGCTGCTTGCAAAACTCGACGACGCGGAAACCCGCGCCTGCGTCACCGCGGAGCGCGCGCTGCTGGCGAAACTCGAAGGCGGCTGCCAGGTGCCGCTCGGCGCGTGGGGCCGCATCGAAGCGGGCAAACTTTTGCTCGACGCCATCGTGCTCGCCGCCGATGGTTCCGAGCACCTGCGCGACTCGGCATCCGGCTCTCCCGAAAACGCCGAGGCGCTGGGCCGCGCTCTGGCGGAAAAACTTCTCGCGGCCGGCGCGGGACGCCTGCTGCAACTGGCCGGACGAGCGAATCATGGCAGCTAGCACAAAACCACTGGCGGGCAAGCGCGTCGTGGTCACTCGCGCCGCGGAACAAGCCGGCGACCTGGTGCACATGCTCGAGGACAACGGCGCGCAAATTCTACTGGTGCCTTCGGTGGCGTTTGCTGATGTGGAGGACAAGCATCTGCTCGACGCCGCCATCCTCTCGCTCTTTCGTTTCGACTGGCTGCTGCTGACCAGCCAGAACGCCGTGCGCTTTTTTGCTGCGCGCTGCCGCGAACGCGGCTTCGATCTTTCCGTCCTGGCGGGCGCACCGCCCTCCGTTGCCGCCGTCGGACCGGCCACAGCGGAAGCCGCCCGGCAGGCAGGGCTGGTTGTTAAATTCGTCGCTTCGCGCAACACCGGCGAAGGGTTGGCGGAGGAACTGCGCGAGTACGTACATGGTAAGAAAGTGCTCTTGCCGCGGAGCGACCGCGCCGACGCGGATTTGCCCGCTGCTCTCAGCCGCGCCGGCGCGCAGGTCACTGACGTGGTCGCCTATCGCACTCTCGCGGTGCACGACGCCGCGACGAATGAACTGGAGCAAATTCGCCAGGGCGCAGCAGACGTGATTACCTTTGCCAGTCCCTCGGCTTTCCACTCATTCGTCAACCAGACTGGCGTGGGTGTTTTGCGCCAGCTAGCAGGCCGCGCGGCGTTGGCTGCAATTGGCCCGGTAACCGCTCGCGCCATCCAGCAAGCAGGATTTGTGGCCGAGATCGTCGCGGAGGATTCCTCTTCGGCTGGGCTTGTGGCCGCCATCATTTCGTGGGTCGAGCAGCACGCAACTTCGGGAGCCAAAACGCCATGACTTTTCTCGTTCACCGCCCGCGCCGCTTGCGGCGCACGGAACTCATCCGCCGCATGGTACGCGAGACGCGCCTCACCACCGAAGGTTTTATCTATCCCATGTTCGTTTGCCCGGGCACGAAGGTGCGCACGGAAGTTAGCTCCATGCCCGGCATTTTTCAGCAATCCGCGGATCAAATTGTCGAAGAGTGCCGCGAAGTGGAATCCCTCGGCATTCCAGCAATCATTCTGTTCGGCCTCCCCACAAAAAAGGACGAAAAAGGCTCGGAGGCTTCGGACCCTACGGGCACGGTGCAGCGCGCCATCGACGGCATCCGCAAGGCGAAATTGAATCTCGTCGTCATCACCGACGTCTGCCTTTGCGAATACACCAGCCACGGCCACTGCGGCGTGGTGAAGGACGGTGTCGTGCTGAACGATCCCACGCTGGAGCTCCTCGCCGAGGAAGCCCTCTCCCACGCCCGCGCCGGCGCCGACATCGTTGCGCCCTCGGACATGATGGACGGCCGGGTCGCCGCCATCCGCCGCAAGCTCGATGAAAATAAATTCTCAGATGTTGCCATCCTCGCTTACGCCGCTAAATATTGCTCCGGCTTTTACGGCCCGTTCCGCGAGGCCGCGCAGTCCGCGCCGCAGTTTGGCGACCGCCGCAGCTACCAGATGGACCCCGCCAACGCCCGCGAAGCGCTGAAGGAAGTCGCGCTGGATATTGAAGAGGGCGCGGACATGGTGATGGTCAAGCCCGCGCTGCCCTATCTGGACATCATCCGCGCCGTGCGCGAGCGCTTCGACGTGCCGGTAGCCGCGTATAACGTCAGCGGCGAGTTCGCCATGGTTAAGGCCGCAGCGCGCAATGGCTGGATTGACGAGCAGCGCGTCACGCTCGAAATTCTCACCTCGATTCAGCGCGCCGGCGCAGGCATAATCCTCACCTATCACGCCAAGGACGTGGCCCGCTGGCTCAAAGCGTGAGCCTGCAGCTTTGCACATCCCTGTGAATCCTCGTTCCCGCTCTCGCGCACTTTTCCATCAAGCCCAGGAAATCCTCGTCGGCGGCGTGAACAGCCCCGTGCGCGCCTTCAAAGCCGTGGGCGGCGATCCGCTTATCGTCGAGCGCGCCGCGGGCGCTCATCTCTTCGACGTGGACGGCAACGAATACACCGACTTCGTCTGCTCCTGGGGCGCAATGATTCTCGGCCACGCGCATCCCGCCGTCACTGCCGCCATCCAAGACCAGGCCACGCGCGGCACCAGCTACGGCATGACCACCGCACTAGAAGCCGAGTTGGCCCGCGCCATTCGCCAAGCGATGCCCTCGCTCGAAATGCTCCGCTTCGTCAGCTCCGGCACCGAAGCTACCATGAGCGCTGTGCGCCTCGCGCGCGCCTTCACTAAGCGCGACTTCATTCTGAAATTCGATGGCGGCTACCACGGCCACGCTGATAGTTTTCTTTCCCAGGCCGGTTCGGGCCTCGCCACGCTGGGAATTGCTTCCTGCCCCGGCGTTCCGGAAAGCCTCGCGGCCCTCACGCTCAACGCGACCTACAACGACGTCGCCTCCGTCGAGCGACTCTTCGACGCGCATCGCGGAAAAATCGCCGCGGTCATCGTCGAGCCGGTGGCTGCCAACATGGGCGTGGTGCCTCCAGCGGACGGATTTCTGCGCGGCCTTCGTGACATCACACAAAAGCACGGCGCGCTGCTCATTTTTGACGAAGTCATTTCCGGTTTTCGCCTCGCTCACGGCGGCGCGCAGGCCGTGTACGGCATTCAGCCCGACCTCACCACGCTCGGCAAAATCATTGGCGGCGGGCTTCCTGCGGCGGTTTACGGCGGCCGCGCGGACCTGATGAAAATGGTGGCGCCGCTCGGACCGGTCTATCAAGCGGGCACTCTTTCGGGCAATCCACTGGCCATGCGCGCCGGGATCGAGACGCTCAAGCTACTCGAAGCGCCCGGCTTTTACGAGCAGCTCAACCGCAAAGCGGAAAATCTCGTCGCGGGCATCCACGGCGCCATCGCCAGGTCCGGCGTCCCCGCCACCATCAACTCTGCGGGGTCGCTTCTGACTATCTTTTTCGCAAATGGTGCGCCGGGCTTTAGCCCGGCATCGTCCGTGCGCAACTACGACGACGCGAAGAAATCCGATACGCGCCTCTTTGGCGAATTCTTCTTGCAGATGCTTGCGCGAGGAATCTTTCTGCCGCCGTCGCAGTTCGAAGCGCTGTTCGTCTCCGCGGCCCATTCCGATTCCGACGTCGACCGCACGATTGTCGCCTGCGCGGAAAGCCTGCAAGCGGTGGCAGGTGAGCCGGGGAGCAAATCGAAGTGAGAAACGTAACCCGAAACGCACCTCTTGCGTCCAATTTGGGTAGTATGCGAGCGGATACGTATGCCCTTTGACCGACCACCAACTCTTATGCTCCGAAATCGCCTCATCGCTTCCTGTGCAGCCATTCTTCTGCTGGCCGTCGGAAGTTGCTCTCGCGCGCGGGAAACCAGCGTTCGCGGGGACTCCGCCAACCCCATTGACGTGCGTGTCTTTGCCGTGGTGGAGAAGGCGGTCCCGCAGCGCGTGCAGGCTGTCGGTTCGCTCTTTCCGCTCGAAGAAAGCACGATCAGCTCCGAAGTGGAAGGCCGCGTGGAAAAAGTGCTGGCCGACGTGGGCGATCGCGTCACCGAGGGCCAGGTCCTGGTCACCATTTTCCCTCTGGAATTGCGGTACGACCTGGACCGCCAGCGCTCCGCCGTGCAGCAGGTTCGCGCGCGTCTCGGACTGGGCCCCACCGACCCTTTGCCGCGCGATCCTTCGCAGGTCGCTTCCGTGCAGCGTGCCGCCGCGGACATGTATGACGCCGAGCAAAAAAATCTCCGCGCGGAGCAACTCTTTCGCGACAAGCTCATCTCTCAGCAGCAGCTCGACGAAGCCGCCGCGCGCTTCAAAGGCGCCCGCGCCACACACGATCTCGCGTTGCAGGAAGTGGAGCAACTGAAGGCGCAGCTCCAGTCTAGCGAAACCGCCGTAAAAATCGCCGAAAAGAAACTCGCCGACACCTCCATCCGCGCGCCGTTCCCCGGCTCCATCAAGCAGCGCCGCGTCAGCGCCGGCGAATTCGTTCGCGTGCAAAGTCCCGTGGCCGTGGTCGTGCGCACCGATCAGCTCCGCGCGCGCCTCGCCGTGCCGGAAAAGTGGGCTGGCGTCGTCAAGACCGGCACGCCCGTGGAAGTGAGCGTCGAGGCTTATCCCAACGAACCCTTCCGCGGCACGGTCCTGCGCATCAATCCCACTGTGACCCAGGAGACGCGCACCTTCGAAGTCGAGGCGCTCATACCCAATGGGGATGGCCGCTTGAAGCCGGGCTTTTTCATTCAGGCCTCGCTGCCCAGCAATCTCTCCGAGAAAATCCTCCTCGCTCCGGATCAAGCGGTCAGCTATCGTTACGGCGTTTACAAAGTGTTCGTGCTGAAGGGCTCCACTGTAGAAGAGCGCAATGTGCAGGTGGGCGCGCACCATGATTCGCAGCTGGCAATCCTTTCGGGTCTCGCCCTGGGCGACCGCGTGGCTGTGGCCGTTAAGGGCGATCTCCATGCCGGCGCTGCCGTGAAAGAATCGTCCGCGAAAGACGCGAAGGATTAATCTATGAAACTGGCGGAAGTCTGCGTTAACCGGCCCGTGTTCGCGGTCATGCTGATCGCATTCTTGGTCACGCTGGGTGTGTTTTCCTACCGCGAGTTGGGCGTGGACCTTTTCCCCCGCGCGGATCCCGCCAACGTCAATGTCCAAGTCAGTCTTCCGGGCGCCAGCCCTCCGGAAATGGTCACCAGTGTCGTGCTGCCCTTGGAAGACGCCATCTCCACCGTCAGCGGCATTGAGGAGATGAATGTCTATGCCACGGAGGGCAGCGCCCGCATCAATATCAGCTTCGTCCTCGAGCGCGAAATCGAAGGCGCCGCGCAGGACGTCCGCGAGAAAGTCTCCGGCGCGGTCAACCGCCTGCCTCCCGGCATTCTGCCGCCGGTGATCCGCAAGTCCGACCCCGACTCCGACCCCATCATGACCCTGCTTGTGGCCGGCCGCGGCGGCGTCACCGACCGCCGCGAGCTCACGGAAATCGCCGACAAGATTGTTCGCCGCGCCATTCAGACTGTCGATGGCGTCGGCGAAGTCAGCCTTTCCGGCGCGCAGGGGCGGCAGATTCGCATTCTGCTTGATGCCGAACGGCTCGCCGCGCAAAACCTTTCCGTGCTCGACGTGCGCAACGCCGTGCGCAACGAAAACATCGAAGCCCCCGGCGGCCGCATGATCAGCGGGCAGCAGGACCTGGGCCTGCGCACGCTGGGCCGGGTCAGCTCTTCCGCGCAGTTTGCCGACATCATCATCTCCAACCGCGGCGGCACCCCCCTGCGCCTGCGCGACGTCGCCCGCGTGGAAGACGGCGCCGAAGAATTGCGCAATTGGGCCATGCTCTTCACCAAATCGGAAACCCCGCGCACAGTGGTCACCCTCGACGTGCGTCGCCAGTCGGGCACCAACACCGTCCGCGTTGCCGACGCCGTCAAGGAGCGCCTGGTTGGCGTGCAGGAAGAATTGCCGCCGGGCATCGAGCTGGTCACCATCCGAGACAACTCCATCTTCATCAAAGCGTCCAAAGATTCCCTGCTCGAGCACCTCACCTTGGGAAGCATTCTGGCCAGCATCGTCGTACTCCTTTTCATTCGCAACTGGCGCGCGGTGATCATCGCCGCCCTGGCCATTCCCACGTCCATCATCGCCACCTTTACGCTGATGCGCTACATGGACTTCACCTTGAACAACATGACCCTGCTGGCGCTCACCCTCGCCGTCGGCATCGTCATTGACGACGCCATCATCGTGCTCGAAAATATTTTCCGGTACATGGAAGAGAAGGGCGTGGAGCGCAAGCGCGCCGCCATCGAAGCCACCCGCGAAATCGGCCCCGCGGTCATGGCCACCACCTTTTCGCTCGTCATCATTTTTCTTCCTATCGCCTTCATGACCGGCTACGCCCGCCGCTACGTCAACTCTTTCGGCTGGACCATGGCCATGGCCATCATGGTCTCCCTGCTGGTCAGTTTCACGCTCACCCCCATGATGAGCTCGCGTTTCCTCAAGGTCCGCGCCGAGGCCGGACATGCGCGCTCCCGCGAATTCGGTTTCTTCCATGCAATCGAAACCTTCTATCACCGCATCTTGGTCTGGGCGCTCGACCATCGACTGGCCATTCTGGCCATTTGCCTGGTCACGTTTGCCTCCACGTGGGTGCTGTATCCGCTCGTGGGCCGCGACTGGATTCCGGCGGACGATCAAAGCGAACTGAATGCAAATATCAGCTTGCCGGAAGGCACCGCGCTGGACCGCACCATCACTTCCGTCACGGAAATGGTGCGCAAAATCGAGAAAATCCCGGAGATAGAGTTCGTGCAGACAGCCACCTGGGGTAGCAGCAATCGCGCACGGCTATATGTCCGCCTGGTGGACGCCGCCGATCGCAAGAAGTCGCACCGGCAAATCGAAGGTGAAATCCGCGGAATTCTCTCCGGCTATAACAACATCGTCTTTAACATCCGTCTGCCTTCGGTGCTCGGTGGCGAAACTTATTTCCCCGTGCGCGCCATCTTGCGCGGCCCGGACATTGATACTTTGGTCGAGCTGTCCAAGCAGGCCGCCGCGAAGATGCGCGAATTTCCCGGCCTGGTGGACGTCAATCCCACGCTGAACCTCAATCAGCCTGAGTTGCAGGTCAAAGTGGACCGCCAGCGCGCCGCCGACCTCGGCGTGCGCATGACCGACGTGGCCTCCACTGTCCGCCTGATGTATTCCGGACAGGACGAAATCTCCTCCTACAAGGAAGGCTCCGAGCAGTACCCAGTCACCATGCAGTTGCTGCCTCAGCAGCGCGACAATCCCGACGTGCTCGCTCGCTTGATGGTTCCCTCCAGCAAGGTCGGCCTGGTGCGCCTCGAAAACCTGGCCTCCATCCAACGCGGCGCCGGGCCCGCCACCATCCAGCGTTACAACCGCGAGTTCCAAGTTTCCGTTGGTGGCAATGTGGCCACCGGCTACCCCCTCGACGCTGGCGCGGCCTACGCCGTCAAAGCCATCAAAGAAGTCAGCTTGCCCCCGGGCTACAGCTACGCCTTTTCCGGACAGGTTCGCCAGCTTGAGCAGACCACCCAGAACATGATCATGGCCGTTTTGCTCGCCTCCATTTTCATGTACATGGTCCTTGCCTCGCAGTTTGAAAGTTTCTCGCATCCCTTCGTCATCATGCTCACGCTGCCCCTTAGCGTTCCTTTCGCCCTGTTCTCCCTGTGGGTCACCAACCGCACCCTCAGCCTGTGGAGCTCTCTCGGAGTCTTTCTTCTGCTGGGCATCGTGAAGAAGAACGGCATTCTGCAGGTGGACTACACCAACATCCTGCGCCGGCAGGGTACTCCGCTGCGCGAGGCCATCCTGGAAGCCAATCGCGTCCGCTTGCGGCCCATTCTGATGACTACCTTTTCGATTGTCGCCGGACTGATTCCCGTGGCTATCGGCATCGGCGCCGGCTCCGGGCAGCGCGCTTCCATTGCCGTCACCATCATCGGCGGCCAGACGCTCTGCCTCTTGCTGACCCTGCTCGTGGTGCCCGTGGCCTATTCATACCTGGCCGAGCTCGAAATCAGTCTCAGCACCACGGCGCAGGGAGGCGCATTCGGTGCCGTCTGGGGACGCCTGCGCACCGCGGTCGGTCGTCGGTTAGGTCTTTTCTCTTAGTGTGGCACAGGCTACTAGCCTGTGCGCCTGGATCGAGCTGGGAATTTCCCTGTTCTCTGTTCATTTGGAAATAATCTTGAATTAGGAGGATTTCACCGTGCGTATCGCGCGCTTTGCTCTGCTGGCAAGTCTCGCACTTCCACTCGCTCTCCTGGCGCAAGCCCCGGCCAAGCAGCCCCCGCCGAAAAAGGCGGAGGCTCCGGCAGCGCAGTCGCAGCCTGCCGCTCAACAGCCCCCTGCTGCGCAGCCACAGCGCCCGGCAGGCGAAGGCGGCGAAGAGCGCGGCGGCCCCATGTCCACGCGGACATTCACCGGCCTGCGCCTGCGCTCCATCGGTCCGGCGGTCACCTCCGGCCGCATCGCAGCTCTCGCTGTGAATCCTCAGGACACCAGCAACATTTTTGTCGCCGCAGCATCCGGAGGCGTTTGGAAAACCTCCAACGCCGGCATCACCTGGACGCCCGTGTTCGATAACGAAGGCTCTTACTCCATCGGCGCCATCACCATTGACGCGAAAAATCCTTCCACCATCTGGGTTGGTACCGGAGAAAACAACAGCCAGCGCAGCGTCGGCTACGGCGACGGCGTCTATCGCTCCGACGACGCCGGCCGCTCGTGGCGCAACGTGGGGCTGAAGAATTCCGAGCACATCGGCAAAATCCTCGTGGACCCGCGCGATTCCAATATCGTCTACGTAGCCGCACAAGGCCCGCTCTGGGGCCCGGGCGGCGACCGCGGCCTCTACAAGACCATTGACGGCGGCAAGACGTGGAAGGCCGTGCTCAGCATCAGCGAGCACACCGGCGTCACCGACATCGCATTTGACCCCTCAAATCCCGACACGATTTACGCCGCGGCTTGGCAGCGCCGCCGCCACGTCTGGACGCTGATTAACGGCGGCCCGGAAAGCGGCCTGCACAAATCCACCGATGGGGGCGCTACCTGGACCAAGCTTCGCGGCGGCCTCCCCGGCGGAGGCGGAGGGCCCGGCGCCGGTGGACCCGGCGGAGCTGGCGGCGAAGATGTTGGCCGCATTGGCCTGGCCATTTCTCCCGCGGACCCGCGCGTCGTGTACGCACAGGTCGAAGCCGCCAACCGGCGCGGCGGCACCTATCGCTCCGCCGACCGTGGCGCTACTTGGGAGCGTCGCAACGAGTACGACACTACAGCCATGTACTACGGAAAAATCTTCGTGGACCCGAAAAACGCCGACCGCATTTACGTCATGAACGTCAACATCATGACCTCCGACGAAGGCGGACGGAACCTGCGCAGCCTTAGCAGCCGCTCCAAGCACGTGGACAATCACGCCATGTGGATTGACCCCGCCAACACCGATCACCTTCTGGTCGGCTGCGACGGTGGACTCTATGACTCCTTCGACCGCGGGGAAACCTGGCGCTTCTACACCAATCTTCCCATCACGCAGTTTTACGCCGTCACCGTGGACACTGCCGCGCCGTTCTACAACGTCTACGGCGGCACGCAGGACAATTACAGCCTGGGCGGCCCGGGGCGCAACCGCAACAGCGTTTTGAGCAACTACGATTGGTTTGTCACCCAGGGCGGCGACGGTTTCCGCTCCGTGGTGGACCCGGAGGACACCAACACCGTCTATGCCGAAAGCCAGCACGGCGGCCTGGTGCGCTTCGATCGCCGCACCGGCGAGCGCCTCGGCATCCAGCCGCAAGAAGGCCCCGGCGAGATGAGTTATCGGTGGAATTGGGACTCGCCCATTCTCATCAGCCCGCATTCCCACACCCGGCTCTATTTCGCCGCCAACAAACTGTTCCGCAGTGACGACCGCGGCGACACCTGGCGCGCCATCAGCGGTGAACTCTCCCGCGATATGGATCGCAACAAGCTCCCCGTGATGGGCAAAGTTTGGGGCCCGGACGCCATCGCCAAGAACGCTTCCACATCGCTCTACGGCAACGCCACGGCTCTGGCCGAATCCTCGAAAAAAGAAGGCCTCATTTACGCCGGAACAGACGACGGCTTGATTCACGTCACCGAAGACGCCGGCAAGAATTGGCGCAAAATTGACAAGTTTACCGGCGTGCCGGACAACACCTTCGTCAGCCGCTTGCTCACATCGCAGCACGACGTCAACACCGTCTTCGCCGCTTTCGACAACCACAAGAACTCCGACTTCGCGCCCTACCTCCTGAAGAGCGCCGACGGCGGTAAGACGTGGACCTCCATCAAGGGCGACCTGCCGGCCAACGGCCCGGTGTACGCCATCGCCGAGGACCACGTGGACGCCAACTTGCTCTTTGTTGGCACGGAATTCGGTTTGTTTTTCTCCGCCGACGGCGGGCAAAAGTGGATTCGCCTTCGCGGCGGTTTCCCCACGATTGCCGTAAAAGATCTCGCCATTCAGAAGCAGATGAACGATCTCGCTGTCGCCAGCTTTGGCCGCGGCTTCTACATCCTTGACGACTACACGCCTCTCCGCGGCTTGAAGCCAGAAGCCTTCCAAAAGGACAGCCTCATTTTCCCCGTCCGCGACGCGCTCATGTACATTCCGGCTTCCCCCATTGGCGGCCGCGGCAAAGGCTTCCAGGGCGAAACATTTTTCACCGCGGAGAATCCCCCCGTCGGCGCTACGTTCAGCTATTTCCTGAAGGACGCGCTGCGCACGAAGCGTCAGCGCCGCCAGGAAGCCGAACGCGCCGCAGCGCGCAGGAATGAAGCGCCGCGCTATCCCACGGCCGATGAAATCCGCGCGGAAGCAGAAGAGGAACCGCCCGCAATCATTGTCACGATTACCGACGGCACCGGTCGCGTCGTGCGCCGCCTTAACGGTTCCGCAACTCCCGGCATTCAGCGCATCACCTGGGACCTCCGCGAGCCTGCTGTTGGCCTCGGAGGGCCGGGCGGTGGCGGCCCCGGTGGCGGCGGTGGCGCTGGCGGAGGTGGCGGTGCGGGTGGCGGTGCAGGAGCGGGCGGCTTTCAGCAGCCCGGCGGGCCTCTGGTCATGCCCGGCACGTACAAAGTTTCCCTCGCCAAGCGCGTGGACGGCTTACTCACGCCATTCGCGGGCGAGCAATACTTCAACGTGGTGGTCGAAGGCCAGTCCTCGATGAAGCCTGAAGACCGCGCCGCACTGAACGCTTTCCAGCAGAAGCTTGTCAAACTGCAACGCGCCGTCACTGGTGCGCTGGATATCGCCAACACCACCAGGACGCGCCTCAGCCTCATCAAGCGCGCCATTCAGGAAACCCCCGCGATGGATCAAAAGCTGCGCGAACAAGCCGATTCACTCGATCAGCGCCTCAACCTGATTCTCCGTGCTGTGCGGGGCGACGTCGCTCTCCGCCAGCGCAACGAAAATACTATGCCCTCGATTTCCGAGCGTGTCGGCAGCATCGCTGGTGACCAGCGCCTGTCCATTGCGCGCCCCACGCAAACGCACCTCGACGCCTACGTCATCGCGGCGCAGGAATTTTCTGTCGAGCTCGCCAAACTTCGCGCGCTCGTCGAAACCGATCTGGTCGCGTTGGAGAAAGCCCTGGAAGCCGCCGGCGCTCCTTACACTCCCGGCCGCCTCCCGGACTGGAAAGACCAGTAGCCGCAGCAGCAGAGAATTGGACCTGTCATTCTGAGGGCTGGCGATTTTTGTCGGCCCGAAGAATCTGCTTTTCGTGTCGCAAGAATGTAGCGTCCACCGGTCCAACGCTTGGACGGGTGGACACTCCAAGCTCTTTTGTTCCGAGTGGCACAAGCACCCCGGCTGGCCAGGAATGAGACAATTCCCCGTGTATCGATCAGCCCAAAACTCCAGGTGCTTCCGCGGCACCGCAATTCTCCCCATGCTGCTCGGGGCGATGCTCGTGGTGGCTGTTTTCTCCTGCGAGGCACAGGAGCCGCAGGTCCGGCGCCCGGGGATCACCATTCCCCGCGTCGAGCGCGCACCGGCGCTCGAGGATTTCCTCCAGATGCGGCCCAGCGCGGCTTTGGAAGGAAAGATGGCAAAGGTCGAGGGCTTCATCCAGCAAACGCCGAGCGACGGCAAGCCATCCACGCAGCGCACCGAAGTCTATCTGGGCTACGACGATAAGCACCTCTACTTCGTGTTCGTCGCCTTCGATGACCAGCCAGGGAAAGTGCGCGCGCGGATGTCGCGCCGGGAAAACATCAGCGATCAAGACGAATGGGTCGAAGTGGCTCTGGACACCTTTAACGACCAGCGGCGCGCTTTCCTGTTTGACTGCAACCCGCTGGGCGTTCAATGGGACGCGCTGTTTTCGGAGGCCCGCGGCGAAGACTCCTCGTTCGACACCGTGTGGAGCTCGCGCGGAAAGCTGACCAGCGAGGGCTACGTTGTGTGGATGGCGATCCCGTTCAAGAGCCTGCGGTTCACTCCCCAGGCATCGCAGACGTGGGGCCTGGTGTTTACGCGCTGGATCCCGCGCGTGCCGGAGAAATCCACATGGCCGCACGTGTCCAGCCGCATTCAGGGCCGCATGAACCAGGCGGGCACGCTGCAAGGCCTGGAAAAAATTTCCCCCGGACGCAACATTCAATTGATCCCCTATGGAACCTATCGCGCATTCCGCGCCTTGGACGAGCGCGATCCCGATGCCCCGCGCTTCGCCGGTGAGCGCGCGGAATTCGACGGCGGGCTCGACGCCAAGGTCGTGCTGAAAGACAGTCTGGTGCTCGACGTTGCACTGAATCCGGACTTCAGCCAGGTGGAATCCGACGCGCCGCAGGTGACCGTCAACCAGCGCTTCGAAGTATTTTTTCCGGAGAAGCGGCCGTTCTTTGTCGAAAATGCCAGCTATTTTCAGACGCCCATCAACTTGCTTTTCACGCGGCGCATCGCCGACCCGCAATTCGGCGTGCGCTTGTCCGGAAAAGTGGGGCGGTATTCCGTCGGCGCGCTTTTCGCCGACGACCAGGCACCGGGCAAAGCCGTGCTCCCGGGCGACCCGCTGCACGAAAAGCGCGCGCGCTTCGGCATCGTGCGCGTCAACCGCGACATTTTCCGCGAATCCACCGTCGGCTTCATCTTCACCGACCGCGAGTTCGAAGGCAGCTACAACCGCGTGTACGGCATCGATGGCCGCTTCAGCCTCGGGAGCAATTGGGTGGCGACTTTTCAGGGTGTCACCAGCAATACGCAACGCCTGAACGGGACACGCTTCGCCGGGCCTGCCTACAGCTTTGAGTTGTCTCGCCAGGGACGTCAATTCGACTATGAGTTTGGCTACAACGACAGCAGTCCCGGGTTTCGCACCGACACCGGTTTCCTTCAGCGCACCGGTACCCGCCAATTCCGGCAAGAGCTCGGGTACCGCTGGCGGCCCGAGGGGAAATTCCTGATTGCCTGGGGGCCGGACATCGAAACCGAGGCGGTGTACGACCACAGCGGGACTCGCCTCGACGTGGCCCAGGATTTTTCGCTGGAGTGGGAGCTCGTCGGGCAGACCGAGGTCGATGTTTTCTATCGGGTGGGCCGCGAGCGACTGCGCCCGCAGGATTTTTCCGGCCTCCCGGCAGCCCGCGATTTCTCTCGCGACGTCCGCGGGATATCTGTCCAGTCGGCTTACTTCCGCTGGCTCACCCTCAACGCCGAATGTTTCTGGGAACGCGTCATCAATTTCGAACCACCGGCAGGCCAGGAGCCTGCGTTGGCCGGCGCGACCAGCGCCGAGCTTCAGTTGTCACTGATCCCGGCCACCGCGCTGCGCATTGACAACACCTACCTCTTTGAGCGCTTGCTGGACCGCGGCACGCGCTCCAGCATCTACAACAACCACATTATCCGCTCCAGGTGGAACTATCAGTTCTCGCGCGAGCTGTCTGCGCGCGTCATTTTCCAGTACGAAGCCGTGCTCGCCAATGCTGCTTTCACCTCGCTGGAAACCACCAAAAATTTCAACGCGGACTTTCTCCTCACCTACCTGGTCAATCCTTGGACCGCGCTCTACCTCGGCTATAACAGCAACCTGCAAAACATCAATATCGTTCCCGCCCCGGGCGGTTCCGAAGTCGTGCGCACCAACCGGTTCATCAACGACGCGCGGGGACTGTTTGTGAAGTTTTCCTACCTGTTCAGGTTTTGAGCCTTCACCGTGACCTGCCTGAGTTCTTCTGTCACCAAAACTGTGAGCGCTCTCGGCAGAGCATACGTTCTGACGGGACTCGCCTGTCCCCCTGTCCCGCTTGTCCCGAGCGAAGTCGAGCGAGGGAAGCGTAGCCGATGGAAGCGAAGCCCAGAGAAGCGCTGCGATTTGTTCCTCTGCGCAGCACCGGCCCTGACGTGAGAATTTGTCTGACAACTGACTACTGAAAACTGATTACTGAGGAAGTGGCGGGGCCGACGGGACTCGAACCCGCGACCTCGTGCGTGACAGGCACGCGTTCTAACCAACTGAACTACGGCCCCGCCGTTTGGTGGAGTGCTGGTGGGCAGTGTCCGATTTGAACGGACGACCTTCCGGGTGTAAACCGGATGCTCTAACCGCTGAGCTAACCGCCCGGCACATTCATCGTACAGAATCTCCCGCGAATCGTCAACGCGCCCTTTGCCTTGATTTTTCCTCCTCCCAACATTACACTCTCTTGTTTGTCTTTTCGTCGTTACGGGTGAGGGATGCTGGTTTCTCGCGATTACGTCACCTACATGTCCCGCGAAGTGGTCAAGCGCCTCGTCGCGCAGGAAATGGTGGAAACCCACAAGCCCGACGAGCTCACGCAGCTCGTTCGCCAGGCCATGGCCGAGGAGCTGGGCGTGGAAGACCGCCTGAACGAAGAAGCGCGCACGATCCTCGACAAGTATTCCGAAGAAATGCGACGCACCGGCGCCTCCTATCAGGAAATGTTCAAGAAAGTGAAGAACCAGTTGGCCCACGAAAGGAAATTGATTCTCCGCTGAATGCGCCTCTCCCGTGCCAAGATCGTTCGCCTCTCCCACTGCATCATCGACCAGTTTGTCGCCACGGACGATGTCGAGTTCATCGAGGACCGCGAGACCATTCGCAAGGGCATCGTCACCATCCTCGAAGCCCTCCTGAAGGATGAGGAGAGCATCGACACGGAAGTCCGCAAGAAAATCACCTCGCAGAAAAAAGAAGTCCCCGAGGGTAGCGCCGAGTGGGACATCCTCTACCGCAAGTACTATTCCGAGGAGATGAAGCGCCTCGGCGTGGAAGAACAGAGTTTCCAGCACCGCTAATCCGCAAAAATAAAAAAGGGCCCCGATTTCTCAGGGCCCTTCGTTTTTCGATTTCGCTTTCTTATGGACGTCGCTTCAACACTGGCCGGTCATCATCTTCCGTCTTCTTTTCCTTGTCCTTGGCCGTGGTCTTCTTATCCTTGTCCTCTTCGGTGCGCTTGCGCAGCGTGGGCTTGCCGGGCTCGTCGTCTTTGGCTTTGGTGCCGGAAAGCACCTGGCGCAGCCGCTGCTTCACCACGTCGAATTCCGACGTGCTGACCACGTACTCGTTGCGCACCGGAAGGATCTGCGCGATTTCCGCCTGCGTTTTCTGAATGCGCTCCGGCGTAGGCGGGTGGGACGCAAAAATCTTGGGGACGCTCCCTGGCTGGCGCTTCTCCTGGGCGCGGATCTTCTCGAAAAAGCTCACGTACGCATTGGGGTCGTAGCCCGCCGCGAACATGTATTGCAGTCCGAAGAAATCCGCTTCCCGCTCGGCATCGCGCGAGAATTTCAGGAAGGTCATGGGGATCAGGAAATTGGACGCCTGGTAAAGGCCATAGCCGAACCAGCCGGCCGGCCCGAAGATCATCAGCGGCAGCATCGCCCAGTTGGCAATCTCGGCCTTGGTCATGTTTTTCGTCACGTGCCGCGCGGTGACGTGCGCGATCTCGTGCGCCATCACTCCGGCCAGCTCCGCTTCTTCATCGGCGGCCAGGATCAGTCCGCTGTTCACGTAGAAAAAGCCGCCCGGCAGCGCAAAGGCATTCAGCGTGTCATCGTCGATCACCTTGATGGTGAAGGGCACTTTCGCGTCGGAGTTGCGCACCAGGTTCTGCCCCACGCGGTTCACGTACTCCGCCACAACCGGGTCGTCCACCAGTTTCGCCGTGCGCTCCACTTCCTGCGCGTAATACTTCCCCATGGCGATTTCTTTTTCCAGCGAGTAGAGGTTCATCCCGCTGCCCACATCGCGGTTGCCGATCTGTTCCACGTCGGACTTTTTGTCTTTGGGCTTCGGCTTTTGCGTTGTGTCTTGTTGCTGGGCGCTGGAAACGGCAGGTGCGAAGGCCAGGGATGTGGCCAGCAGAACGGCCACGAACAGCTTTGCCGGGCTTCTCATGAAAACCCTCCGCGAACGCTCGGTCGATACCCGGATTATACACCCGGGCGCGACCCTTTGTTTGTCATTTCATTGGATGAGGGTTGTCGCCAAAGGGTTTCCCCTTTCGGGGGCTCCCAAACCGATGGTTCATTGACACCGGCGCAACTTCTGTTTACAGTTCGTCGCTCGGAGAGTCCCCATGCCCGTCAACAAGATTCAAGTCGGCCAGGTCTGGAAGAAAAGCGACACCGGGGTGAACTACCTGGTCACCAAAGTGTTCACAGAAGCCCTCGCCACGTTTGCCGTGCTGCGCAAGGCCGGCGCCGAGGAAGAAGACCGCCTCCGCGTCAAGGTCGAGCGCGCCGCCGGTACCGAATCGCTTCCCGGCTTCGTCTACGCCCAGGAAGCCGAGCATTTCTAATTCCGCTGGCTATATCGACCGCACCGGCAGTCCCACCACGTCCTCTACCTGCATCACTTCGCGCACCAGAAAGGGTTCCGCATATTTCACCCCGGCCAGGTGCCCAAAAAAACGCGCCACCAGGTGCATGCGCTCTTCCAACTGGTCCAGCGGGATATGAACTTTTCCGCCTCGTTCGCGCTTCTTCGGACGGAACTGCGAGCCGTACGCCAGAATCGCCCTCTTGCGCCGCTCAAACTGTTTGGTGATATCCACCACGAACGTCGGATGCACCGAGCGGTCATACGCCGTGGCATAAATTATTTTGAACGGCCGGAACGCCTCGCCCTCCAGCTTCAGTTGTTTCAGCCCTGCCAGAAAGCAGCCCTCGTAGGCCAGTTGCGATGCAGTGTAGTGGTCCGGATGCCGCCCTTCCCAGAACGGCAGGATCACCGTGTGCGGCCGCAGCGCGCGGATGCGCCGCGCCACCGCCAGCTTGTAGTCATGGGCCACCGTCAAGTGCGCGTCCGGCAGGCCCAGATTTTCGCGGTGCGCAACGCCCATGATTTTTGCCGCGCGCGCCGCTTCTTTCAGCCGCGTCTCCGGAGTGCCGCGCGTACCCATCTCGCCCTGCGTCAAGTCGAGGATGCCCACTTTGTGCCCGCGCTGCGCGGCCTTGATCACCGTGCCGCCGCAGGTCAACTCCACGTCGTCCGGGTGCGCCGCAATCGCCAGCAAGTCCAGTCTCATTTTCCCTCGTAGGGGCGACCGGAAGGTCGCCCGCCTCGCGCTTCACGATTCTAGGCAAGTACTCCCGCAACGTCAAAGCCCCCGGTTGACACTCTCCGCCGCAATGCTATGGTTTGTGTCGCTCATCATTCAGGAGGCTCGTCATGCCGGAATTGCCCTTTGCCGGACAAGTGGCGCTGGTCACCGGCGGCGCCAAACGCATCGGCCGCAGCATCGCTCTACAACTCGCGAAAGATGGCGCCGACATCGTAGTGAACTACAAAGGCTCGAAGTCCGATGCCGAGGAACTCGTCTCCACCATCGCCGCTTCCGGCCGCCGCGCCGCTGCCATTCAAGCGGACGTTTCAAAAGGCGCAGAGGTGAAGTCGCTCTTCGCGGAAATTTCCCGCCGCATGGGCCGCCTGGACATCCTGGTGAACAACGCCGGAATGTTTTTCACCGCCAATATCCTTGAGCTGAAGGAAGACCAGTGGGACGCCATCATGGCCACCAACCTGAAAGCGCATTTTCTCTGCGCGCAGGCCGCCGCGCCGCTGATGAAGCAGCAGGGCCGCGGGCGAATCATTAACATCTCTTCCATTGGCGGCTTGCTGGCCTGGCCGGCCTTCACGCACTACTGCGTTTCCAAAGCCGGCGTCATCATGCTCACGCGCTGCCTGGCCCGCGCCCTCGGCCCGGAAATCACCGTGAATTCCGTCGCCCCCGGCACCATTCAGTTTCCCGGCGAAGCGCCCGATGAGGACTACATTCGGCGCGCCCCACTGCACCGCGTCGGCAAGGGCGAAGACATCGCCGAAACCGTCGCCTTCCTCGCCCAGTCCGATTTCATCACCGGCCAGGTTTTCGTCGTCGATGGCGGCCGCACGCTCGTGTAAGAGGTTTTGTTTGTCATTCCGAGTCCCGATGGTTCTGATCGGGACGAGGAATCTGCTTCTGATTTTCGTCAGTCGTCATTCTGCAATTTCAACTCGCCCTTCGACAGCCTCTCGACAATCCTCCGATCCGCGGCGAGAAAATCATACGCGGAAAGCTTGCCCGGCTCTTCCCACACAATTTGTTCAAACGCCAGGTTGCGTACATCCACACTTTCCAATTGCACCGAAAAAAACTGGAGCTCGATGGCCCTCGCGTGTTCCGTGTACTTGTGCCGTGTGCGCCCAATCTCCGCCCCGATCCGCGCGCGCACTCCCAGTTCTTCTTCGAGTTCGCGCGCCAGCGCCGCCGCTGGCGATTCGCCGTCATGCACTTTTCCGCCGGGGAATTCCCACTTCAGCCCAAACGTGTCGCCCTTCCTTCGCTGGCAAATCAGCACGCGCCCGCCGTGCTGAATGACGGCGGCGACCACGGTAAACAGCGGCGCTTCATGGAGCGGCGGCTCAATGGGCATGGATCAGCTCGTTGTAGCGCAGACGGAGAACGGATTCTATCGGCACCGTGCGCAGTAAGCAATGCAGCGCGATTGAACCGAGCGAGCGCCTCTGCAATACTCACCCCATGTACAGCGCCGCCGTCCTCGACCACTTCCAGAACCCGCGCAACGCCGGCGAACTGGAAAACGCCACCGTCGTGGTCGAAGTCTCCAACCCCGCTTGCGGCGACATTCTTCAGCTTTCCGCGCGCGTCGAGAACAGTCGCTTCGTCGAATTGCGCTTCAAGACTCGCGGCTGTACTACTTCTATCGCTTGCAGTTCGCTGCTCACCGAATTGCTCTCCGGCAAAACTTTGCTGGAGGCGCGCCAAATCACGCCCGCGCAGATTTCTGACGCTCTCGGCGGCTTGCCGCCCGCCACATTTCACGGCGCGCAGCTTGCCGTCGATGCCCTTGAAGCTTTACTCGCGAAGCTCAAATAGGAAAATTCCTCAGGCAGGGAATACGCGTTTCAGTGTTTCGGGATCATTCAAATTCAGCACCACGCCCTCTTCGTCCGTGGGAACTTCCAGCACATCCTTCGCGTGCCTCCAAACCACCGCGCGCGCGCCCTGCGCGGGGGGCGCCGCCAGTAATTCGTCGTACAGGCTGCTGGCAAAGATCACCGGATGCCCGCGCTTCCCGTTGTACGTGGGAATCACGATTTGTTTCTTACTCGAATAGAACTGCCCGACGAGCTCTCCGATTAGCCCCGCGGTGATGAGCGGCTGGTCCACCAGGAACAGCACCACGCCTTCCGTGCCGTTCGGCAAGCTGCGAATAGCAGCCTGTATGGACGAGAGCTGCCCCGTGGCCCACTCCGCGTTCACCACCACTTCCGCGGGAGCGAGTTGCGCGCGGCTGCAGATCTCTTCCGCGTGCGCGCCCAGCACCACGCGCCGCAGCCCGATACGCGGATGCCGCGCGATTTTCGTCAAGTGCTCGAGGAATGTTTTGATGCCTTCCGTTTGGGCTGCATCCGCGGGGAAGGGAAGCAGCGCCTTGGGCGTGCCCATGCGGCGGGATTCACCGGCGGCCAGTATGACGGCTGCGAGCATAAGGTGACCTTGTAGGGGCGGCCTTTAGGCCCGCCCGGAGTCGCGTCAAATCTGCGTCCGCTCGATTTCCATTTTCAGCGACTTGTGCGCCGCATCTTTCGCGCCGCGCCGGATGGCGATCAATTCCGCGGCAATGCTCACGGCAATTTCTTCCGGCGTGAGCGCGCCGATTTCCAGCCCCACCGGCGCATGCACGCGCTCGAATTTTTCCGGCGCGATGCCTTCCGCTTCCAGTGCCTTGTACACGGAAAGCACTTTGCGCTTGCTGCCGATCATTCCGATGTACCGCGCATCGGTCTTCACCGCCCAGCCCAGCACGCGCAAATCGTCGCGATGCCCGCGCGTCACAATCACCAGGTAGGTCGCCGCGTTCGGCTGGATTTTCTCGAAGGCCTCTTCGTAGCTCATATAAATCTCCCGCGCCATGGGGAAGCGCTGCGCGTTGGCAAACGTCTCGCGGTCGTCCACCACGCCGATGGCGAACCCCGCGGTGCTCGCCGCGCTGGCTAGCGCGATGGACACATGTCCGCCGCCAAAAATATACAGCACCGGCTGAGGCAGAATGGGCTCCACAAAAATCTCCAGCGTGCCGCCGCAAATCAATCCGTTATCGTAGCTGGCTTCGTGGTTCAGATTGAACACCATTTTCCGCGGCGCTTCCATCTGAATCACTTCTTTCGCTGCCGCCCAGACTTCCGCTTCCACGCACCCGCCGCCGATGGTGCCCGCAATCGAGCCGTCTTCGCGCACCAACATCCGCGAGCTCTCATAGCTCGGGATCGACCCGTTGGTGTGCACGATGGTCGCCAGCGCCGCGCGCTTGCCCTCCCGCCGCAGCCGGATGATTTCCTCGAAGATATCCATTTCAGCGTGCCTTCCGAACAAGCCTACGGCGGTAGCGCAGCCGTGTCAATCGGTCCTTGTGGGGAGGGCCCCCCCCACCTGGTTTTCGCATGTGTTGACTCTAAAGGACATAAGGCCAAGACAAGGTGTAAGTGCACATTCTAAAAGAGTTACGGAACAAATGAGAAGAATTGCTGATAATGTAATGTGTTGAAAAGAAGCGAGATGCAGATTATGCGGCGCAGACCATCGTGCATGTGTTGACTCTAAAGGGCTTGCGAAGGATCGCCATGCAAGCGTTGATTGCGAATGAGTTAGCTTCATGAACGTGGGTCCCTGCACGGGACTTTCTGTGCATAGCTAAACGCCACACATTAAGTACATATGTTATCTAATCGCATAAGCAATGTCAAGGGAAAAGTTAGCCGAGGGCCGCTCGTGCGCCTGGACTCCTTTCGTCGCGAATGTTACATTTTCCCGAGCCCAGCAACACCCCCGCTGGAGGTTTTCATGAAAGCCATCATCTTCAACGAGCACGGCGGCCCGGACGTCCTGCGCCACGCGGAAGTAGCCGACCCGAAAATCGGTCCGGGGGAAGTGCTGGTGCGCGTGCGCGCCTGCGCGCTAAACCACCTCGACCTATGGTGCCGCCGCGGCCTGCCCGGCGTAATGATTCCCATGCCGCACATCCCCGGCAGCGACATCTCCGGCGAAGTGGCCAAAGTCGGTGACATGGTCTCGCGCGTCAAGGTCGGCCAGAAAGTTTTGCTCGCTCCCGGCCTGAGCTGCGGGCAGTGTCCCGCGTGCCTCGGTGGCGCGGACAACAAATGCCGCAAGTACACGCTCCTCGGCTACATCGTGGACGGTGGCTGCGCGGAATTCGTAAAAGTGCCGGAGGTCAACGTTATCCCCATCCCCGGCGATCTCTCCTTTGACGAAGCCGCCGCGGTGCCGCTCGTTTTTCTCACCGCGTGGCACATGCTCATCGGCCGCGCCGCGATTCAGCCCGGAGAAGATTTGCTCGTGCTCGGAGCGGGCAGCGGAGTCGGCAGCGCCGCAATTCAAATCGGCAAAGTTTGCGGCGCGCGGGTCATCGCCACCGCCGGCAGCGACAGCAAGCTGGAACGCGCCAAGCAACTCGGCGCCGACGAAGTGATCAACCATTCGAAGCAGAAAATCGCTGACGAAATCAAGCGCATCACCGAGCGCCGCGGCGTGGACGTAGTCTTCGAGCACGTGGGCTCGGCCACGTGGGACGCAAGCATCGGGAGTCTCGCCGCCGGAGGGCGCCTGGTCACCTGCGGCGCCACCACCGGCTACGAGGCCAAGATTGATATTCGCTACCTCTTCAGCCGCCAGCTTTCCGTGCTGGGTTCCTACATGGGCAGCAAAGCCGAGCTGTACGCTGTGCTGAAGCTGATCGGCCAGCGCAAGCTGCGCGCCGTGATTGATCGCGCCATGCCGCTCGCGCAGTGCGCCCACGCCCACGCGCTGCTCGAAGCCCGCGAACAATTCGGCAAAATCGTGCTGAACCCATGAAGCTCGTTGCGCGGTTTGTTATGGCGATATGGAGTATGAGAAAATAAGCAAGTTCAGGAGCGCAATGGTGTGAGCACTTCGCTAGGCAAACACGTAAAGCTGGAAAAGCCCGGCCAGGACGGCCAGGCGCTGGCCGACGAGGGCATTCTCTTTGCCTCGCTGGACAAAGTGGTCAACTGGGCGCGCAAAAGTTCCATCTGGCCGTTTTCGTTTGGACTGGCCTGCTGCGCCATCGAGATGATGGCCATGGCTGCGTCGCGCTTCGACGTGGCGCGTTTCGGCGCGGAAGTTTTTCGCGCGTCGCCGCGCCAGGCGGACCTGATGATCATCGCCGGGCGCGTCTCGCAAAAAATGGCGCCCATCATCAAGCAGCTTTACGATCAGATGCCGGAGCCGAAGTGGGTGATTTCCATGGGCGCGTGCGCCACGTCCGGCGGCGTCTTCAATAATTACGCCATCGTGCAGGGCGTCAATCAGGTGATCCCCATTGACGTGTACGTCCCCGGCTGCCCGCCGCGTCCCGAAGCGCTGCTCTACGCCATTATGCAATTGCAGAAGAAAATCGAATCAGAGCGCGGCAGTTTCCGCAAGTCGCTGAATCTTGCTTGACGCTACATCACTTCCGCTTCGCCGCCGCTCCATTGCAGCACGTTGCCCGGCTCCCCGAATTCCCGTCGCACGTACGCCATTCCTAGCACGCGCCCCAGCCTCGGCGAAAACGCCGCGCTGCTCACCGCGCCGGCCTCTTGTCCTTTCGCCAGGAGTTTTGTACCGCGCGGCGGCAACTCCATCCCCAGAAACTGCAGCCGCACGCGCCGCCGGTTGGTGTGCCCGCGCGAGCGCACGCGCTCGACAATTTCCTGTCCGGTGTAGCAGCCCTTCGTGTAGCTGATGTGACTTTTCTCCAGCCCCGCTTCGTGCGGAATTATTTTGTCGTCGAAGTCGTAGCCGAACCACGGAATGCCCGCCTCGAGCCGCAGCGCGTTGAGCGCCGCATATCCGACCGGCCCGCCGCCGCGCGCGCGCACCGCGCGCAGCAGCGACGTCCACAGCGGCGCAAGCTGCGCCCGTGGCGCGAAAAACTCTGCGCCCCATTCGCCGAAATGCGTGGTGCGCACTGCGCGGCAGGAAACTCCGTTCACGTTGAGTTCCATGTGCGCGTGCTCTGCCATTGCGTCCAGTTTGACTCCGAACAGGTCCGCCAGGGCCGCGCACGCTGCGGGACCTTCCACGGCTACCGAGCCCAGCCATTCCGTTTCGTCGGTCAGCGTCACGTCGTCCATGATGATGAATTTTTCCAGCGTTTCCAGCGTGCGCTGCTGCACACTGCGATGGAAAATGGCGCGCAGACGGTCGTGCTGCGCTAGGCAGCGGACTTCCACCAGAATGTGCCCCTGCGGATTCAGCAGCAGGCCCGCGCATCCTTGCCCTTCGGAGAGAGTTTTCACGTCGCTGGTGAGCACCGCATTCAAATAGCGCACGCGGTCTGGTCCGGTGAACGAAGCGATGGCGTGGTAGTTCGTGTCGAAGACCGCGGCGCTTTCCCGCGCCGTCCGGCACTCTGCGGCCAGGTCGGCATAGCGTCCGGGAAGCAGGCAATCGAAATATGTTTCCAGCACGGCGCCCAGCGCTTGGTGTTTTTCGCGGAGTGGAGTTTCAATCAGCATGCGATGAATTAGTTCTCTGCAGCTAACGCACGTGGCATCTTAGCAGACCTGGTCCAGATGTGCTTTCGCGCGGATGCTATACTGGCAAGAATGGCGCCATCGCTGATTCACGAAATTCTTCCGGTGGGCTGGCTGCAGTGCAACTGCTCGGTGGTCGGCGATCCGGAAACGCGCGAGGCCATCGTGCTCGACCCCGGCGATGAAGTGGAGCGCATACAGGAAATCCTCGCGCGGCACGGACTCACCGTGCGCGCCATCGTCAACACGCACGCGCATATTGACCACGTGGGCGGCCTGCGCAAACTGCACGACGTCACCGGCGCGCCGGTGCTGATGCACCCCGATGACCTCGAGCTGTACCGCGCGCTCGAAATGCAAGCGGCGTGGATTGGGATGCCGGTTCCGGAAATCGCGGACGTGGACGGCCTGCTCCGCGATGGCGATCAGGTGCGCTGGGGACGCTACGCCGCCAACGTGATTCACACGCCCGGCCACACGCCGGGCAGCCTGTGCCTTCATTTGCCGCAGGCAGAGCAGGGAACTGTCACTGACGGCACGGGCAAACTTTTTGCCGGGGACACGCTCTTCGCCGGCAGCATCGGCCGCACGGACCTCTGGGGCGGCTCGTTGGACGCCATCATGCGCTCGCTGCAAACCAAGCTGATGGCCTTTCCCGACGACACGCTGGTTTTCCCCGGGCACGGGCCAGCGACCACGATTGGCCGGGAGCGCAACTCCAATCCATTTTTGCGCGCGCGACTCTAATTTTCCGCGCCCACGACGTGTTGCGCGGATGGAACATTTCGAGGCGTCGCGCTTTACTGCCTGAATCGCCGGACAGATAATCCGGCGTGATTCGCAGGCCAGGCGAGTGGCGATGCCCAGTCATCGGCATCCCCGGCTCTGTCGTCTGTCCATCGCAAACGCAGCCCGTTGTGAGGTCGGCATGAGGCAGGCAGATTTAGTGAGGTACATGCGAAAGGGTCGGACGATGAGAACCTCGCAGATCGTTTTTGGCGAGCGCCAGCACCTGCTGCGCGTGCTCGACTCCATGGAACACACCAAAATGGCCGACAGCCGCCTGAACATGGAGCGCCGCTCGCTGGAAGAGTTGATCCACGCGCGCACCGTGGAGCTCAATCGCATCAATCCCGATTGGGACCAGAAAGTTGGCGTGGTCCTGAATGCCGCGACCACTTCGCAGGCCCTCGAACATTTTGCGCGCCAGGCGCCCCGCGAAGATTTCTACTTGCTCCGGCTGATCAGCGAGCACCCCAAAGTTTCCGCGAAGACGCTGCGCCTGCTGGGCCGCCACACCTATTCCGCTATCCGCGAAAACGTCGCGCGCCATCCCAACACCGACGCCGCCACGCTCCGCAAGCTGAGCGCCGACCGCACGCAGCCGCTCTGGTACCTAGTGGCCTTCAACCCCAACACGCCCGCTCCGCTCAAGCGTAAGCTGCAGGAGCGCATGCGAAAGCTCGGACAAAACCCCGAAACGAAGTAGAATCCCCGGGATGGCTTTGGAAATCCCCGGGCAATTCAACATCGCTGACTATTTCATCGAGCGGCCAGCGCGCGAGCACCCCGAGCGCACCGCCATTCTCGGCGAACCGGCAGCGCTCACTTACGGCGAATTGGCCGCGCTGGTGCATCGCGCCGGCGCTGCACTCCGCGCATCGGGCTGTCGGCCCGGCGACCGCGTGCTCATCGTCCTTCCCGATTGCGCTGAGTTCATCGCCGCATTTTTCGGCGCGGCAAAAATCGGCGCTGTCGCCGTGCCGGTCAACTCCAGCACGCGCTCTCCCGATTACGCCTACTACCTCGCCGATTCCGGCGCGCGCTACGCCATCGTCCACGCGGCTGCTTTGCCGGAGTTTTTGCCTGCCATGCTCGGGCATCGGCCGGAAGCGCTCATCATCGTGGGACATCCGGGCGACGCCAGCCGAATTTCCGGCGCGCGAAGCTGGTCCGACTGGCTGGCTCCCGCTTCAACCGTAGCGGAATCGCATCCGACTTCGTCCACGGACACCGCTTTTTTCCTCTACACGTCCGGCAGCGGCGGCACGCCGAAAGGCGCGGTCCATCAGCACAAAGACATGCTGGTCTGCGCGCTCTCCTACGCGCAGGGCGTGCTCGGCATCCAGCCCTCCGACCGCACCTTTTCCGTTTCCAAACTTTTCTTCGCCTACGGCCTGGGCAACGGAATGTATTTTCCGTTCTCTGTCGGCGCTGCCACGGTGCTGAATCCCGAGCGGCCACGTCCGGAGAAAATCGCCGAGTTGCTTGCGCGCCATCGCCCCACCATCTTTTTTTCAGTTCCCACCGTTTACAATCTTCTGCTGCGCGAATCGGAGCGCGGCCTGGCCATGGATTTTTCTTCCGTGCGCATGGCGGTCTCCGCCGGCGAAGCCCTGCCCGCGGAAATCTTCGAGCAATTTCGCGCGCGCTTTGGCCTGAAGATTGTGGACGGCATCGGCTCCACGGAAATGTTGCAGATGTTCATCTCCAACCGCCCCGGCGACGCACGCCCCGGGACCTGCGGCAGGGAAGTGCCCAACTACGAAGCGGTCATCCTCGACGAATCCGGCCATCCCGTGCCCACCGGCGAAATCGGCAACCTGTGGGTCCGCGGAAAGAGCGCCTTCGCGCAGTATTGGAACAAGCCGGAGCTTACCGCGGCCACAAAGGACGGCGTGCGCGTGAACACCGGCGACAAATTCTTTTGCGACGCCGAAGGCTTCTACCACTACTGCGGCCGCAGCGACGACATGATGAAAGTCTCGGGCATGTGGGTTTCGCCCGGGGAAGTGGAGAACGCCCTTCTCGGCCATCCGCACGTCGCCGAGGTCGCAGTCGTCAGCTCGATGGATTCCAGCGGCTTGCTGCGCCCTGTGGCCTACCTGGTTTTGCGCAGTGGCGCTGAAGCCAGCCCGCAACTCGCACGCGAAATCCTGCACGACCTCCGCGCGCGCCTGGCGGGCTTCAAATGCCCGCAGGAAATCCACTTCCTCGCGGAGCTGCCAAAGACGGCCACCGGGAAAATCCAGCGATTCCGGCTGCGCCAGGGCGCAGCGGGCGCAAAACCGTAAAAGACAAAATGGCTCTTTACACCGGCCATTTCTGAGATAGAGTGGCCTGCAGGATACGGCCAATGCTACCACTGCAACTGCAACCCGAAAGCCACGTCCCCCTGTACATCCAGATCCGCGACCAAATGCGCGCGCTGGTGCATTCCGGCGAATTGCGGGCGGGCGACCGCATCCCCGCCAGCCGCGAGCTGGCCACGCAACTCGGAGTGCATCGCACCACCGTCGCCAACGCCTACGCCGAGTTGGAGTCGGAAGGATTGATTCAGGGTCACGTGGGCCGCGGCACCTTCATCCTCGCCAATTCCAAAATCGTGACCGCCATGCTCTCGCCCTCCGCTTCGCGCAATGGCGGCGTGCGCTGGGAATCGCTCTTTGCCGACGAGCGCGGCGAGGAAGCGCTGAGCCGCCTATTGCCGGACGTCCCCGGCAAAGCCATTTCCTTCGCTACCGCCATGCCTGCTGGAGAATTCTTCCCCGTGGAAGAGTTCAAGGCCTGCTGCAATGCGGCGCTGCACCGCGAGGGCGGGAAAATTCTGCAACTCGGCGCTTCCGACGGCTACGCGCCGCTCAAGGAAGCCCTCTGCGAACTGCTCCGCGAAGACGGCATCCCCGCGCGCGATGCGCAACTGCTCGTCACCGGCGGCTGCCAGCAGTCCCTGGATTTGCTCTGCAAAGCTTTTCTTCGCCCGGGTGACGCGGTGATCATGGAAAACCCCACGTATCCCGGCGCGATCGCCATTTTCGCCGGCGCGCGCGTGCACTGCCTCGGCGTGCCCGTGCACACCGACGCGCGCCGCCACGGCTACGTGGGCGTGGACGTGGAAGCACTGGAAGTTGCGCTGGTGCAGAACCGCGTGAAAATGATTTTGCTCACGCCCGATTTTCAGAATCCCACCGGTACCATGCTGCCCGTCGCCGAGCGCCGGCGCGTGCTGGACATCGCTTCCAAGCATCAGGTTCCCGTCGTCGAGGATCACATCTATGCCCGCCTTCGCTTGCGCGGAGACGACGTGCCCTCGCTGCGTACTCTCGACCGGCACGGCGTAGTGATTCAAATTGACAGCTTCTCGAAGATTGCTTTTCCCGGCCTGCGCGTGGGCTGGTGCGTCGCGCCGGAAAGCGTGATCGAGCGCCTGCGCCTGGTTAAGCAGGCCACCGACTTGCACACGGACCAACTCGCGCAGGCTGCGCTGGCGGAATTCTGCCGCCGCGGCCATCTGACGCGCCATCTGGCGAAAATGAAAAAAGTGTACGGCGCGCGCCTGGCCGTGCTGGAATCTTCGCTCCAGGAGCACATGCCCGACGGCACCACGTGGACGCGTCCCGAAGGCGGCATGTGCCTGTGGGTCACGCTGCCGCCCGGCTTCGACGCCAGCGAGCTGCTGATCCACACGCGCGAGCAGGGAATTCTCTTCGCGCCGGGCCGATATTTTTGTTTTCAGAATCCCGTGCCCAACACGCTGCGCCTCAGCTTTGCCGGCCTCGACGAGCGCAGGATCGCCCGCGGCATCGCTCTACTTGGGGAAGTGCTGCGTTCGGAAATGCGCAAGCGGCAACGCGGCGCGCGGCAAGCGGCGGGCGCGCGCGTAGCGTTTATTTGACGCCGCTGTAGCGCAGGCACTCATGCCTGCGCGCAACGGAGAGCGCAGCCAAGAGTGGCTGCGCTACAAATTCGAAGTAGTAGCAAAGGAGCTCATCATGTCATTCATGCAAGATAATCAGTGGCGCGTGAAAGTCGGACTGGCGGAAATGCTCAAGGGCGGCGTCATCATGGACGTCACCAACGCCGAGCAAGCCGCCATCGCCGAAAAGGCGGGCGCTTGCGCGGTTATGGCGCTGGAACGCGTCCCCGCCGACATCCGCAAAGAAGGAGGCGTGGCGCGCATGGCCTCGCCGAAAATCATTCGCGAAATCATGGCCACCGTTTCCGTCCCTGTGATGGCCAAGGTGCGCATCGGCCATTTTGCCGAGGCGCAAGTGCTGCAGGCGCTCGAAGTGGACTTCATCGACGAGAGCGAAGTGCTCACGCCTGCCGACGACGCCAATCACGTCTGGAAACACGATTTCCGCGTGCCGTTCGTTTGCGGCGCGCGCAACCTCGGCGAAGCGCTGCGACGCATCGCCGAAGGCGCGGCCATGATCCGCACCAAGGGCGAAGCCGGCTCCGGCAACATCGTGGAAGCCGTGCGCCACATGCGTACCATCATGAGCCAGATGAAAAAGCTCACGATACTTCGCGGCGACGAGCTGGTGCACGAAGCCAAGGAGCTGAACGCCCCGCTCGAGCTGGTCCGCTGGGTGGCAGAAAACGGCAAGCTGCCCGTGCCTAATTTTTCCGCGGGCGGCATCGCCACCCCGGCAGATGCTTCGCTGGTTATGCAGCTCGGCGCGGAAACGGTGTTCGTTGGCTCCGGCATCTTCAAGTCCAGCGACCCCGACGCGCGTGCGCGCGCCATCGTCAAGGCCACAACGCACTTCAACGATGCGAAGATTGTGCTGGAGGCGTCCGAAGAACTCGGCGAGGCCATGAAAGGGCTCGACGTGCGCCAGCTCGACGAAAAGGAATTGCTGCAAACGCGCGGCTGGTAACGGGGCTCAGGTTGTCATCCCGAGTTCAATGCAGATTCCTCGTCGCTTCCCGAGGCTTCGGGACGGGGCTCCTCGGAATGACAACATTTAGGTTTGATTCGAAATGAAAATTGGAATTCTTGCCGTGCAGGGCGACTTCGAAGCCCACGCCAAAGTTCTGGCGAAGCTGGGCGTCGCGCCCGTGCTGGTTCGTGCGCCGCAGGATTTGGCCGGCGTGGACGGCCTCATCCTGCCCGGCGGCGAGAGCACCACGCAGCTTCACTTCCTGAAGGAAGAGGGTCTGAAGGACGCTCTGGAAGAATTTGCCGCGCGCGGCGGCGTTTTTTTCGGCACTTGCGCGGGAGCCATTCTGCTGGCGCGCGAAGTGCGCAATCCTCCGCAGGAATCCCTGGGCTTCGCAGACCTAGTGGTTTCACGCAACGCTTACGGTCGGCAGCTTGCCAGCCGCGTCACCTTCGCGCCGAGCGCGCTGAAGACCGAGCCGCTGGAAATGGTTTTCATCCGCGCGCCGCTCATCGAGCAGCAGGGCGCGAGCGTGGAAACGCTGGCGGAAGTCGAAGGTCACCCGGTGCTCGTCCGCCAAGGCCGCGTGCTGGTGGCTACGTTTCATCCTGAGCTCACCGAGGATTCCACCGTGCACGAGTATTTTCTGAAACTTGTGCGCAACGGCAACTGATTTGTGAAGCGACCTAAGAAAGTTCTCTTCGTTTGCATCGGCAACACTTGCCGCAGCCAGATGGCCGAGGCGCTCGCGCGCCACTCCGCCTCCGACGTGATCGAAGCAGCCAGCGCGGGGCTTTCGCCGTTCGGAAAAATTGTCGAGCCTACCCGCAAAACGCTCCTCGAGCGCGGCGTCCGCGTGGACGGCCAGCACTCCAAAGGCCTGCGCGAAGTCGAGCCCGACACTTTCGATCTCATCGTCAACTTGACTGGCATGCCCGGCCGCGCGCTCTTCCCCGGCGCGAAGGTGGTGGACTGGGACATCGCCGACCCTTACGGTGAGGACATGCACCTCTACCGCCAGATTTGCGACGAAATCGAGGAACACTTGGAGGTTCTTGCAGCGGGCTTTCGAAGAGATGCAGCCAAGAAGGCTGCGCCCTGAGTGCCCGCGGTCTCACTTATTCTTTGTGTGATTGCCCGATTCCTGTTCCCGAATTCGGCCCTGGCTGAATCAGCCAGAGAGTCAAGCCTTTCTCCTGATAAATCGCGGCACCCGGCGTACGAGCCATCAACCATGCAAGTAGTGCCGCGTGGCCAGGTTCCAGAACAATGGCTACGGGTCGCTTCAATTCGAGCAGACGGCTTAGACCCTGCTGGGTTCGCCGAGGGTCATCGACCGACTCAAACAGGTCTACCAGCGCCTGCCGCCGCTCTTTCACAATTGTTTCGCTGTACCCCCGGATACGGATCAGCAGGATGTCGCTTCCCTGATTGACTCCCGGAAACGATTTGCTCGAATACACCACGAACAGGCTTCGGCTCGTAAGTGTCGGGGGATGCCAATCGGCGTTTTGAATTGCGATAATCGTGTTCGGCGGAGTCCTGTCCCGAAGTGCGTCGTAAACGCCCGAGAGGCGCTCCTTGGGATCAAGTCGCAAATAGAAACTTCGCGAGTCGGTAATGGCCTTTGGCAGTGTTTTCATTCCCATATTCAGCTCGAACCTATTGTGCACGAAGGCGCCGACCAGGAGCACGAGCGCAAGCCCAGCGATGGGAAGCGCTTTTGCCGGCCCCAGCTTTTTCCATAAATGTTCTGTCGCCAGGCTCGGGAACGGCGCCAGACAGATGATTGCAGTGAACACGAATTTATATTCGTTGTCCCAATAGGGGAGAAAGAAAAACACGTTCAAGAAAAGGCTGCCGAGCGCCCCCAGCACAAGCACCATGGAGGCGGTACGCCGCTCTTTCCAGCGATTGGGGAAGGCAAGCGCGACGCCGGCCAGCAGTGGAGAGGTTACGACGAGGCACTCGAGGGCCTTGCGAGCCATCGCACGGAAGCCGGAGATCTGCACCATTCCTGCGACGACTCGCTCGCCAGTCAGAAACCTGTAATGCGCATAGGTGGCTGCCGCCGAAAAAAGCAGGACCACTGCCAGTGTGGCGAGCTGCTGGTACCGGAACTTCTGGCCTTCCTCGATTCGTTCGAGCAGCCCGGCGAGAGCCTTGGCGCCGAGGATCGCACACCCGGCTGGGTAAAGAAGGGGATAGAAAACTCCGATGCAGCTCAACAACAAGCAGACCACCACAAGGAAATCCTTGGTGGTTTTTTCAGGAGATGGCCATATCAACAGATAGGCGAGCGCAGCAAACATTGCCAGGATTAAGGGCATCGAGTTGTAGTCATGAAACTTCCAAACCCAGGGGGTGTACCTGCCGTCTCCCCAAATCCGAACCGCATCCGTCATTCGGCTCGGAAGGAGTATTTTCAGAACATAACCTGCACAATTTGCGCCTAAAAAGAGCCACACACCCGAGCTCAACTTCGCGAGCCATCCGCCCCCAAGTCCCTCGACGAGACCCATGGAAAAGCCATAGACAACAATGAGACACACCAGGCTGGTCCAGATAAAATTCCACATCGGCGGTGAGTCCAACAAGTAGCTGAGCACGGCTTGGTGGATCAGCCCGCTCCATACGGGGTAGCCCATTCTGAATCCGGCCAGGTCCGGATCTTCCGGAATGAGCTCTCCTTTGGCCAATGCATAAATGGGTTCGGTGTATATCCAGGGATGCCCACGGTACATCACCGCCTGAGGATGAAGGAAAGCAGGGATTAGACACGCAACAGAAATCAGCACGACGAGCGACCAAGTCAGCCACGTGCTGCGGTTGGGGGCTTCAAGCCGCCGCCCATGCCTCCAAATCAAAAACAGCGCAGGAAGATTGATGAAGACCAATAGGAAAGCAGTTTGCGCGAAGGACGCTCCAACCAGGCGAAGCCCATAGAACTCCAGCCCCGCGACGAGTGGCGACATTAACACTCCGGTGAACAGTCGGGCCCAGAATGCTAGTTGTCGCAAGGGCAGGCCAAACGTGATCCATGCCCCCGGCAAGACGGTGACGATGAGAAACGCTGTGCCTCTGAGCATTCACAATTCCCTTGAACTTCCTATCTCGTGCAAGTTGATTGTGTACTGATTGGCCCCGCCGGAACACAGAATAGCTGAACCTACGTCCTCGTGCTATTCTAAACATCACTGCATGCGAAACACGACGCGGATGGTGCCGGAATAGCTATGCGTTCTGCTCAGCTGCCATTTCCGCTTGATCGAGCAAAGATCGTCATTCTCGGCGCGGGCCCCACAGGCCTGGGCGCGGCCCATCGCCTTCGGGAATTGGGATTTTCCAACTTCACAATTTATGAGAAAGAAGACCACGCCGGCGGGCTGGCCTCCTCCTTCACCGACGCAAACGGTTTCACCTGGGACACTGGCGGTCACGTTCAATTCTCCCATTACAAGTACTTCGACGGCTTGTTGGATGAATTGCTCCACGATGAATGGGTGCACCACGAGCGGGAATCCTGGATCTGGATTCGCAACGGATTTGTCCCCTATCCATTTCAGAACAACATTCGCCATTTGCCGATGGACGTCATGCGCGAGTGCCTGCAAGGCCTCATTCGCGTCTCCACGCAGACCAACGGCGTCAAGCCGGCAAATTTCGAAGATTGGATTCAGGCCAGCTTCGGCGACGGCATTGCCCGGCATTTTCTCCTGCCCTACAACCTCAAAGTTTGGGCCTATCCCCCGCGGGAACTGGCCTTTCATTGGGTCGGCGAGCGCGTGGCCAAAGTAGATCTCGAACGTGTGGTGTTCAACATTCTAGAAGGCCGCGATGACGCCGGCTGGGGCCCCAACAACACGTTTCGGTTCCCTCTGCGAGGAGGAACGGGAGAAGTGTGGCGGCGCTTGGCCAAACGCTTTTCGAACGACCAATTGCAATTGAGGAGGACGGTGTCGCGGCTCGATACCCGGAAGAAAACCGTTCATTTTGCCGACGAAACCTGCACGGACTATGACATCCTGATTTCGACGCTCCCTCTGGATGTGCTCGTTGGCCTCTCCGACCTGGAAAGCTTGAAAGGCCCTGTGCGACAGCTCCGTCACAGCACCGTTCATATAGTCGGCATCGGCCTGCGGGGCTCTCCGCCGCCCCATTTGACCACGAAATGCTGGATGTACTTTCCCGAGGATACCAGCCCGTTCTATCGCGCCACGGTATTCTCCAATTATTCTCCCAACAACGTGCCGGACATCAGCCAATTCTGGTCGCTGATGCTGGAAGTATCCGAATCGCCGGCGAAACCTGTGCACCGCGACTCGCTGGCTGATTCCGTGATTGCCGGATTGCTCGCCACGCGGCTCATCGCATCGAAAAACGATATCGTGGACGTCTGGCAGCATCGCGCTGATCATGGGTATCCCACGCCGAGTTTACAGCGCGATGGCATTCTGGACTCCGTCCTTCCGGCCCTTGCCGAGTTGCAGATTTTCAGCCGGGGAAGGTTCGGCGCGTGGAAGTACGAAGTCTCCAACCAGGATCACTCCTTGATGCAGGGTGTCGAGCTGGTGAACCATCTAGCTGGAGCGGGCGAGGAAGAGACCTTTTATCACCCCAATCTCGTGAACACCCGCCCCAAGCAATAACGAATCGGAGCCCGATCCCGTGGTCAGCATCGTGATGCCCGCCTACAACGAAAAAGAGCATATCGAAAGAACCGTCCACGAATGGAACGATGAGGTGGTCGCCAAGCTCCCCGACTCGGAACTCATTGTTGTGGATGATTGCAGCAAGGATGGCACCGGCCCCGTCCTCGACGCCTTGGCGAGCGAACTCCGGCAGCTTCGTGTGGTTCGCCCGGCGCAGAATGGCGGCCACGGCAAAGCCTTGCGCTTCGGCTTCAGGCATGCCACCCGGGAATTTGTCTTTCAGACCGATAGCGACCGCCAGCATCTCCCCGCCGAATTCTGGAAACTCTGGAATGCGCGCGCGGATTGCGATTTTGCGTTTGGTATTCGCAGTAGCCGCGCGGACGGCTTGTTCCGTGTGCTCATCACACGAAGTATGCGGCTCCTCAATTTCCTCATTTGGGGTTGCTGGGTGGCCGACGCCAATTGCCCCTTTAAGCTGATGCGGCGCGACGCTCTGGAAGAAGTGCTCTTGCGGATTCCTCCGGATTCCTTCATCCCCATGGTGATGGTTTCCATTCTGGCGCGCAGGATGGGTTTCCGGGTCACCGAAGTGGGTGTCACCCATCTTCCGCGAACCGCCGGAGAACAATCCCTAAAAGGAATCCTCAAGTGGTTGCGCGTCTGTTATCGCTGCTCCAAACAGCTCGTGCAACTGCGGCTCGCTGTGCGAGATCTCTGATGTCTGATCTCAGCCCGCTGCGCTGAAAGTTCCGCTATAATTAGGCGTACCGGAGGCTCCTTGCGCCGCGAAACCACCAGCGTCTCCCGCGAAGACTACCTGAAGGCCATCTGGGAGATTGTGCAGGAAGAGCAGGTGCCCATCAGCGCGCGCCTGGCGGAAGAATTGCGCGTTACGCCGCCCGCGGTGACTGCCGCGCTGAAGCGCATGGCCCGCGACGGCTATCTGCGCGTGGCCCGCGACGGCCGCATCCATCTTTCGCGCAAGGGCCGCGAAGTCGCCGAGCATCTCGTCCTGCGGCACCGCCTCGCCGAAAAATTGCTCACCGACGTTATCGGCGTGGACTGGTCGAAAGTGCACGAGGAAGCCGAGCGCCTCGAGCACGGCATGTCCACAGAAGTGGTGGCCCTGCTGCTCAAACGCTTCGGTGCGGACAGCACCTGCCCGCACGGCGTTCCGCTGAAGGGCGGGCACGCGCGCTTGCGCCGCAAAAAATCCGCGGTGCGCCTGGCGGACGCTGCCGTCGGCGATACCGTGGAAATCCTCCGCGTGTACGAAAAGGATCCGCAGTTCCTCGATTTCGTCGCGGGGCTCAAGCTGCGTCCGGGCGCTCGCGCGCGCATCCAGAACCGCGAATATGACGAGACGATGACTCTCGCCATTGTCGGCGGCTCCGCTCCGCGCACGTTTCTCGGCAAGCCCGCCACTTCCCGCATCTGGGTCCGCCGCATTTCTTCGTAATATGAATGCACATCCATCGTGGAGGGAATTGCCATGAAGCGACTACTTCCTTTTGCTGTCGCGCTGCTCGTGCTCGCTACCGGCGTGGGTGCCCAGACGGCCCCGGACGCCGCCGCACTGACTAGTCTGCTGCACGAATTCCTCGCGGGCGCGTCGCGCAACGACGCCGCGATGCACGACCGCTTCTGGGCCGAGGACCTCATCTACACCGGCTCGAACGGGAAGCGCAGGGGCAAGGCGGAGATCATGCGCAGCGTCCGCTCCGCGCCGGCGCCCAAGCCCGGCGACCCGACGGGCATCTACACGGCCGAGGACATTCGCATTCAGCAGTACGGCGACACGGCGATTGTCGCTTTCCGCCTGGTCGGCACTACCGAGAAGGACGGCAAAAAAGAAATCATGAACTTCCTGAACTCCGGCACTTTCCTCAAGCGTGCGAGCAAGTGGCAGGTGGTCAACTGGCAGGCGACGCGCATGCCCCGCCCGGAAGAAGACACCAAAAAAGATGTTGCCGCCGCGGACCACACCACATGGGTCGGCGAGTCACTGATGCAGATTCAAAAAATCAAACCAGGCATGACCCGGGGGGAACTCCTCAAAGTATTCAGGACGGAGGGCGGCCTATCGACCGGGCTGAACCAATCATTCGCGTATCGCGAGTGCCCTTATTTCAAGGTTGACGTAGAGTTCGAGGCTGTGGGCAGGCCAGCACGCGACAAAGAAGGGCGCGTAACACTAGAGAAATTTGATACGGACCTGATCAAGGCGATATCGAACCCGTACTTGCAGTTCGGTGTGACGGACTGAGCCTCTTCCAGGACTCGCTCTAATACCCGAACCGCAACTCCCTTGAATTTTTGCGTTGCGGGGAGTAATGTTTCGGCCTTCCCAGTCGTCGTAGCTTGTTCCTCGCGTCATTGGTGGATGGAGGCGTCATGTCCGTCGAGATTCAGGTTCGTGTGAATGGCCAGCCGCACCAGAGCCATGTGGAGCCGCGCACGCTGCTGGTGCACTATTTGCGCGACGTCCTCGGCCTGACCGGCACGCACGTGGGCTGCGAGACGTCGTTGTGCGGCGCCTGCACCGTGCTGCTCGACGGCCGCGCCGTCAAATCCTGCACCCTGCTCGCCGTGCAGGCCGATGGCGCGAGCGTCACCACCATCGAAGGGGTCTCCGGACTGAACGGCTCGGGCGGCGGCCTGCATCCTGTCCAGGAAGGCTTCTGGGAAAAACACGGCCTGCAATGCGGCTTTTGCACGCCGGGCATGATTTGCGCTTCCGTCGAGCTGCTGAGCAAGAATTCCAACCCATCGGAATCGGAAATACGTCACGCGCTGCACGGCAATCTCTGCCGTTGCACCGGATACCAGAAAATTATCGAATCGGTTCGCTACGCCGCCGCAAAAATGAAAACGCGCAAGCGCTGAAGCACGCTGCATATTGGAGGAGTCCGTGGCCACGGCAACCAAATACATCGGCAAGCCGCTCAAACGCAAGGAAGACCCGCGCCTCATTCAGGGCATTGCGCATTACGTGGACGACCTCGTGCTCGCGGGAATGCTCCACGCCGGATTCGTGCGCAGCCCGCACGCCCATGCGATCATCAAGTCCATTGACACGACAAAAGCGCAAACCGCGCCCGGCGTGGTCGCCGTTTTCACCGCCGAAGATTTCCGCGGGCAAATCGGCATCGTGCCCTGTGCCGCGCAGCTTCCCGACCTGAAGCCCGCGCCGCGTCCCGTGCTGGCCACCGGCCGCGTGCGTTTTGTGGGCGAAGCTGTGGCCGTGGTGGTCGCCTCCGACCGTTACGCGCTCCGCGATGCCCTCGATTTAGTGGACGTGGACTATGAGCCGCTCACGCCCGTGGTGAATCCCGAAAAAGCCATCAGCAAGAACGCGCCCGTGCTTCACGAGCCAAACGCGGACAACATCTCCTTTCGCTGGGAACTGGAAGGCGGCGACGTCAAGCGCGCCTTCAAGAACGCCGACAAAGTGATCCGCCAGCGCATCACGAACCAGCGCCTGATCCCCATGGCCATGGAGCCGCGCGGCGTGCTCGCCGAATACAAGCCCGGAGAAAAAACTCTGACCGTGTGGTCCTCCACGCAGATCCCGCATCTTCTGAAAACGCAGATCGCGGCCATGCTGGGCACGCCGGAGCATTCCGTGCGCGTGATTACGCCGGAAGTCGGCGGGGGCTTCGGCAGCAAGCTGAATGTCTATCCCGAAGAAGCCATTGTCGCGCACTTGTCCATGCGCTTGGGCCATGCGGTGAAGTGGATGGAATCGCGCCGCGAAAATTTCGTCTGCACGATTCACGGCCGCGATCAGATTGCCGACGTGGAAGCCGCCGTCTCCAAGGACGGCATGCTGCTGGGCACCAAGTGGCGCATCATCGCCGACCTTGGCGCGTACTACCAGTTGCTGACGCCGCTCGTGCCCACGCTGACCGGGTTGATGCTCGCCGGCAGCTACAAAGTCCCCGCCATCAAAATTGAAATCATCGGCGCGCTGACCAACAAAATGGCCACGGACGCCTATCGCGGCGCGGGCCGTCCCGAAGCGACGTACTACGTCGAACGGCTGATGGACCTCATCGCCGCCGAATTGAAGATGGACCCCGCGGAAATTCGCCGCAAAAATTTTCCGCTGCCGAAGGAATTTCCCTACGCCACACCCACCGGCGTCGCCTACGACAGCGCGAATTATCAGAAGAGCCTCGACCTCGCGCTGCAAAAATCCGGCTACGCGAAGCTGCGCAAGGAGCAGGCTGCGCTGCGCAAGCAGGGCCGCTACATGGGCATTGGCGTTTCCACCTACGTCGAAATCTGCGCCATGGGGCCATCGAGCGCCATGCCCGCTGGCGGATGGGAAAGCGCCACGGTGCGCGTCGAGCCCACCGGCAATGTGACCATCCTCACCGGCGCTTCGCCGCACGGACAGGGCCAGGAAACCAGTTTCGCGCAAATGGGCGCGGAGGTGCTCGGCCTAACGCCGGACGACGTCAACGTCGTCCACGGGGACACCGCCGCCGTGCCCTATGGCATCGGCACCTTCGGCAGCCGTGGCACTGCAGTTGGCGGCACGGCGGCCTACATGTCGCTCATCAAGCTCCGCGACAAACTGGCCAAAATTGCCGGCCACCTGATGGGCGAGGACCCGAAAAATCTTGTTTTCGGCGGCGGAAAAATCACTTCCAAATCTTCCGCCGCCAAATCCATGGCCCTCGGCGAAGCCATCGGCGCGGCTTACTCTGCCAAGTCGCTTCCGCAGGGCATGGAGCCGGGGCTCGACTCCACCACCTTTTTCGAGCCGACCAATTTTACGTTCCCGTTTGGCGCGCACGTTTGCGTGGTGGAGATTGACGCCGAAACCGGCGATGTCCGCCTGCTCAAATACGTTGCCGTGGATGACTGCGGCAACGTCCTCAATCCGCTGCTCGTCGAAGGCCAGGTGCACGGCGGCATCGCGCAGTCTGTCGGTCAAGCCATGCTCGAAGAAGCCGTGTATGACGAGCACGGCCAGCTCATCACCGGCGAGCTGATGGACTACGCCATTCCTCACGCGGACACGCTGCCCTGGATGGAGACGCATCGCACGGTCACGCCCTCGCCCGTCAACCCGCTCGGCGTAAAAGGCGTCGGCGAGGCCGGCACCATCGGCGCCACGCCCGCCATCATCAACGCCGTGGTGGACGCGCTCGCTCCCTTCGGCGTGCGCCACGTGGACATGCCAGTCACGCGCGAACGCATCTGGAAACTGATGCGCCGCAAAGCCGCGCCTAAGCGCGCACCGCGGGCCGCCGCAAAGGCTAAGCCCAAGAAGAAATCCAAACCCGCCGCTCGCCGCCGCGCGCGCAGGAGGGCAAAATGATTCCCGCCGCATTCGAATATCACGCCCCGAAAAACTTGGAAGAGGCTCTGCGCCTGCTCGACCGCCACGGCGATGAAGCCAAGCTCCTCGCCGGCGGACACAGCCTGCTGCCGATGATGAAGCTGCGCCTGGCCGCGCCGCGCTTCGTGATTGATCTCGGCCGCCTGAAAAACATGAATTACATCCGCGAAGAGCAGGGCATGATCGTTATCGGCGCGATGGCCACGCACGCCGAAATCGAGCACTCCAGCCTGCTCCGCGCGAAATGCCCGCTGCTTTCCGAAACCGCCGCAGCCATCGGCGACGTGCAGGTGCGCAACCGCGGCACGATTGGCGGCAGCCTGGCTCATGCCGACCCCGCCGCGGATTATCCGGCCGCGATTCTCGCTCTTGAAGCCATCATGGCCTTGCAGAGCAGCAGCGGCTCGCGCACGGTGCCCGCTGCGGAGTTCTTCGTGGACATGCTCACCACGCAATTGCGCCCCGGAGAAATCCTCACCGAGGTGCGCGTGCCGGTCATCGTGAAGGGAAGCGGCGCCGCTTACTGCAAGCTGCCGCAACCCGCGTCGGGATACGCCGTGGTGGGCGTGGCCGCGCGCGTCACGCTGTTGAAGGGAAAACTCGCGCAAGTCACCGTGGGCGTCACTGGCGCAGGCCCCAAGGCCTACCGCGCGGTGGGAGTCGAAAACGCGCTGCGCGGAAAGAAGGCCAGCGAAAAATTGCTCACCGAAGCCGCGCGCCACGCCGCGCACGGCATAGAAGTACTCGCTGACCTGCACGCCTCCTCCGATTACCGCCGCGAAATGGCCGCCGTCTTCACCCGCCGCGCGCTTGTGCTGGCCATCGCTCGCGCCGCAGGCAAGAAGGCGTGAAGGTCCAGGGAAACATTCTGCTGCCCGCCGGCCGTGAGCAGGTCTGGGACCTGCTCACCGACCCGGAAAAACTCGCCAGACTGCTTCCCGGCTGCGAGAAGCTCGAACCCGTGGGTCCCGACCGCTACAAGGTCGCCATCAAGTTTGCCCTCGCCGCGTTCTCCGGCAAATATTCCGGCAGCGTCGAGCTGAGCGAAAAAAAGCCGCCCGAATCCTTGCGCATGGTGCTGGAGGGCAAGGGCACTCCCGGATTCATGCGCGGTGAAGGCCATATTTGCCTCGCCGAAAAAAAAGGCCAGACCGAATTGCACTACGAAGGCGAAGCGCAGGTCGGCGGCATGATTGCCGCTGTCGGCCAACGCATGATCGACGTCGCCGCCCGCCGCATCATCCAGCAATTCTTCGACTCTGCCTCCGCCCAGCTCCGTTCCTGACCCCTTGTCACTGTTCTGATAGGATATGCCGCTGATGTTCTCTGCTCTCCGCTACTACTGGATCATCGCCAAGGGCTACCGCCTCCAGCCGTGGAACAGTCCCTACCTGCGCTGGCGCCTGGAGACATTTTTCGGCAAGGACGCCGCCAACCTCGGCGCCCGCGACACCATCCAACTCCTCTGGCGCGAGCGCGCACGCCTGCGCAGCTTTCTGCATTGGGTAGCAATTCGCCAGCGCGCCCAGTCCGCTCGCCGCTAACCAAAAAGGCGTATAATTGATTCATCGGATCAGCGCCATGCAGGACCTGAAAATCTTCCAGAAATCGGAAACCCTCCACGAGGGCCGCTGGTGGGAACCCGAACCCGGCGGCAAGGTGCACTGCTATCTCTGTCCGCGCCACTGTCACATTGGCGCAGGACAATCCGGCTTCTGCTTTATCCGCGTCAACAATGGAGGCAAGCTCTACAACCTCGGTTACGCGTCTCCGGCCGCAATTCAGGTGGACCCCATCGAAAAAAAGCCGCTGAATCATTTCCTGCCCGGCAGCGCGATTTTTTCCATGGGCACCGCCGGCTGCAACATGGGATGCTTCTTCTGCCAGAACTGGGACATCTCTAAATCCAAGCACGATCAGGTGCATTCCTCGCACATGCCGCCGGAAGACGTTGTGCTCATGGCCATCCGCTACGGCTGCCCCTCGATTGCCTTCACATACAACGAGCCTACCATTTGGGGCGAGTACGTGATTGACATTTGCGCCGCGGCGAAGGAGCACGGCCTGAACACGGTGATGGTCACCAACGGCTACGTCACCTACGAAGCCTTCCACGACATCTACGACCACATCGACGCCGCCAATGTGGACCTCAAGGCCTTCACGGAGCAGTTCTACGGCAAAATCACGCTCACCCATTTGCAGCCCGTGCTGGAAACTTTGCAGTGGCTGAAGAAGGAAACCAACGTCTGGTTCGAGATCACCAACCTGATGATCCCGACACTCAACGATGATCCGAAAGAAACGCGCCGCCTCGCGGAATGGATTCTCGAGCACCTCGGCCCCGAAGTGCCGCTCCATTTCACCGCCTTCCATCCCGACTTCAAGCTCCGCGACAAGCCGAACACGCCCCCTGCCACGCTGCACCAGGCGCGCCGCATCGCGCGCGAAGTCGGGCTCCATTACGTCTACGAGGGGAATATTTTCAGCGAAGCCGCCAACACGAATTGCCCCTCCTGCGGAGCCGTGCTGATCATTCGTTCATGGCACAATGTGCTGGAAAATAATCTAAAGAACGGCTGCTGCTCAGCCTGCGGCCTTGCCGTGCCCGGCCGCTGGACAAACCCGCGCGGCAAGACTCCACTGAAAGTGTTCGAGCGCGCGGGCGAACTCGCCGACGCAAAATACGGCGCATTGAACTTGTAGGGGCATGACATGTCGTGCCCATCGTGAAGAAAAAGAAAAGGGGAGGCTCCATGGCCGTCGTCAAGCAGCTTCGTGTGGCGTTAAAGAACCGCCCCGGCGCGCTCGCCGAGCTTTGCACCGAGCTGGCCAAGCGCGCCGTGAACATCAGCGCCATCCAGGCCAACGAATCCGCGCCGGATATGATTCGCTTGGTGGCCTCTCCGCTGGACGTGGCCAAAAGAGTATGCGTGGACATGAATTTGGAAATCTGTGAGGAGCTAGCCATCGCCGCGCACATGGCCGACCGTCCCGGATCGCTCGGCCGCCTTACCCGCAAGCTGGCGGAGAAGAACATCAACATCGAATATGTTTACGGAAGCATCGGCAAGAGCGCGGAGCGCGCCCTGGTGGTGATTGGCGTGAGCGACGTGGAAGCCGCCGCTCGTTTGTTAAAGTGAGGAAAGCTCCCCGCCGATGCCGCTTCTGCTGATTTTTCTTTCCCTGTTCTTGGCGCAAGGCCCGCCTGGGGACCCTTCCCGCGAACTCAAGCTGCGTCTCGTGGAAGAAATTAACCGCGAGCGTGCGACCGCCGGCGTGCAACCTGTTGTGTACTCCGAAGAACTCGCCATCGCCGCCGACAAGCATTGCAGCGAAATGTTGCGCGACGGCTATGCCAGCCACTGGAACCGCGCCGGATGGAAACCGTACATGCGCTACGCGGTCGCCGGCATCCGCGACTTTACGTCGGAAAATGTCTGGAGCTTGTGGCACTCGAACCTGGACACCTCTTCTGCATCCATGTGGACGGAACTTCTGGCCGGACATCGCAGCTTCATGTCGGAGCGCCCGCCCAACGACGGCCATCGCCAGAGCATCTTGAATCCGCGCCAAACGCACGTGGGCATCGGACTGGCCTACGACGTGCGCGGCATTCGCCTCGTCGAACTGTTCGGCGCGCGGTATGCCGAACTCCAACCCCTGCCCGCGCGCGCCACTCTGCAAGACAAGCTGACCATCGAAGGGCAGATGACCAACCGAAACTTCAAGCTGTTTGGTGTCGGGGTCCATTACGAGCCGCTGCCGCAGCCCATGTACCGCCAAGACCTGCGCGAAACCGGATCCTATGGCTTGCCCGAGGAACATGAGATGGAAAGAGTGCGGCTGTCCGACGCGCGGTACATTGACGGGAGTGCTGGGTCAATCGAGCTGGGCGAGACAGGACGATTCTCGCTGCCCTTGCGCTTTTGGAAGAAATTGCCGGGGGTGTACACCATCGTGGTGTGGGTTCACGAGAGCGGAAGCAACAAAGCATTTCTCGGGGCGATGACTTCCGTCTTTGTCGAAGAGGGCAAAAAGAACTCGCGCTAACTTTCTTCTTCGCGCTCCTGCCGCTGCCGCGCCGTCTCCAGCCGCGTCTTCAAGCTCTCCGCCAGCCGCTCCTTCAAATCTTCGTCGCGGTGGCTTACGTACTCCAGCCAGTTCATGCCGATGACGATCGGCCATTCGCCTTTTTGCATCACGAAGGCCAGTTGCTGCCGGGTCGAATCCAGCACCACTTCGTGCAGATGGACGTCCGGGTCGATGGCCTGGAGCAGCAGCCCCACACGCTGCAGGATTTTGTTTCGGCGGTCTTCACCCAGCATGGTCTTTACAGCTACCCCCGTACTTGCCGGCGCACTTCACAAGTATTCATCACCGATAACACATTCCAGAGTTCACAGCAAGGTGGGCGCGATCGATGCAGTCTCTCAGCTTTGCGGTTCCGGTTCGGTGGGCACGGCTTCGAAATCGTTTTGCGTTTCGACCGGCGCTTCCAGGCCGGCGCGTTTGGCCAGATTTCTTTCCGCGCGGCGCTCCGCCTTCATGCGCTGCTTTTCCATGCGCTTCATTTCTTTCTGCCGTTTTTCAAACGTAGACCTCGACCGTGTGGCCATCAAACCTCCGTGAATTGGGGAAGAGAAGCCGGCAAACGCACGAACTGCCTGCAAGCTGATTTAACTTACCAGCGCGGTTCGCGCGGCTGCCGCGCGGAATCCCGGTGGTCTTCGGTGGAGAAGCGGTCCTTGCCGCGGCCGCCGCCACCGCCGCCTTTGTAGCCTCCACCACCGCCTTTGTATCCGCCTCCACCACGAGGGGGCCCGCTGCGTTCCGTCTTGGGGCGCGCCTCGTTCACTTTCAGGTTGCGCCCGCCGACTTCTTTTCCGTCCAGCCCCGCAATGGCCTTGGCCGCTTCCTCGTCGTTGGCCATCTCCACAAACGCGAAGCCCCGCGCCCGGCCGGTTTCCCGGTCCATGGCGATGTGCACTCGCGTGATCTGCCCGAACGGTTCGAACAACGCGCGCAAGTCCGCTTCCGTGGTCTGGAAACTCATGTTGCCCACAAACAGATTCTTCATGCTTCTTCTCCCCGATTCCTTTCAATTCCTGTGGCGGAGTGCGCTGCCGCAGGCCGGATTCAGATTGCTTCGTGGCGGCGTTGAGGTACCCGACGAGGTCAGGCGAGGCGGGCCGCAAAATACGGCCCAGGATTCACTGACGCAATCTGAGCTTTGGAAAGTACCCAAGGACTATAACACAAAAATCCATGCCCAGACCGATTTGTGGGGAAGAGAGGCCGAAAATGCTTTGCAATGGTGCCGGGGGGCAGACGGCGACCGAAACGCGCGCGCCGTTTTTGCGGTTCGAGTTGGCTGCTTGACCTCGGGCTATCCGCCAAACAGCAACCCCGCGCCTACCCGGTCCAGTAATCCCCTTGCCTCAGCCTGCCAAAGATCGCGCGCCGTGAGCGGCCCCATGCACGCTGGCGGGCAATCGTCGTCACGTCCCAGAGAAAAGAAATGGCAGAAGCATCTACATGGCTTGAGCGTCCCGCGCCCGCAAGGCCGAGAGTGCCCGCGGCCTACGATTTCCCGTCGCTGGACGCAACGCACCGCGAGGCCATCTCTGACCCTTGCCGCCTGTTTCGGTACGAAGCCGACACTCCCGGCCGGCCCGAGTGCCCCGTCTGCCAGGTCGCAATGATGCCGACGCGGATACGCGGTGGCCACGAACCGCATTTTCTTTGTCCGCGGAGCGGGCTCGTATTTTTCGGCGATGAAGAGGACCTTTCGCTTTGCGTCCATCCGAGGCAGCACGTTTTCGGTTGCGCCACCGGCGCGAACGTCAGCTAGTCAGATCGTGCGGTTACGGGGAGACGTGACCTTGAGCGACGGATTTGCAGCGGCACTTGAAGTTCTGGGCGATGAGGCCGAGCCGCATTTGCCGAAGCGCCGGGGCCGGCCGGACCCTGCAGCGACCGAGGCGCGGGCCATCCTGGCGCTCGTTCGGCGGGGCGTCATGGACGAAGCGCAAGCGCGTGAATTGATCGACGTTCCGCCGCATATCGTCGCACTACTCCGCGCCTTTGCAGCTAAAGATCCATCGGACGGCCCGCGGCTGCTTCTCGTCGTGGAATTCCGCGCCCGCGTGCTGGCAGAGTTTGACCGGCAAATCCGAGCGGACTGAGTTTTTTGTTTTCCAACTTCACCGGCGAAGGCCGGAACCTGAATCTCTCACCTGAAATAGAAGCGGAGATCGCGCGCGTGAAACTCTACTGCACAGTTTGTCGCCGGCCGTTGCCGGAAATCAGAAAGCGGCGCGGCTCGCCCTACTGCAGGGACGAATGCCGCGAAAAATATCGGCGCTGGCGCCGGAATTGGAGGGCCGAGCGCTTCTGCCGGCTATGCGGCCGCGGCCTCAGACAGCCGAAATGCAGGCCGCAATGCCTCCGGGCGACTGCTACTGCCAGCCCGGCGGAGCGAAGGAAGCGAAAGCTTGTGCCCCGGGCGCACAAACCGGCCTACAAGGTGGAATCGTCCGTCTACCAACAATATCTGCGCCAATTGGCGCGAAAGCAGAAAGCTCAGGCATGACCGGCCCTTTGCCCGCCCTCGCCCGTGTCGCGGTGGTACACTCCATGGGAGCAGGCCGCCGGGAAACTTTTCCACTGGAGGCATCCATGCGAAAATTCCTCGGTTGTTTATTCGTTTTCTTTCTTCTCGCCCTTCCGTCGTTGTGCCAGCAGCCCGCGCCTCAAGCCTCGCAAAATGCAAGGGACCTATCGCCCGAGCAGCTCAGGATCGCTTGCCAGGCGGTGCCCTGGTTTTGCTCCGCGAAAACCACGCGCTTCTCCTTCTCGGGCGCATGGACCGGCAAGGGCGCACGGCAGTTCAAGCAAATTTCTTCTAAAGAGTGGCGCAAAGTTTGCGCGGTCCTGCCTGATTTGCCGGTGTGCCTGATCGCAGAACAAGAGAGAGAAATCTGGCTCAAAACGAAAGCAGGAAAAATCTGCTCGCAGAGTCTCGTCTGGCGGCGGGGTGAATGCGAGACGCTGGCCCGAGGAGAGATTCACGCCGGCATGTCCCGCAAAATGGTTTTTGCGGCATGGGGCGAACCGAAAACGGTGTACCGCTCCAGCGAGGGAAGCGAAGAATGGGTCTATGGCGGCGGATACGTCAGCCGCTACGCAGGTTTTCAGGGGGCTTTCGTTTTTGTGCGCTTTGAAAACGGCCTCGTCAAATCATGGAGCGAATCGCGCCACGGCCGCTGACGGCTCACGACGGGCGGCCGGCAGTGGCCTCATTCAAAGAGCGGGGAAGCGACCGAGAGGGAATCGCGCAGCGATGTGCGAGCTCGGTCGAGGTCAAGGCACTGCGGCTTAGGCGAAGATATTGCGAAAGTGAACAATTCGTGGTATAGTCTCTTTGGACTATTGCAATTCCTCAGGGAAGCTAATACTGTACGTTCCTCCGCAGCCCGACGATGAATGGATGCATCTAACAAATTGGCGACACTCTTCCGAGGCCGGGAAGGAGACCGCTCATGTTTGATAAACTACTTGGGAAAAAACACGAATTGGCTCTGCGAGTAAGCTACGCAGTGGAGGAAGATGGAGAATGCTTCCATGCATTTGCCCCAGCTTTTAAGGGTTTGCATGTGGACGGCAAGACGCGAGAAGAAGCAGTTAGCAATTTGGTCGAGGCGGTGGTTGTGTATCTGAACTCGTTGTCTCAAAACAGCGATCCGTTACCAATTGGGCCAGATTTTGCGGTGCACGAAGTAGTCCAAGTTCCACAAGGAGCGTTTTTGGGCAGCATGACCGTGCAATGGCCTTCTCTCCAAATGTCTGGAATCAGCTAAAGAACACAACTGCTGATGAACTAATCAAGGCTCTGCTGCGCGACGGATGGGTGAAAGACCCAGCCAGCAACGATGCTACCATTGCCTACCTTAAGAAAACTCCGGCTGGGAACAAGAGAATAGTCATTCACTACCATCCGAAGAAGACCTATGGGCCAAAACTCCTAAAGGCTCTAATTGAAGATATTGGTTGGGAAGAAGACGGCCTGCGCGCCCTAAAACTAATCAAATAAGTCAAAATGAGTCACTACCCGATCAATCGCCGGCGGCGCCCCCGCCATCAAGGAGATCCTGGGGGCTCACGCCAAGGTGCTTGGCAAAGCGCTCCAGTTGCTCCCGCTCGGCGAAAGGCGCAGCGACTCGGCAGAGAGCGAAGGCCAGCCCCCACCCGGGAGACTCGCGCTCCGAGTCGGGGATCATGGGCTCAGCTTCCAGCGGATCGCCGGCGGGCTCAACTTTTGCGCGGCACTTGCCCGGCGCGTTTTTCACCAACAGCGAGGCGTGCCGCCACTTTCGGCCCTTGCCCTCGCGCCATCCCCAGCGCAGCAGCGCGGAAAGCTCGCCCGGGTCCACGGCACAGCCTTCGAGAAGTTTCTGACGGATGCGGCTCTCGGCCAGGCTGCAGAGGTTTCGTTCGCGTAGCGAGTCGAGGCCGAATTCGTCCGCGTGTTGCGCCTGCCATCTCAGAAACTTCAATTCGAGCAGCTCTGCTTGAGTGACCGTGCCCTGTGACTGCGGCGCGAGCGGGTTGCGTTTTGGTCTGGCCATCGAAGTACCTCCATGATTCAGTTACGCGCCTCGCCGGCGGGAGTCAAGGCTAGTGAGGTTAGACTGTCTAGCATTGCTAGCCTTGCGCCAGACACGGCGCCAGCGAAAGGCTCAGGGGCTTGGGGCCCCAGCGAAAAGCAATCTTGATTTCGCCGGTACATTGTGAAATACTGCAATTGAAAGAGGCCGCGAGAGAGGCGGCAGCGATCCGCGTCCACCTGCGATAGTGCGTGGCCCATGTTGTTCGAGAGAAACGCCGCGCGAGATGCGGCAGGGAATCCACCCAGCCCCGAAGAGGTGGACAGAGACAGCAAGAAGCCTCTCTGTAGTCGAAGAGATATTCTCTCCGCGACGCCCCGCGAAAGCAAAGGGCGGGGGAATCTGTCACCCCAGCAACAATCAGATCCCGCGCCGTAGCCTCTACGGGCACAAGAAACCCCCAAAAACACAGTCTTGCCCACTCCAATCTAAGTGTGCGACCTCGCGCCGAGTGGGAAGGGTGACGCCTCACGCTTTCGATTTCTTTTTCCGCCGTCTCCAGCGAGCGACTCTATGGGCGGCCTGGTGTGCGGTCGAGCAATATATCTGATCCGGCCTCTGCTGAGCAAAAACCGCATCGCATTTCGGGCAAACCGAGAGGGATCGCGGGCGAAAGAGGGTGCTTGCATAGAGCGCGGTCTCCGCATCCGGACACCAGATCGCCGATTTGAATTTGCCGCCGCCCTTCCAGTCGCTGTAGTGCGAGACCTTTGGAACTGTCCATTGCCCCAACTCCGGGTCGTAACTACCACTTACGCCGCCCCTAGGATATTCGCCCGTCCACCATAGAACAAGGCGCGCGCGCGACAACTGCGCTGAAACTGCGAGGCTCAAGCAAGCCTCGGGGAGCAGGGAAGAGAACGCAATCCCGAATATGGTTTCTATTTCTCGCCGTTCCGGCGCCTGGCCACTTCCGTGAGTATTATTCATGAGGGATTGAAGCAAAGCGCGGGAGTCAATGTATTTCTGAGCGGCAAGGATCTTTGCTTCGAGCGCATCGCCCGCTTCAATCGAACGCTTCAGGCTGATCAGGGCGGCAAATTTCAGCCGGGCATTCTCAGGCAAGGCTTCGTACTGCCGCATCTGCTCTGGGATCTTGAACTCCCGCACGCGCCGCTGGTCAAGGGCAGGGAAGAAGCTGGCCCAGCCATTGCCTTGCTCGCCTTTCGGGGCAGGCACAAGGATTGGTACCCCGTTACGCGGTGTTACGGGACTGGCCGTGTGACGTTGCATACCGGAAAGCGTACGGGTAAACTGCCGCTATGTCAAGCGGTGCGATAAGCGTCGATGTAAAGAAGGCGGCAGAACTCACCAGCCTCAGCGTTCACATGATCCGGAAGCTGATTCGCACGAATCGCCTATCAGTGAGCCGCATCGGGGGACGCATTGTCATACCAATCACAGAACTAAAAAAGCTGGTGCGCTCAGGGAGGGCGGCATGATTGCGCGCAATCGGGCGGGTCCTGCTGGTGCCTTGAGAATCGCGACCCTTCGCGGGCCGCGCCGCAGCCGAAAGGTCGTGGTGTGTCATGCCCAATAAACGTCGGTCTCGTCCCTTCCTGCTTCGCCTGCCTGACGGTCGTCAGCTCCATGCTCGTGGACGGGACGTGGCGGTCCTGGCCGCCTCCGGGCTTGCGGTGAAGGTCAGCGAGATTTTATTTATCGTGCAAACGGATTGCTTACAACAGGCCGGCTTTGCGCAGCAAACGCTACTTGCTCGGATAATGGCGGAATACCCGCTCCGCCGTGCCGATGGATCTTCGGTCAGGCACTCTCGCCGACTCTGAAGCCAGTCAGAAAGTTTCGCCGCACGAGATTGCGCGGCCGTGCGAGTAAATGTGACGTATTTTTACGGTGAACATTGAGAGCGATCGGTGCAAGTAGCTTCGACAATCTTTTCGCCTTGCCGGCAGTGGCACCGGCTCCGTCTTTTCCGCAACAAAAGTGTGCGCGCGAATTTTGTGATCGACGCCCCGCGCGCGGGTCGCGCTACTGCGGCTCCTGTGCGTCTGACCGTCGCGAAGGCCGACGCGTGATCGCTACGGCGCGACTGGACCGCGAAGCGGCGCGGCAGCAAGAGCGCCCGGCGCCGTCCTTACTGCCCGAGGCGGAAGGAATGGAAGCGGCGGATTAATCTTAGAACTTGATCTTCACCACCGCCCGAAGGGCCGGGCTGGAAACGCTGCCGCCTCAGCGTTTGCGCTCGGCCCTCCCCTCCCTCGCGCGGGCGAAAGGGCATTTGATCTGCACGTCGGGCATTCCTGCCCGGCGTCTTTTTTTTGGCGTTGTGACGCAGAAATTTTCTAGGTAGGAGGATGCGGTATGCACTGGAATCTGAAAATCGCAATCGCGGAACAGTTTGGTAGCCAGCTCGCCTTCGCTGCCGCCGTGAAGATCCACGCGGTCCGGCTCAACCGGATTTTGAATGGCTGGCTCGATCCCACGCCGGAAGAACGGGCCAGAATCACGGCCCTGCTCAATGCCGAGGCTGCATGGTTATTCGCAAAGGGCGCACGAATTCCGCGGCCCACGCCGCGGCTCACGGACGTAACCGGCATGAAAATGTTTGCGTGATTGATCTTGCGCCAAGACGGCCGTGCGGTGGCGCAGCTCGCCACGACGAGTCATTGGCCGCGCGGCCAAAACTTTTCCAGGCGGAGGTGCAGAAGCATGGAACTGGACCAAGACATTAAGGCGCGGCTGCTGCGGCTCAGCGATGACGCGCGATTGCATTACTTCGGCTTGCGGATTGTTACCTCTCGTCCGAAGGTATTGGCTTGCCAACCGCTCATGCGAGTTCCGCAGGATTTTCGACCTTGGTATTTTGTTTTAACTTCGCTTCTCGATGAATGCCCGTTCGACGCTGATGCGGAGTCCGTGCGTGGAATTCTCGGCGAGCTTTTTCCAAAACTGACCATTGCGCATGTCGGCGAAATCCTCGACGCGCTAGAGCTGACCGGGTTGCTCTGCCGCGTTGAACATGGGGACGGGCGGCCCGGCTGGTGGATGCCCCTAAATTCCACCGGCGCGGTCACGGAGCCGCCGAAGTTCGAAGAGATGCCAGGTCAGTTGCGGAAGGCGTTCGCGGAGTGCTTGGCGCGCGCGCGGCTGAATTGATGCGGGGCGCGGGTGACGTGGATCAACTCGGCAAGCGAGGGGAATCGTAGCGAGGGCGAAATGAAATTCTTTGAAAAGTCGAAACCGGCGAGCGTCATTCAAACGCAAGAAGTCTCGCTGGAGAAATTTCCCGAATCAAGTTTGCTGCGCGTAATGGCCCAGCTACTGCCGCAATCTTCTACTCTCTCCCAGCTAAGGCCCGCCTACGATCCGATCATGGATGCGTGCCGCGCGGAGCTTTCGCGGCGCTGGCAAAAGCGCGGCGCTCCAATTTCCATTTCGCTCCCCGCAAAACTTCCAGCCGTCGCCATCCTCGCAAGTGTGGGGGCAGCGAAGATCGCCGAAAGAATACTGGGCGACGAGGAGGCTACTTGGAGGACCGGCGGTCCGTCGCTGGCTGGAATGGTGGAAGAACTTTCCGGGGCCCGCGAAATTATTTCCGCGGTGGTGCGTGTGCTCGAAGACTCGAAAGTAGACGTTAGCGAACTCCCGGCCGCGCAAGAAGGGGCGGCTACATAATGGCCGATGGCGTAACGGTGCAGATGAAGGGCCTGGCCGAGATGGAGCGCAACATGCTCCAGCTCGCCGATGACCTCAACAAGCGCGCGGTCATCGCGGCGGCGCGCGCTGGGGCCAACGTGCTGCGCAAGGCCATCGAAGAGAGGCTGCGCAGCACCTTCAGGTCGCACACCGGGCGGGCCTACAAAAGCATTCGTATCAGTTGGCGGATTCGCGGGCGCGGCGTGAGCGGCGCGACGGTGTGGTTCAACGTCGGGCTGGGCAAAGACAGCGCCGGCGTAGTCCCGTTTTACTTGAGATTCTGGGAACTTGGGTTCCAGCACATTGGCCGCGGCGCGAAGCAGCGAAACATTCATCGACGCAAGTTGCACAAGGGACTCCGCGGCATCGGCAAGCATTATCAGCGTCCCTTCATGGGCCCGGCATTTGAAGCATTCAAGCAGCAAGCGGTTGACGCGCTGGCCGAAAAACTAAAAGCGTTCGTCGAGGAGTACCGTCCACAGTTGTAATTTCCCGAGGAGAAAAATCATGGCGAAGGTCGGGCAACTTTTTGTTTCTTTGGGACTTGATACTATAAATTTCACGAGTGGGATTATTAAGGCCAAGGACCTGGCCTTTGCCAACTCCAAAGAGATCCAGCGCTCGATGGAGCTCATCGGCAAGGCCACGGTTGGCGCGGGCGCGACCGCGGCCGCGGCCCTGGCGGTGATGGTGAAGCAACAGATCAACGTTGCTGACCAGGCCTTCAAGATGTCGCAGAAATTCGGAATCTCCGTGGAGTCGTTCACGGGGTTCTCTCATGCCGCGAACTTGGCCGGCGTGGAATCGGAAAGCCTGGGCAAGGGGCTTCAACACCTCAGCAAATGGATGGTGGAAAACGGACAGGGAGGCCGCAACGTAAAGGAAGTCCTGTTTCAGGTAGCGGACAGCTACCAGAAAATGGGCGAGGGCGCCCTCCGCTCCGCCGACGCGCAAAAGAAGTTTGGCAAGGCCGGCGCGGATTTGATCCCCATGCTGAAGGACGGGCGCGCCGGGCTGCAGGGTGCATGGCAAGAGGCCGAGCGGCTGGGACTAGTGATCAGCACGAAAACGGGCGCGGCGGCCGAACTGTTCAACGACAACTTAACGCGGCTGCAGGTCAGCCTCAAGGGCGTGGCCAGTCAAATCATGGCTGAAAATATCGTGGCCCTCTCTGGCCTCTCCAGCGCATTTGTAAACATCCGTGGAGACGTGGCCAGGGCCGGCGGTGAATTGCTCGATGGATTCCTGCCCAAGTTGTTGATCGTGGACGCCTCGGTTCGCGGCACAGCGGACAACCTGATCAACGTTTCGAAGGGCCTGGCGCTCTCCCTGGCCGGCATGGCCTCGGGAAACATGGGCTTGATGGGCGCGGGAACGGCCGCCCTTGCCGCCCCCGAGGGTCGAGCGCAGCGCATCCAGGACGTGATCAATTTCATGCTGGAATCGCGCAAGCAGATTGAAGACGCCATGCGCGGCATCGGCGCCAAGGCTGGCGGGTTCACAGATCCCAATGCCGCGGAGGGAATCAAGAAGTTCATTACGGCCTTGCGCGAGCAAGCATTCACGCACGGCATGACCACCACGGCCATCAACCTGCACAAGGCCGCACTGCTGGGGATCACTGACCCGAAAATCCTGAACGATATCAAGAATCTTAGCGTCGCAATGGAAAATTTCGGCGGCAAGGCGATTAGTCCGAAGCGGGCATTGCCGCCGGAAATGGCCGCGCCGGAACTCGGTCTGGACCCGGCGCTGTTGGCGCAATTTAGCAAGCTCCCTACCATCTTTGGCGAAATCCGCAATGCGGCGGCCAGCGTCAAGCCTCCGCTCTCCGAAATGAACATGGCAATGCGCGATTTCAGTCAGTTCGGTTTGAGCGCTATCGGGGATGCCGTGCTGGGCCTGACGAGCTGGAAAAACGTAGCGAACCAGATCATCTCCGACCTGGGAAGAATGCTATGGCATGCCTTGGTCCTAAAACCGCTTATGGGCTCGCTGTTTGGTTTCGGCGGCGGGGGCGGCGGCGTGAACCTGGGCAGCGTCGGCGGATTGCCGATTGCCAGCATTGCCGGCGTGGGCTCGTTCGCGGGCGGCGGCGATTTCGGACCGCGGCAGATGATTACGGTGGGCGAGCGCGGGCCGGAGTTGCTGTTTACCGGAAATCAAAGCGGCACAGTCATTCCCAACGGCAAATCCGCCGGCGGCGGAGTGACCCAGAACATTGTCATTAACGCGCCCGGTGCCGAGCTGGGCACCGTGGCGCGGCTGAATGCGCTGATGATGCGCCAGGCATTCCGCCAGTGGACAACGTCCATGGCGGAACGCGCCCGGCGGACAGTCTGAACTCGAAAGATGTGCACACGGGAGGCAGCGCGCGCGCCCCCGTCCAATCCAACTGCGGCCGGCGTGCTCGGCCGACACAAACTTGCCGGGGGCTAGGAACCGGCCGAGACGGAAGAAATTGAAAAGCGAAAAGGAGAAGAAAGTCATGCGATTGGAATTTGGAAATCTAAAGTTCCTGCTTTGCACGCAGCCGAAAATGGCCGCGAAGTTGCGGACGGCGAGCGGGCTGAGTCAATCGGACTTACTGGCGGCATCGTGCGGCTTTCGCGATTTGACGGACGAGCAGTGCAAGGCCATGGCGAGCGTCGTGGCCGATGATCAATCCTGGTTATTCAAATTCACAGCGCCTCGCCATCGTGGCGGGCGCATGGAGGCAAGGTAATGAACGCAAAAAGCAGCATTCGATTGGAAGACTACCCCGCCTATCGAGTCGCAGTCGAGAAGCTGGGAGAATTACAGGGCCAGCTCACCGCGGCTGAGGGCGAGGTGAGTTCGCTCAATTCAACAATCACGGAAAGGCGGCGCGGGGCCGATGATCCATTGACGCGCCAAGCGAAGGCCGTCATCTCGGGCGAGGCGGCGCCGTCCGTGGAAAACGAGCGGCAAGAATTGGCCAAGGCGCAGAGCCGTTGCACTATTCTGCGCCGCGCCGTTGAAATTCAGCGGGCAACGGTGGCTGGGGAACATGTCGCAGCTTCGCGGGCCATTTGCGAACGGCTGCAGCCGGAACACGGGCGGCTGATCGCGGAACTCGCCCAAGCCGTCATCAACCTGGGCAAGGTCGCCGAAGCGGAGGAGCGTTTTCGGGATGAATTGATCGCTGCCGGCGTGAGCTTTACCGCATGGTTGCGGCCGATGGCATTCCCGCCCGCCACTCAAGCGCGCGAGTCCCACTCTCGCATCGCAATGTGGCTGCGCGAAGCGGTTGCCTACGGGTACCTCAAGCGCAACGAGATTCCCGAGGCTTGGCTCAAGGTGTGGGGCGAACTAATTAACATCGAGGTTCGCTACAATCAGACGCCCGTCAGCCAGGCCCAGCCGGGCAAATCCTCACCGCCAGCCCCAGCGCGCCGAGAAGGCTGGCTTCGCGCCTGAGCGCGGCGTTCAGCCGGCAATAAAAGCAAATTCCAATTTCTTCGGCCAGCGAATCTTGTGCTGACCGCGTCGGACCCGGAGGTCCAGTTTGCGGATCTCCTGGCCCGTGCGGCACTGCGGGCGGCTGGCCGGGGCGGGTAAAAGAAAAATCGAAAAGGAGAAACAACATGTTCGGAAAACCGATTCTGAAAATCATGGACCATCCCGGATACGCTGCAGCGGTTTCGCGCGTGGAGCAATGTTCCGCTCAGCTCGCCGAGGCCCAAAGGGTACTGGAGGCCGCGAAAGCGGCAGCCGCACGGCAAGGAAGTCTTGTAAACAAATTCGATGTGGAGCGCGCATCGCAAGAGCTGGAGCGACTGCAACAGGAATGCGGCGAAGCGGTTCAAGGGAGAAGCGAGCAATACGAGGCGGCCTGCCGGGCCATCGAGGAATCCATGGCCAAAGCAGATGCCGTAGTGGTTCGCGCCTATTACATGGCCATCGTCGCCGCGGGTAAGGCCTTCGATGAACTGGATCAACGCAACAAGGCCAGAGCAGAGGCCGGGTCGAACAAGCAGCTCACCACGGGCTTTGTGCTGCGCCAATACCTTGGAGATCCCGGCAGTGTCGCCTCTCACATCCACCGGGAACTAAAGGTCGGCCTTCTCTGCGGCGCGATCATTGAAAAGGACCTACCGGCGCACTGGATAGCGAGGAAAATAGCGGCCCAGCTCGTTGCGTAGGGATTGAATCTCGGGCCTGAAAAGAGAGGAATGCGGAATGGAGAAGATGAAAAACACAAACGAGCAAGTCAAATGCTTCCTTGCCGAAGAAAAGCTCCGCGATCTGGAACTGGAATCACGTTTATACCTGCGAAAGCATCAAGCCTGGCAGCATGCGATGCGCGATTTGAATAACCTGACTTACGAGCGCCAAGCGCAGCGGATGCTGCCCGAGGGAGAAACCGTTCCGGCCAACGCGGAGGAGGCCGAACAAGTGCTTGTGAGATATCGCGAGCTGACTGAATCGCTGATCCCGGAAGCGCTGCAGGAATTGCAGCGGGCCCGGCAGGCCATGCGGCGCAAATTCGTGGAAGTCAATCTCGGCGAGTACAAGCAGCGCGTCGCCGATGCGAGCGAGGCGGTTGCCAAGCTCGTTTGCGAATCGGATGTCGAGCGCGGCCAGTGCGTAAATTTCCTTGCGAAAGTTGGCGCCCCCGGTAGCCATCCGGCAGTGCTGGCCGCCGTCGGCAAGGAAATGCAGCTTAGCGACCGCATCGAAAAGCTCATCGACAAAATTCCGGCCTTGCGTCTGGCGCGGGAGCAGCAACGGCACGCGCAGATCGAGCGCGCGGTGGAATCTCTTCGAGCGGCCTATGCAAAACGTGCCGCCGCTCTGGCGGAGGCGCTGTTTCTTTTCTCCAAGGCTGAGCAAACGGAGCGCGAGAGCCGGCAATCCTTTTTGGCGGTTGGCGTGGATGACCTGCCGGCCACCCTCGAGCCGGATTCCGTTCTGCTCATCGGCGAATGCCTACGGGCGGCCGTCGAGCACGGCTTGTTGCCGGCGGATGCCTTGCCCGCGGAGGCGCAGCCGTCGGAAGAGATACAGGAAGAAACGGCAGTTTGAAGCGACGGGAGAAAACAATGCAGCGTCAATTCCAAAACTTTTACGGGCGTGCCTGGGGCGTGGAAAAATCTTTCCTTGTAGAAATGGAGTCGGCTGTGCGGGCCGGCCATGCGTTTGCCGTGGCGGAACCGCGCGGCCTGCAATCGCGCAGCGCCCGTGGTGGGATCGCCGTACTGCCGCTGCTGGGCGTGCTATTCCAGCGCGCGAATTTTCTCACCGAATTTTTTGGAGGCACGAGCTTGGACCGGTTCGCCGGCGAATTCCGCTTGGCGGTGCAGAATCCCGGCGTTTCAGCCATCGTGATCGAAGTGGATTCACCGGGCGGCGAGGTTTCCGGCGTGCCTGAGCTGGCTGCGGAAATCCTTGCCGCGCGCAGCAAGAAGAAAATCGTCGCCGTGGCCAATTCCTTTGCGGCCTCTGCCGCGCACTGGATCGCTTCTGCTGCATCGGAGTTCGTCGCCTCGCCTTCCGCCAAGGTTGGGTCCATCGGCGTCTATGCTCTGCATCTTGATTTTTCCAAGGCAATGGCAGTCAGCGGCATCAAACCCACATTCATCAGCGCAGGAAAATTCAAGACGGCCGGAAATGAGCTTGAGCCACTGACCGCAGAGGCCGCCGCCGCTACGCAAAAAATCGTGGATTCGTTCTATGAAATGTTCGTGCGCGACGTGGCTCGCGGGCGCGGCGTTACCATGAAGGCGGTGCGCTCCGGTTTCGGCGAAGGCCGCGTGGTGCTGGCCGCTGAAGCTCGTCAACTCGGCATGGTGGACCGCGTGGCCACCTTGGATGAAGTTATCGCAGGACTGTCATCGGGAAAAAACAAAAGCCTGTCTGCTTCCGCGTCTGCTTCCGCTCGCGCCGCGAACGAAAACGCACGGGCCCGCCTACGCCTCCAGCAGATTTCTTAGTCCCGCAGAGCGCTTTCCATTGTTTGCGCGGAGGCTTAGGCGCACGGGGACCCCGAGCATCGAACTTGGATGTGGCAGCATGAAGTTAGCTAAAAAAGAAAACAGGCGAGTCCGGACGGATGGCATGGAGGAATTCAGCCGGTTCCGCTTGCGCTATCGGGAACTGACCGGGTGCCGTCCGCCTCGGGCGCCGTCGTGTGTGAGCGCGTGCGCGGCCCTCGTCTCTGAATTTGGCGAGGAGAGGGTGTTTGTCGCACTGAAAGAATGGGTGTCTTTGCACGAGGGGGCGGAGGATCTCGCCGAAGACACGCATCGGCCAGGGGATTTCCTGCTGGAGGATGCGCGGGAAATGTTGTGCACGCCGGCGCCCCAGGCCGAGCCGTGCCCGGCACCGCCTGCAATTCCGCGCATTGTGCTGATTGACTTCGGGCCGGGCCAGCCCCATGCAACGGCGGGCCATGTTTCCGCGGCAGTCTTTGCGCAGCCGGAGGCGGCCGCTGGCCACCTCGCGCAGCGCGCCACTACATGCGCAGCGCCGGCCGACAGCGGCGCGCCGGCATCATTCGCCGGCCGTGGCGAGACGGGCGGGAGTCGCCTTCCGCTTTTTGCGCGCGAGCTGCGCAAGGACAGGAAGTGACACGATGAAATGCGCATGGGTTGTGGCTGCAGCGAATTTCTTCAAGGAATTCCTCGCCCGCTTGAGGAAAGCCTTCGCGGGTCCAGGCCCGAGCATTTCGTTCATTGACCCGCCGTCAACCTGGCAGGATGCCGAGCCGGCTTACTCTCTTCCGCCAGCGCAGTCTTCCGAGGTTTCCTCTCCAGCGCAGCGCAGCAGGCCGAGCACCGCGCCGCGCGACGTGGACCCGCGGCAATTGCTTGAGAGATTTCACAGGACGAACGGCGGTCGCGCGATTCCATTCGAGCCAGAGGTCCAGAAGTTTTTCCGTGAAAACTGAGAGGGCGATTCTTTCGCTATTGGCAGCCAACAAACTGCAGGAGCAAATCACAAATGCCAGCCAGGATGATTGATTTTGATGCGCTTTGGAATAGCGCGAAGTTGGCGGACCTTCTGTTGACCAATGATCCCGTGGATTATCTTTGGATCTACGGCATAGCAGAGGGGAATGGGGTCTTCGAGTTAGATGCGGAAGCCATCTGGCGCCGGACGTGCCGACGTCGGCCGCATCATACGCCGCAGACGATTGCCGATGTGCTCAAGGGATGCGTCCGAGCCAAGCTGATTTTTGCATGGACGGATGATGCCACTGGAAAGCGGCTGGGGTACATGGTGGGGAATGAAAAACCGGGGCGGCGACCGCCCCCGAAAAAGATGGGCAGGCTGCATTATCCCGATCCACCGCAGGATTTGTTGGCGGAATACCTTGCCACTCCAAGCGATCCAGTACAACCCAGCTTACTGCGAAACCTTGGCGGAGCGAGGCGGAAGCGGACTCGGAGCGAGCCGGAAGCGGGCTCGAAGCGAGCTGGAAGCGGACTCGAAGCGAGCCGGAAGCGGACTCGCGGCGAGCCGGAAGCGGACTCGCTCCACGGTGTTGGTTTGGATGTTGGTTTGGATTTGGATAGGAAAGGGAAAGGGGTTGGTTTGGACGGAACGGAGCACGGCAAAGACGGAGAGCAAAGGGGAGTCTCTGCCCCGCCGTCTTCTTCGTCGCCTTCGTCGGGCTCCGCTTCGCTACGCCCTAGTGCGGCTCCTCATCCGACGGCGGGGCAGAGCGGAAAAAAAAAGAGCGACAAGCTGGATGAAAAGAAATCAGAAGCGCTAGAAAGGGTACGGGAGAGATTGGGCCTTAAACCAAGTAGCGAGATGCGATTCGGTGATCATCCGGAACTTCTGGAAGGCCAGGGTTAGGTTGCGATGTTGATTTGTGCCGACGCGTGGCGCATGCCGCTGTTTGGTGATGCGCTGGAATTAGATGCTCATTGATCGCGTCCGCAAGGGATGGACCTAAGCATCGGAGAGAGAATCGCCGACGTCTGCGCGAGACCTACGAGGCTCAGTGACAGCTACCGACGAAGGATCGCGGCTCGCCGGGGTAGGGGAGGGGGCATCGCATCTCTAGAGATGCCTCTCCATAGACCGATTGGTAGGCGTGCGCGCACAGCCGCAAAATGGAAAATTTCAGACTTTTCACCTCGCCACTCGAACTATTGGACCGCTGAAAATCCGAAAATGCAGACTGTCATCCAAGCCGAAGAAAAATCGCCGCGCGTTCACCGAGCGAAGCCTCGAACAGAGCCGCAACGGGCACGGGTGATTGAGATGCCGGCGCGGTGCGCGGAGGTTGAACTCGTCATTCAGGCGGGAGCCTTGAGCGATGCGCTGATCGACGCGGTCATCGAGGAAGCAATTGTCCCGGCCTACGTTGAAACATCAGCGAGCAAGTGCGCGCCGGCCGAAAGCAGCATGAGGCCCGCGAGCTTGACAGCGGAATTATAATGCTGGACATGCGGTGTGCGACCTATGCTCGATTCAGCAGCGAGAGACAGAATGCGCGGAGCATCGAAGACCAGGTGCGGCAGTGCCGAGAGTACGCTGCGCGGCAAGGCTGGCAGATTTCCGAGGAGCACATCTATCGCGACGAAGCGATGAGCGGACGCAGCACGGAACGGCCCGGATTTCAGGCGTTGATGGCGGCGGCGATAGCGGTGCCGCGGGAATTCGACTGCATTCTCGTGGATGATACGAGCCGAGTGAGTCGGCATCAGGCGGACGCGCTGCGGTTTTATGAAAGGCTGGCGTTTGCGGGCGTGCGGCTTGTTGCCGTGAGCCAGGGCGTGGATACGTCGAGCGAACAGGCGGACTTGATGCTCGGCGTGCACGGCCTGATCGATTCGGTGTACTCGAAAGAGCTGGGGCAGAAAACGCATCGCGGAATGGCCGGCGCGGCGCTGCGCGGCACTGCGACGGGCGGAAGGTGTTTCGGATACAGAACGGAAAACGGTCCGCCTTCGCCCGGAGAATCGGTGGGCGAGCTTCGGTGGGCGGTCCATGGGCCGGAGGCGGAGGTCGTGCGGCGGATGTTTGAGCTATCTGCCGGCGGGATGAGTTTGAAGAAAATTGCGCGGATGCTGAATGCGGAAGGCGTGGCGACGCCGCGGGCATATCGAGGGCGGCGGCATGCGAGCTGGTCAGCGAGCGCGCTGAGCGTGCTGCTGAAAAATGAACGGTATGCCGGAAGAATCGTATGGAACAAGACGCGGAAATGGCGCAATCCGGAAACGGGACGCCGCGTGCAAAAGCCGAGGGTGTCGAGCGATTGGGTCCGACGCGAGGATGAGACGCTGCGAATTGTTGACGAGGAGACTTTTCAGCGCGTGCAGACGCGGCTGGCGAGAATGCGGTCTGCAGAAGGCGCTTGCTTCAGCGGGCGCCGCGCGAACTATTTGCTGAGCGGGATTCTGGAATGCGCGGCGTGCGGGTCGAAGATGACGCTGGTGAGTGGTGGGCGAGGCCGGACGAGCGTGAGTAAGTACGGCTGTCCGCTGGCGGAGCGCGGCGTGTGCGCGAATGCGGTGCGCGTGGCGCGCGAGCCGCTCGAACGGAAGTTAATTGACGCCCTAGTGGAACGGTTGAGTGCGCCGGAGACGTTGCGGCGGATTGAGGCGCGGGTCAGCCGAGCGATGGCGCGGGAGCGCGCGCGAGTAGATGCGACGCGCGACGATCGCGCCGGCTTGAAGGAACGAATCGACAAGCTGGCGGATTTGATTGCGGCGGGAAACCACTCGCCGGCACTGATGGCACGACTGCGAGAGATGGAGGCGCGACTGGCCTCTAGGAAAATGCCGACGGCTGAGGCGAGCGTCGGCGTGGAAGTGGCCGGGCTCAGGCGGGCGCTGGAATCTAAGGGGGAGGCGCTGAAAAGCGTTCTGGCGGGCATGGTGAAGATGGCTGTCGGCGGGAGCGGCGGGGGCCGGAAGGCCCTTTGTACAGTTTGGGTTGGTGCCGGGGGGGAGAGTTGAACTCCCTACGCCGGCCTTTTCAGGGCCGCGCTCTACCGGTGAGCTACCCCGGCACCGTGGGAAACAATTTATTGTAGGGACTGCATGCGGAACTGTCAATTCGCACTCTGCCGCGCTAAAGCGCGCCGCAACAGGAGCCGCGTTGGGCGCCCATGCAGATTGCGGGAACTAGCGTGGAGAAAAGCACCTGTAGAGGCGGGCTTCAGCCCGGCAGCTTCGGCTAGCTCACTTTATGGACTCGTCGAACTCTTTCATCCAATCTTTTTTCTTCAGCACTTCCCGCGGCCGCGGGCCGTCCGGCGGGCCGACGATGCCGTCTTTTTCCATCAAGTCAATCAGCCGCGCCGCGCGGCCGTAGCCCACGCGCAGCCGCCGTTGCAGCGTCGAAGTCGAAGCGCGTCCCATCTCGCACACCACGCGCACCGCCTCCTGGTACAACTCGTCGTCCACTTCCTCGGCGTCCACTTCGCCGCCAGCTTCATCGCGCGCCGCGCTTTCTTCCTTCGGCGCCTTGAGGAGTTCCTCGTTGTAGATGGCCTTGGCCTGTGTCCGCCAGAAGTCGCACACCGCCACCACTTCGTCTTCCGTCACCAGCGGGCCGTGCACGCGATGCAGCCGCGACGACCCCGCCGGTAGGAACAGCATGTCGCCGCGTCCCAGCAGCGATTCGGCGCCGTTGGCGTCCAGAATCGTGCGCGAGTCCACTTTGCTGGCCACGCGGAACGAAATGCGGGCGGGGAAGTTCGCCTTGATGAGTCCGGTAATCACGTCCACCGACGGCCGCTGCGTCGCCAGAATCAAGTGGATGCCCACCGCGCGCGCCATCTGCGCCAGGCGCGTGACAGACTCTTCCACGTTGCTCGTGTCCACCATCATCAGGTCGGCCAATTCGTCAATGATGATGACGATGTACGGCAGCGGACGGTGCTCCGTCTCCTCGATGCTCTCGAACAAATCGAGCGACTGTCCCTTGGCGAACGTGCGGTTGTACTGATCAATATTGCGCACGCCGCGCTGCGCCAGCAATTTCAGCCGCCGCTCCATCTCGCGCACCGCGTTGCGCAGCACGTTCGACGCCACTTTCGGGTCCGTCACCACCGGCGTGTACAGGTGTGGAATATCCTCGTAGAGTCCCAACTCCAGCCGCTTGGGGTCCACCAGCACCAGCTTCAATTCCTCCGGCGTGGCTTTGTACAGCATGGAAATAATCATCGAGTTGATGAGCACGCTCTTGCCCGTGCCCGTCGAGCCGGCAATCAGCAAGTGCGGCATCTGCGCCAGTTCCGCCGCGCGAATGCGTCCAATCAAATCCTTGCCCAGGGCGATGGTCAGCTTCGAACTTGAATTGATGAATTCCGGTGACTCCACCACATCCCGCAGCACAATCGTTTCCCGGTGCATGTTGGGCACTTCGATTCCCACCGTGGATTTCCCCGGGATGCGCTCCATCAAGATGGACTCGGCCTTCAGCGCCAGGCACAAGTCGTCGGAAAGCCCGATGATGCGGCTGTACTTCACGCCCGCCTCGGGCTTGAACTCGTACGTGGTCACTACCGGCCCGGGGTTGATCTGCGTCACGTGGCCGGTCACGTCAAATTCTTTGCACTTCAGCTCGATGGCCCGCGCCCGTTCCTTCAGTTCCGCTTCCTGCAGCTTTTCTCCGCGTTCGGCCATTCGCAATAGCCCGGGCGACGGCAGCCGGTAGTTCGTTTTGCCGCGAGTAATCTTCGGCTCCGTGCCGCTGGTCTCCAATTCGGCAGGGCGTTCGTCTTTCGACCTCACCAGCGTCAGCTCAATCTTTGGATCCAGCTTTTCTTTGCGCGGCTTCTCCCCCAGCTCAATCGGAGCAATGGTCTGTTGCGGCGCTGGTGGCCGTCCGGCAATTTGGATTTGTGCCACGCGGTTCTTCATGCGCTTCTGCTCGCGCGCTTCGCGCCACGCCTTCCACCGTGCCTGCACCTTGGCGAACGGGCTGGCTTTCTCGCGCAGCCATTCCGTTGTGCTGCTGAACGAAAAACGCGTGGTCAGAAACAGCGCCGTCAGAAAGAAACACACCGCCAGCACGTGCGCGCCCACCGGGTTGAATCCCGCCAGCAGCGCGCGAGAGAGCAGGATGCCCAGCAAACCTCCCGCCGGCACCGTGCCGCGCACTTCCGGCAATCCCACGAGCGCCAGCAGCGCGGAAAGAGAAGCGATCAGCAGCGCCATGCCGCAGAGCTTCACAATCGGCGACGTCACCGCCTGGCTGCGGAACCATCGCATGCCCACCACGAACGCGCCTACCGGCAGCAGAAACGCCGCGTAGCCCAACACCTGGAACAGGAAGTCCGCGCCATGCGCTCCCACGGGCCCGATCCAGTTGCGTGCCGGTTGAATTCCTTCCTCCGGCAGCGACAGTGGTGCGGACACGTTCAGCGCGGCGTCGTGCGGATTGTAGGAAAGCAGGCTGAGCGCCATCAGAATGGCGATGGTCACACCCAGAAATCCCACCAGTTCGTTCAAACGGTGATTTTCAGTTGGCGTAAGAATGCGCACAAAACTCTCCTGTCGACTGGGGGAAGGATCCGGCTTTGGTCGGGTCGCGCGGGCGCTGTCGCGCGGAGGCCCTACCGGAGGACTGCGAACAACAAAAGCACTATAGCAAGGGCTTTTCGCCGCACAACAAATATCTTGGCTCCATGTGTTTAGGGGTAACGGACGGAAACACGCTGTTGACTAAAACAATCCTGCCGCCCACGCCAGCACGGCCGCTCCCACCACAATCCGGTAAATGGCAAACGGCACAAATCCGTGCCGTCGCACCCATGCCATAAACCACGCCACCGACCCGTACGCCACCACGAACGACACCACAAATCCGATGCCCAACACGATCCAGCCATGCGCGTCAATTTGTCCGATACCGACTACGCTTTCGTCCTTGCCCAACAAGAATTTCAAAAGCTGATAACCCGCCGCGGCCGCCATCGTCGGCATAGAAAGGAAAAATGAAAACTCCAGTGCCGCCGCGCGCGACATCCCCATCAGTTGCCCTCCCGCTATCGTCGCCATCGACCGCGACGTCCCTGGAAACACTGCCGACAGCACTTGACAGACGCCAATCCACGCCGCTTGTCCCGCGCTCATCTCCTCCATGTGCCACGTGCGTATGCGGCTCGCAGGCGCGCTCGCTCCTGCCTGCTCTGCCGCGGCGTTGCGCGCGTCCACCACCCACATCGCGATTCCGCCCACCAGCAGCGAGCTGCCAATCACGTACAGGTTTTCCAGATGCTCGCCAATTACTTTGGAGAGCAGAAACGCCGGCACCGCCGTAATCACAAACGCCAGCAGCGTGAGGCTGAGCGGATGGGTCGTCCACGTGCGCTCGCCGCGCTCTCCCCGCGGAAACGTGGCCACGAATTTCCGGATTCGCCCCGCAAAATAGACCGGCAAGCTCAGGATGGCGCCCAGTTGAATCACCACGGTGTACATCTTCCAGTATCCGCTGGTCAGGCTCACATCGAACAACGCTTCCGCAATGCGCAGGTGTGCCGTCGAGCTTACCGGAAGAAATTCCGTCAGCCCTTCGATGATTCCCAGAAGTATGGACAGTAGAAAATCGTTCAATGCGTCCCCGCAAGTTTCATTTGGACTGCAGGCTCAATCGCTTGTGCATCTCGTATGCATCCAGCTTTTCCATGTAATAGTTCTTCAGCACGGCCACGGTACGATAGCCGTGCTTCTTCCAGAAGGCAACCGCCGGCGCGTTATCTGTTGCCGTCTCAAGCGACACCCGCCGCACGCCCGCTTCCAGCATTCGCGCCTCGGCCGCCGCCAGCAGCGCCGAGCCCATGCCGCGCCGCCGCAGCGACTCCGCCACGTCCAGCGTGATGATGTGCCCCAGGTCGACTTCGCGCTCGGTGACGATGAACCCTGCCAGCGCGCCGGCTTGCTCCGCCACCAGGCAGTCCGCACCCGGCAGACGCAGGTACCACTTCATTTCCCGCCGTGAATACGCAATCCCCGGCGGGTAGCACTCCTGGTCGAGCTGGTACATCGTCTCGAGGTCTTCTGAATTGTAGGGGCGAAGTCCGGCGTCCACGGTTTACACTTCGAGGATCACGGGCAAAATCAGCGGCCGCTTGGCAGTCTGTTTGTTCAAATATTTTTTCAGGTCCACGCGAATTTTTTCTTTGATGACGCTCCAGTCCGCCATTTCCTCCGGATTGGATTGCGCCATCGTGCGCACCACGACTTCGCGCGCTCCGGCCATCACTTCCTGCCCGTCGTCGGCGGAGAGGAACCCGCGGCTGACCACTTCCGGCGAACCTTCCACCGTTCCCGTGTGCTTATCAATGGCAATAATCGGCACCACCACGCCGTCTTCGGAAAGGTGCTGCCGGTCGCGGATCACCACTTCTTCGATTTCCTCCAGCGACCCCGAATCCACCAGCACGCGTCCGGCCTTCACTTTTTCACGGCGGTACGCGCCGTCTTCGGTGAACTCAATCGGCTGCCCGTCTTCAATCACAAAAATTTCCCCGCTGACCGTGCCCACCTGCCGCGCCAGCGCCGCGTGCCGGAAGAGCATGCGGTACTCGCCGTGCACCGGAATAAAATATTTCGGCCGCACCAAATTCAGCACCAGCTTCAACTCTTCCTGGCTGGCGTGGCCCGACACGTGAATCGGCGCGCGTCCGCCGTCCTCGTAGTAGATCAGGGCGCGCCGACGGAACATGTGGTCAATCATGCGGAAGATGGGCTTCTCGTTGCCGGGAATGATGCGCGAAGAAAGAATCACGGTATCGTTTTCGTCCACCGTCAACTGCCGGTGGTTGTCCACGGCCACCCGCGAGAGCGCCGACATCGGCTCCGCCTGGCTCCCGCTCATCAGCACCACCAGTTTTTTCGGGTCAAACGATTTCAGGTCCTGCGGCCGCACCACCATGCCGTCGGGAATGTTCAGCCGGCCCAGCGCGTGGCTCAGCTCGACGTTGTTCACCATGCTGCGCCCGGTGAACCCCACCTTGCGCCCCACCATGGCGGCCACGTCGATCACCTGCTGGATGCGGTGAATGGACGACGCAAAGCACGACACAATCACTTTCCGCGGCGCCGCGCGGAACAATTCTTCCAGCCGAGGCCGCACCGCGCGCTCCGACGGCGTGTAGCCCGCGCGCTCCACGTTCGTGCTGTCGCCGAACAGCGCCAGCACGCCTTCCTTGCCGTAGTTCGCCAGTGTGTGCAGGTCGAAGGGGCGCAGGTCGGTGGGCGTGGGATCAATCTTGAAGTCGCCGGTGTGAATCACCACGCCGATGGGCGTGCGGATGGCCAGCGCCGCGCAGTCAATCGTGCTGTGGGTCACGTGAATGTACTCGATCTCGAATGCGCCGATTTCGAGCTTGATTCCGGTTTTCACTTCGCGCAGCGTCGCGTCGTTCAGCAGACCGTGTTCTTCCAGCCGCCGCTTCACCAGCGCCAGCGTGTACTCCGTGCCGTAAATCGGCACGTTGATGTCCCGCAGCAGGTACGGCAGCGCGCCGATGTGGTCTTCGTGGCCGTGCGTCAGCACAATCGCGCGCAGGGATTTGCGGTTCTCTTTCAGAAAAGTGATGTCGGGGATCACCACGTCCACGCCCAGCAGCTCGGCTTCGGGAAACATCATTCCCGCGTCGATGACGATCATGTCGTCTCCGTAGCGGAGTACGAGCATGTTCATCCCGAATTCGCCCAGCCCTCCGAGCGGCACTGCCCACAACGATTGCTGCTTCAAATTAAGTCCTCTTCCTCGAAATCGCTCTTCGCAAGCTCATGACAGAGATTCTAACGTGAGTATTTCGCCACAATCTCTTTAGCGATTGTCACCTGACGTGCCACGTTCCAGTAAATTATTACATTGGACGTTTTCAGGAATTCGACTGTGGCTTCCAATCCTCGAAGACTCACAAGCATCAGTCCCAATTGAAAAATACAGACACCTTTAGACAACTGCGAGTCTTTTGTGGAAGGGCGCCAGAGCTCCTTCTTGCATTGACCCGCAAATTGGGGAATCGCAGCTTTATGTTTTTTGAGGGCGTCGCGAACCTCTTGCAGTTTCGTCAAACCAACTCCCTTCACGGAAACCGCTCTAACCTCGAGCCAGCTATCAGAAACTTCCGCCGAGACGCTCATACCGTAGTTAATGGCAATCAAATTGTCGATCTCGGCCACAAGTGGCTCTTGTTCAATAAACGTTCTTAGCGATACGGCATTGACCGGAATGTCAGGAATATTCGCTTCGACTTGAACTGAAACGGACCGCTGATAGTCAGACTGGATCTTCCTAAGGCTTAGGAACTCCGATTCGGCAATTTCCAAGAGGGCTGCCATGCGGGCGAATCTCCGCTTGATGTCGTCCGGAAACGCACCCTTGAGGTCGTACCAAGGGTGTTCAATCTCAGCCCATGCATGTCTCAGAATGGAGGTGATTTGTATCTCACAGCAAATGTCGGCAAATTTCTTGTACTCAACATGAAATAGACGAACCTTCGAGTACTTACAGATGTAGTTTAAAGCATAATACCCAAACTTGTCGGGTTCCATTTCCCGCTTGTCGATAGATTTTTCTGCATCAACGTCAAACTCCCTCTTGATTATCTCGGCTGCCCGATCTACTTCATCTTCGTAGTATGTAATGATCCGGAGTGCAACCTGATCGGTAATGTCGTTAAGTTGCCTGTAGTTCTTTTCCGAATCGAGATATTTATCCCTAAGTTTGTCTCTCGTTTTTATCCGAGCTTGAACTGATTGATATTGGATTTTTGCGTCTTTTAAGAGCTCCTCCACTAAATCCGTTGTTTTCTCGCAGAATGAGGCGAAAACCTCCTTCTTGCTTTCAAATTCAGCAAGGACGCTTTCAACGTCTGCTTTGGTTGTGTCTCGATCTCTTGAGCTTGCCATCTTTCTCCTGAAACCTTAGGCGCGCTTGGTCAGCTTTACTCCAAACTTGAGATCCGGAAGCTCCTTGGTTTGTCCCTGAGCAATTAGTCGACCCTCGCCTGCCAGCGACCCCACAAGCTCCAACGTAAGGTCTCGGCCCACGGTCTTGAACACGCTTTCCGCGCCCTCGATAAATGGAGAAACCTTTAAGGTGGCACTGAAGGCCTTTCCCGTCAGGTTATACTCTCCCGTGTAATAGTAGGTCCCGTCGCCACCCAGCATTTTCCCGTCCCGGAAGATTACAACGCCCCCGCCAAACATGCCCGTGCTACTGCCGAATTCAGCCGTCCACAAACCGTTCATCGAATGTCCTTCTGTTCTCTGGTTGAGAAATTGAGCCATGTAGCGATTCTAGGCTTAAAACGTTCGTATGGAAACCTATGTGCCGAGGTTCCGATCAATCTCTACCGCCAAACATCCTTGCCACGGATACCAGCACCACCGCTCCCACCGTGGCCGCCGCGAGGCTGTAAATAAATCCCCCGCCAAAAATTCCCAGCTTCGTAAAGATCCATCCGCCAAGCAGCGCACCCACCAGTCCGAGGACGATGTCCGCCAGGCAACCAAAGCCTTTTCCACGAGTGATTTTTCCCGTCAGCCATCCGGCGATCAACCCGATGAGAATCCATCCGGAAACCGAAATCTGCATTGATCGTTCCATCAGAAATTCTCCTCTGCTACCGCGCGAAGATGTACCCCAGCGTCTTGTAAATCAATTTCGCCGCCAGAAAATCAGACGCGTGGTCGCCCGGCTGCGGCAGCAGCTCCACCACGTCCATGGCCACAATCTTTTTTTTGGCCGCCACCGCGCGGATCAGCGACGTCACCTGTTGCCAGTCGAGCCCGCCCGGCTCCGGCGTGCCCGTGGCCGGCACGTACGCCGGGTCGAACCCGTCCAGGTCCACGGTGAGATAGACGTGCTCGTTCAAGTCCGCCACCACGCGCGGAATCCACGCCTCCAGCGGCGCGCGCACGATGTCCTTGCTCCAATAAATTTTCGTCCGCAGCGTGGGAATGGCTTCCGCCTCCTCCACCGAAATCGAGCGGATGCCCACCTGCACCGCCGGACAAATCTCCACCACCCGCCGCATCACCGACGCGTGGCTCGCCGCATTGCCCTGGTAGGACTCGCGCAAATCCGCGTGCGCGTCGATTTGCAGCACAGTCAAGCCGGAAAACTTTTTCGCCGCGGCGGCCACCAGTGGTGCCGTCAGGGAATGCTCGCCGCCCAACGCGACGGGGAATTTCCCGTCGTTGAGCAGGCCGAGCTCTGCAGTGTGCAGCTCCGCCAGCACGTGTTCGAGCGTGCCTTCCTGCGTGTCAATGGGCCGCAGCGTGGCGATGCCGCATTTCTTGTAGATCTCGCAGCCGAGTTCCTCGTCGTACACTTCCATGTTGCGGCTCGCGGCGATGATCGCCGCGGGGCCGTTGCGCGTGCCAGTCATGTACGTGGTAGTGCGTTCCAGCGGCACCGGAAAAATCACCGCGCGCGCGCTGGCGTAGTTTGAGTTTTCTTCCGGCAAGCCGCCGAAATTGTCGGGCAGGGTTTCTGTATAGCCTCGGTTCAAGGGGCAGACCTTTCGGGAGTCAGCGCTTCCCGTTTCCTTTCCTTCAGATTATCCTATGCGTGCAACGCACTTTTGTATTATCAATAGGCGCGCGACGCAAACAAAAAATTCCCGGCCGCGCGGTCCGGCCGGAGCCGAAGAGGATCAATGTCGAAGAAGACAGTGACAGGTCGCATCCTGCACAATCCGGTGAAGGACCATCTGAAACCGATTTTCCCGCTGGACCTTTCCAAGTGCCGCACCATTGACCAGCTCGTGCGCGCCATGGGCCGCACCGCTTTCACCGGCCGCCAGATTGGCGACGCCGCCGACGTGCTCGAAGCCATGGCCCGCGACAAGGATTGCTTCGTCGTCCTCACTCTTTCCGGCGCGCTGACCGTTGGCAAGATGGGCCTCGTCTTCTGCGACCTCGTCGACTCCGGCATCGTCAACGCCATTGTCTCTACTGGCGCGCTGATGGCCCATGGCCTCGTCGAAGCCACCGGCCTCTCGCATTTCCGTTACGACGAGAAAATGGATGACCGCACGCTCTTCCGCGCCGGCTACAACCGCGTCTACGATTCCCTCGAGCCCGAAACCAATCTCGATCACGTCGAGGAAGTGGTGCAGGCCATCCTCATCGATTGGGACGCCGACGACGTGGTCAGCAGTTGGAAGCTGCATCACCGCATCGGCGAGTTGCTGCACCGCACCATGAAGGGCCGCGGCATTCTGAAATCCGCCTTCGAGCACAACGTGCCCGTCTTCGTGCCCGCTTTCACCGATTCCGAGCTGGGCATTGATTTCGCGCTGCACAAGCTCCATCGACAGCGCAAGGGCCTGCCGCTGCTGCGCTACGACGCCTATGAAGATTTCGACAAATTTGCCAAGACTATGCTGTCCACCCGGCGCATGGGCATCTTCACCGTCGGCGGCGGCGTGCCGCGCAACTGGACACAGCAGTTCGGCGTCTATGCTGAGCTGCTCTCGCGCCGCGGCTACGAAAAAATTCCGCTCAAGCGCTACAACTACGGCCTGCGCATCTGCCCCGAGCCGGTCAATTGGGGCGGCCTTTCCGGCAGCACTTACACGGAAGCCGTTTCCTGGGGCAAATTCGTGCCGCCGGAAGAAGGCGGCCGCTTCGCCGAAGTCCTCGACGACGCCACTGTGGCGCTCCCGCTCATCGTCGGCGCCGTCCTCGAACGCATCGGCTACCACCGCGGCAAGCGCCTGAAAAAACGCCTGCACGTCTAGGGAATTGGAAATTTCAGAAGGGAAGTCGTAGGGGGCGGACCTGTGTGTCCGCCCGATGGGACTAGTCGTCCCCGCCCAGCAAAAACGCCGCGGAGAGCACTGTGGTCCACAGCCCGCGCTTGTCGCCTACGGCGGACTGCGTAATATTCATCGTGCGCACGATGCGGTTCGAAATCCGGTAAACTTCTTTTTTCTCGTCCCACGACAAATCCGGATCAAACTCCACGTTCAGCGTCGTCGCCAGCATTTCCGCCGCCAGCTCTTCCGTGTACTCGCCGGCCACTTCTTCCGTCTCGCCGAAGGAGTGGTGCTCGGAAAGGTAGCCGAACATGGACTTGTCCGCCGGCAGCGCCAGCCCGATGCCTGCCGCAATCAGCCGGTGCGGCTCGCGCGTGGAATTTTCGCTGATCACGCAGAACGCTACTTGTCCCGGCTTGATGTGCTTCAGCCCTTCGCTGCGCGAAATCAGCTTGCAGCTTGGCGGAAAAATCGACGACACGCGCACGATATTGCACTGCGCGATGCCCGCGTTGCGCAGCGCCAGCTCAAAGCTGGAGAGGCGCTCGCGGTGTTTGCCGACGCCTTTGGTGAGAAATATGCGCTTGGCGACGAAGGCCATCTATTTTGCCGGCGGGGCCGCGGCGGCGGCGGAGGGTGTGAGTTGTCTTGGAAGCGTCATGAAAATTTTTGCATGTTGAAAATTAACAAGAACAGATTGCAGTGTCAACACCTTTGTCACTTTCTTTCCTCAGAATTTCCGCAACGCGCCTCGGCGCTTTCGCTTCACGGCCCGCCGGTGCTCCCGCTCTCTCGCTGCCGCGCTTCTTTCACCAGTGCTTCGTACGCTTCCCGCGGCACAATTTTCCAGTTCCCGTTCGCTTCTGTGAGAAGTTTTCCCGTGCGGCTCACCGACTCGATAATCAGCTCGCGCGTTTCCACCGGCGAGCAGTACACCACCGGCAAGCCCTGCAGCGTCGCGTAGCGCCCGCCGCCCGAGTAGCGGTAGTTGTTCGTCGCCACGCGCAGTTTCTGATCGTCCGCCAGCGCCGCGCCCTTGTACTTCAGATCCCGGATGCGCTGCCCCACCGGCTGCGTTAGATCGATTGTATACTCCACGCCTTGTGCGCAATCCGCGTTGAACCCCGGCAAGCGAATGCGCTCGCCTTCCTTAAACGGCCAGCCCGGGAAAAACTGCGCCGCGTGTTCCAACACCTCGCGCAGTTGCTTGCCGTTCATTTCCACCGTGTACAGCGTGTTCTCGTAGATGTACAGTCCGGCAATCTGCCGCAGCGTCACCTGACCCGCCGGAATTTGCAGCCGCGAGAAAAACATCGTCGCCAGCGACACATCCGCTTTTCCGTACTCCATCTGCACTTGGTGGATCTGGTCCACGAAGGGATGGTCCTCATAGCGTGCCGTCGAAGCATCCAGCGCTTTGCTCGACGTGGCCACCGGCGTATCCAAATATTTTTCCGTGGCGTCGTGGTACGCCTGCGTCAAACTCACAATCTCCGCGTCCGCCGCCACCGCGCCCGTCACCGGAATGACTTTGGAGCTTTTCGACGCCAGCTTCCAGCCGTCGCCCTCGCGCTCCATCTCCACGTCTACCTGCGCCAGAGACTGTCCCCAGTTCCTCGCCTGCACCAGCAGCACGCCGTTAATCACTTTCGCAGCGACTTCGCGGTGCGAATGCCCGAAAAGGATCACGTCAATCCCTGGCACCTGTTCGGCCAGCGCGCCAACTGCATTCTCATTCTCCATCTGATCCGAGTAGCTCTGACCGGTTTGCGGATCGCGCTCCAGCCCCGAATGCACGATCGCTACCACCAGGTCCGCTTTCTTCCGTACTTCAGGGATTACGCGCTTTGCCGCTTCCGGAATCAGTTCGAATTCATAGCCTTTGTAGTTCGCGGGAATTTCCCACCGCGGCACTCCCGGCGTAATAAACCCCACGATGGCCACGCGCACGCCGCCCACGTTCTTGATGATGTACGGTTCGAAGAACCGATTTCCAAAGCTGTACATCTGCTTGATGTTCGCTACCAGCCACGGAAACTTCGCTTCGCGCTTCGCTTTCCAAAGCACGTCCAGCCCGAAATTGAATTCGTGGTTGCCCACGGCCATCGCGTCGTAGCGCAGCGCATTCATCGCCGCGATGGTGGGGTTCATCTTCGACGTGTCTTTGCGCGCGAAGTAATACGCCAGCGGCGTGCCCTGGATGGTGTCGCCGGAGTCGAGCAGCAGCACGTTTTTCTGCTCGCTGCGAACTTGTTTTACTAGGGTGGCGATCTTTGCCAGGCCGCGATTGGCCGGCTGGTTGGTGTAGTAATCCACGGGGAAGATGTTTCCGTGCAGGTCCGTAGTGCCCAGCAGCGTGATGTGAGCGCTCTGCGGGCTGCCCTGCGGCCACAAAGGCGCTGCAACCGCAAAGAGAAGCAGAGCGGCACACGTCAGGAAGAATCGTCTGGAAAAGTTGTTCACGGTTCAGGAGACCGGGCAAAGTTTCAGGCAGCGCCCAATCTGCACGCTGACGGACACCAGGTCTCCCAGTTCCTTGGGAGTAAAGTCGGGTCCTGCGGCGGCCTGCGTCTTGCCCTTGCGCGACACTTGGATCACGCCGATCACTTTGCTGTCCAACACCACCGGCGCGCTCATGATTTTCTGAATGGGGTCGCCGCGCTGATCGGTCAGGGGCACGGCTTCAAACACCGTGGAGTGCTTGGCGATGGCGAAGTTGTTGATCACTTCCGGGCGCTTGTCCCGCGCCGTGCGCGCCGCCAGCGCCGTGGTGCTGGTCACGGGAATCGTCCCGATAATTTGCAGCTTTTCGGGCACTACAAATTTCAAAAATTTATTATCAATTACTAATGTGAGGACGGCGACCTCGTCGTCTTTCACGCCAAAGGCCTTGGCGATTTGCTTTCCCAACTTGCCTAGCGTCGCAATAGGGATCGGCTCGCCGATTTTCACCAGTTCGTCCACGACCTTGGTCACTTCCGTCGCCAGCTTCTCTGTGCTCATCCAACGTCCTCCGGCTGCTCTACCGCGACAGCATAGTATATCTGAAAGCCTCTGTCACCTCTCGCAAATTTCGATTTCGCCTGTGGCTTGAAAACTCCCCGCCGAATCCATATACTGATGCGCTTGCCGGTCGTCCACGGCTTCTTTGTGCACAGCCCTTCTCCGATTTCGACTCGCACCTCCTCCGCCGCGAATCTCCATCAGTTATTCCGTACTCGTTTTATTTTCGATGCCACGTGGAAAGAAAGGGTTTTGTGAGCGCTTCCGCTCCTGCTGCCGCCGTGGTCCAAAGTCCTTCGACGGACTCTCGTTTAGCGCGCATCCTCGGTTCATCCATCGGACAAAAGCTGGTCATGGCCGCCACCGGGATCATTCTTTCGGGTTTTGTTGTCGGCCACATGGTCGGCAACCTCACCGTCTTCAAGGGCGCCGACGCCATCAACGCCTACGGTGCCGCGCTTCGCAAGTTTCCCGCCGTGTTGTGGGGCGTGCGCTTCGGACTTCTACTCAGCGTCGGCCTGCACATCTGGGCCTACCTTGCGCTCAGCGTAAAAAGCTGGGGCGCGCGGCCCAAAGGCTACAAGGTCACCTCCTACAAGGAAGCCAGCCTGGCCTCGCGCACCATGCGCTGGACCGGCCCCATCCTCGGCGCATTCATCATTTATCATCTGCTGCATCTCACCACCGGCACAGTTCATCCCAGTTTCAAGGAAGGCGATGTCTATCACAATCTCATCGCCGGCCTCAGCGTCACGCCCGTCGCCATTTTCTACCTCGTGGCCATGGCCTGCCTTGCCTTGCACGTCTTCCACGGCGTGTGGAGCCTGTTTCAATCGGTCGGCATCAGCCAGCCGCGCTACGAATCTTTCGCCCGCCGCCTGGCCACGCTGTTCACCATCGTCGTGGTCGGCGGATTCATCATCATCCCCATCGCCGTTTTGGCGGGTTTTTTGAAGTTGCAGTAGGAAAGCGAAATCATGGAACTCAAGTCCAATGTCCCCTCCGGCCCCATTGAGCAGCAGTGGACCAGGCACAAGTTCGAGATGAAGCTGGTCAACCCGGCCAACAAGCGCAAGTACACGGTCATCGTTGTTGGTTCCGGCCTCGCCGGCGCTTCCGCCGCGGCCACCCTGGCCGAGTTGGGCTATCAGGTGAAGTGCTATTGCTATCAGGACACGCCGCGCCGCGCGCACTCCATTGCCGCGCAGGGCGGCATCAACGCCGCGAAAAATTATCAGAACGACGGCGACAGCGTCTTCCGCCTTTTCTACGACACCGTGAAGGGTGGCGACTTCCGCTCCCGCGAGAGCAACGTCCACCGTCTCGCCGAAGTTTCCGTGAACATCATTGACCAGTGCGTGGCCCAGGGCGTGCCTTTCGCCCGCGAGTACGGCGGCATGTTGTCCAACCGCTCCTTCGGCGGCGCGCAGGTATCGCGCACTTTTTACGCCCGCGGCCAGACCGGCCAGCAGCTTCTCCTCGGCGCCTACCAGGCGCTCGAGCGGCAAATCGGCCTCGGCGCGGTGAAAATGTTCACGCGCCACGAAATGCAGGAGCTGATTGTGATTGATGGCCGCGCCCGCGGTATCGTCACCCGCGATATGATTAGCGGCAAAATCGAATCGCACATCGCCGACGCCGTGGTCCTCGCCTCCGGCGGCTACGCTTCCGTCTTTTGTCTCTCCACCAACGCCAAAGGCTGCAACACCACCGCGATTTGGCGCGCCTACAAAAAGGGCGCCGCTTTCGGCAATCCCTGTTACACGCAGATTCATCCCACATGCATTCCCGTCACCGGCGAGCATCAGAGCAAACTCACGCTGATGTCCGAATCGCTGCGCAACGACGGCCGCATCTGGGTGCCCAAGAAAAAAGGCGACACGCGCTCCCCCGCGCAAATTCCGGAAGACGAGCGCGACTACTACCTCGAGCGCAAGTATCCCAGCTTCGGCAATCTTGCTCCTCGCGACATCTCTTCCCGCGCCGCCAAGGCCGTCTGCGACGAAGGCCGCGGCGTCGGCTCCACGGGTCTCGGCGTGTATTTGGACTTTGCCGACGCCTTCCAGCGCCTCGGCGTGGACAAGATCCGCGAGCGCTACGGCAATCTCTTCGACATGTACGAACGCATCACCGGCGAAAATCCCTACCAGGTTCCCATGCGCATCTATCCCGCTGCGCACTATGTGATGGGTGGGCTGTGGGTGGACTACAACCTCATGTCCACTATCCCCGGCTTGTTCGTCCTCGGGGAAGCGAATTTTTCCGACCACGGCGCCAACCGCCTGGGCGCCAGCGCCCTAATGCAGGGCCTTGCCGACGGCTACTTCATCCTCCCCTACACCATCGGCAATTATTTCGCTTCCAACAAATTTGAAAAACTTTCCGCCGGCCACGCCGACTGCAAGTCCGGCGAATCCTCCACGGCCACGCGCGTCAAGAAATTCCTGGCCATCAACGGCCAGCGCACCGTGGACTCCTTCCACCGCGAGCTGGGACACATCATGTGGGAGTTTTGCGGCATGGGCCGCAACGAAAAAGGTTTGCAGGCCGCGCTGCAAAAGGTTCCCGCGCTCCGCGAGGAGTTCTGGAAAAACGTTCGCGTGCTCGGCGACGGCGAAGAAATTAACCAGTCGCTGGAAAAGGCCGGCCGCGTTGCCGACTTCCTCGAGCTCGGCGAGCTGATGTGCCTCGACGCGCTGGAGCGCCGCGAATCCTGCGGCGGCCACTTCCGCGAGGAGTTCCAGACTGCGGACGGCGAGGCCCTCCGCGACGACAAGAATTTCAGTCACGTCGCCGCCTGGGAATTCGCCGGCGATGCCAAAAAGCCCGTGCGTCACGTCGAGCCGCTGGCATTTGAAAACGTGCACCTGGCCACGCGCAGTTATAAGTAGGTTGGAGCTCACGTCCCGTCCGGCCCGCGAAGCGGGACGGACTGACGTGAGGGTTTTGTAGGGGCGCTGCTTGCTGCGCCCTTTGGAACAAACTAATGAACATTACTTTGCACGTCTGGCGGCAAAAAAATCGCAATGCCGAGGGCGCCTTCGTCACCTACCAGGCCCGCGACGTCAGCCCGGACATGTCTTTCCTCGAAATGCTCGACGTCGTCAACGAAGGCCTCATCCTCAAGGGCGAGGAGCCCATCGCCTTTGACCACGATTGCCGCGAAGGCATCTGCGGCCAGTGCGGCGTTGTCGTCAACGGCAGCCCGCACGGCCCGCGCTCCGCCACCACCACCTGCCAGTTGCACATGCGCAGCTTCCAGGACGGCGACACGCTCACCCTCGAGCCTTGGCGCGCCAACGCCTTTCCCGTCATCAAGGATTTGATCGTCGACCGCTCCGCCTTCGACCGCATCGTGGCCACCGGCGGGTTCATCTCCGCGCCTACAGGCACCGCGCCTGACGGCAACGCGATTCTCGTTCCCAAGCCCGCCGCCGAGCGCTCCATGGACGCCGCCGCCTGCATCGGTTGCGGCGCGTGCGTCGCCGCCTGCCCCAACGGTTCCGCGATGCTGTTCGTCGCCGCAAAAATTGCGCATCTCGGTTATCTTCCGCAAGGCCAACCGGAGCGCGACCGCCGCGCGCTCGCCATGGTCGCTAAAATGGACGAGGAAGGCTTCGGCACTTGCACCAATCACGGCGAATGCGAAGCGGCCTGTCCCAAGGAAATTCCCATCGAGTTCATCGCGCGCATGAACGGAGATTTCTTCAAGGCCGTCTTCTTCGCGCCGCCCGAGCGCGCGGGCTCTTCAGGCAGCGCTTGAACGTTGGATTCGGTTGTTGAACTAACCTGTGGCACCTGTAGCGGCGCTCCCGAAGCCTCGGGATTAGCGCGGCCAGATTCGTGCGGCACCCCAGGTGCTGCATTACTTATGAAACGAAGGTGATCGAATGCGTTCTTTTCGATTCTTGTTGAGCCTGGCATTTTTGTTGATCGGTTCAATCGGCCTTTCCTCCGATGCGCAGGAAATCTCTCCTCGCGCACAAAAGCTCCACCAGCGCTCCATCGTCGTAGACACGCACATCGACGTCACCCAGCGCATGCTTTTCGAAAAAGAATTCGAAATCGCCAAGCGCGACGCCAGGGGCCACGTGGACATCCCGCGCATGAAGGAAGGCGGCCTCGACGCTCTCTTCTTTTCCATTTACATGTCCGGCACGGTTACCGGCCCCGAAGCGGTGAAGCGTTCGCTTCGCCTGATTGATTCCGTGCTCGAAGCCGTGCGCGCCAATCCCAACGACCTTGTGCTGGCCACTACTGCCGCCGACATTCGCAAAGCCAAAAAGCAGCGCAAAATCGCCGCGCTCATGGGCATGGAGGGCGGCCACATGATCGACGACGACCTGCGCCTGCTGCGCATGTACGCCGCGCTCGGTGTCCGCTACTTGACGCTGACCCACGGCGTCAGTACCAACTGGGCGGACACTTCCACCGGCCCGGCGAAAAACAACGGCCTCACCGATTTCGGCAAGGACGTCATCCGCGAGCTGAATCGCCTCGGCGTGATGGTGGACATCTCGCACGTTTCCGACAAAACTTTCTACGACGCCCTCGAAGTCACCAAAGCGCCCATCATTGCATCTCATTCCTCGTGCCGCGCGCTGTGCAACGTTCCCCGCAACATGACCGACGACATGCTGCGCGCGCTGGCCAAGAATGGCGGCGTCGTTCAGATTAACTACAGTAGAGGCTTTCTCAGCCAGGAATATGCTGACGCCTCCACGGCGCGCCGCGAGGGGATGCAGGCAAAAATGGCGGAGATTCAGAAGCAATATGCCAATGACGAGGTCAAGCGCCGCGAGGAAATCGACCGCCTCCGCCGCGAATCCGCCGCCACCATGCCCAAGGTCACTATGGACAAAATCATTGAGCACATTGACCACGCCGTGAAAATCGCCGGCATCGACCACGTCGGCCTCGGCTCCGACTTCGACGGCACCTCCGTGCCCGAGGGCATGGAAGATGTTTCCAAGCTCCCCAAAATCACCGAGGCGCTCCTGAAAAAGGGCTACGCGGAAAAAGATATCGAGAAAATTCTCGGCGGCAACATCCTCCGCGTCATGGAGCAGGTCGAGCGCCTCAGCCACGCGAAGGTTATGTAGCGGCAACCTGCGCCGTCCCGATACTTCGGGATTGCGCAGGTTGCCATGTGTTTTTCTCAGCAGGGAACTGCTCTAACGGAGAAACCGGTGACCAAAACCATGTTCCTGCATCTGCTTTCCGTAGCCGCGGTGCTGCTTATCGCCACGGCTTTGACCGGCGCTCGCGCCGACGGCATCTCCGACCGCGCCAAAGCCCTTCACAAGCGCGCCCTCGTCGTGGACTCGCACGACGATACGCCGCAGCGCATGGTCTGGGAGAAATTCGATCTCGCGCACCGCGACCCCAAGGGCCACATTGATATCCCGCGCATGCGCGAGGGCAATCTCGGCGCGATTTTCTTTTCCATTTGGGTTCCCTCGACTCTCACCGGCCCTCCGGCCGTCGAGCGCGCGCTGAATCAGATTGACGCCGTTCGCGAGCAGGTGCGCCTGCATCCCGCCGACCTTGCGCTCGCCACCACCGCTGCTCAGATTCGCGCCGCTCGCGCCAAACGCCAGATCGCTGTTCTCATGGGCGTGGAGGGCGGCCACATGATTGACGACAATCTCGACAATCTCCGCCGCTTCGCCTCGCTCGGCGCGCGCTATCTCACGCTAACGCATTTCCTCAACAACAATTGGGCCGACGCCTCCACCGACAAGCCCGCGCACAACGGCCTCACTGATTTCGGAAAAGATGTCGTCCACGAACTGAATCGCCTGGGCATGATTGTGGACATCTCCCATGTCGCCGACAAAACCTTTTACGACGTGCTTGCCCTCACCAAGGCCCCGGTGTTCGCCTCGCATTCCTCCTGCCGCGCCATTTGCGACTCCCCGCGCAACATGAGCGACGACATGCTCCGCGCCCTCGCCAAAAACGGCGGCGTCATCCAGATCAATTTTCACTACACCTTCCTCAGCCAGGAAGCGCGCGACGCCAACCTCGCCATGGGCAAGGACGTGACCTCGCAGGACGCCGCCATCAAGGCCAAGTGCGGAGAGAACGAAGCCTGCGATCAGCAGGAGAGCGAACGCGTGGCGCGCGAGTTGATGAATTCCGGCAAGCTGCCCAAGGTGACCTGGGACAAAATCATCGAGCACATTGACCACGCCGTGAAAATCGCCGGAGCGGACCACGTCGGCCTCGGCTCCGATTTCGACGGCGCCACCATGCCCTTCGGCATGGAGGACGTCTCCAAGTTCCCGCAGATCACGGAGGCCTTGCTTCGCAAGGGCTATTCGGAAAAAGATATTGAGAAGATTCTCGGCGGCAATACGCTGCGCCTCCTCGCCGATGTCGAGCGCGTCAGCCGCTCCATGAAGCCCCCCGCTGGGAAGTGAAATGGTAGCTCACGTCCCGGCGCGATCCCGCGAAGCGGGAGCGCGGCTGACGTGAGGGGGCAGGTTTTGTAGCGGCAACTTGCACGGTTCGTGCGCAGGTTGCGACATGCAACTACACTTCGGAGGAAAAACAATGTCCGTGTTCAGATCCTTTGCAGTTGTTCTCTTCATCTGTCTTCTGGCCGCCTCGGCCGCGACCCCTGTCGCCGCTCAGGCGCCGGCGTTCGACCAGGCCCTGTTGAAGCCGGGCACCCTGACCGAAAAAGCGCCTGAGGTTTACGAGGTGAAGTTCGAAACCACCAAAGGCGATTTTGTCGTGAAAGTGACGCGCGCCTGGGCGCCCAACGGCGCCGACCGCTTCTACAACCTGGTCAAGCACGGCTACTACAACGGCGCGGCGTTTTTCCGCGTGTTGGACGGCTTCATGGCCCAGTTTGGAATCAACCCCAATCCGCGGATCAACGCCGTCTGGCAAGTGGCGGGAATCAAGGATGACCCGGTGAAGAAGAGCAACACGCGCGGCTATCTTACTTTTGCTATGTCCTCCTCGCCCAATTCGCGCACCACGCAGTTGTTTATCAACTACGGCAACAACGCCCGGCTTGATGCCTCTGGCTTTTCGCCCTTCGGCCAGGTCACCCAAGGCATGGGAATCGTGGACAGGCTTTATAGCGGTTATGGCGAAGGTGCGCCGAGCGGCCGCGGCCCGCGGCAGGATCTAGTTCAGTCTCGCGGCAGCGCGTATCTGGAGAAGGAATATCCCAAGCTGGACATCATCAAGTCCGCGACTCTCGTCGCATCAGCGGAGAAGGCCCCGCCTCCTCCCCCCAAGAAAACCCCGTAATGTGTAGCTCACGTCCCGCCCCGGCGTTTTGTGCCGGGGCTGACGTGAGGCTTTTGCCTACAATCCCAGCACGGTCACCAATTCCCGCACCGACGCTGCCGACTTCTGCAGCGCCGCGTTTTCTTCCGCGGTCAATTTGATTTCGATAATTTGTTCCACGCCGCGCGCGCCCAGCTTGCACGGCACGCCCACAAATAGCCCGTTGATTCCGTACTCGCCTTCGAGGTACACCGCGCACGGCAGCACTTTTTTCTTGTCTTTCAAAATCGCTTCCACCATCTCCACCGCCGCCGCCGACGGCGCATAGTACGCCGAGCCGGTTTTCAGCAGGTTGACGATTTCCGCTCCGCCCTTGCGCGTGCGCGTCACGATGGCATCAATTTTTTCTTTAGGCAGCAGGTCCGGCAGCGGAATCCCCGCCACCGTCGAGTACCGCGGCAGCGGCACCATGTCGTCGCCGTGTCCGCCGAGCACGAACGAGTGCACGTTCTCCACGCTCACGCCCAGCTCCGCCGCCACAAACGTGCTCATCCGCGACGAGTCCAGCACGCCCGCCATTCCCAGCACGCGGTTTTTCGAGAAGCCGCTGATTTTGTACGCCGCCTGCGCCATCGCATCCAGCGGGTTCGTGACCATGATGAGAATTGCGTTCGGCGAAAATTTCGCGATCTGCTCCACCACTTGCTTGATGACGTCGTAGTTTGCCTTCAACAAATCGTCGCGGCTCATTCCCGGCTTGCGTGGAAATCCCGCGGTAATCACTACGATGTCGCTGTTGGCCGTCTCGCGATAGTCGCCCGTGGCCGTGGTAATCCCCGCCGCGCGCGAGTCCGTCCGCTGGATGGGCCCCGACTCGAGCATGTCCAGCGCCTTGCCTGCCGGCACGCCTTCCAGAATGTCGGTGAGCACCACGTCGGCCAGCTCGCGGTCCACAATGCGCTGCGCCGTCGTTGAGCCTACAAATCCTCCGCCCACAACCGTTACTTTCTTGCGCATAGTCGTACTCCTAAAGAAATGTTTGAATTGCTTATGTAGCGCCAACCCGCCCCGCTTCTGGGTGGGTTGGCACTTTGTTCTCGAATTTCGGTTTTCGAATTTCGAGTTTCGGTCTTTTGCTACTTTACTGCCAGCCGTCCCTGCATGTTCTCAATGATGGCGCTCGCGAACTCCGACGTCTTCAACTTCGTCGCGCCCTCCATCAACCGTTCCAGGTCGTACGTGACGCGTTTCTGCTGAATGGTGAGCGCGATGCCGTCTTCCACCAACCGCGCCGCTTCCGGCCAGCCGAGGAAGTCGAACATCATTACGCCGGCCATCATCACTGCCGCGGGGTTGATGACGTCCTTGTCCGCGTACTTCGGCGCGGTGCCGTGCGTCGCCTCGAAGCAGCCGTACCCGTCGCCGATATTCGCGCCGGGCGCCACGCCGAGCCCACCGACCTGCGCCGCGCACGCGTCCGACAAATAATCGCCATTCAAGTTCGGCGTCGCCAGCACTTCGTACTCATCCGCGCGCGTCACCACTTGCTGGAAAATCGAGTCGGCGATGCGGTCGTTAATCAGCAGCATCTTTTTCCATTTGCCGCCGCCGTGCGTCGCGTAGATAGTGTCCAGCGCGTGCTTCACTTCGTCGCAAATTTCTTTGCGGAACGCTTCGGTCGCGTTCTCCAGCCCGGGCTCGACCATCGCCGCGTTCTGCTCGATGGACAGGTTGGGGTTCTTGTCCTTGTTGTCCACGATCCAGCTTTCCCGCTCCGTGACGATTTTGTCGCGGAACTCATCTTTGGCCAGCTCGTAGCCCCAATCGCGGAACGCGCCCTCGGTAAACTTCTGAATGTTGCCCTTGTGGACTAGCGTCACGCTCTTGCGCTTGAACGCCAGCGCGTACTGGATAGCTTTGCGCACCAGACGCTTCGTGCCCGTTGCGGAAATCGGCTTGATGCCGATGCCGGAATCCATGCGAATCTGTTTTTTCGTGCCCTTCAGCATTTCGTTGTTCAAGAAGTCCAGCAGCCGCTTCACTTCCTGCGTGCCTTCTTTCCACTCGATCCCCGCGTACACATCTTCCGTATTTTCGCGATAGATCATGATGTTCATGCGCTCGGGATGTTTCACGGGGGAGGGAATTCCCGCGATGTACTTCACCGGCCGCACGCACGCGTAGAGGTCCAGCAGTTGCCGCAGCGCGACGTTCAGCGAGCGGATGCCGCCGCCCACCGGTGTGGTCAGCGGGCCCTTGATGCCGATGCGGAAGTCGCGAAGAGCGTCCACGGTGTCCTGTGGCAGCCACTCCTTGAATTTCTGGTACGCTTTTTCGCCCGCAAACACTTCCAGCCACGCAATGTGGCGCTTCGTGCCGTACGCCGCCTCCACCGCCGCGTCAAACACGCGCTGCGACGCCTTCCAGATGTCGCGCCCCGTTCCATCGCCTTCGATGAACGGAATAATCGGATTGTCCGGCACGCTGAACTTGCCGTGCTCGTACTGGATTGCATTGCCATTGCTCGGCACTGGTACGCCGCTGTAAGACGCTTTCATGATTTCGAGCTCCTTAAATGGTGTGAAACTCCTCTGGGGTGAGACTCCTCAATGGTACGGTGTGAGGCTCCTCAACTGCTCAGGCGTGGCCGGTCTTGCCCGGCCGGACGTGCGCGGCTCGTAACTCCATACTGTACGCCATCTCACCGCAAAAAAACAGAGCCTCCGCTCCAGATTCTGGCTCCGCACAAGCCACTAAGCACATCTTCCCGTGCACGCAGCCTTCCGTTCCCTGTGAGTGCATGGCTTCAGCCTTGCCACATATACGCCCTAGGCTCAACAGGCCGCTCAAACGCCGCCATTGAAATCATATGCTTGTCTTAGGCGCGGGCTGCCCTTCAAGGCGTCAAGAGCGCCGCAAGTGTAGAAGATGGCGGTCCGAAATCTGTCAAGGGGTGTCGCAAGCTGATTGGCATAATCCTCTCGGAGCTTCTCGACCATTGAACCTAGCAGCTCATCGAAATCACCAGGATCTAGATGGTGCGAGATTCTGTTTCTTACTTCGTTCAGTCGCGCCATGAAATCCCAAACTGGCTCTTCTTGCCTGCCTATCACTGCACGGCACAAAAATAGTGCTTGGTGAAAGGATAGCCTCGCCGTTTTGAGTTCTTCAGGAGCGCGGGATATCTCGGCAAGGATATCCCGCAGCCGCTCTTCGACCAGCAGATGACCCCTCAGAATCACAAGAATGGGGTCGTCGGCCTTGACGAGATGCTTTCTGATGTCTTCAACAAGATCCTTACTCATTTTCTCCAATGGGTATAACGCGAAGGAATCAACCGCGCGCTCTAGCGTGTCGGCGGCGTTGTGTAATTAGCTTCCAATTCCAGGAATGACAATGAGATCGAGAATCCCACCGACCTTCCTCAGGTCTTCAATAAATTTCCGAGGATCCCGAAGCTTTTGAGCATAGTCATAAACAACCTCTATGATTCCAGTGAATTGAGCCGCCTCGCTTAGATAGCCGGGAACATCCGCAAGTATCTCCTCTTGAATCGTTGAAGGATTTGTCTTTTCACCGATAAACTTGACCTCGACGAGGGTTTGGAGGTCGGGGATCCCGAAATCCGGTTTGTAGGCCTTTGCGCCGAACCGGGGAAGAGTGTCCTCGCGGTCCAAACGGTCGTATTGGGATCGTAGCATGATCCAGAGGATGTCCTGCACTTCCCGTTCACTTCTAGGCGGAGCCTGAATGAATTGGCAGCACTCACGAAACCGGCGCAGCATCTGTATTAGGTTTGTCACCGACTGCGGCGCGGGAAGAGCCGATGGGTCCTGTAGGGCTTGGCGGACTTTGCCGATTATCTTGAGGAGTTGGCTGTATCCTTGGTGTCTGTGAATTGTTCGCCCGGACAAATAGCCGGCCTCGATGAAGTTCGGGAATATTGCAGGGGCGGCGCCGTGAGAAAGGGGAACTGCGACACTGGAGTTGCCTGTGAACCGGTGAATAATCTCTTCACACTCACCATAGTACATGCAGAGTTCTTGGTAGTCTTGTGGTGACGCACTATTGCTGGCATCCTGCCTCTCCATCGCCCGGCGCAGGGCTTCCAGTTTCTCAAGCGCCCCCTTGTAGTCCATTACCACGCTCCCTTTTTGAGTTTACGGCAAAAGACCTTGCGTTGAGTGGCCTGAAAAAAGCTTCCTTCTTGCAGTTCAGGCGGGACGCCCTGAAGATGGAGGTTACTCGCGGAGTCGAGGAATCTACTCACACGCTTTGTTGCGCTTTTTGGCCTTGCATTCGTTACAAAGCTCTCCGGTGGAAGGCCTTTCTGACTGCGTCTTGTATCCACTCTTTGGCCATTTGGAGCAATTGGAACAAAAGTGCCAAGCGTCACGTCCTTTTAGTTTGCGATAAGTCATCATGTCCTCCAGTTGACGAATAATATAACGTGGTCGGCTAAACTTCAATGAAGACAACCGGAAGTAAATCGCCACTCAACTATCGAGTCAAAGGCGTGCCCCAAAAGACTGCGCGCCCTGCACCTTCAGGTGCAGGGCGCGTCCGGTACCTTGCTGCCGCAGGCCGACGCGGAGTCCGCGAAGTCGGACGGAGCGTCCTTTCTTCTGCATAATTAATTCCGCCCCTCAGGAAGCCGGCTGCGCCAGCGACTCCAAAAAGCGCACAACGGCAATCGCATCGTCCCCGCCCTTTTCGGCGTGCTTCATCAAGGTAATGCCGTGCGGCCCGCGCGAAGCGGCGAGATTGGGAAACGCCGTCAGCATGGGCTGGACGATATCCAGCCGGCCCAGCATCGCGGCCTGGAAAATGTCCATCCGCGCGCCTTTGGAAATCAGAAACAACGCAATGTCCTTGCGACCCATGTGACCGGCGCCGCCCAGCGCTGTTTCCCAGTCGCCGCCGCCCCAATCCCAGGTTGCGTTGAGCAGGCCCGGTTCTTGCGCGAGCAATTCCTTGGTGCGCTCCAGGTCCGCGTGGCCCGCGCGCACGAATGCTTCGACCATGCTGAGTTCCAGCCGCGGAGGCTTGGCCGGCGCTTTTGCCGGCGCCTGCGAAAATATTTCTGACGGAAGTGCCAGCGCGAAAGCTCCTCCCACCGCCGAAGCTGCCGCATTCGACAAAAATCCCCTTCGTGATACGGGCGCGTGCTTCATCGTTATCCCCCCACCCACTAGACGCATTTTCCGCATGCTTTGTTAGGCGCCCGCGAACTAAAATGTGATCACTCCGTCATGCTCCGCGCCCTGCACCTTCAGGTGCAGGGCGCGTCCTGTAACTTGCTGTCCCGCTATCGCGGGACCGTTGCGGAGGCCGCTCGGTTTTTCAGTGCGCCTGCCCCGGATGGATTTGCGGGGAGGCCGCAGCAATATTCTCTGTCTTTTCCTCAATCACTCAATCACGCAATCTCCCGATCACTCAATCACAAATCACAAATCACAAATCACTCAATCTCCCAATCCATCTCCAAATCACAAACGCTACCCCCGCGAGAAATAGCGTCCCAAAAATCTGTTTGTTGTATCGCGCCAGCCACTGCGGCAGGTAAATGTCGAAATTGTCCGCGCGCTGGTCGGTGTAGCGTGCCGCGACGCCAGTCAGCGGGCAGCGTCCGCGATTCATCGCCAGCACCGCGCACTCGCCCAGAATCAGCACGGTCGCCGCCAGCGCCCAATCGAAACGTCTCGCCCAGCCCAACACCGGCAGCGCCAGTATGCACGCCGCAAAAAACGCCCAAATGGCCGTATGCAGCAACTTCACTGCCACGAGCGCGCGCTCATCGCTCCGCACCATCATCCGTTCCTCTCGCCACTCACCACTCACCGCCAGTCACTAGCCACTAGTCACTAATCACTCTTTGATACAGCTCCCTCACCTTCTTTCGCACTTCCACAATTCTCTCTTCTAAGTCTCCACTGACCGGAATCTGCCAAGCCTTCAGCAGCCTCGCAATCCGTCCCTCCAGCGCCGGTTCCGGCAGACGGTTCGCCGCGCGCCCCGTGACCATGCGGATCGCGTGATCAATGCTCCGGTACAGCAGCGCTGCATCGCGCAGCGTTCGCGCGCCCGACGTGTCCAGCGCGCCCGCCGACTCCAGCGCCGCTATCTGACGCAGCACGTGTCCCGCCGCCGGCGCAATCCCCCGCGTCAAAAACAGAAATCCCACCATGTACTCGATGTCGTAGTATCCCCCGGCCACTTTTTTGAACTCGCCCTTGGGCCGCGCCGCGTCTTTCGCTTTTTCAAGCAGCGTTCGCGTGTGTCCCAGTTGCCGCGCGAGTTCCGCAGCATCGCGAAATCGCGATGCGATCACTTTCTGCGTTTGACGTATCGCCGCGCCCGCCAGCGAGACATTTCCGGCCACCGCTCGTGCCTTCAAAAACGCCAGCGCCTCCCAACCTGCCGCGTCGCTCGAAAAATATTCGCGCAGGTACGCCGCCGACTGCAGCAAATCTCCTTCCGTGCCCCGCGGACGCAGCCGCGTATCCACGGGGAAGAGAAGTCCCTCCTGCGTGTGACTGCTCACCAGTTGCACAAAGCGTTCCGCCAGCCGCCGCCACGGCTCGCGCTCCTCCGCGGAAAGTTTTTCATCCACCACAAAAATCAAATCCGCATCCGAGCCCACATCCATTTCGCTCGTTCCGAGCCGTCCCAGCGCCAGCACCGCCAACGGCGCTTCGCTCCAGTTCATTTCACCGCTTGTCATCCTGCTTGCCCCGAGCGAAGTCGAGGGGAGCGAAGCGAAGGATCCCTCTTGGCTGCCGCTGATCGTTTCTCGCGCGGAAATCCGCAGCGCGCCCGTTAGCGCTTCGTCAGCCAGTCGCGTGAGTGCCTCAAACGTTTCGAACGGTTGCGACGCCCCCAGCACGCCGCGCACGATAATCGTCAGCAGCCGCCGCCGGTAATTCTCGCGCAGCCGCCCTTCGCTATCCTCCGCGGAGATGAGCGCCGCGGGAAGCTCGCCGACTCCTGCGTCCGCGAGCACGCGCACCTCCACCGGATTTCGCGCCAGCATCTCCACTGTCAAGTCCGAGCGCGAAAAAATCCTCGCCGCGCGCGCAATCCAATCCGGATGCGACGAAAGCATCTCCATGCTCGCCGGGTCGAGCATCGCCGAGCTGAGAAACCGGCTCAGCCCGCGCCGCGCGTACGCGTCTCCTCCGGCCGCGGCCGCCGCCACTCCCTCGGCCACCGCCGGAAAATCCTGCCGCAATCGCCGCAGCAGCGCGCTTTCTCCCGGCTCCGTTTCGCGCGCCGCGGGAATTTCCGACGCGCCCTGCGGTTTGCTCGGCCGCACGATGCGCTCGTAAATTTCCCGCACTTCGCGGAAGTGCTGCCCGATTCGCTGGAGCAGTTGTTCTCGCGCGCCGCGCCCGGGCGTGGGTTCGACGCCGCAGCGCCGCGCCAGCCGCCCCAGCGCGTCCGCCGCTTCCGGCAGCGTGTGCCGTTGCAGCCCATCGCGCAATTGCAAGCGATGTTCGACCCTGCGCAGAAATTGATACGCCGTCGCCAGCCGGAAAAAATCCCGCCCGGTCAGAAAACCCTTGTCGTGCAGCCGTTGCAGCGCCACCAGCGTGGACGCCGCCGCCGGCGCCGCCAGCCACGCATCGCTTCCGCCATGGACGCGTTGCAAACATTGCGCGACAAATTCGATATCGCGGATGCCGCCCGGCGAAAGTTTTACGTTCCACTCCGCGCGGTGTTTCGCTTTTGCGCCCGTACGCCGTTTCAGCTCGCGCGTAATTTCCTGTCGCGCATTCAACACCGCTTCGATCGCCGCAAACGCGTCGTGCGTCAGCGTTTCCGGATCGCGCGGAAACACCATCGGCTGCACCGCGCGCAAAAATTGCCGGCAGAGTTCCGCATCGCCCGCCGCGCAGCGCCCCTTGATGAGCATCTGGAATTCCCATTGCCGCCCGCGCTGCCGGTAATATTCCAGCGCCGCCCCGAGGCCAACGGCCACGTCGCCCTCGCCTCCTTGCGGCCGCAGCCGCAAATCCACGCGGAACACCGCGCCCTCCGGCGTCACTTCGCTGATGAGTTTCAGCACGGCTTGTGCCAGCCGCACAAAAAATTCCGCGTTGCTGACACTTCCCGCGGTTCCGCCCGATGTTTCGCCGTCGTGGCTGTACAAAAACATCAGGTCGATGTCTGAGTTGTAATTCAGTTCTTCCGCGCCCAGCTTGCCCAGCGCGAGGAGGGCCATCCGCGCCGCGTGACGGTTTCCCGCTGCATCCACGTGCTGCGGCGAGCCGTAGGAATTTTCCAGCTTTTGTTCGCACGCCCGCAGCGCGCGTTGCAGCAACATGTCCGCCAGGTGGGAAAGCTCCATGGTGGTTTCCGCGAGCGTGGCGATGCCCAGCACGTCGCGCAGCGTGATGCGCAAATATTCGCGCCGCTTGAACCGCGCCAGAATCACCGCCGGCGGCTGCGCGAGCGTCACCGCTTCAAAGCGCGCAAATTCTTCGTGCAGCTCTTCCAGCGTTTTCACGCGCTCCAGATTTTCCCGCGGCCCCGTGCGGTGCAGCCACAGGATCAGCTCCGGTTGCTGCACCAGCGTCTCGGACAGAAATCGGCTGTAGCTGAAAATCACCAGGAGGTAGTGCAGCGCCGTCGGGTTGCGCGCGATGTATTCGCTGACGGCTTCCGCCGCGCCGCGCGCGTAGCGCTCGAGGAAGTTGAGGGCCCCGTCGGGGTCCGGCACTTGCGCCAGCAACGCCGGCAGCGTGGCCCACAGATTCCCCGGCAGCCGCCGCTCGATCAGTCCGAGGTTGCTCTCGGCCCGCGCGGGCTCGGCAAACACGATGCTGCTGAACGCTGCGTCCATCGCTGTTGGTTATATCACGCGTGCAAAAAAATCGAGCCCCGAGGTTTTTGCCTCGGGGCTCGCCTTGCAATCGCGGATTTCCTGTACGCTTCTAAATGTCGTAATACAACTGAAATTCGTACGGATGCGGACGCATGCGCACCGCGTCCACTTCATTCTTCATCTTGTAATTAATCCACAACTGAATGGTTTCCTCGCTGAACACGTCGCCCTTGAGCAGGAATTTGTGGTCCGCCTCCAGCGCGCGCAGCGATTCTTCCAGCGACCCGGGCAGCGACGGCACCTTCTTCAATTCTTCGGGCTCGAGGTCGTAGATATCCTTGTCCAGCGGCTCGCCGGGATTGATTTTATTTTCGATGCCGTCGAGTCCGGCCATCAGCATCGCCGCGAACGCCAGGTACGGGTTGCACGACGGGTCCGGCGGACGAAACTCCATGCGTTTGGATTTCGGGCTCGCCGAGTACACCGGAATGCGCACCGCCGCCGAGCGATTCCGCCGCGAGTACGCCAAATTCACCGGCGCTTCGTAGCCCGGCACCAGCCGCTTGTAGGAGTTCGTTGTCGGCGCGGCAAACGCCACAATCGCCGGCGCGTGTTTCAGCAATCCGCCGATGTACCACAGCGCCATCTGGCTCATGCCCGCGTACTTGTCGCCGGCAAACAGCGGCTTGCCTTTCAGCCACAACGATTGGTGCGTGTGCATGCCGGAGCCGTTATCGCCGAACAGCGGCTTAGGCATGAACGTCACCGTCTTGCCGTACTGGTTGGCCGTGTTGCGGACAATATATTTGAACAGCATCATGTTGTCCGCCGACTTCAGCATGGTGTCAAACTTGACGTCGATTTCTGTTTGTCCAGCGGTGGCCACTTCATGGTGATGACATTCCACGTGCAGCCCGCACGCCATCATTTGCAGGGCCATGTCCGTGCGCAGGTCCATGTAGTGGTCCGTCGGCGGCACGGGGAAGTAGCCTTCCTTGTACCGCGGACGGTAGCCCAGGTTGTGCTCTTCGCGCCCGGAATTCCAGCGGCCTTCTTCCGCGTCGATAAAGTAAAACCCGTGCTGCGCTGCCTGGTCGAAGCGGATATTGTCGAAAATAAAAAATTCCGCCTCCGCGCCGAAAAATGCCTGGTCGGCAATTCCGCTGAAGCCGAGGAATGCTTCCGCCTTGCGCGCGATGTGCCGCGGGTCGCGCGGGTAGGCCTGCTTGGTGATGGGGTCGATCACGTCGCCGATCATGCACAGCGTCGGAGTGTCACGGAACGGGTCCATAAATGCGGTCTTCGGGTCCGGCACCAGCAGCATGTCCGACTCGTGGATGGACGCCCAGCCGCGGATGGAGCTGCCGTCAATCCCGAACCCGTCCTCGAAAGAGCTCAGCTCGAGTTGCTGGATCGGAAAGCTGATGTGGTGCCACAGGCCGGGCAGGTCGGTAAAGCGCATGTCCAGAATTTTCGCGCCGTTCTTGCTTGCAAACTCCAGCACTTCTTTCGGGTTCATCAAGTCCTCTCCTCAAGATGAAAATAATTCCGATTTTTTCTTGGTCGGGAAGCGGTGGTCTCTGTTCACGCTGGTTCTCTTTGGAACGAGCGACAATAGCGCATGCCGCGTAGGAGGTCAAGAACCGCTCAGAGCCATTCCCGAGCCAATTTGGTTCTTTGGAGTGCGGCGCTTCATCGCCGCAGCACCTTCTTAGTTTTTTCCCTCCTCTTCGCGGCCCCAATTTTTCGGCACGAAGGATTGCGAGTCGGGCTCGGTGGAAGCGGCACGAGGCGCAACGGGCGCGGGGGCGATTGACGCAGTTTGCCGTTGTGATTGCTCTGCTTCAGCGGCCCGAACGCCAAGCATCTCGTCGATGATGGAAAGGGGACGCTCGGTCCAGTGGGGCTCGCCCGGTCGTGTCACCTGGCCACCGTCGCGCTCGATTTGCTCGATGCTCCTGCCGGTGATGACCTGGACGACTTTTTCCGCGACCATGTCGAAGGTGGCCTGCTCGACGGCGTTGGACATGCGGCGGCGTTTCTGGAACT